>Ga0206999_10031_pt1 | contig 36299 bp, 28 predicted proteins | sample Alteio_BWMinCont_92_FD_153482 | JGI IMG/M metagenome (GOLD analysis project Ga0206999, IMG submission 153482) | Enriched cells from forest soil in Barre Woods Harvard Forest LTER site, Petersham, Massachusetts, United States -... | ecosystem: Environmental > Terrestrial > Soil > Temperate forest >...
CGCCTGCTCGCCAGCGGGCGGATGCCGCGCCTTGCCAAATTCGCCGCCGCCCACGCATCCAGGAGGATCCGGCCTGCGTTCCCCGCCGTTACTTGCACTGCCCAGGCGACTTACTTGACGGGCCGGTTGCCGCGCGAGCACGGCATCGTCGCCAATGGCTGGCACGACCGCGACCTGGCTGAGCATCTTTTTTGGAAACAGTCGAACCGCCTCGTTCAAGCGCCGAAAATTTGGCACGCCTTGCGCGCGGCCAAACCGGATGCGACGGTGGCGCAATTATTCTGGTGGTTCAACATGCACGCGGAGGTGGATTTCAGTGTGACGCCCCGGCCCTTGTATCCCGCCGACGGACGCAAGGTGTTCGACATCCACACCCAACCGATGGGTTTGCGCGACGAATTGAAGACGGCGCTCGGCGAATTTCCCTTTCCGCAATTCTGGGGGCCGGCGGCAGGGAGGGCGTCGTCGGATTGGATTGCGGCTTCTGCGCGATGGGTGGAGGAAAAGCACGCGCCGACGCTCAACCTCGTCTATTTCCCGCATCTTGATTATGCCCTGCAAAAATTCGGGCCGAATCTGAATGACTCGCGGGTGATGGCGGAACTTGCCGTGGCCGACGAAATCGCGGGCACACTGACGGAATTTTTTGAAAAACGCGGCGTCGAGGTGGTGGTGCTTTCGGAATACGGCATCACGCCGGTGTCGCGGCCAGTCCATATTAACCGCGTGCTGCGGCGCTCGGACTGGCTGAGCATCAAGAATGAACTCGGCGGTGAAACGCTCGATCAAGGCGGCAGCGCAGCCTTTGCCATCGCGGACCACCAGGTCGCGCATGTTTATGTGCGTGATGCGGAATTACGTCCCAAGGTGCGCGCAATACTGGAGGCTGTACCGGGGGTGGAACGTGTGCTTGATGCGACGGAATTGCGCACCGCCGGACTCGACCACCCGCGCAGCGGCGATTTGCTGGCCGTGGCCGCGCCCGAATCATGGTTCACCTATTATTTTTGGGAGGACGACGCCCGCGCACCGGACTTTGCGCGCACGGTGGACATCCACCGCAAACCCGGCTACGACCCGTGCGAATTGTTCCTCGACCCGGCGCTGGCTGCACCGAAGTTAAAAATCGCGTGGAAATTGCTGAAAAAGAAATTGAGTTTTCGGATGTTAATGGACGTGATTCCGCTCGACGCGTCGCTGGTGCGCGGTTCCCATGGGCGCGTACCGGAGGATGCACGGGATTGGCCGGTGTTTCTCGGTCAAAAGAAAGTCGGAATTACCTCACCGGAACTGGTTGCGACGGAAGTTTACCCGGCTTTACTCGCGGCGTTAGATATTTAAATTTTCCCTGTTCGACCCACTCACGCGGCGAAATTATTCGGATACTCGCCGGCGTCATGCAAGGCTTTGAGGGTGGCTTGCACGCTGGCGCGGTCTTCCTGATAGGTGATGCCGCACCAGCGGGCATCCGTCGGCAGCACGCGCACGCGCACCGCGCCCGAGGCGAGCAGTTTGCCGATGACCGCCGGGAGATAGCATTCACCCTTCAAGTCCATGCTGTGCAAGCGCAGGAAGGTAATGAATTGGGATTCGAGTGATTGAAATACCGCTGGAGTCAGCGCCCAGCAATTCATCGAAACAACCGTGTCCGCCGGGAAATGCGCGATGGAACCATCAGGCCGCTTGGCGCGTGCGCCGCCGGCGGGGTCGGGTTCGAGGGCGGTTTGCTCCTCAATAGACGCGAGAAAGCCCTGCCCGTCCACTTTGCAAACTCCGCGGGCGACGGTGCCGTGGGCGGAGAGTGTCTGCCCCAGTTGGTAGCCGACGAGGCCGTAATCGTGTCCCTGAACCTGCGAAGCGCGGAGAAATTCGGCGAGTTTGCGGAAGGCGTCTGCCCCGTAAAAATCGTCGGCATTAACCACGGCAAAGGGACTGCGCACGACGTGGCGCGTGCTCCAGACGGCATGCGCGGTGCCCCAGGGTTTTTCGCGCCGGGGCGGGGGTTGGAATCCGGTGGGCAGGCCGCTCATTTCCTGCAATACGTAGTGGACGGACAGACCGGCGAGGGCAGCCGGGTGGCTTTGGATGCGAGCCCGGAAAGCATCGGCGAATTCGCGGCGGATGATGAAAACGATGCTGTCAAAGCCCGCGCGGTGCGCGTCGTAAATGGAATAGTCGAGGATGGTCTGGCCTTGGGGGCCGACGGGGTCCATTTGCTTTAGCCCGCCGTAGCGACTGCCCATGCCGGCGGCAAGAATGACGAGCGCAGGAGACATGAAGCTAATGTAGAATGGAAAATGAAAAATGGAAGATGGAAAATAGGCCAAAAACCATCCCAGCTCTTTCCCATGTTCCTTGTCTCTTATTTTCCATCTTCCATTTTCCATCTTCCATTTGTATTACTGGCCCATGCGCGCGCAATTGGAAACCGTGGCCGAGGAGCTTCGCCGTTTGCGGACGGAGGGCGTGGCGCGCGTGTCGGTGGCCGATGAAACCCTGGCGCGCCTGCGGGCGGCAGTACCGCGCCCAAGCGGGCCACCTGGGGTGCTTTTGGCTGAATCGCCTTCGTTGGCCATGGAGACGCGTTCAGTATCTCGTCAAACGAGGCAGGCAGTTTCCGCCGCTTCGCCCGGATTGCGCTGGGACGGCCAGCCGATTGCGCCGCTGCCTGCGCCGTCGGAAATAAAATTGCCGAAAGGCTCCAAGGCTGAGCAGATGGCCTGGCTGTGCGAACGGGTGCTCAGCTGCCCGGCGTGCAACCAGCATGTGCGTCCGGGTCGCAAGCTGGTCTTTGGTGTGGGCACGCCGGAGGCGGAGATATTTTTCTGTGGGGAGGGACCTGGCGCGGACGAAGAGCAGCAGGGCGAACCCTTCGTCGGGCCGGCGGGGCAGTTGCTCACCAAAATCATCCAGGCAATGGGGCTTTCGCGCGAAAAGGTTTACATCGGCAACGTGATGAAATGGCGGCCGGAAATGCCCCAGGAATATGGCAACCGCGAACCAACGCCCGAGGAAGTCGCGTTCAGCCTGCCGTTCCTGCGCGCACAACTCGAGATTGTAAAACCTAAAGTCATCGTCGCGCTGGGAAAAACCGCGGTCAATGGGCTGCTTGGCCCTGACCCGGCACGCAAGATGACGAAATTCCGCGGTCAGTGGCAGACCTTTGACGGCGTGCCGCTGATGCCGACGTTTCATCCGTCGTATCTCTTGCGCAACCAGGCCACCGCCATCAAGCGCCAGGTCTGGGAGGACATGCTGACGGTGATGGAGCGGGTGGGGATGCCGATTAGTGAAAAGCAACGCGGGTTTTTCCAAGGCAAGGGTTAGAGGCAACTCGACTCATTGCTTTTCCCGCGCCCGGTTAAACGCGCTGATGAGCGCCAGCAGCCCCGCCTGTTCGATGTTCGTGTCAATGCCGCAGCCCCAGAATTTCACCCGGTCGCTTTCGCGTTCGATGAGCACGTAGGCCGCTGAGTCCGTGGCCGAGCCGACGCCGATGGCGTGCGAACGGTAATCAAGCACGCGGAAGTTTTTCCAGCCTTGGCTGTTCATCGCCTGCACAAAGGCGTTGATCGGCCCGTTGCCGGCGCCACGGATTTCGCGCGGCAAACCGTCCCACTCGACCCGAGCGACGAGGTTGAACTGGTGGTGACTGGCGTGGTCGGCGTGAACGTCGTAATTGACCAGCGCCAGCGGTTTCGTGACGCGCAGAAACATTTCATCAAACAGGTTTTTAATTTCCGATGGCGTCAATTCACGCGCCAGCTTGTCGGCCGTGGCGTTAACGGCCAGGCCGATTTCCGGGTGCATCGTCTTTGGTAAATCGAGACCAAATTCCGTTTGCAGCACATAAGCGACGCCACCCTTGCCGCTTTGTGAGTTGATGCGGATGATGGCTTCGTAGGTGCGGCCAATGTCCTGCGGGTCTATCGGCAGGTAGGGCACTTCCCAATGGTCAAACGGCTTGGAGTGGGCGGTGCGGCGCCGATCCATGCCTTTCTTAATGGCGTCCTGGTGCGAGCCGGAAAAGGCCGTGAACACCAAGTCTCCGGCGTATTGCCAGCGCGCGGGCACTTCCATGCGCGTCAGGCGCTCATAGGTTGCGCGCACGGCCGGCAGGTTGGAGAAATCCAACCCTGGATCAATGCCCTGCGTGTAGAGATTCAACGCGACGGTGACGATGTCGAGGTTGCCCGTGCGCTCGCCATTGCCAAAGAGCGTGCCCTCGACGCGGTCAGCCCCGGCCAGCAGCGCCAATTCGGTCGCGGCGATGCCCGTGCCGCGGTCATTGTGCGTGTGCAGGCTGATGAGGGTCTTCGCGCGGCGGCCATGGTTTTTCAATTCACGGCCAAACCATTCGATTTGGTCGGCGTGGACATTAGGCGTGAAGTATTCGACTGTCGCGGGCAGGTTGAGAATAATCGGTTCGCGCTCCGTCGGCTGCCAGACATCCATGACGGCTTCGCAGACTTCGAGCGCATAGTCCGTCTCCGTATCGGTGAACGATTCGGGAGAATACTCGAAGCGCACACGCGTGCCCGCGGCCTCCAAGCCTTGCGAGAGTTCCTTGACCAGTTTCGTGCCGTTGACGGCGATGTCCTTGATTTGCTGGCGTGTCGCGTCGCCGAACGTGATTTTGCGCTGGAGCGCCGAGGTTGAATTGTAGAGATGGACGATGGCGTGTTTTGCCCCGCGCAGGCTTTCAAACGTGCGGCGAATCAAATGCTCGCGTGCCTGCGTCAGCACCTGGATCCATACGCCGTCGGGGATGCGGTTTTCATCAATCAGGCGGCGGATGAAGGCGAACTCGATTTCCGAAGCCGAAGGGAAGCCGACTTCGATTTCCTTGAAACCCAGGCGAGTGAGCAGCGCGAAGTATTCGAGTTTTTCCTCGACGTTCATTGGGATGGCGAGGGCCTGGTTGCCGTCGCGCAAATCCACGCTGCACCAGACGGGCGCGCGGGTGTGGGTCTTGTCCGGCCAGGTGCGGTCTTTCAGGACCACATGCGGCACCGGGCGGTATTTGGTGATGGGACCGTGTTGCATGGAAGGGAGGATAGAAGACAGAATACAAAAATCAGGAGGAAGGCGATAGCCATGAAGGCATGGCGGAAGAAGGGTGGAACCTTCTGCAAAAGACCAGGCTGGACAACTTAAAAGCCCGGTTTGCTAAACGGCCAGTGAAAGGCGAGGCCGTGCGCGCGCGATTAGGCTCCCCGCCCGGGGAGTCGGAGCAAGCCAAGCAGCAGCAGGGCCGTATGAACGCGCGATGTCATTGAAAAGTAATAAGCTGACGGGTAAATTGACGTGCGTCAATTCCATTTTAGCCGTAAATTCAAACACTTCCTTCATGAAAACAGGATTTCTTTTTCTTTTGCTATGCGTGGGTCCCGCTTGGTTGTTGGCGGCCGAGCCTGCTCCTGCACCCGATGCCACCTACCGGTCGGACATGCTCAAGACACCGTCGCATAATCTCAAAAATTTCTCGCCCAATTTCAAATCCCCGCTCGCGGCCCGCATCCAAAAAATTCCGGATTTTTACCTGCGCTATATGCGGTGGAATGACAATGACCAGACGTACACCAGCTATGAAGACGCGCCCGCGGAGCGTGCCCTGCTGACGGATTACCTGGGTAAGCTGCCCGCGGTGATTCAACAAGTGATGCGGGAGCGCCTGCTGGCCATTTATTATGTAAAAAACTTTCGCGGCAGCGGCTGGACGGACATTGCCCTCGATGAAAATGATCCCAGCCGTCTTTACCTCGTTTTGGTTTTAAACCCGGATGTATTGCACAACGACCTTTCCGCCTGGTTGACGAAAAAGGAGAACACTTGCTTCGCGCCCGATGACCCAACGGTCAAAGTGGAAATCAATGCCGGTCATGCTTACCAGGGATTACTCTATATTTTGCTGCATGAAGGAACCCACATGGTGGATTATATCCACCGCTGGACTCCCTATACGCAAGATCCTGTGAGATTGCTGTTCGGTCTTTCCGCCACCGCCACGTCGTTTACCTATGGCTGGTGGACGGCTTACTCGACGCCGGTGTCCTTGTATGATTTCCCGGAACGCACGCGCATCACTTTCTATGGGTTAAGCGGGCCACCCAAACTCAAAATCAGCGAAGCGCTCTCCGCCTACCGCCATCTGGCCCAAGGACCGTTCGTCTCGCTCTACGGCAGCTTGAACTGGGCCGAGGATCTCGCCGAGAGCAGCGCTTTTTACTTCCTAACGCAAAAGCTGAAGCAGCCTTATGAAATCACCTATTCCCAAAACGGGAAGTCGGTTTTTCAATTTTCACCCTGTGATTCCGCCAAAGTGAAGGAGCGGTTCCCGGTGCTTGAAAAATTCATCACTGGCGACGGCACACCGCCCTGAAAGGTGATATTAAGATGGTCGATCGACAAAATTAAGCATACCTTCAACAAGTTTTCCATCAATGAAATCGCACAATCTATTTTTCGGAATAGCGATCACCGCCGTTGTTGCCATTGGCCTGGTCTGGTTGTTGCAGCCGGTAATTAAACCCGGGTCTAAAATGGATCCTAAAAAAATAATCACTCGGGAGACAATCGAAGGCATGTTCTCGAACATTCGGGCGAAAGGGCAGTGGAAGATCGATGGCGATATGCTTTGGGGGTATTTTTTTATTAATTCCACCAAGGAGCCATTGGAGAATGCGGCAAAAAAACTGGAAGAGAAGGGGTATCGGGTGGTTGATGTGCAACCGGTTGAAAAGACCAAAACCTGGATGCTTCACGTGGAGAAAGTCGAAACGCACACGGTGGATTCGCTTTACCAAAGGGATCTGGAGCTTTACCAGTTTGCCGAGGATATGAAGTTGGATTCCTACGATGGCATGGACGTGGGCCCCGTTTCCCCTTGAGAATTGGGTGGCTTCTCCTCCAGTATTTGCTAGTTTGGCCCTTCACTCATGCCTTCCCTCGATGGCCAGGTCATCATTCTCGGCGTAACCGGCTCCATTGCCGCTTACAAGGCCGCGGACATCGCTTCTGAGCTGACCAAGCTCGGCGCGGAGGTGCATTGCGTGATGACCAAGGAAGCCACGCAAATCATCGCGCCGCTGACACTGCAAGTTCTCTCGCGCAACCCCGTGGGCGTGGATTTGTGGGACGAGGGCAAAGGCTGGCAGCCGGGCCACATTGAATTGGCGGACAAGGCGGACCTTTTGCTCGTCGCTCCGGCCACGGCAAATATCGTCGCTTGTTTCGCCCATGGCCTCGCGCCCGATTTGCTTACCGCGATTTATTTGGCCACGCCCGCCTCTGTGATGATTGCACCGGCCATGAACGGCAAAATGCTCGCGCATCCGGCGACCCAGGCGAACCTTGAAACCCTCCGCGCCCGCGGTGACCTCATTATTGACCCCGCCGAGGGAATGCTCGCGTGCGGTTATGAAGGGCCGGGCAAGCTTGCGCCAGTGGAGGACATTGTGCGCCGCGTCGAGGAATTTTTGACGCAGGGGAAAAACGGGAAATAAATTTTCGGGCCGAAGCTATTTCACAGCCTCAACCGGAGCGGGCAGGGGATAATTATACAACTCGCCGGCGAAGTTGCGCAGCACGATTTCATTCTCGGTGTATTCCTTCACGTAATTTGGATTGAGCGGCATCTTGCCGCCGCCACCAGGTGCATCAATGACGAACTGCGGTACGGCGTAGCCGGTGGTGTGGCCGCGCAGGGCACGGATGATTTCGACGCCTACACGCGGATCCGTGCGGAAGTGCGCGCTGCCCGTAATGAGGTCGCACTGGTAGAGGTAATAGGGCCGCACGCGCATCTGCAACAGGCGGTGGACGAGCGATTTCATTATCTCCGCATCGTCATTCACGCCGCGCAGCAGCACACTCTGATTGCCCAGTGGCACACCAGCGAAGGAAAGGCGGTCGCACGCTTCCTTCAATTCCCAGGTGCACTCGCGCGGATGATTGACGTGAATGCTCATCCAGATTGGCCCGTGTTTCTTGAAAATATCGCACAAGGCCGGGGTGATGCGCTGCGGCAGAAACACCGGGATGCGCGAACCGATGCGGATAAATTCGACGTGCGGAATCGCCCGCAGCCTTCCGAGCAAGTAGTCGAGTTTGTTGTCCGCGAGCAGTAATGGGTCGCCGCCGCTCAGCAGCACGTCGCGTACTTCAGTGTGTTCGGCGATGTATTTGAGGCCGGCCTCGAACTCTGGGTGAAAGTCGTAATTTTGCGCGTTGGAGACCAGGCGGCTGCGCGTGCAATAGCGGCAATACGCGGCGCAGCGGTCAGTGACGAGAAACAGCACGCGGTCAGGGTAACGGTGCACCAGCCCCGGCACGGGCATATGCGATTCCTCGCCCACCGGGTCGAGGCGTTCTTCGGGTGACACGGTCAACTCGCCCCCGCGCGGAATAACCTGGAGCCGGATGGGACAGGCCGGGTTGTTGCGATCAATTAAATTGAAGAAATGCGGCGTTATCGCCACGGCGAGCTTGTCCTTTGCGTGCTCGCATCCGGCGCGTTCTTCCGGCGTCAGTTCGAGATGCTGTTCCAGATGCTCAAGTGTGAGCACCCGGTTCTGTAGTTGCCAGTGCCAGTCGTTCCATTGTGCAGCCGGAACATTGGCCCAGAGGCCCTGGCCGCGGCGCCACTGCGAAGGATGGTCTTGGGGATGCATGGGAGAAAGGTCGGACAGGCCGCACTGCGGGGAGTTCCAATTCGTATTGATGAATTGACATATATTAATTCGTCTATATATCAACATAAGACCGGCCCGGCGTCAAGACGGTAATTGGGATTGACGGCTTTGGGGTGTTTGCCTGATAATCCGTGTTGGCCGACGTCTGCAAACCCATCCCCGCCAAGGGCTTCCGCGACTTGCCCACCAAAATATTTCCATGCCCATCCGTCACAACACCGATTTGGCCAAGCAGCTTTGGGCCGTGGGCGACCCGGTTCGCCTGCGAATTTTGCGCCTGCTTTCGCCTACGGCGGACTGCGAGCACGGCTACAATGTTTCCGCCTTGGGCAAGCGGCTGGAGCTTTCGCAGCCGACGATTTCCCATCACCTGCGCATCCTCCGGCAGGCCGGGCTGGTCTCCAACCGCAAGATGTGTCGCGATGTGTTTTACTGGATTGACCCCGCCGGCGCCGCCGTGATGACCGAGGCGCTGAAAGAAGTTTTCACCGGCAACACCCCACCCAAACGCCGGAAAAAAATAAAGGGCGCCCCGTTTCCGGGACGCCCTTGAGCCAATTCGCAGCGAGGGGAGATTATTGATGTTGGTCTTCGCTATGATCCGGATCGAAGAGGAAAACCGTCGAGAGGTCGCCGACATTGGGATTGGCGTCGCGTGCGGCCAGCGGGGCAAGATTCCACCGGCGCTCAATCAATTTGAGAATTGAAGTTGTCTCGTACTGATTGCTGTCAATCCAACCACCCGAGGTGTAGCGCGAAACGATGATGCACGGCACGCGGCTACCCAAGCCCCAGCCGTCAGACATCACCGGCGGCGGAACGTGGTCCCAGCGACCGCCGTGCTCGTCATAGGTGATGATGATAACGGAATCCTTCCAGTATTTACTGTTCTGGATGGCAAAGACCAGGCTCGCCACGTGCAACTGCCCTTGGAGGAGCGAAGCATAACCCGGATGTTCATTATCCGGCCCTAATGCTTTGATGAAACTCACGGAGGGCAGAGTGCCATGAACCACATCGGTGAAGAAGTTTTGCTCGTCCTGCAAATGGGCATGCGGGCCGGTGTGGGCCGGATTGAGGGTGCCGTCGGGGTTGAACGGGGCATAATTCGCGTAATAGGCGAAGGGTTGATGATGAAACTGAAACAGCGGGTCGGGATTGCCGGCCAGAGCGTTGTTCCAACCGCCCGAGTACCACTTCCAAGTGACATTAGCCGCATCCATCCGGTCGCCGATCGTCGGCGTATAATCGGTTCCCGCGGGATTGTTGTCGTTTATAGGGAGCATCAACTGATTTGTCGGCACGGACGGATGCGGGGTCTGTGCGCCGTAGGTGGTGTTCACCACATAGTTGCCGTCAATGGTCAGGTGGTTGTCATTGAGCGAGTGCGTCGTGGCGTTGTAGCTCGACAGCCAGCCTGAGGGAATCGCCTGGTTCCAGAACGGCGCCGTCGCGGAGACGAAGAACTGGTGATTGAGGAATGAGCCGCCGTAGGCCGAGTGGAAGAAGTTGTCGCAGATGGTGTATTGCTGCGCGAGCAGACCTTCCGGCATGTTGCTGGCATCGAAGTAGCTCATGACCAGGCCCGGGTTGTCGCTGAAGGTCACAAACTTGTCCATGTAGCCGTTTTTCGCTTCGAGCGCGCCATTGTCAATTTGCAGTTGTTCGGTGTAAAAACGGTGGACGATATCGCCCGTCGTGCTGTTGGGGGTGATGAACCGGGTCAGGTCGTAGGGCAGCGTTGGCAGGGCGGGCTGGCCGTTGCCAGGCGGGAAACGGTTGTCCGCCGCACCGTTGAGCGGCTGCGGATTTTGGTAGATATAAGTCGTGTAATTGGCGGTTCGGTCCAGTTGTGGAATGGTGTTGAACGAATTGGCCAGGCCGTTGACCGCGGGCAGGTGGCCGTAGAGCGCGTCAAAACTCCAGTTTTCCTGATAGATGACAATGACGTGGTTGATATTGCGTTTGAGTTGCGTGTCGAAGTTCGGCGGAGTCGCCGTCAGGGTTGAGGAGTGAAACAAGGCCAGCGCGAGCGCGGCGGCCTGGATGAGATGCTTTCGGAGCGGATTCAATGAGTTTGTTTTCATGCGTGGATTTATTGGAGGGTGGGCAGCAGCCAACCATTCCCACATTCGCATGGAATTGTTCCAACCCCGCGCCCAGTCTGTGAAGTCGCGGCAAAAAACAAGTTACACCTTTGGCGTGTACATGACGTCTGTCACACACGCACCTGCCGACGGCAAATCATCGCCGGAAAACCCTCCTTAAATTGAGCGCAAAGCCCCCAAAAACAAAACCTAGCTGGTCTTGCTCAATATCGATACTGCGGTTCCCAGTCATTCACGCCGTCCGCCAACAGGGCGATGAGATGCCACACCGGGCAGAAGGGGTCGAACGGCCCCAAGGTCGCCGAAGCGACGTGATAAATCTTTTTCCCCTTTTTCTGAAAAGTTGAGACGCCGGGCCACCACTCGTCTTTACCTTTTTTGAAGCCCATATCCTCCGCGAAATCAATGTCCCGCCCACTGACCATCGGGAAGCGCCAGCCGCGGCTCTTGGCAAATTTTTTCTGTGCCGCCACCGTGTCCGGCGACGAGACGACAAACGCCGCGCGGTCGGCCAGGTGTGGGTAAACGCCGTTGAACCCGTCAGCCCACATCGTGCAATAGCGGCAGCTTGCGCCCATGTTGTGGATGACAATCAAATCCTTCTTCTTGCCAAACAGCGCCGAGAGCTTCACCGGACCGCTGGCGGAGGCGAACACGTAGTCCTCGACTGCTTCACGCGGCAGCTTGCGCTTCAGCTTGGCGAGCTTCTTGTGCTGCCAGACGATTTTTTCCTCCCAGTGGGTAAGTTTCTTGGCAAGTTTCTTTGGTTTCATGGCCGGGGTGGGTTAAAATTAAAGGGAGGGTATTATGTCCAAGCCAACGGACGGCCATCAACCCTCAAATGGGAGCTATTTTAATTGTAACAAACAACCCCCAGCGCGAAAAATTTCATAATTGATTTGCGTCCCGATAGGCCGCGCGGTTATTGCTTGCGCTTAATGGCTGCAAATTCCCCCATTGAAGGCGTGCTCGCACTGGAAGACGGCAGTGTCTTCCGCGGCCCGGTATTCGGCGCCCGCAAGACGGTCCTCGGCGAGGCCGTCTTCAACACCAGCATGACGGGCTATCAGGAGATTCTGACCGACCCGTCCTACTTCGCGCAAATCGTGACGATGACCGCGCCGCAAATCGGCAACTACGGCATCAACCCGTTCGACGCCGAGAGCGACGGCCCCAAGGTCGCCGGCTTTGTCGTCCGCGAACTCAGCCCGGTGACGAGCAGTTGGCGCAGCCGCCAGAGCCTCGATGATTACTTGAAAGCCAGCGGCATCCCCGGTCTCGAAGGGGTGGACACACGCGCCATCACCAAAAAACTCCGCGTTACCGGCGTGCTCAAGGCCTGCCTGAGTACCGAGGGGCTCGGAGATGCCGAAGCCGTGCGCCGCGCGCGCGAATGGCCCGGCCTCATTGGGGTGGACTACGTCAAGGAAGTCACCTGCAAAGCGCCCTACGTCTTTGCGCCGCTCGATCACGAGGACGTTCCCTTCACCGTGCGTGGGACAAAGCTGTGCGAGCCGCGCCTCAACCGTAAACGGTACAAGGTTGTCGCGTTCGATTACGGCGCCAAGCGCTCCATTTTGCGCAAGCTCGTTTACCATGGCTTCGACGCCACGGTTGTCCCCGCGACGGCTACCGCCGCCGACGTGGAGAAATTAAAACCTGACTCCATTTTCCTTTCCAACGGCCCTGGCGACCCCGCCGCACTACATTACGCGCACCAGACGGTCAGCGCGCTCCTGCCGAAATACCCGATTTTCGGCATCTGCCTCGGCCACCAAATTATTACGCACGCCCTCGGCGCGCACACGTTCAAGTTGAAGTTTGGCCACCGCGGCGGCAACCAGCCGGTCAAGAATCTCGAAACCGGCAAGGTCTCCATCACCGCGCAAAACCACGGCTTCGCCTCGCGCCCGGAGGAACTCGCCAAGTTCAACGCTGTTGTCACTGAAATCAATTTGAACGACCAGACCGTGGAAGGCCTGCGCCATCGAGACTTGCCCGTTTTTTCCGTGCAATATCACCCTGAAGCCGCCCCCGGCCCCAACGACGCCGACCCGCTTTTCGAGGGCTTTTATAATATGGTGCAAAAATTGCGGGGTTAAGATGCGTTTGCTCGCCGTAGTTTTGTGGCTCGTCGCCGGCACCGGCCTCGCCCACGCCGCCGCCCCGCCGCTTTACGACAGCCCCGAGGGCGGCTTTGCCTTCACGCCGTCGCCGGGGTGGGAGACAAAGAAGGAAGCCGAGGAGCCGTTTCCCACGCTTTCCGGCCCGAAGGATGATTTGCGCGCGCCCTATGTCGTCATTCGCGCCGTGCAGGACAAGCGTGAACTCTTCACCTTTGCCGATGCGGCCATGAAGCAAACACTCAAGGATGCGCGGTTTCAATTGAGCAAGCGCGACGCCTTTCAGACCGCCGACAAACAGTTCGGCGTGAAATTCATTTTTTCCTTCACCGCGCCCGGCCCGTTGCCGAACACGCAGCTGGCCTATCGGCAATTCTATTACATCGTCCAAGGCCCTCCGGGAATCATCTACGCCTTTCTCGCCACCATCCCCGAAGTCGGCTGGGAAAAATACCAGCCTGCTTTGGACGACATGGTGAAAAGCTACCATTTGCGGCCCGTTGTCGCCGCGCCGAAGGCTACACCTGCTCCAGTGGTGGAAAAAGCAACCGGAACTCCGCAGCCGAAATAAAGCACGCTACTTTTTCGGTTCCGGCAAATATTCCGTCGTCGCCGCCTTTTCGAGCGGTACTTTGCCGGCGGGCAGCAGACCAAGGTCTTCCATGATGGCAATCTCGCCTTTGATTTTCGCCAGGTTCAGCGTCCCGTAATCCTCGCTCTGCGCCGCGTCGCCCTTGCCGAGGTTGAATTTGATAATCTGGTCGCGCTCAAACTTGAAAAAATCCGCGTCGGCCTTGGGATTGGCTTGGTTAATCAGCGCGTTGCCTGCGGCGGGGTCGCCTTCCAGATACTCCTTCCAGCCGCGGATGAAGGCCCGCAGGAACGCGCGCAACTGCTCCGGGTGCTCCTGCGCGAATTTTGTGTTCGCAAACAGCGTCGCTGCCGGTTCATAGCCGCTGTCCCACAAGGGCAGCCACTTCACCTTCGCGCCCTGTTTCTCGAGGAAATACGGCTCGGCGATGAAAAACCCCTCCTGGATAAAATTCTTGTCCTGCAAAAACTGCGACGAGCCGAAATTTTGCGGAATCACGGTGAAATTGATGCCGTATTTTTTCTTCAAATAGGGAATATAAACCGCTTCGGGCCGCGCCATGATGCTTTTGCCGTCCAGTTGCTCAAACTTCGTAATTGGGTTTTCTTCGTGCATCATCAGCCCCGTCGGCATCCGGTGGAAAATCGAACCGACATTGATGACTGGCAGCCCGCCCGCCACCGCTTGGATGACCTGCGTCGTCGCCGATTGCCCGATTTCCGCCTGGTTGGTGGCGACGAATTGCGTCACCAGCACATTGCTTCCGCCGGGCAACAATTTCACGTCCAGCCCTTCCTCGGCAAAATAGCCCTTGGCCAGCGCCTGATAGAGTCCGCCGTGCTCCGGCTCCGGCAGCCAGTCCAATTGCACGCGAATGGGAAAAAGCTTTTTGGCGGCGTTATTGTCTGAATTGACCGCAGTTTCCTTGGAGCAACCGGCGCAAAATCCGGCGACCAACGGTGCGGCCAGGAGCCAGATTCGCGAACGAAAGAGGGCAAGGTAAGACATAAATGCGAATCATGCCGTAGGCCGTCCGCGCAAGGCAAGCGCGGGGTGTGCATTTTCATGCTGATTTTTTGGGGTCTTTCGCCTATGTTGGTTCCATGTTCAGAAATACCGACGACGTCCGTATCGAATTGCAGCGCCCGCTCATTCCCCCGGCCATCCTGGTCGAGGAATCGCCGCTCTCCGAGCGCGCCTCCATGCTCGTGACTGAATCGCGCCAGCAAATCGGCCGCATCCTCCACGGGCAGGACGACCGCCTGGTCGCCGTCGTCGGCCCGTGCTCCATTCACGACCCCATTGCCGCGCTCGATTACGCGAAAAAACTCAAGGCCGTCGCCGACCGCATCAAGGACGATGTGTTCGTGGTCATGCGCGTCTATTTTGAAAAACCGCGCACCGTCGTCGGCTGGAAGGGCCTCATCAACGACCCGTTCCTCGACGGCAGTTTCCAAATCAACAAGGGCCTGCGCCGCGCACGCGAATTATTGCTGAACCTCGCCGACCTAGGCCTGCCCGCCGGCACAGAGTTTCTCGACACCATCATCCCGCAATTTCACGCCGACACCATTTCCTGGGCCGCCATCGGCGCGCGCACGACGGAGAGCCAGGTGCACCGCGAACTCGCCTCCGGCCTCTCCATGCCCGTCGGCTTCAAAAACGGCACCGACGGCGACCACCAAATCGCCATTGACGCCATCCGCGCCGCGCAGCAGCCGCACTGGTTCGCCTCCGTCACCAAGCAGGGCGTCGCCGCGATTTTCAAAACCCTCGGTAACCCGGACTGCCATGTCATCTTGCGCGGCGGCTCTCGCACCGGGCCGAATTTCGACGAGAAAAGCATCGCCCAGGTCGTCGCCTCGCTCGAAAAAGTGAAGCTCCCGGCGTATCTGATGGTGGATTGCAGTCACGCTAACAGCAGCAAGGACTACCGCAACCAGCCCGCCGTCGCCCACTCGCTCGCCCAGCAAATTTCCGCCGGCGCGCGCCATATTTGCGGCGTGATGATGGAAAGCAACCTCGCCGAGGGCCGCCAGGACTACGTCCCCGGCCTCGCCGCCAAATATGGCCAGAGCATCACCGACGCCTGTATCTCCTTTGAGCAGACCGAGCCGGTCCTCCTCGACCTCGCCAAAGCCGTGCGCACCCGCCGCGCCACCGCCACCAAGCGTCTCACTCCCGCGCCGTTTGCCACGGCACGGGAGTGAACTGTAATCTGCCTCATCAATGTGGCAGCGGCGTGGGCGGCTGGTGAGGGAGCTGGCTTTCCGTATGCGGCGTGACCACTGGGACGAATCCCAGAACCAGTGCCACCGCTGCTATCGATAGATGCAGCCACGCGTCCGCCATGTTATTGGCGACCATGCCGAGGAGTATCGTGTCTCCCTGGTACAAGCCGAGCAGGCCGATCAGCCCATACAGCGCGCCGAAGACCCGGAAAAATATCCGGGCGGCGTTGGCGCCGTCCAACCCGCAGGCGAGGGCAATCATCCCGGTCAACAGATGGATGACATTGTGGGCCACGTTCACATGGAAGATGCCCAGCAAATTGCCGTCGGGATCAGTCACGCCGGGCACAAAGCCCAGCAGCCCGACAGCCAGCATGATGAAACCGAACCCGGTTGCGAATGTTGATAGCATAAGTCCTCCTTGCTGGAAAACTTAGCTCGCGATTGGTAAAAATTCAACCGGGGTAAAACGCCCAATTGAACAATTTAACGTATTTTTTAAATTATCCTAAAGTCCCGCGGGTCACCCCTAATTGGTTCGTCGCCTTGAGTTCGCGCCAGAGGTCGGGGCCGTTGATGTCGCCACGCAAAAGCTTGCGATAGCTGTCCAGCGTGCGCGCGACTTCCGCTGCGGTTTCGTGGAGAAATTCAATCCGGAAGGCGGGCACGCCGAGCTCCATGAGATGCTTGGCAAATTCGGCACCGGTTTGTGCGCGGGAATTATAGAGCGTGTTGCGGCAGCCGGCGTCGGCCTTGAGCGTGTGCACCGCGCCCACGCGGTCGCGCAGGCGGACGTCATGCGTGTCGCACGGCCGCCCGCAATCGCGGTAATCCTTGCCCTTCGACAAAAACGCGCAGAACACGCAATGCTCCATGTGGAAGAGCGGCATGTGCTGGTGGATGGTCACTTCAAACCACTGCGGCGGCGCGGCGCGCAGCAATGAATCGAGCTGGCGGATGTTCAGGTCGTAGGAGGCCGTCAACCGCTCCAGCCCAAATTCACCAATAAAATATTCCGCCGTGAGCGGATTTGCGACGTTGAGCGAAAAATCCCCGCGCCGCCGGTCGTTCTTAAAAAATTCTAGGTGGTCATAATTGCGGACGAGGTAGCCGTCGGCCTCGCACGAGCGCACCTGCTTGAGAATCCATTCCTCGCCGGTCTTGAAAATCCTCGGCGGCACGACCCAGATTTCCACAGATTTCTCGCCGACCTTGGGCAATCCACGAACAAACTTCACCGCGTCGCGGTAGCGCTTGGGGTCTTCAAATTCCACGTAAATCGTCGTCGCACCATTAGCCGCAGCGGCCTCCAACTGCTCCTGTGTCCGCACCACCGGAATAAGTTCAGGCATGGCGGATGCAGGTGCCACTGTTTTTCCCCCAATTCCCCAAACAGACGGATTGTCTGTCATCTGCCACCGCAACGGCGTAGCGCGCAGTTCATCCAGCTTCGCGGCCAGTTCGCGGCGCACGCGGTTGATTTCACTCACCGGCAAAATGACTTCGCCTTCGACGGCAAATTCCAAGCCTGCGAGCACGAGCGGCGTGTCGCCCAGGCGGTCGAGCTGCGCGCGCAAAGTCTCGGCGGTCAGCGGTTGCTTGGTCGCAGGCTGCAAGGGCAGAGCTGAGTCCATGCGCGCGGTGCGGCCCTGCTCATCGCGAATTTCCAACGAGAGCGGCGCACCCGCGTGGCCATGCGCGGCAAACCACACCGGCGATTTAATACGCATTTGTTCACCGGTAAAAGTGGCGCGGATTTTTTTCTCCAGTGCTGGATCGCTGGTTTTCCAGACTTTCTGTCCAGCGCGCACGCGGCCAAAGTCCACCCGCTCCGGGTCGAAGCTCATTCCGACTTCGTTATTTTTGGTTTTAAGCGTAAAAATGCGCCCGCCTTCCTCGCCGTCATCCGGCCGGCCAGCATCAAAGACCACACCATCACCCGCCTTGATCGGCGCTTCTGGCCGCAGCCACACTACCGGCGCGGCCACATGAGAAACTTCGCCCAAATACACTCCGCGTTTGGTGCCAAAGCGCGCATGAACCAGCTTCTGGTTGTCAATGCCGCCGAGCCAGCCGGTGAAAAGTCCGCGCGAAAAACTCATTTCCAAATCATAGCGCGAATCGCGCACAATTTCCCCCATCTGTGCCTGGATTGTTTTCTGTGCTGAGGAGGCTTTCGATTTAGGAAACAGCCGGTCAATCGCCTGGCGATAGACGCGTGTGACGTTGGCGACGTATTCCGGTGTCTTGAGTCTACCCTCGATTTTAAGCGAGGCCACGCCCGCGCGCGCGAGTTCCGGCAGGGCTTCGAGTCCGCTCAAATCTTGCGGGCTTAAAAGATAGCGCCGATCGCCGAGTTCAACCTGCTGGCCGTCGGAAATCAAATCATACGTCATGCGGCAGGCTTGCGCGCACTCACCGCGGTTGGCCGAACGCCCGCCGAGCGCCTCGCTGGTCAAACATTGGCCCGAATACGCGACGCAGAGTGCACCATGCACAAAAACTTCCAGCGGTGCGGCTATGGGCGAACTTGCGTGAATTTTTTCAATTTCCGCAATCGAACATTCCCGCGCCAGCACCACGAGCGACGCCCCCAGCTTGTGCGCAAACGCCACGCCTGCCGCGCTGGTGACGGTCATTTGCGTCGAGGCATGAATTAGAAAATCCGGTGAAATCCGGCGGATGAGCCGCGCGATGCCGATGTCCTGCACGATGGCGGCGTCCGCCCCGGCGCTGATGATGGCGCGCAGGGAACGCTCGGCGTCGGCCAATTCGTCGGCGAAAATCAGTGTGTTAAAGGTAACATAGCCGCGCACGCCACGCCGGTGCAGGAACGCCATCACCTCCGGCAAATCCGCCTCGGTGAAATTATGCGCGCGCAGCCGCGCATTGAACCTCCCCAATCCGAAATAGACCGCGTCCGCGCCGTTTTCGACGGCAGCGCGCACGCAGTCCCAATTGCCTGCTGGAGAGAGAAGGTCCATGAGAAGAGAAGGAGTCAGTAGACAGGATACAGGAGAACGGCCCGATTAAGCGAGCCGACACATTTTCACTTTATCTCCTGAATTCTTACTTCTGATTTATTCCGCAATCAAACTTTGCCCAGTCATTGCGGCAGGCCGGGGGAGGCCCATCAGACGCAGCATCGTCGGTGCGAGGTCGGCGAGGCGGCCCACCGGTTGCTGGCGCAGTTTCATTTTTTGCAAACCCTTGCCATAGACCACGACCTCAACCGGGTTTAGCGTGTGGCGCGTGTGCGGGCTGTTGGCCTCGAAGTCCCACATTTGGTCGGAATTACCGTGGTCGGCAGTGATGACCGCCGCGCCGCCGACTTGGTCAATCGCCGCGAGTAAATCGCCGAGACATGTATCCACTGTTTCCACCGCCTTGATGGCCGCGGGCAGCGAGCCGGTGTGCCCAACCATGTCCGCATTGGCAAAATTGACGATAATGAGGCCGAATTTTTTGCTGAGGATGGCCGCCCGCGCAGCATCGCGCACACCGAACGCGCTCATTTCCGGCTGTTGGTCGTAGGTTGAGAGCGGCGAGCCGTCGGGCAGTGTCTTGGGGGATTGAATGATGGCGCGTTCTTCGCCGGGGAACGGCTCCTCACGGTAATCGTTGAAGAAAAACGTGACGTGGGGAAATTTTTCCGTCTCCGCGCAGCGGAACTGCGGGATGCCTTTGTTCGCGACGTATTCGCCGAGGATGTCCGGCATTTTCGGCGGCTTGTCGAAGAGAACGTGCGGGCACAGGCCCTCCTCGTAATTCGTCATCGTCGCGTAGTAGAGGTCGAGCTTTGGGCCGCGGTCGAAGCCTTTGAATGGCTCGTCAATGAACGCACGCGTCAATTCACGCGGGCGGTCGCCGCGGAAGTTGAAGAAAATAATTGCGTCACCGTTTTTCACCATGCCCACGGGTTGGCCATTCGCGCCGACAACTTGCGTCGGCAAAATAAATTCGTCGCCATGCATCGTCGGCTGCGCGGGTTTGTCGTAGTAAGCTTGCACAGCGGCGGCGGCGCTGGATGCGGTGCGGGCGATTTTCCGGCCCGTCAGCGTGTCATAGGCCAGTTGCACGCGGTCCCAGCGCTTGTCGCGGTCCATCGCCCAATAGCGGCCCGCGACGCTGGCGATTTTCCCGACGCCGATTTCGACGCACTTTTTCTCCGCTTGTTTGATATAGCCCAGGCCGGAGGTCGGCGGGCTGTCGCGCCCGTCAGTGAAGGCGTGGACGAACACGCGTTTAAGCCCGGCTTTTTTGGCGAGTTCGAGCAGGCTGTATAAATGTTCGAGCATCGCGTGCACACCCGCGTCGGAGACGAGGCCCATGAGGTGCAGCGCGCCGCCTTTTTTCTCGCGGTCGAACGCGGCCTTGAGCACGGGCGACGCCGCGATGGAGCCGGTGGCAAAGCCCTTGTCAATGCGCACCAGTTCCTGGTCGACGATGCGCCCCGCGCCGATGTTCTGGTGGCCGACTTCGCTGTTGCCCATCACGCCTGCCGGGAGTCCCACGTCCAGTCCACATGCCATGATTTCCGTGCGCGGCCATTCGGCGGTCAGCTTGTGCGACACCGGCGCTTTGGCCAGCTTGACGGCGTTGCAGGCATCCTGGGCCGGGTTGTGGTTTTCACCCCAGCCATCGCGGATGACCAGCAGGACGGGTTTGTAGGCGGGCAGATTCATGCGGAACATAAAGGGTAGAACGAGGAAGCCCGAAGGAAAAGACAAATCATACTCCCTCTGCTTGTTCTCTTGTCTTCCCTAGCGGAATGACTTTTGCTGGATTGGTTTCTGTCCCCGTTGTTTGTTTGTCGGATTATATTTTTCATCCCAATTCGGAAAGGTTACCCCGTGAACTCTTCGCCAACTATTCGTCTTTGTCGCATTTTATTGCTCGTCTCCACGCTGGGTGTAGTCGGTGTCTCTGCTTGGTCGTGTTCGACGCCTTTGACACCCGCCGCAAATGCCATTCCGACTCAGACCCCTGCGCGGGTCGTAAACAAGTCCGCGGTTTCCGCGCCCGTGACTATCACCGATAATGGCGCAACCTGGACGCTCGACAACGGCATTGTCCGCGCCACGGTGGCGAAGCGCTCCGGCCAGTTGTCCTCGTTAATTTATCTGCCCAAGGCGACCGCGGCGGACACCGCGCCGCCCGTCGGCCCGCGCGGTGGATTTGGTGGCGGGCCCAATGCTGGTTTGCGCGGCACAGGCAATTGGGAGGAAGACCCTTCCGCCGCGGCCACCATTGGCGGTTTGACCCAAACCATCACCATTGACCCGGCGAAGAACGGCGGCGAACGCGGCGAGGTCTCGGTCAAAGGCGTCACTGGTGGCCAGGTTCCGTTGTCGGTCGGCTCACCCGGCCAAACCAATGGCACGCCCAATATCGACCTCGAAATCCGCTGCGCAATGGGCCGCGGCGAAAGCGGACTTTACACCTACGCGATTTTTTCCCACCCCGCCGCCTATGGGCCGGTGAGCATCGGCGAGAGCCGCTTTATCCTCGTGGTCAACCGCGAGTTTGACTGGATTTCGGTGGATGCGGATCGCAACATGCTCGAGTGCGCGCCGACGGACTGGGGCACAGGGGTCGTCGTCCACGCCAAGGAACAGCGCATCATGAGCAAGGGCGTCTATCAAAATTCCGTCGAACACAAATACAGCTACTCCGGCGTGCAATACAAGACTCCGGCCTACGGCTGGTCGAGCACGCAGAACCACGTCGGCATCTGGTTCATCAACCCGACGACCGAATACCTCAGTGGTGGCGCGTCCAAGCAGGAATTGGACTGCCACTTTGGCGACAACGCGAACCCGGCGCCCATCCTGCTCGATTATTGGCGCGGAACCCATTACGGCCGCAATACTCTTTGCGCGGTGGCCGAGGGGGAGGAATGGAGCAAAGTCGTTGGCCCGATTTTTGTTTACGTCAACGCGCTGGATAATTTCAAAACGCCCTCGCAGGCGGACCTCGACAAGCTCGCCGCGACGGCCGGCAACCCGACTGTTCCCGCCGCGTGGAAGGATAACGCGACGGCCTTGTGGCAGGACGCGCTTAACCAGGCGAAAATGGAAAAAGCAAAATGGCCCTACGACTGGGTCAACGGCGTGGATTACCCGCACAAAAACGAGCGGGGCACAGTTACGGGTCAGCTCGTCCTTAACGACTCTCTCGCGCCCAAGCCCGCCAGCACCAAATTGCCGCACCTCACCGTAGGCCTGGCGCACCCGGATTATCCCGGCACCGGCTTTGGCTACACCGCCAACCCCGTGGATTGGACGCGCGATGCGAAGTATTATGAATTCTGGAACGACGGCACCGAGGACGGCAAATTTACGATTACCCAGGTGCGTCCCGGCAACTACACGCTCCACGCCTTTGCGGATGGCGTTCTCGGTGAATTTGCGCAGGCCAACATTACTGTCTCGGCCGGCAAGACGCTGGATTTGGGCAAGATTGAATGGAAGCCTGTGCGCTACGGCAAACAATTGTGGGAAATTGGTTATCCCAACCGCGATGCCAGCGAATTCTACAAAGGCGACGGCGACAACTACTGGCTCTGGGGCTGGAACTTGCGCTACGCCCTCTTGTATCCGAACGACCTCACCTACACCGTGGGCAAGAGCGATTACCACAAGGATTGGTTCTTCGAGGAAGTGCCGCACGCGGAAGACCTGTCTTTTGTCAACCCCGCTGCGAAGGACCCCGCCAACCAGCGCTTTGGCTGGGTCAAGGCGGAGTCTTTGGATGATTATCCGCAAACCGACACGCGTGGCCCCTGGGCGGTTTATGGTCGCGGGCGCGCGACGACGTGGACGATTAAATTCAACGTGGACAAGGCGGCGCAGGGTTCCGCTATTTTGCGCGTCGCGCTGGCCGGGGCGGATGGCGGAGGCGGCGGCGGGAGCACGGGCAGCGGCCTCGCTGTGGCCGTCAACGGGCAGAGTGTCGGCGTGCGCCAACCCATGGGCACTAACGCCATTCGCTACAACACCACCCGGGGCGTCTGGCAGGAAATCAATTACACCTTTGACGCCGCGCTGCTGAAACCCGGCGAAAATCAACTGACGCTCACCGTTCCCGGCGGCGACCTCCAAAGCGGTGTTGTTTACGACTACCTGCGCCTCGAACTAAACCAAAAGTACAAAGCCGACGGCACGCCGATTGCGGCGAACAAGTAGTTCCCTTTAGACTTGCCCGGCGGGGCGGGGGAAGGTTAACTAACCCTTCCGGCCTATGGGGGTATAGCTCAGTTGGCTAGAGCGCATCCTTGACATGGATGAGGTCACTGGTTCGAGCCCAGTTACTCCCACCATTTCGGAATTAGTTGCCGCTTCGCGCAGGAGCGCGAACGGTTTAATCGCTGAGCCAGAAGCTTTTTTGCCGTCGAGGACAAGGTTCGAGCCGAAAACTTTTGAGGCAAGAACCTTTTTTTCGTTTCGGGAGCCCGTGAGGGCGATTTCTCCTGCCGATTTCGCGTCTAAAATCCAATTTCGCATCGGTTCGAGCCAAGTTTTCCGCCCTATCGAAAGCGCTGAGCTTTGCTCCTCCAGCGTCTTCTTTTCGCTCATGAGTTTCGCTTTTTCGGCGGCATACACTTCGCGCTCAATGACGCCGTCAAGAAATCCATCAAGAAGACGCTGGAGGCGGGCATTGATCTGTGCAATGCCCGCACGCTTTTCGGCGACCACAATATTGGATGCTTGTGCATCAAGCTTTCGCTCTCCATCTAAGCGCACAAGCATATCGTCAGCCCATTCTGATTTGAGCGAGAAAGGGGAGAGGAGGCGCGAAATTTCAATATCGAGTGCTTCTTCGCGGATATATGGCTGAGTGCAACGGCACGCCTTGTTTTTCTTTGTGCAGCGATAGTAGGTGTGTCCCTTCTGGATTTCGGCTGTGATTGCCGAGTTGCACTCACGACAGCGAAGAAGCCCGCTAAATGGCTTTGGGACAATCGGCTTTTTCAGTTTTGACCACCTGAATCGGCGAGTAAGAACTGCCTGCACTTCATCAAAAAGCTTCTTGGAAATAATAGGCTGATGGGTTCCTTCATGCACTTCGCCTGCATATTTGAAATGTCCGTAGTATATGGGATTGGTCAGAATTTGGGCGACAGCTTCCTTTCCAAGAAGCTTGCCGCTTTTTGACCTCACGCCATGTGCAGCCAAAAACTCGCGTAAGGTGTCCATTGTCTCGGCACCCGTGGCATACCGTTCAAATAGTTCCTTCACGAGCGGCGCACGCTCACGGTCAACTATGATGCGCTTGGAGCGGTAGTCATTCAGATATCCAAAGCATTTTAAAAATTCATAGTCCGTGCCACTTAAGGTAAAGTCTGTATCGGCGTTAGCCGAAAATTCGTCATTCCTTAACCCGTTGGCGATAACTACCCGTAAAGCCGCATGAGTGTGAGCGAATCGGCGCGGAACCGCAAAAGTGGAGCGCGGGTTCGCGGACTCATCCCTCTATTCTTAAAACCGTTTGTTGGCTGCAAATGGTAAAGGACATTATCGTCCTTTAACCCGTGTAAAACCCGTCCGTTTGTGTGAACCCGTTGCCGTTGCGTGAGCAACGGAATGAGGGAGGTATTTGGCGAGTGCCGCCGAGCCAAATACCGACCGAAGTCGGGGATGCGAAAAACGGGTGAACGACTGCTAAACCGTTGTGGCAAAAGCACTTTTTGAAAATCTACCCCTCCCCGCCGTGGGGAGGGGTGTGGGGATACCCTTTAGAGACCCATTTGTCCTTGAAAAAAGGTTCGAGCGGCGTCAAAAAGACACACCAGTTTTCGAAGAAAGGCAGGCCATGCTCGGCATTTTGCCTGAGAGGATTGGTTTTTGATTCCGCGTTCCGAATTCCGTGTTCACCAAGTTGCTCCCGCTTGGTAGATTTCATCCGCGATCCAATAATAGGCGAGTGCGAGGGCGAAGAGCATCCCCGCCCACCAGAGTAGGGTGCGGCAGCGGCGCAAGCTTGCGGGGGTGGCAGTCTGTAATTGCAGAATCATGTCCGCGGCATAGGCGGCACAGTAGCAAAGGTTGGCGAGCGCAGCCAGGCCCAGCATGATTACAAACGTAAAGAAGTTGAGCACTTGGGCAAAATGCGGCCAGGTAAATATGACCCAGCCGATGACGAGGAGGGTAAGGACAATGTTATAAGCGATACGGCGGCGCTCCCAAAAACGCACGGCAGAAGCAACGGCTTCACGCAAGGACGGGCCGACTGGGATGCTCGGTGGGGGTTCTGGGGCAGGGTCCATGCGGCCATAAGCTTTGCATAGCAAAGTAAGCAGGTCAAACGCTATTTTTGTTTTCAAAATAAAGAATGAACGACACGGAGGTCGTCCCTCCCTTACCCGGCACATTCTAAAACATCTGCAACACGCCTTGGAGCAGTCCTTAGCTTGCATCGCGCCGAGGGTTTCTCTACTTTCGCCCCCCTGCACAATTCCCTGTCCTCCCATTCCCATGGCTCACCTCAACGACAATTTTTTCAAACTCAAAGCCGGCTACCTTTTTCCGGAAATTGGCCGGCGGGTGAAAGCCTTTTGCGAGGCCAACCCGACCGCCGCCCCGCGCGTCATCCGCTGTGGTATCGGCGACGTGACTGAAGCCCTGCCGCCCGCCGTCATCACGGCTCTGCATCAAGCCGTTGACGAAATGGCCGCGCGCGCAACCTTCAAGGGTTACGGCCCGGAGCAGGGTTACGACTGGCTGCGCCAAACCATCGCCGAGCACGATTTCCGCCGCCGGGGGATCGACATCGCGGACGACGAAATTTTTGTCAGCGACGGCTCGAAATGCGATTGCGGCAACATCCTCGACATCCTTGGCGCAAAAAACAAACTCGGCATCAGCGACCCGGTGTATCCCGTGTATGTGGATACGAACGTCATGGCTGGTCACACTGGCGAGGCGAACGAAGCCGGTCGCTACGGCAAAATCACCTACCTGCCTTGCACTGCCGCCAACGGTTTCATGCCTGCGCCGCCCGCGAAGCCGCTCGACGTCGTTTACCTTTGCTCGCCGAACAACCCGACTGGCGCCGCCGCCACGCGCGCGCAGCTTGAGGCCTGGGTCCAATACGCCCTCGCGCACAAAACGCTGTTGTTGTTTGACGCTGCCTACGAGGCCTACATCACCGACCCCGCGCTGCCGCATTCGATTTACGAAATCCCGGGTGCGCGCGATTGCGCGATTGAGTTCCGCAGTTTTTCCAAAAACGGCGGCTTCACCGGCTTGCGCTGCGCGTTCACCGTGGTGCCCCAGTTGCTCCTTGCGCAGACCAAATCCGACGAGTTCAAGCCGCTGCATCCGCTCTGGCTCCGGCGCTCGACCACCAAATTCAATGGCGTAAGCTACATTGTTCAGCGCGCCGCCGCAGCCCTTTATTCGCCAGAGGGCCAGGCGCAGGTGCGCTCGCTTGTCGCCCATTATCTCGGCAACGCACAGGTCTTGCGCGAGGGGGCGAAGCGCGCCGGGCTGAAAGCCTTTGGCGGGGTGAATGCGCCCTACATCTGGGTGCGCACGCCCAAAGGCGTCACGAGCTGGCAGGCATTCGACAAAATTTTGCAGGAGGCCAATGTCGTCATCACGCCGGGCAGTGGCTTTGGCTCGAAGGGCGAAGGCTTCTTTCGCATCAGCGCCTTCAACAGTCGTGCGAATGCCGAGGAAGTCGCCCGTCGCCTGCCGGAATTGAAATGGTGAGGGGAATTTGCCGTGAAATCGAGGATTGGGATGCGAGCTCTGTCACTCCCGCCAATTTATCCGGCGCACTCTAAAAACATCTGTAGCGCGCCTTGAAGCAGACCGTGGCAGAGGGGCTGGTTTTGGCGGTTAAGGATTTCCGCTTGCTGGAGGAATTTGGCGTAGGCGGGTGGGGCATCCCCGGGGAAGCCGTGGAACCACAGCGCGAAAAATTCCCCGTTCGTTTGTGCCGCGGCCAATGGCAGCAACACATCACCAATCAATGTATTCAACCGTGCGCCTTGCCATACGTCCGCAAAAATCTCCTTCGTGATGCGCTTCCGAAAGGCGGTGAGGTTATTTCTCCGGCGGAACGGCCCGGAATCTTCTACCGCCGTAGCGCCCCCGGGCCAGCTCTGGGCGAGGTTGATTAATTTCCGCGTCCATTGCGGGTTTGCGGCGATGGCTATTGCATATTGTTCGAGGCGCAACTTGGGGTGGTTCGCCGGGCGCAACCCAGCCAGTTTCCAGTGTTCCTTCTCTTCTTCAAACAGCAGCCCCGGCAATGGCGGATGTTTCGCCCAGCCCGCAAGTGGGTATTTGAGCGCCAGTGCCGACATCGGTGCGCGGTTGCGCCGAAAGCCCAGCGCTTCGAGCGTCATTTGATGGCACGCCTCGTCAAACCCGGCCTTGGCGATGCGTTGCGTGGCAAAGGCGCGTTTTTGCCGCCAGCGATGCAGTGCGCGGTCAAGCAGCCGCGCCAGCCGGTCAGCGGGTGGGCGTTTGAGAAATTCTTCCAGCGGCCCCAAGGGGTCGCGGCCCTCGGCAGCCAACAACGCCTCGTCCGTGGCGTAATCCTCCAAATCGCGCTCCAGATGATCGATCAGCACGACCTGCTCCGGCGTTTCGCCCTGGCTGGTTCGCGCCAGCGGCTCACCGGCGGTCGGCGGAAACATCAGTACATGCAATGCGACGTTGGCATAATTCGGGTCTTCGCCATGGCCGTGCGCGGCCCAGTCCCGCGCGTGGAAGTGAATTTCAATGTCCCCGCGCACGCGCCGCCCGTCAAGTTCCCATTCGCCGCCGCGAAAGTCCGGCCCTTCCTGCAAATTCCAGCGACCGGGATGCCGCACGCGCAAGGGTTTGCCGGAGACGGTGCGCAGGTTCGTGGCGCGATAATCGCCCCGCAGCCAGATTTTTTGCACGACCCGTTCGGAAACGGTGTACGGTCCATACCAGCCTTGCATCTCGGCGACGGCGGGGGCGGATTCCTCCACGGCGGTGAACACACTCATCGGCGCCAAACTTCACCGCAAACCCACAAGAGACGCAATGATTTTTTATGCCCGGCCAAGATAGTTGCCGTCCTCAGTGCTAACCTTGATGATGTCGCCCGTTTTGATAAACAGTGGTACGCGCACGGTCATGCCGGTTTCGACGGTCACCGACTTCTGCACGTTGCCCGAGGTGTCGCCGCGGATGCCTTCGGGGGCGTCGGTGACTTTCATGGTGACAGATGCGCCAAGGTTCACCGTCAGTGGCTTGCTTTCCACAAACAACACATCATACGACTGGCTCGGCACGAGGTAATTGAGCGCGTCGCCGAGGATTTCCTTGCTCAGGGATACTTCCTCAAAGGTGGTAGGATCCATGAAAGTAAATGCATCGCCGTCGGCGTAGGAGTATTCCAGCTTGCGCACGTCGGTGGAGAGAATGTCGTAGCTTTCACCCACATTCACGCGCAAGGGGGTGACTTTGCCGGTGCGGATGTTGCGCAGGGTCATCTGGCAGAACGAGCGCATATTTGGCGGCGTGCGGATGGCGTGGTCCACGACGAGGCACGGCTCGCCATTGTAGCTGATGACGTTCTTTTTGCGGATATGGGCGACGACGGGCATGACTGGAGGGATGCTGAGGCTCGGAGATGTCCAAAGCGGGAAGTTGAGTGGGGGGAAACGGTTGATGCTGCCAAAGAGAGGGAAATTGTCAACGGCGAATGCCCGGTGCTTTTCTAAGATTGTGCCAGCAGGCAATTTACGTTTAGCAATAACGGAATGGGGCACGCAGCCATGCAAATCAGAGCGTTTCAACCGGGGGATGAAACCGCGGTCATTGGCTTGTGGGAAAGTTGCGGGCTGGTCCGTCCACTAAATGACCCGGCGGAAGACATCCGACGAAAATTAACCGTCAACCCCGAGTTGTTTCTCGTCGGCGAAGTTGGCGGCGAAATCATCGCGAGTGTGATGGCGGGGTACGAGGGGCGCCGCGGTTGGGTAAATTACGTGTCCGTCAGTCCGGAGTGCCGCCGCCAGGGTTTTGGCCGGCAGATATTGGCCGAGGTGGAGCGCTTGCTGCGATTGCGCGGCTGTCCGAAAATTAATTTGCAAGTTCGGGCCACCAATCCTGAAGCAATAAAATTCTACGAACACCTCGGCTACAAGGTTGATGAAGTCATCAGCATGGGTAAGCGCTTGGAAAAAGATAGCGAACAACCCGATAGTCGTTAGTTTTAAGAAAATGGATAAGAGTAAAAAAAATGGGAAGGAGGCCCGCGGCCTGCGGATTGGACTTACGGGCGGCATGGGCTGCGGCAAAACCACCGCGGTGGGAGTTTTCCGCGAACTGGGCTTCGGCGTGCTCGAAAGCGATGTCATCGTGCGCGACTTGTGGGACACGGATGCGGAGGTCAAAAAGGCGGCATTGAAGCGCTGGCCAGCCATTGCCGAAGTCAGCAGCCAGAAATCGGATATTAAAATCTCCCGCCGCAAGGTCGCTGAAATCGTTTTTGCCGACCCGCAGGAGTTGGAGTGGCTGGAGAACCTGTTGCACCCGCGGGTGCGGCTGTGCTGGCAGTCAGCCATGAAGGTCGAGCCGGAAAAGGACTGGGTGGTCGAAATCCCCCTGCTCTTTGAAAAAAGCCTTGCCTCCGGGTTCGATTATACGCTTTGTATAGCCTCCAGCCCGGCGATTCAGGCGGCCCGCCTCGTGGCGAGGGGGTTGTCTCCAGCCGAGATTGCCGCACGGCAGGCCCGCCAGTGGCCGTTGCGGGAAAAGATCGAGCGGGCGGACTGGGTGGCGCTCAATGACGGCTCGGTTGACTTTTTGCGCCGCCAACTGGTTCATTTCGCCGCCAAACTTTGCCATTCCTCTTTCTAAAACCCTACTAATTTTATGGCCCGCTTCGGCGGGCTGGTTAAAATTTTGCAACTGTTGTCCGTTTTGATGTTTAAATAAAGTTGGCTCTCTTCAGTTGGAAGCTTGCCCAACTGCCCCGCTCCGGCGCCCTGCGCGCCGAACCCCTATACCTACTATGAGTAATTCGGAAGACCGCTCTGATGATGCCGCCCCCAAAAGGCGTGGACGCCGCCCCAAGCCTGCCAGCTTGAGCAAATCCGCCGCCGCTGAGGAGTCCGTTACTTCTGCCGAGGCCAAACCGGTCAAGCGTGGTCGGCGGGGAAAAGCTCCTGCAGCGGAGGATACTGCCAGGGACATGGCCCCGCCGCCGGTAGAATCCCGGCCTGCGCCGGAGTCCTTCAGCACATCCGAAGACGATTTGCATGAATCCCCGCGCCGTGCGGAGGAACCGCCGCCGGTTGAAACGCCAGCTGAACGTGGTCCGGAAGGCGCCGAAGGGCAGGGTGCTCCGCCGTCGCAAAATACCGGCCAGCCTCCGCGCCAAGGCGACCAGCATTCACAGGGTTTTCGCGGCGACCGAGGCTATGGTCATGGTAGTGGACGCCAGTGGAACAAGCCCTGGAAGCAGGATAAATTTAACCGCGATTTTAAAAAGAACAAGTTTGTGCCCAAGCAGTACGGTCCTCCTGGTGGCGGTGGAGGTGGTGGCTTCAACCCCGGCAACAAACCTCCGCAGCAACAGCAGTTCAAACCCAAGTCCTATGGCCCGCCCAAGCGCGCCTTTGATGTCGATGCCGGCAGTCTCCAATTAGGCGAACTGCCCGTCTGGGAAGCTCTCAAGCAAATCGAGGAAATTGACCGGATGGCCACGGAAGCCACCGCCGCTGGCAGCAAACCCCTCGATTTTAACGAACTCTATTTACTCTCCCTCATCGAGCTGGAAGCTGTTGCGAAAAAAGCCGATTTGACCATTCCGGCCGTGCCACTGCGTCGGCAACTCATCCGCGATTTGCTCAAGGACCAGCGCGCAAAGGAGAAGCCGATTAAAATCACCGGCATCCTCGATTTATTCGAGAACGAACACGGCATCCTGGCCTATTCGGTGGACAATTATCGTCTGCGCGGCTTGAGCTGCTTTGTTCCGCAACGGTTGATTGACCGTTGGGGTCTGCGCCGCGGCCACGAAGTCGAAGTCTGGGCGCACCCACCTCGCGAAAACGAAAGCTGCCCGTTCGCGCTAAAAGTCATCAGTGTCAATGGCCGCCCGCCGGAAGATGTCGCGCACATTACGCCTTTCACCGAGCTGGTGCCTTATTATCCGACCGAACGCTTCATGATGGAGACAAAACCCGAGGCGAAGTGGGACAACAATTCCATGCGCATTGTGGACTTGCTGACTCCCGTCGGCCTGGGCCAGCGCGGGCTGATTGTCGCTGCACCCCGCACGGGCAAAACCGTGCTCATGCAAGGCATTGCCAGTGCCATTCGCGAAAACCGGCCCGAAGTGCCGATGATCATCCTCCTCGTCGACGAGCGTCCCGAGGAAGTCACCGACTTTCGCCGCAGTGTCCAGGGTGCCGAGGTCATTTCCTCGACTTTTGACGAACCCGCTGAAAGCCATGTCCACGCCGCTGAAATGGTCATCGAAAAGGCGCGACGGATGGTGGAATACGGCCAGCATGTCGTCATCCTGCTCGATTCCATCACCCGCCTGGCCCGCGCGTATAACACTCTCATGCCCAGCAGCGGAAAGATTCTTTCCGGTGGCGTCGAATCCAACGCGCTGCAAAAGCCCAAACGCTTTTTTGGCTCGGCCCGCAACATCGAAGGGGCCGGCAGCCTGACCATTCTGGGCACCGCCCTCGTCGAAACCGGCAGCAAGATGGATGAAGTGATATTCGAAGAGTTCAAAGGCACCGGCAACATGGAACTCCACCTCGACCGTGCCTTGTCCGACAAACGCATCTTCCCGGCCCTCAACTTTGAAAAGAGCGGCACGCGCAAGGAGGAATTGCTCTATCACAAGGACGAACTGCAAAAAATTTATTCATTGCGTCGCGCAATGAAAGGTATACCTTCAACCGAAGCGATGGAGATGCTGATCACCCGCGTGAAGAAAACCAAATCCAATGCGGAGTTCCTGATCAGCCTCAACCGCTAAAACCTCCCCTCCTTAACCCCTCAACGACCCCCTCGGGGCATTCAACGGCGTGACCTCAGCTGACGATTTCGTTCTTCAATTAATCCAGGATAAAGGCTTGGTGACCGCTGAAGCCGTGGCTTCCGCTCGCAGCCAAGTCAAACCGGAGACGCCGACCGACCAGATGGACGCGGCGACCCTGGACTTGCTCTTCGAGAGCAACAACCTCACAGAGGAGCAAGTTTACCAGGCTCTCAGCAAGGAATTCCACATGGAGTTGACCAATCTTGCCGAGGTGCGCCCCGGCGAGGATCTGCTGAAAATGGTCGGCCGCGACCTGGCGCTGCGCTACAAAGCCTTCCCGATGTCGCTTGACGGCAAGCAACTCGACCTCGCCATTTCCGACCCCCTCAACGTGGACGCGGTGGACAGTTTGAGCAAGGTGCTCAACGTAACGATCACCACCTATCTGGCCAGCCCGAAGCAGATTCAGACGGCCATTGACGAAAATTATGGCGTTGAGGCGGTTTCTGCCTACGGCGACCTTTTCGGCGAAACCGAAGCCAAAGATGCCTCCGCCGCCGACCTCGCCAAGACCAAGGCAGCCAAGGAGGCCGAGGCCCCCATCATCAAATACGTCAGCATGCTCATCACCGAAGCCGTCAAACGCCGCGCTTCGGACATTCACCTTGAGCCGATGGAAAAGCGCTTCCGCGTCCGCTACCGCATTGACGGTTCCCTGCTCGAAATCGAAAATCCGCCCAAGCGCCTCCAGCCCCCCATTATTTCGCGTCTAAAACTGATGGCCAACGTCAGCTTGGCGGAAAAACGCATCCCGCAAGACGGCCGTATTCAGATGAAAATCGGGCAGAAAGACGTGGACTTGCGCGTCTCGGTGCTGCCCACCGTGTATGGTGAAAGCATTGTCATGCGAATCCTCGACAAGGAAGGCCTCAAGCTTGGCCTGCCCGAATTGGGCTTTTTCTCCGACGACCAGGCAGTCTTTGAGAAAATCGTGGGTATGCCCGACGGCATCTTCCTCGTCACCGGCCCCACCGGCTCCGGAAAATCCACCACCCTTTATTCCGCGCTCAATTATATCAACCATCCCGACCGCAAAATTATCACGGTCGAGGACCCGGTTGAGTATCAGATGAACGGTATCAACCAGGTCCAGGTGCGCCGTGAAGTTGAAATGACCTTTTCCCGCGCCTTGCGCGCCATGCTGCGTCAAGCCCCCAACATCATCATGATTGGGGAAATCCGCGACTTTGAAACTGCGGAAATTGCCATTAACGCCTCTTTGACAGGTCACATGGTGTTTTCCACCCTGCATACGAACGACGCCCCCAGCGCCGTCACCCGATTGGTGGACATCGGCATCAAACCCTTCCTCGTGTCCGCCGCGCTGCGCGCCGCTCTGGCCCAACGCCTGGTGCGTCGTATTTGCGTCCAGTGCAAAAAGCCTTTCGTTCCCGAACCGAAGGATCTGATGAGCATTGGCCTGAACGAAGCGCAGGCGACTCAGGCCACATTCATGAAGGGTGAAGGCTGCCAGCGTTGTCATGGTGTAGGCTTCCGCGGCCGTATGGGCCTCTTTGAGCTTTTCCTCATCAACGAGGAAGTGCAGCAAATGATTTACGAAGGCCGCTCCCTCGTGGAATTGCGCCAGAAGGCCCGCGAAATCGGCATGAGAACATTGCGCGAGGACGGCGTGCGCAAAGTCACCGGTGGTCTTACCACTGTGGACGAAGTCATTTACGCCACCATGGCCTAAAGGGCCCCGAACGTTTTTGGCATCCCGCTGCCTGGAGTTGATTCCCATGAGCTACGAAATGAACGACCTGTTGAACCTGATGGTGGACGAGGGCGCCTCGGACCTCCACCTGCAGGTTGGCCAGGCGCCAACCTTGCGCCTGTCCGGCGGCATGTCGCCGGTGGAAGGTCCCAAGCTCACGCCGGAGGACACCGAGCAGCTCATGCGCTCCATCGCCTCCGATTTCCATCAGCAAAAAGCCAAGCAAGTCGGCGGGGCGGACTTTGCCTTTGCGTTCATGGACAAGGCGCGCTTCCGCGTCTCCGTGCTCAAGGCCAAGGGCAACTACGGCATGGTGCTGCGCATGATCCCGCACAAAATGTTTTCGATGCGCGACCTCGGGCTGCCCGACCGCATCAAGGAACTGTTGGTTCGCCCGCGCGGCCTCATCCTCGTCACCGGTCCGACCGGCTCCGGCAAATCCACCACGCTCGCCTCGATGATCAACTGGATTAATGAAAATGAGGAAGGCCACATCATCACTTGCGAAGACCCCATCGAATATTACCACAATCACAAGAAATGCATCGTCACCCAGCGCGAAGTCGGGGTGGATGTGTCCAGTTTTGCCGATGCCATCCGCGGCGCGCTGCGCCAGGATCCTGACATAATTCTGGTCGGCGAAATGCGCGACTTGGAGACCATCGAGGCCGCCGTCAGCGCTGCGGAAACCGGGCACCTCGTCTTTGGCACCCTTCATACCACTGGCGCCGCCCGCACGGTCGACCGCATCGTCGACGCCTTTCCCGCCAACACCAAAGATCAGATTCGCACCCAACTGGCTTCCTCCGTCATCGCCGTTATTTCCCAGGCGCTTTGCAAAAAAGTCGGCGGCGGGCGCATCGCCAGTTACGAAATCATGATCACAACGGACTCCATTGCTGCCCTCATCCGCGACAACAAAACCTACCGCATTACCTCCGACATCCAGACCGGCGGCGCTTTGGGCATGATCACCCTCGACGCGCATTTGATGAGCCTCTATGCTCGAGGGCTGATTACCGCCGAAACCGCCGTGGAAAAATCGCAAATCCCCGAGGAAATGCGCAAAAAAGTCCGCGAAACCACCCCCGTTAAAGCCTGAAATTTTCTCTCTGTCTCTTCCCAACCCTTCCTGACCAGCCCCAACCCTCCCCGGACATGTTCGAAGACCATAATCAAGCCATTGCCGACGTTTTTCTCAAAAACGGCCAAATCACGCAGGTTCAACTGGATGAACTGCAACAAACCGCCCAGCAAACCGGCAAAAGCCTTGCCGACTGCCTTATTGACTCTGGCACGGCCGACCGCCCCGCCTTGTTGAAAGCCGTCGCGGAATACCTGCAATTCGAGTTTCTGCCCCAGGTGCCTTCCACTCTCGACGAAGCCGCCACCAAGATCATCAAGGGCCAGGTCGCCCGCATGTATGGCGTGGTGCCCTTCCGCATGGACGACTCGTCCATCACCGTCCTCGCCAAAGACCCCTTCAACAACCGCGTGGTGGACGACCTTACCTTTTCCCTGGGCAAGGATATCAAAATGGTGGTCATAGACCCCGATATCATTGACGGCCTGCTCACGGCCGCCTACGGCGAGGAAGATTCTTCAATTGACGCACTGCTCGCCGAAATCAAAGGCTCCAATGTCGGTGCAGATGGTGACAAGGAACTTGAGGCGAAGGACCTCGAAAATCTCGCCAATGAGACGCCCATCATTCGCTTCGTCAACTTGATCATGCAGCAGGCCATCCGCGACAAGGCCTCCGACATCCATTTTGAGCCATTTGAAGACCAGTTCCGCATCCGCTATCGCATTGACGGCGCGCTCTACGAAATGGCCCCGCCGCCGAAGAGCCTGGCCATTCCCGTCATCTCCCGCATCAAGGTTCTGTCGAACCTCAATATTGCCGAGCGCCGCATCCCCCAGGACGGGCGCATCAAGATGACCATTGCCGGCCGCCCCGTCGACTTGCGCGTTTCGACCCTGCCCACCCAGTTCGGCGAAAGCGTAGTACTGCGCGTGCTCGACAAATCCGTCGTCAACCTCGACCTCGCCAACCTCTCCATGCCCGCCGAGGTGTTGTCCAGCATCCGGAACCTCGTCAACTTGCCCAACGGCATTTTCATTGTGACTGGTCCGACCGGCTCCGGCAAGACGACGACCCTCTACAGCGCCCTGCGCGAGGTGAACACCATCGACATCAAAATTCTCACTGCCGAGGATCCGGTCGAATATGAAATTGACGGCATCATGCAGGTCGCGGTCAACCACCAGGTCGGCCTCGATTTCGCCAAGGCGCTCCGCTCCTTCTTGCGCCAGGATCCCGACAAAATCATGGTCGGTGAGATCCGTGACTTGGAAACCGCCCAAATCGCCGTGCAGGCCTCCCTCACCGGCCACGTCGTGCTGGCCACCCTGCACACCAATGACGCCCCCGGCGCCGTCACCCGCATGATTGACATGGGTCTGGAGCCATTCCTCATTTCCGCTTCGGTGGAAGGCATCCTCGGCCAGCGCCTCGTGCGCAGAATCTGCAAGACTTGCCGCACCGCCTATGAACCCGATCACGAGGTGATTGAACTGCTCGGCGCCGACCCCCTCCAAATTGCCGACAAACAGTTCTTCTACGGCAAGGGTTGCCCCGAATGCAGCCAAACCGGCTACCGTGGCCGCCAGGGTCTCTTTGAACTCATGGTCGTCACGGACGCCCAGCGCGAACTTATCACCAAGAAATCGCCCACCCTCGTCCTCAAGCAAAAGGCGATCGAGCAGGGTATGCGGACCCTCC
>Ga0206999_10033_pt1 | contig 35168 bp, 29 predicted proteins | sample Alteio_BWMinCont_92_FD_153482 | JGI IMG/M metagenome (GOLD analysis project Ga0206999, IMG submission 153482) | Enriched cells from forest soil in Barre Woods Harvard Forest LTER site, Petersham, Massachusetts, United States -... | ecosystem: Environmental > Terrestrial > Soil > Temperate forest >...
CTTGAAGTCGGCGAAGGCGATTATTGCCGAGGTAAGTTTTATCGAGTACTACGAGAGGCAATGTCTTTTTCACGACCTCGTCGCCCACTTAGCCAAGTATGAATTATTTCTGCGCGCGTTTGGAGTGAATACGCCAACGGGAAAAGTCGTAGGGCAAACCGACGTGTTGTTCTTGCGCAATGCGAGTTCGGGAAGGGAAGAGGTGAAGATTTGAATTCCGGTGCGGGATCGATGGAAGGGGAGCTTCGTCGTCGGTGGCAATTGAACCGACAGGGAGGGATGCGAGCTCGCGCCTCCCGCTGGCGTGTTCTCCACTGGCTGTTGCTGCAGCGATTAGGGGGGCACCGGTGGGTGAAGGGTCAAGTCTTCTGGGGCGATCCGATCTACCTCCTGACAGGTGAAGACGTCTCGCGCGGCATCCTTCCATTCGGCTACGGCGAACTGGCCCTGACAGCTTTTATGATTGAATTTCTTGAACCGGGAATGCGCGTCGTTGATGTGGGAGCTCATCTCGGTTACGAAGCGATGCTAGCCAGCGTGCTCGTGGGAAGGGGAGGACGTGTAGTTTCTTTTGAGCCGCAGGAACAGATCGCGGGTTGGACGGCAAAAAATCTCCAACAATTTCCTCAGGCAAGAATGCTGAAAGCCGCTGCTGGTCAATCAAAAGGAAAAATGACGTTCACGCAGTGCGATATGGCGCATTCCGCGTTTAGTGGCCAGGGTCCCGATCGGGAGGTTGCTGTGGGAAGACAATACGAGGTTGAAGTGATAACCATCGGCGAAGCCGTTGTGAAAGAAGAGCGGCCTGTTGACTTCATCAAATGCGACGTGGAGGGTGCGGAGATGGCGGTCCTTCGGGGTGCTCTCGATATTCTTCGCGAAGATAAACCGCTCCTCGTATTGGAGGCTGAGATGCCTAGTTGCTCCGACCGTCCACGGGTCAGAGAGTTCGCCGAGTTCCTCGGCCCCATGGGGTATCGAGGGCTATCGTTTGATTACGACGGCCAGCTAAGGCTGGCGCCCCTCGGCTCACTTGTCGAAGGTCACGCTAATGTCGCGTTCATACATAACTCGAAAGCACATCGTCTGACCAATATTCCACATGAGTAGAGTCTGCCTTTACTACCGGAAGACTCCGGAGGCGGATCGTTGGGTACGTGGCGACCACGCGTTTCGGGCACTGGTGCGGAGGGTTGTCCGGAGAAAGCCTCGGATGGGTGGCGTCGACAAAGTGTTCCACAACCTTTGCCTGGGGCTGGACTGTCTCGGCGTCGAATATTTTGTCAATCTTCCTTTCAAGGAATTGAAGCCGAACGACTGGGTCGGAGTGCTTGGGCGTGGCCGCTATTCACTTGAGGGCTATGAGAGGACGAACTCAATCGTGGCGGGAATTGGGCTGATGACCCATCCCAGCGAATGGCCGACCTTGTGCGCGGATTATCCAGTAAAACGCTACTTGCAGCATTCTGAATGGGCGAACAACGTGTACCGTCCGTACTTCGGCGACCGGTGCGGCATTTGGCCGGTGGGCATCGATACCGACGCATGGGTGCCTAGTTCCAACCATGGCAAAGATATCGACCTTCTCATCTACGACAAAATAATGTGGAATCGGGACGTGGTCAGGCCGGCCCTTTATGCCGTGATCAAGAATTTTGCAGTGCGAAGGAATTTGACCGTGGAAACGGTGACGTACGGGCACTACGCCCAGCAGGATTATCACTCTCTTCTCGATCGGAGCAAAGGGATGATTTTTTTATGCGAGCACGAAAGCCAGGGGCTGGCCTACCAAGAATGCATGTCCAGCGGAGTGCCTGTGTTGGCCTGGGACCAGGGACACTACCTTGATCCTAATCGATTTGCCTGGGGACAACCGAACATCGCCGCCACCAGCGTGCCCTACTTTGATGAGCGGTGCGGCGAACGGTTTGCAGGGCCTGACGACCTGGAAGAGAAACTTTCAATGTTTATGGAGAAGATAAAGGCGTCGACATATAGTCCTAGAGATTTTGTTATGGAGAACCTGACGCTGAAAGGATGCTCTGCGCAGTTTATGTCTTTCTTGAATCAGACCCGATAACGTTAACTGGTTTACGTTGCCAGTTTCTAGTCCCCGGAAGATCCCATCTCTCGACGGGTTGCGGGCAGTTTCGATACTCCTCGCCATACTGGGTTACGCCCGGGAAACGCGAGGCTTTCCTTCTTGGATCCCGTCCTTCGCAAAGGACCATGCGGCGTTGGGAGTCCAGATTTTCTTCGTTATCTCTGGTTATCTCATCATCAGCTACTCGATCTATCTCTGGCAGCAGTTGTTCTTGAGTCCCCATGGGACGGCGTTGTTGCAAACTTTCCCGATCAATGTCGTCGCTACCTTCTGCTGCGCAGCGTTATCATACATAATCGTGGAAAAACCTCTGGCGGGCCTGCGAAACCGACTGCGCCAAAAAGTGTCGGGTTGGATAATGCAGCAATTCGAAAACATGGCCTTCACGTCGAGAGTGAAATATCAAATCAATAAATGTCTGGCGCTCGCAAACCTGCGAGTCGAGACCAAGACCGCTGAGCGCGCTGAAATGGAAAGGCTTGTCAGGTTAGATAGGGCAGGCCATTTCCGCGAACAAGTGTTCTCCGTCCTCACGCAAATCACCGATTGCGATGCTAATCCTGTGCTGAAGGCGGTTGAAAAATATGAAGACCAAACCGGTCGTTTTGCCAGAGCCTCAGCAGTAGGAGGGTTTTCTTTTTCGAACGATTATTTCACCTCACCGGACGCCGAAGTGGCCTACGCTCTTATCCGTCTGCTTGAACCGGCGCAAATTATTGAAGTTGGCTCAGGGAACAGCACGCACCTTTTCCGAGAAGCGATTACAGATGGACAGTTGGGAACGAAGCTGACATCGATCGATCCATCACCGCGGCGAGAGATTGAATCGGTTGCTAATAAAATCATTCGCCGCCGGCTGGAGGAAGTTGGCTCCGCTGATTTGGAAGACGTGCTCGAAGCTGGCGACATCCTTTTCATCGACTCCAGCCACGAGATTCGTCCCGGAAACGACGTGGTGCACTTATTTTTAAATGTAGTGCCAAAACTCCGCCGCGGCGTTGTGATTCACGTTCACGACATATTTCTTCCGTTCGAGTATCCTCGGGAATGGATCATCGAAAACACGCTAAATGTGAACTGGACCGAACAGTACTTGCTACAGGCGATGCTGCAGGGATCCAATGAATTCGAAGTATTGTGGCCAGGTTACTACCTTGAGAAAACTTTGCCGGGATTTTCCAAGTATTTCCACCACGCCACGCCACGAATCGCGACGTCTTTCTGGTTACGCAAAATCGTTTGAGAGCACGCCTGGAGCACGGTCCGGCCCGAAAAGTGAATACTAATATCGTCATCTTGACCGGGAATCACCTCTGCAACAATCCCCGGGTGATTAAAGAGGCGAGTACGCTTGCGAATGCGGGCTACGGAGTAACAGTCGTCGGAGCCTGGTTCGATTGGGGTCTCAAGGCTCGTGACCTGGCAATGCAGAAATCGCTGCCTTTCGTTTTTGAGCCGGCCATCGACGTCACAGAAAATATGTTGTGCCGGTTGCAGGTGCGCGCCACGGCAAAAGTCGCGGCCACCGCGCACCGGTTCGCGCGGTTCGAGAGCCGAGACCAGCTGGGATATGCTTATCGAAGACTTCGCGCTGCTGCGTCCCGTCGGCCCGCGGAACTATACATTGCACATTCAGAGGCGGCCATGGCGGTGGCGGTCGATCTTTTGCATAAGGGCCGGAGGGTCGGTGTCGATGTGGAGGATTGGTTTTCTGAAGATTTGCCGTTGGAAGCAAGGAAGGCCCGGCCCATTCGCCTTTTGCGCAAGCTTGAGAGCAAGTTGCTGACCTCAGGCCGCTACACCAGTTGTACCTCCCGCGCGATGAGCGAAGCTCTGGCGAGCGAGTTCGGATGCCCAAAGCCGACAGTCATCTACAATGCGTTTCCGTGGTCGGATCGAAAAGATCTCGACGGCGTGTTTCAGGACCGCCGTGACCGCCGTGTTCCGTCGATCCACTGGTTCTCCCAGACGCTTGGCCCCGGTCGCGGCCTTGAGGATCTTATCGCTGCCCTGCCTTTACTCAAGCACGAAGCTGAGATTCATTTACGAGGAAAGCCGGCCAGCGGATTCGAAAGGTGGCTCGCCCAGCGGACCCCTGAAGCTTGGCGGAGGCGGATCAACGTTCACGGCCTGGTGTCGAATGCTGAACTCTTGTCACGAATCGCCGAGCACGATATCGGCTTCGCCGGTGAGACTCCTCTTATACGGAGCCGGGATCTGACCGTTACCAATAAAAGTTTGTACTATGTGTTGGCTGGGCTCGCAGTGGTAGCCAGTGAGACTGCCGGGCAGAAGGAAGTGGCGGAGCAAGCGCCGGGCGGTGTTTCCCTGTATCCTTCGGGTAATTCTGTCAAACTGGCGGCGAGCCTGGATGTACTTCTCGGCTCCTCTGATGCTTTGAGACAGGCTAAGATAGCAGTTCTCGCTGCCGCGGCCCGCACATTTTGCTGGGAACGCCAGGAAGAACAGCTTTTGAGGTCCGTCCATCACGCTCTCGCAACCCCGGCTGCCTGAGGTGAGCGGCAGCGCGAAGGGGCTCGCGGAAGAGAACGCCTCTTACGATGCTGTCTCGAAGTTGGGGAATACTGAGCTGCTGTTTCATGGAATTATTGAACATGCTTACCGCCGCCCTTCGTCACGACATACGAAAACTTTTCTATCCCGGCCTCGACTTGCACACGCGTAATCGAGCCTCGTTGACCCGTTTCTGGGGAACCGGACCCCGCGACGTACTTGATGCGGGCAGCGGCAATGGCTACTTCTCCTGGCTCGCGTATCAAACTGGGGCCCGCGTCGTTGCATTGAACTACGACCAGGAACAAGTGGAGAAAGCAAGAGACTTCCTAATCGTACATAAAGGGGCGGATCCGGACCGGTTGCATTTCGAACAACGGAATCTTTACGATCTGACGCGCGAGACCCGAACATTCGATGAGATCATTTGCTTCGAAGTGCTGGAGCATTTGGTGCGCGACCGCGATGTGCTCGCGCAGTTCTACCGGATCTTGCGCCCCGGCGGTGCCTTGCACCTTTGCTGTCCGCATCGACTGCATCCGCGACACCAAGCAGAGGTACTGGATACGAAAGAGACCGGCGGGCATGTGCGAGCCGGGTACACCGAGGAAGACTATCGAAAGCTGTTGGAACCCGCAGGATTTCACATCGCCTCTGTGGTGGGAATAGGCACTCCGGCCGTTTATCACTCTGATCGAATACTCCGCAGACTTCGCAATCGATTCGGCGACTGGGCCGCCTTGCCCTTATTCCCGATTACTCTTCCGGCTCTTTGGTTGGCGAGATTCAATCCGCGCGTCCCGTTCAGCTTGTACGTGAAAGCGACTAAGCCTTGGGTGCCGCATGAAACGTAGGGTCCTGATTGTGACTGGATCCTATGCTCCTGTAATGATTGCAGACATGCAGCGAGCCCGCCAATTAGCCTGGGAATTGCCCGAATTGGATTGGGAAGTGGAAGTATTAAGTCCATCCAGCGAATATCAACATGTACCTTGCATCGACGAGGACAGCGCGGAATTCTTCTCGCCTTATTCAGAGACGCACTACGTGCCAGAAATGTTACCAACGCTGTTCAGAATGGCGGGAGTTGGAAATATTGGTTGGCGGGCGTGGTTGCCTCTATGGTCGGCGGGACGGCGTCTATTAGCTCAGAAGCATTTCGATCTGGTCTACATCTCTACTGCCCAATTTCCTTTGTTTCTATTAGGACCGATCTGGCGCGAACAGTTTGGAATTCCATACGTTTTGGATCTGCATGATCCTTTTTACAAAGAGGGCGCGAGTCACCCAGTCTGGGCAAAGCCGAGTCTCAAACACCGTTTAAGCAATGCTATAGCCAAGCACGTGGAAGCGTATGTCGCCAAGAGGGCTCAGGGATTGATTGCAGTTTCTCCGAACTACATCGAGGCTTGGCGACGTCGTTACGAGTCGAAACAGCCAGCGTGGTTATGCCCGGCACGTACTGAGGCGATTCCATTTTCGGCTCTGCCCCGGGATCTTTGTGAAGCGGCCAAGGGTTTGCCGTCGAATGCCCAAACGAAGGAGCCGCCGTTTAGAATTGTGTATGCCGGCGTCGGCGGCCCAGTGATGGCGAGATCTTTTACTTTGTTCAGTCAAACGCTGTCACGTTTACGAATGCGAGCTCCAAAGCTGTGCGAGTCGATTCGCATCGATCTGTTAGGAACGATCTTGGGATGGCGGCCCGGCCAGGCACGTTTTCTAGCGGATATCGCAGCGAAGTGGGGGGTTGACGACATGGTTCGGGAAGAGCCCAGTCGATTGTCTTACCGGCGATCCCTCGAATTGCTGTTGCAGAGCAACGGGGCCCTCATTTTCGGTGTTGACGACGTCGGGTATATGCCATCGAAGCTCTTTAATTATGCGCTCTCGGGCAAGCCTTTGTTGGCCACTCTCCATCGCGACGGCCCGGCTTTTTCGAAATTTCAAAGCATCCCCGGCCTTGGGCATGCCATTTGGATCGGACATACCGAGGACATGCCACTTGAGGAAGCGATGGAAGTGTTGGAGTCGTTCCTGAGCGAGGTTGTAGCGCAAAAGACTTTCGACCGCAGCAGCAACGTTGCCTCGTATTTAGCGTCCACAATGGCAAGGCGACATGCGGAGGTCTTTGAAGCATGCCTTTAAGCTGGTCGATGGTATTTTCGACTTCAGACTACTTGTCCGTCGCGGTGGCGGAGTGAGCGTACTGTTCGGCCATCCGTGCGGAAATCCAAATTCTCACCATGCAGCCCTCGCCCACTTTGAGGCCCATCGATTGGAGGCGTTTTGCATACCTTGGATGCCGTCTCTGACAATTCTGCAATTTCTTGATTCGTTTGGATCGTTGCAGTCGATGTCAGGTCGGTTCCGGCGCAGATACTTCCCAGCGCTTAGGGATGCGCCGAAGGTTCAGGGCCGGCTCGCCGAGATGAAACGCCTGATCACTCGCGCAATGGGACAGCGAGACGAGGCACTTTCCTACCAGGCAAATGACTGGCTCATGCGAACTATGTGTAGTGAATGCCGACGGCAGCGCGTACGCGTGGTTCACGCCTATGAAGATTGTTCCCTCTGGCAATTTCAAGAGGCCAAGCGTCTAGGAAAAGCATGTATCTATGACATGCCGATTGGCTACTATCCGGCCTGGGAAAAGACGCAGGCTGAACTGGTGCAACAGTTTGTCGACTGGCTCCCCGCTCGTGGACTGCACTCCAGTCGGTACGTGCGTCCCCAACAAAAACGCCAGGAAATGGAACTTGCTGATCTCGTACTGGTACCAAGCAATTTCGTGGCAACGACTGTTCGGACGTTCCACCCGAACAAAGCAATTGCCTTGGCTCCATACGGCGTTGATTTAGAATTTTGGACACCACGCCTGCAAAATGATAGACGGGACGTGCTTCGCTTCATCTATGCCGGGCAGATTTCACTCCGCAAGGGGATTCCAATCTTGCTTCAAGCCTGGGAGAAAGCTGACTTGCGGTCTGCGGAGCTCCGGCTTGTAGGCTCATGGTACTTGAGTGATAGCAAACGGGCCACGCTTCCGCGAGGTGTTACCTATGTTCCGGCAGTCTCTCCGGATGCGCTACGTGAATATTATCGGGGTGCGGACGTATTCGTGTTCCCCTCCTTTTTTGAAGGATTTGCGCTAGTGTTGCTGGAAGCGATGGCATGTGGGCTCCCCGCAATTGCCTCTACAGCCACAGGTGGAGCGGATGTGTTGACCGAAACCTCGGGATGCGTGCTTCCGGTTGGAAGTGTTGACTCCCTGGTGGAATCAATGCGGTGGTTCGCGCAGAATCGGGATCGCCTGCCGGCGATGGGCCGCGCAGCGCGCAAACAAGCGGAGATCTGCACTTGGGAACGCTACCGTCGCTCCGTGACAGAAGCGACCGGGAGTTTCCAGTAATTCCGCTCATAACATTCCAAACCGCAATTGTCGTATGCTAGCTGTTACCCAGAATGGCCTGTAGCGTCTGCTATATGAATCAGTTGCATAAATTCCGCTATTTTCTTTGGGCGTCGTTTGCCCAGACAAAGCGCGGCGATCGGTCCTGTCCTAGTTGCAGTAGTCCTGATGTTGACACGGTTCGGCGAAAGTTTCTGGTGACTGCATTGCTGGAGTGTCGCAATTGTGGGCTGCGATTTCGAGTTCCGAAGGATACTGCCGCACGATCAAGGAAGTTTTATCAGCGAGGGTACGAGCAGGGCTTCACAACCGACATTCCGTCAGACGAGCAATTGCAAGACATGCTCAATCACCGGTTCATGAATACGGTGAAAGACTACCAAACGTATATCAGCGTGTTAAACGCGATTGGCATTGAGCCAGGGATGACGATTCTCGATTACGGATGTTCGTGGGGTTATGGAAGCTGGCAACTGCGAGAAGCCGGATTTAAGGTTTACTCTTACGAACTCAGCAAGAGTCGAGCAGAATTCGCACGCAGGAAATTGGGATGCTCAATCGTCGGTGACGACTTGGTTTCTGATCCGGTTGACTGCCTTTTCAGCGCACATGTACTCGAACACCTGACCGATCCCAATTTGCTTTGGCGTGTCGCCGAGCGGGTCCTTAGTCCGAAAGGTGTCGTCGTATCCTTCTTGCCAAACGGCGATTCGAGGCTAGAAGCACAATATGGAAGCAAACAATATCATCAACTTTGGGGACAGGTCCATCCTTTGCTAGTCGGACCCGGGGCGGCTGCATTTATGGCGAGGCGACACTCGTATGTGCCGGTGGTCCACACCTCGCCATACGACTTGCGGTTAATCCACACAAACGCCCCGAGCGACCATTTGATCGGCCAAGAACTTCTGTTAATTGCGCGCAAGCACTAGGGACGGAGCGATCCTCGTAAGGCCTATACAAGTTTTTGAACTGAGCTGCTGCTATGCGATTGGCTATCCTGAGCACGCACCCAATCCAATACCACTCTGCATGGTTTCGGGCATTGGCTTCATATCCAGGGTTGAACACCCATGTCTACTACTGCCACCAGGCAACACCCCGCGAGCAGGCGAAAGCCGGGTTTGGGGTGGAATTCGATTGGGATGTTCCGCTACTGGAAGGATATCCTCATACGTTCTTGAAGAATGTCGCCGCTTCCCCAGGTCACGGGGGATTTCGCGGGTTCGACACACCGGAAATCAAGGAAGTCATTCGACGGCGCGAATACGATACTGTGTTGGTGAATGGTTGGCATTACAAGAGCGCGTGGCAAGCCATCCGAGCTTGCTGGAAATGGAAAGTGAAAGTCATGGTGAGAGGAGACTCGCACTTGCATACGCCGCGAAGCATCGTCAAACGGGCTCTCAAGGCTTTCACTTATCGACGTATCATCCCGCGTTTTGATGCTTGTCTGGCAGCAGGCCAATGGTCTCGGGAATACTTTCTGCGTTATGGTGCTCGCGACGAACGCATTTTTCTGGTTCCGCACGCCATCGATAGCAAAAGATTCGAGAGCGAGGCCGCGAATCTTGAGCCGAGGTGCCCAGAGCTGCGGAAGGAAAACAGGTTACACGAGAATGCAATCGTATTTATGTTTTCAGGAAAATTCATTCCCAAGAAGCGGCCCTTGGATTTTGTACGCGGCATCGAATGTGCCGCGCAGCGCCACGCTCAGATCCAGGGTTTAATGGTTGGGGATGGTCCCTTGCGTGTTGCTTGCGAGGATCTCGTGCGAGAGCGGAAAATACCGATTCGCTTTACAGGATTCTTGAACCAATCGAAAATTATCAAAGCTTATGTTGCTTGCGATGCCCTGGTCCTTCCTTCGGATGGAGGAGAAACCTGGGGTTTGGTCGTAAACGAGGCAATGGCCTGCGCCCGACCTTGTATAGTAAGCGACAGAGTTGGATGCGGCCCCGACCTGGTCATTCCGCAGGAAACGGGAGACATATTTCCGCTGGGGAACATAAAGGCACTTGCGAATTCCATGCTTGGGTGGGCAGGGAACCCTGACCACATCACTTCCATGGGTGTCGCCGCTCAGAGAAGGTTGAAGAACTATTCTATCGAGACAGCCGTGGATGGCGTCATTGCGTCGTTATCGGTCATGCAGGAACCTAGAGGTTTACATGCAACCTTTTAGAGTCGCGAACAGTGCGAAAACAGCTCCTGTGCTTTTCGATGCAGGTGTGCCCATCCTCATTACTGCAGGTTTGTGGTCAACGAGCATCAACGAGATAAGCCTCCCGCAGATAATCGCTGCTTTTGTCTTGTGCTGGACTCCATGGGCGGCCTACGAGAAATGGAGCCGCGGAACCAGAGAGGGGATTCCGCTTTTCGCCGTCGTGAGCTCTATCTTCTGGGTTGACTACGCGATACCACTGTTTTGGCTAAGGCACGACGTTAGGCTCATTACGGGGCAGCACCAGCTGTCTGAGGGAGCAATTACAGGGGCCCTTTTCCTGGCTGTCCTTGGGGTAGCTGCGCTTGGTGCCGGCATGCGTGTTGGCGATCGCTGGCGATTCAAGAAATCTTTCAAGCCGGACATTCATCGCAGTCCGACCAGGTGGCATTACTTAAGACTAGCGTTGCTAGCCACTATCTTTCTCAGGCTTGCAGTACCATTTGATGCCCTGGGGGGAGGGGGGCGGCAGCTTCTGGTGATCATCGAGAACACTGTTCCTTCAGTCACGTTTGTGGTTCTGCTGCGATACTATCTGCGCGGAACGGCCATTCCCTTCGATAAGGCACTGCTGTTCGGTTATACCTGCGTAGCATTGGTCGCGGCCATCTCTTCAGGCTGGCTGGGAAGTGTCGTGGGCCTGGTGATCATGGCAACGTTTGTTTATGTTTATGAGAAACGGAAACTGCCGCTCGTTGCCATCATGATAGCCATTCCTATTGTTCTTTTCCTGCAACCAGGCAAGGAGAAGTTCCGACAGCAATATTGGCGCGAAGGGGCTTCGGAGAATTACCTCGAGCGATTCGGCTTTTGGTTGGATAGTTCATGGAGTGAATGGGGAAAAGCTCTTTCTAGTTCCGACCAGGATGGATCAAAGTATCTAGCCACCCGTACGTTGGGGCGGCTTTCCTTACTGGGACAGACTGCCAATGTGATGGAAGCGACACCTGAGCGCGTTCCTTACCAGTATGGGCGGTTATATTCGTATATGTTTGTGACGGCCGTCCCCCGCTTGTTCTGGGAGGATAAACCTTCTGTGAACGATGCGAACCGGTGGTATCAAGTCGCTTACAGATTAACAGATCCCAAGAGTCTGAATGGAGTGTCGATTGCGACGGGATACCTGGCTGAGAGTTACATAAATTTCGGCTGGTTAGGTCCGCCGCTGGTTATCTTTTTGCTCGGAATCATTCTGGGACTATTCGATAAGCTATTCCTGAGGTCTGAATCAGGATTGTTACTAAATAGCATAGGCGTCGTCCTGTTACCTCACCTTTTGCAAGTGGAAGCGCAACTGGCGCAGTATATCGCAGGCCTCGGTCAGGAAATCGCGGTTGCGTTGATCACGCTGGCTCCCATGCTCGATCTTCACCAGCAGGAGAGGTATCGAAGGTTGCGAACTTTCATTCCAGTCGGCACCAATTACAAGGAAAAGGGACGACCTCTACCGATTGGAGATCGCTCGAAGGCAGAATTATTACATCGGCGTTGATTTCGAATCGAGCATGAGTCAGCGCTGGGCTTCAACATAAAGACTTTCGTCCTCGCGTTCGCGTAGGTTCAAGTCGCCCGGATTGGTGATTGCGGTAGTTCCCGCAGGTTGCACTAGAACGCGCGTAAAACCCGCTTTTGCTAACAGCAGGGACAACGACTCTGCATCGTACATCCAGCGGTGGAGACTACGGTCAGCAACGAAAAGCCAGCGCAGTTTTTGCAAGATAGTTTGCGGACGAGTATGCGCAAGGTTCGAGCGTGACACCAGTCTGTCTGCATCGCCGTCGGTTTCGTAGTCTGTGATCATCCGTCGAAGGTCGGGAACGGCCAAGCGAATAATGCCCCCTTCTCGTAGAACCCGCCGTGCTTCCGTTAAGAACTGCATCGCCTCCCGCTGGTCCAGGTGTTCGAGCATATGCGAGCTGTACAGGACCTCGGCCGATCCACTCGGGACAGGCAGGCTGCGGGCGGCATTCGCCCAACGAATATCGGCGCCACGACAGAATGCAATGAAACGCCTGTTTTCCTCTCTAAGCAATCCCAAGCTATCAAGTAGCCTTGTAAGCAAAGGGCGGCTCGCTAGACGAACGCTGGGAGATCCATCAAAGTTCAGCCATTCTTGTGTTGGAGATGACCCACAGCCAACATTGATCCGAGTAACAAATTGGACAGTATCCATCACGTGTAAATACATTGCTACACTATTCTCGAGTGCGTCAAGTCGTACATTCGGCCGCAATTTTCCATGCCGTAATTCTGATGGCGAGCCAAGGCGAGCGCAATGTAGACTATTCTGCTCCAATTCAATAGCCGGAGAAAAATGCAATGAAACTCGTTTTGGCCATTGCCGTGCTTGCGGCTTTATCCGGGGCCGCTCAGCGGCCAAGCTCGGGCGTTCCTGCTCTGAGAGCCCACGACGTAGAGCAGTCGCTCGTTCCTCAGACTCAGACGGTTCTCAACGCCGGGGAGTACGGAGTCACATGCAACGGAAGGACCGACGACACGAGGTCCATGCAAAATGCGATTGACGCCGCCTGCCACACCGGTGAACGAGGAAAGGCCTTGGTCCTGCCGAGCGCCTGCAACCTTAAGCTGACTAGCTCACTAAAGGTTACGAAGTGCTCGGGGATTACTCTGGACGGTGGCCAATCTCAGGGAGAAGCGACAATTGCGGCCGCAGGAGGGCCGGGATCGGGGAATGCCGTTCTTCTGTGGCACGGAGCACCAGGTGGGACGGTTCTTGAAATCAATCAAACTCGGGATTCAGTATTCAAGAACTTTACCGTCTTCGCGAATGCCGCTCATTACAAAGCACGCGGGGCGAACACCGGAATCCTGATCGACGAGGCTGGGGCTGTTTCGAACATTGTGACCAATAATCATTTTTCCAATGTGCAGGTAGTTAACTACGCGGCTAATCCGAATTTTGTCGCCATCGATATCTGCCCGACGGCACCGGGAAATTGCGAGTCTCAAAATTTTGATCGACTGTTTATCCAATGCAGCGGAGGCCCGCCAACCTCTGATGGCAACGGAACAGGCGTCAAATACGAAAGTAAGGGAGGGGCGGAGCCGTATTTTGAGTACCTTCACTGGTATGAGGCATCCGCTTGCAGCAAAGCGATCGACGTGGAATCAACTAACATTCTAGATATCAATGGCGGATTGATGGGCCAAAATTATACCGACCTGTTTCTAAATGGCGGCAGGAATATCAGCTATCGGCATTTTAGAAGCGAGAACGCAATTGCACAGATTGTTATTGGCACGTCATCAGCATCGGGCGCTCACGATTTAACCCTGGAGGAAAATTCGTTTTCCGGCCTAACGAACAATACAACGACAATCAGCTATCCATTCTCTGTGACGGGAGGCATCATCCGGCTCATCAAAAACGACTGGGATCACAATCCCTCGGTCACTCCATTTGGGCCGAATGACAGAGGGTCCTTTGTGGGAGTTTTGGATTCCCAAGACAATACTTATCCCAATAGCTCTAAGTGTGTCTCTACCGCCTTCGCCTCCAGCGGAGTCATGTACAGCAGTCTCAATGATCAGCCGACTGGCGGCACCTGCGGGTATGGGGGAATGCGTTTAGGCCGGCCTACGGGTTCTCTCCGAATGGATTCTGCCGCGTTTCACGATTTGCCGAAGTGCGCACCGAGTACGGAAGGCATGCTAAAGCCCGTCTCAGATTCCACCACGATCACTTGGGGTGCACCTATAACGGGCGGCGGATCTGATCATGTAGTCGCTTATTGTGACGGCAGCAACTGGACCGTGGCTGCCAAATAAATTCTGCAAACGCCTTCTTAACCGTGGCCTCTCCGAAGTGGAGATTCTTCGAGAGATTAGACTGAAATCAGAAGTTGGCTTTACGTACGTTCTACAGAAAATAGTTATGTTCGACGTTCCTGGGGCACGCCTGTTGTTGTTTTGCTTACTTTTCTACACACTCGGTTAACATGTACCTACACCAGTTTGAACTCGCTCATGTCTGCCGCCCATCCAATTTCCTCGACTTGCCACATCCAACCGCCGTCGTCGCATGCGCCAGAAAGTACATGCACCCGTTTACGCCAGTTTCGGCGGCGGTTTGCACTAAGGAGATTACTGATCTTTGCCAAGTGGTCGACATCCGCGAGAACGGTATCGCTATGGAGCGCTCAACGCTGGTGACAGTCGGTCAAGAGGTGGAACTATGTCTAAGTTTGGGGGAATTCAGCGAACAGCTTTGCGCTACTGCTCGCGTAGTTTGGTCTGATTTCGAGAGGCGCGCCGGTCCTGACTTTTCCGCTCTTAATGTTCTGGGCGGTGCTGGCCCGCACTGGGGTCAGGAAGGCAGCAAAGAGCTCGCCAAAGCTCTGGCCGATGGCATGACGCGCACCCGAGCCGCAGCAATCGAACAACAAGCTCAGATTTGGTACCAACATCGCCAGACTGAAGGCAAGCGTTCGCAGACACGTTAGATAAGGTTTGTTGATGCTTGGACGAGTCCACTTCAGTCAACGCTCAAGCCGTTCGCTTTTCCAGATCAGTGCTTTGAGCATTTGTCGCCGCTGCTCCGAAGCAAAGCAGTGGCGCTAATGCTTGCCGAAAGCGCTCCGCAAAGTGTTCTTTCAAAAAAACGGCATTTACCCGAGCCAATGCGGCACGTCCTAATTCCGACGCGTGCTGACTGCTTCTCAAAACAGGAATTGCAACTTCCGCTATGCTCTCTCTTGAAAGATCTTTTGCGATCACGGCACCCGTTCCCGTCGGAAATAGTTCTTCGATTACAGTGCCGGCTAGCCCCAACAAAGGTACGCCGAAGCTGGCTGCTTCGACTCCGGCTAGTCCGAATCCCTCCTGCTTCGAAGGATAAAAAAGCAGACGACAGGACCGATACATTTGATTTCGCTGTGTGTCATCGATTCGTCCACAAAATTCGATGCCAGGCAACCGCTCCGTTTTCACTCTCTTTTGCAATCGGCCCTTATCGTTGCCACCGCCCACAATCATCAACTTCGCGTCGGGAATGATGGACTTGATTAGAGGCCAAGCATCCATCACCGCGTCATGGCCTTTAAGCCGCTCAGAATCGGCCATTCGGCCGACAATCAGGCCCATTGGAGCGGCCGCTCGGACATCCGCGATTTCGTTCTGGCGATCGACGCCAAGCCAAGTAACTGTTACCTGCGGCAGCCACGGATTAAAAATTCGGGCTTCGGCTTCGGTGGTAGCCGAATTTACCAGTAAAAGATTTGCTCCTATTAGCGCTTCCCGTCGCCGGCCAACCAACGGCTTCCAGACTTCGATGCCATGCAAAAACACAGCGTACGGAGCGCTGCGCAGTCGGGGAATGACGGCATGCAAAATGGCGAGATCGACGTGATCGTACAGAACAAAATCAGGAGTCTTAAGGCTGCCTAAGAAGCTCCGGCCTACAGCCGCCGGAATTCGCGCAAACCGAGGCCAAAACGCATGGTGTTCCCACACGGTTAAACGAGAATGCCCTTCCAGCGCTGAGACGATCAAGCCGGCAACCACCCCAATGCCGCCATGGTTGGTACCTGTTCCGGAGGTAACTAGAGCAATTCGAGGACGCAACGGAAACCTTTTCACTATGAAAATATTAGTACCATTTTGCGGCGACAAAGTGAAGGAGCTTTTGTAAGATAAGCGACAGCTCTAAACTCCAGCAGCCTTTATGAAAGTCCTGCATGTAGTGCCATCGTTTCACCCTGCCTATATTTATGGCGGCCCAATTCGTTCCACTTTGGAACTGTGCCGGAACCTGGTGAATTTAGGCTGCGAGGTGCGCGTCCTTACCACGGACGCAAATGGCCTGAATCAAACACTGGACGTGGAAAAGCACCAAGAGGTAGAACTACCCGAAGGATTTCGAGTTCGCTACTGTCCGCGCCGGTACCGGCATTCAGTTTCGCCGACGCTCACGCGGTTGTTGCCTTCGTACATGCAGTGGGCTGATATTGTCCATCTCACCGGAGTTTACAACTTCCCTACATTTCCAACGATATGGCGAAGCCGTTCCTTGCGGAAGCCGTTGATCTGGTCACCCCGCGGCGCTCTTCAGCGGTGGGAAGGCTCTTTGCGGACTGGCCCTAAGGAGGTTTGGGATTTTCTGTGGTATCACACGGCAAATCGCGCTGATTTGACGATGCATCTTACATCCGAATACGAACGCCGCGAGACTTTAGCCCGATTCCCAAAGTTACGAACGGCAACGATTCCTAACGGAGTGGATGTTCCCGCCAACCTCAATCGAATTGGGAGAAGAGAAGAGCTTCGATTGCTTTTCATCGGTCGTTTGGACCCGAAAAAAGGAATTGAGGCGTTGCTGAAAGCTTGCAGCCTTATTGATGCGCAACCACCGTGGCGTTTGGCGATCGCGGGATGGGGTTCGCCGGACTATGTTTCGGAACTGAAAAAGCAAATTCATAACCTCGGAGTGGAGGGACGTGTGGAGATGATGGGAGAAGTCTTGTCGGAAGCCAAGAAGAGACTCTTCGAGAATTCTGACGTCACTCTGATTCCCTCTTATACCGAGAATTTCGCCATCGTAGTAGCCGAGGCGCTGGCGCATGGCGTTCCAGTGATTGCCAGCAAGGGAACGCCGTGGAGTCGACTCGATGCTATGAAGTGTGGTTTCTGGGTAGATAATGATCCTGGAATCCTGGCGGAAGCGATTCGAACCATCAGTACCATGCCGCTTCAGGAGATGGGGTCAAGAGGCCGAGAGTGGATGCAAAAGGAATTCTCTTGGCGTTCAGTTGCTGAGCAGATGGTGGACTTGTACAAACGATGTGCTGCATGAGCCTGAGTTGAAGCGATGATAGAACGTATTGACGTTGAGGATTTATAGCATGTGTGGAATTGCCGGAATTGTAGGCGCACTCTCGCCTAACGAGGTAAATAGGGCCGTTCGAGCCATGCTCGACGCTCAGTTACACCGCGGTCCCGACGACGGGGGTTCGACCGTGATATCGGTTGGTGGCGCGACGGTTGGGCTGGGAAACCGTCGTTTATCCATTCAGGACCTTTCTCCACTGGGACACCAACCCATGGTGAATGAAGCTACTGACGATATTCTTGTCTACAATGGCGAGATTTATAACGCTCCTGCGCTGCGGGATTTGTTAAAGGCCGACGGCTTTCAATTTCTTGGGCACAGCGATACGGAAGTTCTGTTGCGTGCTTATGAGCGCTGGGGGATCGAATGTCTGAAACACCTGCGAGGCATGTTCGCCTTCGCTCTTTGGGATGCTTCCCGCTCCCGCCTGGTAATTGCGCGGGATCCCATGGGAATCAAGCCCTTCTACTATGCGGGAAAAAAGGACAATTGGTTTGTCTTTGCATCCGAGGTGCGCGCTCTACTCCAAAGCAAACTGCTGGAGCCTCGCATTGATCGCCGATCGTTAGCTGGCTATTTGGCCTATGGCGCAGTTCAGGAACCGCTGACAATCTATGAGGGCATATTTTCGCTGCCTCGTGGCTGCTGGCAGGAACGCGATGCGAATGGAAATGTTGTGGCGGGCGGATCATACTGGCAATTTCCTCCTCCAGAGCAGTCTCAAAGTTGTCGGCGCCTTACAGATGTTGTGGACGAGGGCCGCGGAATCTTGGTGGAATCGGTTCGTCGGCATCTGCTCAGCGATGTTCGAGTCGGTCTTTTTTTGAGTTCGGGGTTGGATTCCATCGCCTTGCTGGGGCTGACTCCCAAGAACCATAACCTCGAGGCGTTTACTATATCGTTTCCAGACCATACTGAGTATAACGAGACGCTGGCAGCCCGTGTGGCAGCGGCACGCTTCGACGTACCTTTTCACGATTGTCCAGTCAGCGATAGCACTGCTCTGCATTGGATCCATAGTGCATTGAATTGTATGGATCAGCCCTCGATGGATGGCTTCAACTCCTACATCGTTTCCCGGGCTGTCCATGAGAAGGGAATTGTAGTTGGCCTATCTGGATTGGGCGGGGATGAGATTTTCGGCGGCTACAGTCTATCGCACCGTGTTCCTCGAAACTATCGCGCCATGACTTGGCTCAGTCCGTTTCCTGAATCGGCGCGGACCACGGCGGCTTGGTTTGCGACGATATTCCGCAACGATGTCGTCAGACAAAAAGCGAACGAGATCGCTAAAATAAATCCAGGATTGATTGGTCTGTACTTTCGCCATCGTCGATTGGTCGCCGATGCTGGACTTCAGGCATTTGGCCTTTGTGCCAAAGATCTCAATCTTTCAGATGACTTTCAAGTGCCGGAACTGCAGTACCAGGGGTGCTACTTGCCAGCTGATTTGTTATCTTCAGTGGGCAGACTGGATGCAGCGTTCTACCTGCAAAATATATTGTTACGTGATAGTGACGTCTTCGGAATGGCCAACTCGTTGGAAATCCGCGTTCCTTTCTTAGATCGCGATTTAATTGAGTGGGCATTTCGATTGCCCGGTGATGTTATGCTTCCCAAGAGAGCCCCTTCGAAGTTTCTATTACGACAAATTTGCTCCGACGTTTACGGAAAACTGCCAATCGCATCTTCTAAGCGTGGGTTTGTGATTCCGATTTCAGAGTGGCTGCGGGGACCTCTGTGTGAGATTGCGGAAGAAAGCCTCGCTTCTCTCCAAGATTCCGCATTGCTCGATTCGGTCGGAATTCATGAGGTACAGGAGCTCTTTCGTCGACAGCCCGATAGCCCGGCCTGGTCGCGGCTGTGGGCTCTTGTTACTCTCGGCTTCTGGCTCCTGAAAGAGCGTTCGGCGCAGCCGGTCTTAGGTCGCAGTGATGTACAACTGGATGTAGGAATCGCGTGAGGAACATGTTCGCTCAGAATCCTCGGTGCCGATCCCATACCTCGACCACTGATGCGACCTATACCTATAATGGGCAGGTGCCCCTGGGCGGATCTGATGCTGATGGCCGCTCCTCCAAGAAGCGCGAATAGGGCAAATGAATGATCCACCGAACTTTTGCTAGAATTTGAGAAAAAGGGACGTTGAGACGCTACGGGGAGAAGGGAGGAGGCCTCTGCTACACCAGCGCTACAAAGACATTGTATTTCTAATAATATCTAAGGCTAGTCTACCCGGTTATTGGTTTCACAGGTTCGTCATGAGGCCGAAGTCCATGGACGGATCGGGATTACATCTGCATATAGGCTGTGGGCCCAAGTACCTGCAAGGTTTCGTAAACATCGATGCTAACCCACTTCGGAAAATTGACCTATGGCTGGACGTGCGGAATGGTCTTCCCTTCCGCTCTGACAGCGTCGATTCGGTCTATTCTACTCACGTGTTGGAGCATCTATACCCCGATGAACTTAAGGACGTGCTGGCGGAGTGTGCCCGAGTCCTGAAGAAAGGGGGCGGAGCGCGCATTGTAGTGCCGAGCTTATCGAATGCCATTCTTGCTTACAATCAGAAAAATCTCACCTGGTTCAGTCGGTTCCCTCGTCACTACGAATCACTCGGAGGTAGATTTTCCAATTTCATCTTTTGCGATGGGCAACATAGGACGGCATTCGATCATGAATATATGCGCGAAGTGCTTCTTTCAGTGGGTTTTTCTGAAGTAGCGGAAGTCCGAGAGGGCGAGAGCCGGCTTTACGCTGCACACGTACCTCCGTACGAGTTGGAAGATGGCGCCACTACGTCTCATTCCCTATACATCGAAGCATTTAAGTAGTAGAGCGATTTTCACAGCCACGCATTTTGCGCATTTTGAGTCTTTAATCCTTCTGCCCTTGACGTGCTTTATAATGTGCGTAGCCAACTTCCTTTTGCAACGAATCGGAATTAAATTTGTTCTCGTCAACCTTTATCTGCTGAATAAAACGAACATGCAAAATATTCCAGACATCCGGGCGGTACCCTCGCGCAACGCAAAGTCTGAATCGATTGCCGTCACCGTCGTTATTCCGACGCGAAACGAGGAGCGCCACCTTGCGCGCTGCCTAGGTGCCATCCGGCGCTTTTCGGAAGTCTATGTGGTGGACTCGCAGAGCACCGATTCAACCGCCGAAGTAGCTCGGGCCTTTGGTGCAAAGGTGGTGCAGTTTCATTACCATGGCGGTTGGCCGAAAAAGCGGCAGTGGGCGCTTGATACGCTTCCATTCGAGAATGAATGGGTTTTGTTGTTGGATGCGGATGAGGTTGTGACCCCGGGCTTGGCCGATGAAATTGAAGAGGCGATACGTGACCCCAACCTTGTAGGCTACCGAATTTTTCTTCGGATCAATTTTTTTGGGAGAGAACTTCGCTTTGGAGGAAATGGCTTCTGGAAGATGTCTCTCTTCCGGCATGACAAAGGGCACTTTGAATGCCGCTTGAGGGATCAGGATCCTTCAATGAGTGACATTGAAGTTCATGAGCACGTGGTCGTAGATGGTTGTGACGGCATGCTGCGGCAAAGTCTTCGTCATCATAATGTTGAATCTCTTGAGCGGTATTTGGCCAAACACAATGAGTACTCAAACTGGGAAGCTAAGGTTCTTCTGCAGTCGACGGGGCAATCTGACGAATTGCCGCCGGCATTATTCGGGAATCAGGCGCAGCGCAGAAGGTGGCTGAAGAAGCGTATTCTCGGTCTACCGGGTTCACCGCTATTTTTCTTTTTGTACAAATATGTATTGCGGTTAGGTTTTCTGGACGGAGTGCCAGGCCTACTCTATTGCGTTCTGCAATCGACATACATGTTTCACATCAAGGCGAAGATTTATGAACTACAACATTCCGCGAGGTCTTCGCCGCAGCGAACGTGATGAGAGATGCCGCATTATTTCGAGGCAAATCAAGTTTGTCTCGAGGATGGTGGTCAGTTCCTAAGTGCAATCTCCCAAACGTTTCACGCGGGAGCGGCGCCAAAATTCCTAAGGGAAAAGTGGGGAATGAATATTCTAGGACTTAACGCGTTCCACGGCGATGCGTCAGCGGCGGTTCTGCGGGACGGGCAACTGGTCGCGGCGCTCGAGGAGGAGCGGCTGAATCGCATCAAGCACTGGGCGGGGTTGCCGGTGCTTGCTGCAAGAGTATGTCTTCAGGAGGCGCGACCAGACCATATTGCGATTTCGCGCAATCCCAAGGCTCGTCTGACGGACAAACTGTTGCGTGCGGCACTGCGGCCGCACCGGTGGCTGAACTTCACCTCCCGTGCCGCCAACAGCGTGCGCATCGCGCAGGTGGGCGAGATGCTCGCCGTGGAAGGAATTGTGTCACGGGGTGCGCGGCAGGTGCACTTCGTCGAGCACCACCGGGCGCACCTGGCCAGCGCGTTCTTCGCATCGCCGTTTGCGCAGGCCGCCGTCATCTCCATTGACGGCTTCGGTGATTTCAGCAGCGTGATGTGGGGCGTGGGGAAAGGAAATCAGATAGACGTACGAGGCTCCGTCTCCTTCCCCCATTCGCTGGGCATTTTCTATACCGCGTTCACGCAATTCCTCGGCTTCCCAAAGTACGGCGACGAGTACAAGATGATGGGCCTCTCCGCCTATGGCGAGCCTCAGTTTGCGGAACTGGTGCGGCGCGTCGTCCGCACGGAGGGGGATCAATGCCGGCTGAATCTGGATTACTTCACCCACCACACTAAAGGGGTGGAAATGACATGGTACGGCGGGGAACCAGTATTGGGCGCGGTGTTTTCGCGCAGAATGGCGGAGGAGTTCGGCGACCCGCGGATTCCGCGGTCCGAGATCCGGCAGAAGGACATGGACCTGGCAGCTTCCGTGCAACTAGTGCTGGAGGAAAATTACTTTGCACTGTTAAATTTCATCCAGAAGCAGACAGGCGCTGCCGCGGTTTGCCTAGCAGGCGGCGTGGCATTGAATTGCGTGGCCAATGGCATGATCTTCGAGCGTACGAATTTTCGGGATGTGTACGTACAGCCGGCGGCGCACGACGCGGGAACCTCGATTGGCGCGGCGCTGTATGTGCAGCATCAAGAGTTGAAGCTTCCGCGATGCTTTGAGATGCGACACGTATACTATGGGCCCGAATATTCGGACAGTTCGATTCTCCGCGAGCTCGAAGCCGCCGGATGCGACTATCACAAGCTCGCCGAGGAGGATTTGATTGCCCGCACGGTGGACGCGATTGCCGAGGGCAAGATCGTGGGTTGGTTTCAAGGCCGGATGGAGTTTGGACCGCGGGCACTAGGAAACAGAAGCATTCTTGCGGACCCGCGCCGCAAGGATATGAAAGAGATTCTCAACAGCCGTATTAAATACCGCGAGCCATTTCGGCCGTTCTGTCCCTCGATTTTAGCTGAGAGGGTGGGTGAGTATTTCGAGACGGATTACCCGTCGCCATTTATGGTGATGGCGTACAAGATCAAGCCCAAGCAGCGCGAGCTGATCCCAGCAGTGACGCACGGGGACGGGACCGGGAGGCTCCAGACAGTGGAGCGCGAAGTGAGTCCGCTGTATTGGAAACTGATTCACAAGTTCGAGGAAGTGACCGGCGTGCCCGTGCTGCTGAACACGTCCTTTAATGAGAACGAGCCTATCGTCCAAACGCCGGCCGAAGCGATCGACTGCTTCCTGCGAACGCGGATGGACCTACTGTCGATCGGTGGGTTCGTACTGCACAAGGAAGAAAACGTCCGGCTGAGCGAAAACCGGACGGCGTTTGCAGAGTTACAAACGGGGTGAGTCCGTTATTCGATGTCAGATACGGTAATTGGTTGAGCTGTCTGCAGTTCTGGCTAAAATAACCACGGACACTCTTCCGCTGTTAGCGAGCCGCGTGTCGTATGTCGATGCTCGTTCTGCAGAGAATTTCTGGAGCCTGAACCCTCTCAATCGCGCCATAAACCTCATGCACATCCTGGTCATCAATCAATTCTTTTGGCCCGATACGGCGGCGACGGGACAGTTACTGACCGATGTTACGCGTGGGATTGATCTGAAGGTTCACTCGGTGACGGTATTGTGCGGGACGCCAGATTATGGCGCAGTGGATATGGACTCGCCGCCACGGGTGAAGATTATGCGGTCGGGCGGGTTGCCTTTTTCAAGAGGCAAAATAGGCCGCGTTGTTTCGTATGCATCCTTCTTCGCGGGTGCGGCTGTCCGCGGCATTTTGGGGCCGAAACCTGCGCTTGTACTCACTCTGACCACACCCCCGCTGATTTCTCTATTGGGTACTCTACTCAAGAGCATGCGCGGCTCACGACACTTCATCTGGGAAATGGACCTGTATCCCGACATTGCGGTGGATTTGAACGTCATGAAACCTCGATCCGTCGTAACACGGCTGGTCGGCACCCTGGCGGATTTTTCGCGGAAGAGAGCAGACGGAATTATCGCACTGGGCGACGACATGAAGGCGCGATTGGTCGCCCGAGGCATTCCCGAGCACAAGGTTCTTGTCGCGGAAAACTGGGCCGACGGATGCGAGATTGTCCCGGCTCCGTTCGAGGAAGGACCGCTGGTAGTGCATTATTCGGGTACCTTCGGCTTGGCCCACGAGGAGCATACAATTACCGAAGCAATGCGGCAACTCCGCGACGACACCCGGTTTCGCTTTGTGTTCGCGGGCGGCGGAGCACGTCGAAAGCGGTTGGAAGAGTTCTGCCGTGGTGAACGGATCGCTATGGCCGAGTTCCGGCCATATGAAAGACGTTCTGATCTCGGCCGGAGTTTGGCGGAGGGACATGTCGGGTTGGTGACGCAGATAGCCGAGACTATGGGGGCGGTAGTGCCGAGCAAGACCTACGGAATCATGGCGGCCGGTCGGCCGGTCCTATACATAGGACCCCAGGGTGCGACCCCAGCGCGAATTCTTGAAGGCCACGAATGCGGATGGCGGATCGAGCCGGGAGATACGGCGGGTCTAGTCCACCTTCTTGAGCGTCTGGAGCAGGATCGGAGTCTGGTGCGGGAAGCCGGCGGCCGAGCCCGCCGTGCCTTTGAGCAATTCTATGACGAGCCGATCGGAGTAGAGAGGATTCTTTCGATTCTTGGTGTTTCGAAACTTCCTAGGCCGAACCCCGCCTTCGCCGGTAACACTTCATCAACCCTTTAGCCGTTCGTTGCCCCTTGCCCGCGCTGGTAGACTCAGGTGGTGGTCAGGTTCTGTTCGTAACCGGCATTCCACAGTTCTGGTACCACTCGATAGTATCGCGGAGTCCCTCTGCTAGCGAAGTCTTGGACAGAAAACCGAACTCGCGTTCGGCACGACTGACATTGAGGCGACGTCGAGGTTGGCCATCAGGCTGCGTTCCATCCCAGATCAGTTCACCTTCAAACCCGGTCAACGTGCACAGCAATTCCGCCAATTCCCGGATGGTAATCTGGTGTCCAGATCCGATGTTTACCGGATCGGGCTTATTGTAATGTTCTGCGGCAAGCACAATAGCCTCAGCTGCATCTTCCACGTACAAGAATTCACGTGAAGCTGAGCCCGTTCCCCAGCATGTGACCGTGCGTTCGCCATGTGCTTTTGCCTCCAGCAATTTCCTTATCAGTCCAGGAATCACGTGCGACGTTTGCGGATCGAAGTTGTCTTTGGGGCCATAGAGGTTTACGGGCAAGAGATAAATGCAATTGAAACCGTATTGTTGTCGGTATGCCTGTGCCTGGACCAGTAACATCTTTTTCGCCAGTCCGTAGGGCGCGTTGGTCTCTTCCGGGTAACCATCCCACAGATCTTCTTCGCGAAACGGCACTGGAGCGAATTTTGGGTAAGAGCAAACTGTTCCCAGGCACACAAACTTGCCGACATTCAGGCGTCTTGCATATTCGATAAGCTCAATTCCCATAATCGCGTTTTCGTAAAAGAACTCGCCCGGATGAAGCCGGTTCGCTCCTATACCGCCCACGACTGCCGCCAGGTGAATAATCAGATCCGGCTGTGCATGCTTGAGAAGTCGGACAATTTGTTCTCGTTGGCGCAGGTCGTACTCGCGCTTTCTCGGCGCGAGAACCTTCTCGCAGCCGGCAGTCTTCAGCTTCCTGAGAACCTGCTGCCCAAGAAACCCACCGCCTCCCGTCACCAGAACCGTTTTGTTTGTCCAAAACCCGAATTCTTCAGGCAATCATCGCTCCCAAAGCGGCGTTCAGGTTATCGGAGACGCTGTTATTCCACTGATGCCACGCGCCACACTTCTCACGCAAAATTCGGGCACCTTCACCAGGAGGAGTAAGTCCAAGAGACTCCATGTCTCCATCCACCATGATGCGCACCAAGTCACGAAAATTAATTTTGGGGCGCCATCCGAGTTCACGCTCGGCTTTCTTCGGGTCGGCGAGCAAAAAGTTGACTTCGGCAGGCCGTTTATAGCGATCATCAATTGAAATGTGTTTTCGCCAGTCCAGGCCAGCATATTCAAAGGCTTCAGTAACAAACTCGCGGACGGAATGCGACTCACCCGTGCCGAGAACATAGTCATCGGGACTTTCCTCCTGCAACATTTGCCACATGCCTTCCACATATTCTGGGGCGTAACCCCAGTCTCGTTTTGCTTCTAAATTTCCCAGGTACAGTTTCTGTTGTTTTCCCGCAAGAATATTCGCGGTGGCACGTGTAATTTTTCTGGTAACGAATGTTGGTCCTCGTCGCGGGCTTTCGTGATTGAATAACACTCCGTTGGCACAGAACATTCCGTACGCCTCACGGTAATTGATGGCCACCCAATACGCGTAAACCTTCGAGGTGCCATATGGACTGCGGGGATGGAACGGCGTTTGTTCGTTCTGGGGCGGAGTTGCCGCACCGAACATCTCCGAGGAACTGGCTTGGTAGAAACGGGTACTCACGCCACTTCGGCGGATGGCGTCAAGAAGTCGGGTTGTCCCCAAAGCCGTGATATCGCCCGTGTATTCAGGGTTTTCAAAGCTAACCATCACGTGGCTCTGGGCGCCCAAGTGGTATACCTCGTCCGGATGGATGCTATAGATGAGATCGGTCAAACGGCTACTGGTCGAGAGATCGCCGTAATGCAAGAACAGACGTGCGTTGGAAGTGTGTGGGTCGACGTAAATGTGGTCTATGCGGCCTGTGTTGAATGTACTGGCGCGACGAATGACTCCGTGCACTTCATATCCTTTTGACAAAAGAAGTTCAGCAAGATAGGACCCGTCTTGTCCGGTAATTCCTGTGATCAGGGCACGTCGCAAAGGACACCTCACTCCTCGAAAAGACCGAAATGGTGATCAACACAGTCTACAGTGTCGCTTGTGGCCGGTCCAGCAGGCAGTGGATTAACGAGTCAAAAAAAGCGCATTTGGCAAGGTAAGGATCGTGCTCCGCATCGCCGCTTGGACAACGTGGTTTGCGTTCTACAACGTGCTTGACGAGTGCCGAGGAATTCGTTTCCATCCGACTTGCTTTTGCGCGACGCCTAGAGGTTGAAGTGAGGGGCCAGCTTTTCTGTTGAAGTGTCTTGCTGATGCGCAGGGTTTTCCTGGTGGCCAAGTTCTTGCGAAGGGTTACTGTTTTGTGCGAAGGCCTACGCCTGTAGAAAACTGAAGACGGCTGGTACCACGCCACGCTCAAGAGTCGAAAAAGGAGATTCGGGACACACTGCATAGGTGTACTTGATTCTAAAGTTAATGCAGTATGGTGGCACAGGCACCACCCGAGTCCGAGTTTTGTTGGAGAAGAACGAGGGCTGGTATTGCAAAGCACAAGTCCGTCTATTAGCTTCTTTTCCAGCAATCTACAACGCTGGTCGTACGCCACTGAACGCTGGCCGTACGCCACTGATTGTGCAAGAAAGAGCCGGGCAGGGATGCGTGAGATGACAATCAATGGTTCATCGATCCCGGAAGTCGACCTCCTGATCTGCTGCGCCCGAACGTGCAGCGCGCCCCAAATGAGAGTTCGAATCAAGGAAATAGCAACCCAGGGTGTTGATTGGCAGGCGTTTCTTCAACTTGCCACATCCCATGGGGTAAGGCCGCTGGTTTACCAGAGTTTGCATTCAACTTGCTGGGAAGTGTTGCCCGAAGCGGCGCGACAAGAACTAAGCCGGTTCTATTCGGCAAATTCAGCCAAGAATCGGTTCTTGGCAGGTGAACTTCTTCACATACTTCAGCTGTTCGAAGCCGAGCACATTCTCGCAGTGCCCTTCAAAGGACCGGTGCTGGCCGCTGTTCTTTACGGCGACTTGGCGCTGAGGGAATTTACCGATTTAGACATCCTCATTCGAGACCCAGACATTCCGAAAGCCAGGGAGATTTTATCGAACCAGGGGTATCGATCGAGCATAGCAAGTGGGGTTATTACTCCAGATTTTAACGTTGACGAACTGCATTCTGCCTTGACGGGAATTTCAGTCGAACTCCATTGGCAGTTTTCGCCGCGGAGATTCGCATCTAGCTTGGCGGCGGAACATGTTTGGAACGGCATAGAACCGATTGTGATCTTGGGGAAGCAAGTCTGGTCATTTTCCTCTCAAGACATTTTCTTATTCCTGGCTGTCCACGGTGGGAAACATAGCTGGTCTTCATTGAAATGGCTCTGTGATCTAGCAGAATTCATTCGATCGAATCCTGAGCTTGATTGGCCTTGCCTTTTCAAACGAGCTGAAGCCTTGGGCGCGGCGCGAACGTGTCTGCTTGGGGTCTATCTAGCGGTGGAATTGTTGCAGGCAGAAGTGCCGCCAAGCGTCGTCCTTGCGGTCCGTGAAGATGCTCAGATTAACCGCCTGGCCCAAGATGTTTGGCTGCGCATTCAAGAACCTCGGACAGTGGAACCGATCGAGGGTCAGATTTTTAACCTGAAACTGAAGGAACGTTTGCGCGACAAAGTTCGCTACGTCTTTCTGCAATGCACACAGTATTCAGGCGAAGAAGAGCGATTCCTCCCAGTTCCTTCGACTCTGTCGTTTATGTCCATTTTCGTTCGGCCTATTTTTCTACTACGGCGATACGGGTTCTCGGTGCTGAAACGCATAGTGCGGTAGGGCAATCCTGGTGCATTCAAGAAAACAGATTTCTTCAACAGATTTCGAGAGAGGGGATTGCAACCCGGGATTCAGGATTGGTATAGTGCTTGGACGAACCACTTCAAAGACACGAGCAAGATGTCTGCCTCAGCTAGCTGTGAGGACTGGTCGTTCAACCCTTTTAGTCTCATTTTTTGCGGAGAGTTTAGTTGACGCCGTTCTATTTGATCTCCTTCGGAATATCGCTGATTTTTTCGTTCGTACTTACCTGGGTCGTTCGCAACGTCGCAATGGGCCGTGGCTGGGCGGCGCCCCCGATTCAGGAACGCGACCTACATGAGACTCCCTTGCCGCGCTTGGGCGGAGTTCCCATATTCCTGTCCTTTCTCATCGCTGTTTGTGTTGCGTTGTTAGCCAGTCTGCATTTTCCGGCAATGACTGCGGGCCTCTCAATTCGAACTCTTCTGACAGTTCTTGTGCCCGGCACTCTTATTTTTCTGCTTGGTCTCTACGACGATATCCATTCCCTTGGTCCGTACACGAAGTTTGCGGTTCAAGGGATTGCTGCGATCATGCTGTTTGCTGGTGGCTTGGGTATTCAGTCTCTGCCAGTGTTGTTTGGTGCGCGGCACTTGGCTTGGTACATGGGGCTTCCCCTTACGGTTTTGTGGGTTATTGGGATTACGAATGCATTCAATCTCATCGACGGACTGGACGGGTTGGCCGCTGGTTCCGCGCTGTTCTCAACCTTCATCGTTTTTGTTGCGGCAATTTCGAGTGGTTCGTTACTAGTGTCGCTGCTGACGATTGCACTGGCTGGATCCATCTTGGGATTTCTGCGTTTTAATTTCAATCCGGCGACCATCTTTCTCGGGGACTGCGGCAGTTTGTTTATCGGATTCATGCTTAGTGCGTTGGCTTTGGAGGGCGCGCAGAAGGCGCCCACCGCTGTTGCCGTCGCAATCCCGGTTGTCTCCTTCGGCCTCCCGATTCTTGAAACTAGTCTGTCCGTCTTGAGACGATTGATCAGCGGTCGGCCTTTATTCACGGCCGATCGTGAGCACATTCATCACAAACTGCTGCAACAAGGCCTGTCGCCCCGGCAAGCGGTTATTGCACTTTATGCTGTCTCGGCTCTGTTCGCTCTGCTTAGTCTATTTCTGCTTTGGCCTGAGGGACCCACGCTAGGCTTAGTGATGGTGGTTATCGGCACCGGCGTCTGGTTTGGCGTTCAGCACTTAGGGTATCTGGAATTTGGTGAAATCCATCGTATTGCGCAACGCACCTTCGAACAGAGAAGCATATTTGTCAACAATCTTGCAATTCGACGGGCTACCGAGGAATTGAAAGGCGCTAGCGATTACGCTCAGGTGTGTCACATCCTGAAGTCCGCTTTTCTTTCTAACGATTTTGACGGGTTCGAATTGAGCTTCGAGGCTGGGGGGAACGAGTTCCGCGCTAGCGGCGACACACACCTGGGGCTGGCAAAGATTTTACATTTTGAAAAGCCCGGCTTGCCGAAGTTCCGAGACGGTTGGGCAGCTTGGCACCTCACGCTAGGGTTGGTCGCCACCACCAATCAACGGCGCGGCTCGATGAAAATCTATCGATTTTATTCGAACCGCGCGCTACTCGTGGATACCAATCTCTTGACCACGGTTTTCCCGGTTGTACTTGCGGACGCACTGGATCGTGCCCTCATCCCCAATCAAGATGTTGTCCCCGAAGTGACAAACGGTACGGACTTTGTGGAAGCCGAGGCTAGTTAATCTCCTCCCCACACAACTTCGCTGAGCGCCGACATGCACCGGCGCCCCGACATCCAATTGCGTGACGTCCCCGAGCGCTCTCGGAGGAACAAGCGGGATTGTGATCGACAGCCAACTGTCGAGCGGCGGGAAAACATTTACTTTTCGACCCTCGCGGCGGCGTCCGTGAATGGCCAGAAGTGCAATGTATCGGGCGGGGCCGCAAATCCCCACGAGCGGTGAAACTGACCCAGTCAGCTCTACAGTTAAGGAGTTTCGCCAACGCTTATCTTTTCTGAATGAATTCCCCGATCGCGGCGTAGGCTTTGGTCAGCGTTTTCTCGTCCGGCAGAAACACGATGCGGAAGTGCTTCGTGCCTGGTTTCTGGCCGAAGCCGGAGCCGTGCACGACCATGACATGTTTCTGGCGGATCAGTTCTTTCACGAAGACCTCATCGCTCTCGGCAATGTCGATGCGCGGATAGGCGTAGAACGCTCCCCGAGGGGCAACGCAACTGACGCGGGGCGTCGCCTCGCACCATTTCTGGGTGAGATCGCGGCGCGAGCGCAGTTTCCGTTGAACTTCAAGGAGATGGTCCTGTGGACCTTCCAGAGCAGCCTTGATCGCATACTGTTCGGGATGGTTGGCGCAGAGGCGCGCACGCAGCAGACGATGCACCCCCTCGGTGTAGGCCTTGAGTGTTGCGGCTTCGCCGGAGACGATACCCCATCCGATGCGCCATCCGGGGACGAGGTAATTCTTCGACATTCCACCAAAGGTCACGCAAGGCACGTCGGGAGCAACCGAAGCGAACGCGATGTGCGGCGTTCCATCGAGGATCAGCTTGTCGTAGATTTCGTCAGAAAAGACAATCAGGTTATGGCGGCGGGCCAGCTCCGCGATGCGCTCCAGCATGTGCCGTGTACACAAGGAACCGGTCGGATTATTGGGATTGATCAGCACGATGCCGCGGGTGCGCGGCGTGTGCTTGCGTTCGATGTCGGCCAGTTCGGGCTGCCAGGCGTCGTCTTCATTCAAATCGTAGGCGTTAAGGGCGATGCCCAGCTTGCAGAGCACGGCGGAATAGAGCGGATAGTCGGGGCTGGGCGTCAGAACGTTTTCGCCGGGATTGACCAGCGCGGAGAGGCAAAGATCGACCGTCTCGCTCACCCCTGAAGTGACGAAGACATCCTGCACCGTCGTGATGCCCTTGCGCTCTGCCTCGCCGCGAATAGCTTCGAGAGCTTCAGGAATTCCGGGAGACGGCGCGTATCCGTTCTTGCCCTCGCGCATGGCCTTGTACACGGCCTCGATGAGATGTGGCGGCGTCTGAAAGTCGAAATTCAGCGGATCGCCGACATTGAGCGGAAGGACTTTGTGTCCCTGCTTCACCACCTCATCGGCGACGCAGGCCAGATCACGGATGGCATAGCGGACATTATCGAGACGGGAGGCGGCAGAAATCTCGCGCGCTTGAGTCGTGGGAATCATGGAAAACCTCATGGTGGCCGAGTTTCCGCCTACAGCCAAGCAGAAATTCTAAATGTAGTGGCAGCAAGACGGGCAGAAATCTGCAAACCCTGGTTAATTAATTATCAGGAGGGAATGGCGGGGAATTACTTCGGGTTGAAACTGAATGTGACTTCTTCGATCGTCTGCGCCGGAGCCAGCGCGTACTTCAACAGGATGACGGCATGGGAGACACAGTTTGTTGGCCATCTGGAAAGCAACAAGCGCTGATCCTGCTCTACTACAGCGCCCGACTTTATCGGATCGTTCCGAGGAGAGCATTGACGGGCCAAGCCGCGCAGTTCCGAGCCTTGGTTAGAGCCAAGCTTCCTCGGCACGATTACCCAAATCCGAGCGCTCCGGCACAGACAAAACTGATGGACTCGCCCCAGCGAGTCTATTGATTACGTCCTCTGCTCGCGGCTTTCGCCGGGAATATTCCTTGTTAGTCTTCCCGGTCGATCTGTGCCTTCTGCAACTTGTCCGAATAGTCGACGTAGACGGACTTCCATTCCGTATAGAAATCGATGGCGCCGATGCCGCCCTCGCGGTGGCCGTTCCCGGTTGCTTTGGTGCCTCCAAAGGGCAGGTGCACTTCGGCACCGATGGTGGGAGCGTTGATGTAAGTGATGCCCGCATACAAGTCGCGAATTGCCGAAAAAGCCTTGTTGACGTCCTTCGTGTACAGCGCGGAGGACAGGCCGTACTCGACTCCATTCGCGATTTCGATAGCGTCTTCGAGGTCATCGCAAGGAATGATCGCGACGACCGGGCCAAAAATTTCTTCTTGCGCAATACGCATCTTATTATCGACGTCGATAAAGACCGTCGGTTCCATGAACCAGCCGTGCTGGTACTCCCCTTGATCCAGGCGATGGCCGCCGCAAACCAGTTTCGCGCCTTCGTTCTTGCCGATCTCCACATAGCTGAGGTCGGTCTGCAATTGCTTTTCGTTGACCGCCGGCCCCATCTGCACGGTTTCGTCGAGACCATTGCCGATTTTCAGTTTCTTGGCGCGATCGACGTAGCGATCCACGAATTTGCGGTAGACGCCTTTCTGCACGATGATCCGGCTGGTTGCCGTGCAGCGCTGTCCGGTAGTGCCGAAGCCTCCCCAGAGCCCGCCTTCGATGGCGAGATCAAGGTTGGCGTCGTCCAGCACGATCATCGGATTCTTGCCGCCCAGTTCGAGCGAGCAGTGCTTGAAACTCTTCGCGGCGATACCGCCCACGATGCGTCCCACGGCCGAGGATCCGGTCAACGAAATGGCACGAACGTCGGAATGCTCGGCCAGCGGAGTGCCTACCTCAGCGCCAAATCCGGTCACGATGTTGATCACGCCTTTGGGCAGGCCGGCATCGGCCAGAGCGCGCACCAGATTGAACGTTGAGAGCGGGGTGTCCTGCGCGGGCTTGATGACGCAGGTGTTGCCGCAGACGATCGCCGGAAGCAGTTTCCAGGAAGAAATCGCCATGGGAAAATTCCAGGGCGTGATCATCCCGCACACGCCGATGGGCTGTCGTACCGCCATGGCGAACTTGTTAGGCATTTCCGAGGGCACGGTGGGACCGAACAGGCGGCGTCCTTCGCCAGCGTTGTAGTAGGCGGCGTCAATCGCTTCCTGCACGTCGCCGCGCGTCTCGGCGAGAACCTTCCCCATTTCGCGGGTCATTTCGCGGGAATAGTCATCCTTGCGCTCGATCAGAATCTCGGCGGCGCGGAAAACGATCTCCGCGCGGCGCGGGGCGGGAACCAGTCGCCACTTGGTGAAGGCGCGCTTGGCGGCGGCGACGGCCACATCCACGTCCGCTTTGCCGGATTTCTGGAAAATGCCGACCAGATCGCGCGTATCGGCAGGATTGCGATTTTCGAAGGTCTCTCCCGTCGAGGCCTCGACCCACTCGCCGTCAATAAAATTCTTGAAAACTTTGGTATTGCCGAAGCTGAGCGTGGCTGGAGGGGTCAGAGTGTCGGTTGCCATTGGTGTCTCCTTATGAATCCCTAAGAAGTTGATGCTACAACCCGCGAGGAAGATGCGGCAAGGGAAGGACTCTCACCGGCCTGCTCCAGACTTGCTTCGAGAACCTGAAGGGTGCCATTGCACAGGCCGACAGGTGTTCCCACACCAAGGTAACGTCCCAAACTGATTCCGTGTTCTTCCCTCTGTTTTGCTTGTGCTAACGTTTTAGGTACCGCAGATTTACTGAGGTTTTTCGGTCCAACGTGTCTTCACCAAACCGCAAATCGGGGATCCACGTTGCGTGGACGACCGTCACATACCGCAGTGTCGTGCTGATGGTTCTGGCAGCCCTGGCGGTGTTCTTCCTTGTTTTGCATGCCGTGTTTCCTCAGTTCACCGACAACAGTTTGAAGGCCGGTGAAAACGCAGCCAGTAAAGTACTGCAGCGTATTTCAAATATGGCTCCGGTGGCGGGTTCGGGAGTATCGACCGCACAGCAGGCGCACTTCACCGCTCTGGATGGCACGGTGCGCGTGAAGAAGAGTAACGGCAACGGCTGGGTGACGGGCGACTACAGCATCCCTTTGGAAAAAGGTGACATCGTCCAGACCGGATCGGAAGGTATGGCCAAGGTCGTCTTTAACGACGGCACCAGTTATACCGTGAAACAGGATTCGCTGATTGTGATTGAAGAAAACTCCGCCAACGACCAGCAGCAGACCAATGTGGCGGTGGCGGTGAGCACCGGGACTGTGGATCTGTCGACCGCTACGTATAGTCAGGGGTCGAAATCGCAAGTGATTGTGGCGGGGGCGACGGCATCGCTGTCTCCCGAGTCGACGGCGCAGGTGCACAATGATCCCAAGGCGAACCAGCACGAGATCCTGATGAAAAAAGGATCGGGCGAGGTGACGCGCAATGGCGAGATCGTGAAACTGGCCAACTGGGAGAAGGTAAGCTTCCACGGGCAGCAATCGCGGCTGGAAAAGGATAAAGAGATTGGTCCGCCGACGCCGATCGCGCCTGCCAACATGGCTCCGCTGTTTTCCTCGGGCGAGACCACCAAGGACGTGGCATTTTCCTGGACGCCAATGGCGAATGCAGTTGGTTACCGTCTACGCATCTCCCGCAACCCTTATTTTTCTTCTACACTCGTCGATAAGAAAGTTAATACAGCAGCGGTAACGGTCACCAGTCTGGGAGAAGGCCCCTATTACTGGATGGTGCAGTCCTACGACGCGGCAGGGAAAGAATCGGTGGAGAGCGAGAAAAACCGCTTTACCATCATTTCCAAGGGCAAGCAGACCGAGGCCATCGAACTCGAACTGGATCCTTTCATACAACATGGGCACGTGATCGAAGTGACGGGCAAGACCCAGAACGGGGCTCGGGTCATGGTGAATGGCAGCGAAGTACCAATGGTAAATGCAGATGGCGGTTTCCATTACTTCACGCCGCCGCTGCCGCAAGGAGAAGCCGTGATAACGGTGACGGCACAAACGGCGCAGGGCGGAGTGAATACGCAGCAGCAGAAGATCATTATCCAATAGGGTGGTTGCAGCCACATTTAAGGTACGCCCCTTTGGTGCAAGTGACTTTCGGTCGGGGCAGGTTGCCGGGTATCCCGTAGAATGAAGGCAGCCCGCACACGACCAGAAAAATAGATTCCCGGGAATTCCCGGAAGATCAGCACGCGAGAACATTCGTCATGTCAAACAACGGATATCATTCAGGTCCCACGCGCAGTCACAACCTCCGGTCGCTGTTCAGCATTTTCTCCAGCGATCTGGCCATCGATCTCGGCACCGCCAACACGCTC
>Ga0206999_10030_pt2 | contig 34302 bp, 30 predicted proteins | sample Alteio_BWMinCont_92_FD_153482 | JGI IMG/M metagenome (GOLD analysis project Ga0206999, IMG submission 153482) | Enriched cells from forest soil in Barre Woods Harvard Forest LTER site, Petersham, Massachusetts, United States -... | ecosystem: Environmental > Terrestrial > Soil > Temperate forest >...
CGAGCCGTCCGGATCACGTCCACATTGTTGGAGTTCTCCCACATCACCAGTTCTTCAATGAGGTTGAACAAGTCCCGCTTCATTTCTTTTTCCCTGGATCGAACCGTGGTTCTTTATCGACGAAGTGTGGCACCATTATTCACGAGGTTTCTTTCGCGATATCGGAGTGGCCGCGATTCGAGTGACCGGAATCGACATCGGCACACTGAAGTTGCTCGAAAAAAACGTCGTGAATTCGGCTGGTGACTCGCTGATGAGACGTGATACGCAAGACTTTCTTCTGACAGAGGGCAAAGCTGTCGAAGGCTTCTCTGGCAGCGTCTTCCCGGACGGCACGCTTTACGGGCAGATTGATCCGGAATTGCTCTCAGACGCTCGCATGGAATCATTTCGACTATGACGTACCGCAAGAAACTGATCGAAGTCGCATTGCCTCTGGCAGCCATAAATGCCGAGTCGGCTCGTGAAAAATCGATTCGGCATGGACATCCAAGCACGTTGCATTTGTGGTGGGCACGGCGGCCGTTGGCGGCTTGTCGCGCGGTGTTGTTTTCGTCACTCGTCGATGATCCGGACAGCGATCCGCAGTATCGCAAACCGGACGGTTCGCTGATTGCGGATGCGGCAGGAGCCAAGCGGGCGGACTTGTTCAACCTCATTGAAGAACTGGTGATGTGGGAGAACTCCAACAATGTGGACGTGATCCGGACGGCTCGGGCGGAGATCGCACGCTGCGTCGCTTCGCGGTTGATTGAGACCGGGGTCTTGAAGAAAGACACCGTGATTGGTGCAAAGACGACGGCCTACGACCTCGTGATTCGTGGACATTGCCGACCCAATCCGATGGGGCTCGACACGAAGGTCGGACGAGTTCGCTTCTCGTTCGACGTATCGCGGCTACCACCTGCCGAAGTGGTGAATGCGTTCCTCGCTGAGCATGCTCCGCCCGTTCTTGATCCGTTTGCCGGCGGCGGGTCGATTCCGTTGGAGGCTCAGCGACTTGGGTTACGGGCGTATGCTAGCGACTTGAATCCGGTGCCGGTGCTCATCAACAAGGCGTTGATCGAGATTCCGCCGAAGTTCGCCGGGCGACCGCCGGTCAATCCGGAATCGTGTGAAGGTGGTTCATCACAGGCAGGCAAAGGCAAGAAGTCCAAGAAGCTGGTGGAGCATGACTGGCCGGGCGCGACGGGGCTGGCTGAGGACGTGCGGTACTACGGCCATTGGATGCGCGAAGAAGCCGAGAAGCGGATCGGCCACCTCTATCCCAAGGTCGCAGTCACCGCCGAGATGGCCCAAGCCCGCCCTGATTTGCTTCAATACGTCGGAAAGCAACTCACTGTCATTGCATGGCTTTGGACAAGAACGATTCAATGTCCAAACCCTAGTTGTCGCGCGCGGACCCCGCTAGTGCGCTCATTTTGGTTGTCGAAAAAGAAGGGCAAGGAATGCTTCGCGACTCCAGTTATTGACCGCAATTCGAAGTCGGTGCGCTTTGAAGTATCCACCAAAGGCGAACCACCGAAACACACGACGGATCGCACGGGTGCTCGCTGTCTTTTCTGTGAAACATTCATCAAGAAGCAGCAACTGCGAGACATCTCAATGGAATTTGGCGTTCCTGAGATTCCATTTGCAATTGTCGCGCACGGCGCTAATGGACGTGTTTACCTCAACGGCGATTCATTATCGTCCCCCAATGTCGACAAGCCAGATGTGCAATTTCTCGATCAGCCCATGACCAACGATCATCGTTGGTTTTCGCCGCCACTCTACGGCTTGCCGAATTTCTCCGATCTTTTTACCTCGCGACAGTTGGTCGCGCTGACGACATTTTCAGATCTACTGGCCGAAGCACGCGAGATGGTTCGAAGCGATGCCACCAACTCGAGTGGGGTTAGTAACGGTAGGGCCAGTAGCTCTAATGACATCTCCTCTTACGCCGACGCAGTCGCGACGTATCTCGCGTTCGCGAACAACAAAGCGACTGACTATTGGTCTGCGTTATGCAGTTGGCACAATAGCAAGGAGCTGATTCGGAACACTTTTGGCCGACAGGCACTTCCAATGGTTTGGGAGTTTGCTGAGGCAAATCCGTTTCAAGAAGGAACCGGTGGATTTGGGACAGATTGGGCGGAAAAAGTATTGAAGTCATTGTTCATAGGACCGATCGGACAAGCAGTTCAGCTCGATGCAACCGCTACAATGCAACGAGCAGGCTCCCCGATCATTAGTTGTGATCCTCCGTATTATGATAACATCGGATACGCCGATCTTAGCGACTTCTTTTACGTCTGGTTGCGCCGCTCACTGGCGAGGTTTTACCCTTCGTTGTTTGCGACCGTTCTCACGCCCAAATCACAGGAGCTGATTGCGTCGTCACATCGGCATGATGGTAACCGTCATAAGGCACAGTCATTCTTCGAGGAAGGCCTTGGAAAAGCGTTCAAAGAGATGCGGGCTGCGCATCATGGAGAGTTTCCACTTTCGGTATTTTACGCTTTCAAGCAGTCAGAAACCGACGACGAGGAGCAGGATGACGATGATGCTCCGTCTGGAATGGCCACAGCGTCAACTGGTTGGGAAACAATGCTTGCTGGATTGATCAGTTCCGGATTCGGAATCAGTGGGACATGGCCGATGAGAACGGAACTAGGGAATCGAATGGTAGGTAGCGGAACGAACGCTCTCGCATCCTCCATAGTTCTCGTCTGCCGACCTCGTCCCGAGAGCGCCTCGTTGGCAACTCGCAAAGAGTTCATCACGGCGCTACGGCGCGAGTTGCCGGAGGCACTGCGAAATTTGCAACGGGGGAATATCGCGCCGGTGGATCTCGCGCAGGCGGCGATTGGACCGGGGATGGCCATCTTCACTCGCTATGCCAAGGTACTGGAGAGCGACGGCTCGCTAATGACCGTCCGCACCGCGCTGGGACTCATCAACCAGTCGCTCGACGAAGTGCTGGCCGAGCAGGAAGGGGAATTCGACGGCGACACACGCTGGGCGCTGGCGTGGTTCGAGCAGTTTGGCATGGAAGACGGGCCCTTCGGCGATGCAGAAACCCTCAGCAAAGCCAAGAACACCGCAATCAATGGACTCGTCGAAGCTGGCGTAATTGTGGCGAAAGCCGGAAAGGTACGTCTTGTCAAACGGGACGAACTCCCGGCCGACTGGAATCCCGCGACTGACAAGCGACTTACGGTCTGGGAGGTCACCCAACACCTGATACATCGTCTCGATCAGCAGGGGGAAACCGGAGCGGCCGAATTGGTCGGCCAGCTTGGCGGCATTGCAGAGATTTCCCGCGACCTTGCCTACCGTCTGTATTCGACCTGCGAACGTAAGAAGCGGGCGCAGGAAGCGCTGGCGTATAACAGCCTCGTTGTCGCGTGGCCAGAACTCACAAAACTTGCGCTTTCGAGTCGGAACCGGCAATCTGAGACGCAACAAGATCTCTTCAACTGATGGACTGCTGAAATATGGCAATTTCAAACCGTGAACGCATAGGTAAAGGCTTGGATCTCCTAGCGACTGGCCTTCGGCCTTTCGTCGAACGCGAACTGAAATCGCATCTCGGCGACAATTGGCAGGCCGTACTGCCGGATACTACGGGACGAGGTTCCAAATCCAAGCCGCAAACTGTGAACCTGGATGATCCGCAAATCTTGCTGGCTGTCTTGTGGGACCGGTGGAACGAAGTCTTCCGTGAGATTCTCGGAGTCAATGAACGAAGTCTCGTGAGCGAGCTACGCGGAATCCGAAACCAGTGGGCACACAATGAGCAATTCATCAGTAACGATGCCATTCGTGCGCTCGACTCAATGGAACGATTGCTAAACGCAGTCTCCGCCGCAGATTCAGCCGGAGAAGTCGGCCAGATGCGGATGGATCTGATGCGGTCGTTGTTCGACGAACAACGCCGCACCGAGATGCGAAAAAAGGCATTTCAGCCAACCGAAGGCAAGCCTCAAGGCGGTCTGAAACCATGGCGGGAAGTCGTCACTCCACATCCCGACGTGGCCAGTGGAAGGTATCAGCAGGCCGAATTCGCCGCCGACTTGTGGCAGGTCTACCAGAAGGAAGGCTCAGACGAATACAAACACCCAACCGAGTTCTTCCGCCGGACGTTTCTTACTGAAGGGCTTCGTCGGCTTCTGTCGCAGGCGATTCACCGCCTGAACGGCGAAGGTGGCGATCCCGTCGTCGAGTTGCAAACAAATTTTGGTGGTGGCAAGACGCACTCGATGCTTGCACTTTATCACCTCTTTTCTGGCGCATCACCGGCAGATTTGCCGGGAGCGGAGGAACTGGTCAAGGAATCGAACCTCACGCTTCCAAAGAACGTCCGCCGGGCAGTTTTTGTTGGTACGCAGATCTCACCGGGAAAACCACACAAGAAGCCGGATGGCACAGTCGTTCGTACCGTCTGGGGCGAGATTGCCTGGCAGCTTGGTGGGAAGGAGGGCTACAAACTCGTTAAGGAAGACGACGAAAAGGCTACGAACCCGGGCAACTCACTGAAAGAGGTCTTCGTCAAATACGGCCCCTGCCTGATTCTGATTGATGAATGGGTCGCCTACGCCCGGCAACTGCACACAACTGCCGATTTACCTGCCGGTTCATTCGAGACACACTTCACCTTCGCCCAAGCAATGAGTGAGGCTGCAAAAGCGGCCAAGAACACGCTCCTAGTGGTGAGTATCCCGGCATCCGAAAGTCCGCATCAGAAGGAAGGACGCGGTGTTACCGACATTGAAGTTGGAGGTGAGCGGGGTCGCGAAGCTCTCTCCCGTTTGAAGAATGCCATCGGTCGCGTCGAAGCCTCCTGGCGACCGGCAAGCCCGGACGAAGGCTTTGAGATTGTTCGTCGTCGGTTGTTCCAACCACTCTCAGGCGACCAATACGTTTCCCGCGATGCAGTTGCTCGTGCATTTGTCGATACCTACGGCTCCCAACAGCAAGAGTTCCCGACAGAATGCCGCGAAGCGGACTACGAACGCCGGATCAAGATGGCATATCCGATCCATCCAGAACTGTTTGACCGACTCTACAACGATTGGTCCACGCTCGACAAATTCCAACGAACGCGCGGTGTCCTGCGTCTCATGGCAGCGGTGATCCATTCTCTTTGGGAACGCCAAGACGGCAATCTGCTCATCATGCCGGGGAATGTGCCGATTGAGGACCAGATCGTTCAATTTGAGCTGACACGTTACCTTGAAGACCAATGGGTACCGGTCCTCGAAAAGGATGTCGACGGCGCGAACTCATTGCCGCTTGCCCTCGATCGGGACAATCCCAATCTCGGGCGCTATTCGGCGGCCCGCCGTGTGTCCCGGACAATCTACATGGGATCAGCTCCAACTATGCGGGCTGCTCACAAAGGGATCGATGAGCGGCAGGTCAAACTCGGTTGCGTCCAGCCTGGTGAGGCCGTGGCGACTTTTGGTGACGCTCTCCGCCGACTCACTGACCGTGCAACGTACCTGTACGTTGACGGGACGCGATACTGGTACTCCACCCAGCCCACCGTCGCCCGCTTGGCAGACGACCGCGCTGGCCAGCTCACCGACGATCAAGTGTCAGATGAGATCATTAAGCGGCTTCGCGAAGAAGCCCGCACGCGGGCCGATTTTTCAAAAGTTCATGCTTGCGCGCCAAGCAGTGACATACCAGACGAAAAGGAGGCCCGGCTCGTCATTCTGGGACCGGAATTCGTTCATACGAATAAGGACGCAAACAGCCCTGCCCGAAAAGAAGCCGCCGCGATTCTCGATTGCCGAGGATCGTCCCCGAGAAACTACAAGAATACGCTCGTTTTCCTGGCAGGCGACATCAATCGCCTGCGCGAACTGGAGCAGTCAGTTCGTCAGTATCTGGCGTGGTCCACAATCCTGGATGACAAGTCCACGTTGAATCTGGATCAATTCCAATCCCGCCAGGCTGAAACCAAGCGCAAAAATACCAATGAAGCCGTCGATTTGCGGATTGCAGAGGCGTATCAATGGCTGCTGGTGCCTGGACAGTCGGACCCCAAAGGCAACATCGAATGGACCGACCTGAAGCTGCAAGGCCAGGACAGCCTTGCGACTCGGGCGGCCAAGAAGCTCAAAAACGAGGAATCGCTTGTTGTCCAAATGGGAGCCGTTCGGCTGAGAACGGAACTTGACCGTATCCCACTCTGGACCGGCAACCATGTCAGTATCAAGCAGCTTGCCGAGTACATGGCGCGTTATCTCTACCTGCCCCGATTGCGCGACGAACAGGTTTTGATCGCCGCCATCCAAGACGGTGTTTCCAGTCTGGTGTGGGAGGACGAATCGTTTGCATACGCTGAAGGCTGGGACGAGCAACGGCAGCGATACCAGGGCCTCAAGTGCGGCACAAACATTCGCGTCATTGTTGACGACCGAACCTTGCTTGTGAAACCACAAGCCGCTGCCGCTCAAATCGCGAAGGATCGCGAAGCAGCCGCAACTCAAAACACAACAGTCGGAGGAGGAACGACGACTCCATCGCCAGGCTCATTGCTCACACCATCCGGGGGCGGAACATCGACAGCCCCGCAGCCGACACAAAACAGACCTATCCCCGAGCCGCCTAAGCTCAGCCGCTTCCACGGTTCAGTTCACGTGGACCCAATCCGGCTCGGACGCGACGCTGCTCGCATCGCCGAGGAAGTCATCCAGCACCTGACCGGACTCGTCGGAGCCGAAGTCGAAATTTCCCTCGAAATCCAAGCGAGACTCCCCGACGGGGCCAGCGAAAAACTCGTGCGTGATGTGACCGAAAACTGCCGTACGCTGAAGTTCACGGATTACGGATTTGAGGAGGATTAGGTGACTCACAGATACAGGGCTTCGAAATACCCGCTCAAATTCCACTTCAAATTGTTGGCGTCGATCTGTACGCCGTCGAGTTCTCACAGCCAGCTCTTGAGATTGATTATCCCGAAGTTCGATGCAGTTCAACTTCGTTCGGAGCGTTGAACCAGTGGTCCACATCGAAACCGTCGATCTGTCATCGCGTAACGTTACACTTCCAAGTGATCGCGTAGGCATGGTCATCGCCCAGCCGTACCTCTCACTGACTAACGTAGAGCCGTTTTCCTGCACTGAGGACGCAAAGCCCCGTCAACTGGCGATGGTCTCCGAAACTTTGAAAGTCGCTCTCGCCGTGCCGCACGGGGCATCCAAGACACATTTCACGGTTTTTCCCGAGTACAGCATTCCATGCCCGGAGGGAATCGAGCTGGTTGAATCCGCTCTTCGATCACCCGGTTGGCCAAATGGCACGATCGTTATCGGTGGAACGGACGCTGTTTCCAAGTCGGCGTTCGTAACACTTGCCAACTCGCCAGGAACCCATCTGGACATGACCCACAACAGCTTGGATCGTGTGATGGAGAGTCAATGGATTAACTGCGCAATCATTTGGGTGAAGGGGGGAGACGGGAAAGTTGAGCGTTGGCTCCAGCCAAAACTCTTCCCCGCATGGCCTGAACAAAACGTCCACTACCATGACATGTTTCGTGGGAATGGGGTGTTTACGTTTACCGGCCCGTTTGATAACGGAACCCAATACCGCTTTTGCTCGCTCGTCTGCTTTGACTGGATCGCTACTGTCGAAGCCCAAAAGTCATGGCAGTGGATATTGAATGACCTGCACAGACAAGCGACGGAAACACGGGCCGAACTTTCACTCTCATGGTTTTTCGTCATTCAAAGCAATCCGAAGCCGTCGCATCACACATTTCTGACGGAAGTAAGTGGGTTTTTCGACCAAAACAACCTACCGAATGTCCGGCGTGACCGTGCTTGTTTGGTGTTTGCAAACAGCGCAGGAAAATCGATGCCTGGCAGGGCCGATCTGTATGGCGGCACCAGCTTGGTTTTCCCACCGCAGGCGCTGTTCGCGGAACCTCAGTGTCGGCCGACGTTCACAAGCGGTGGGCCACGGTTTCGATCAAGCCCATTGCTGTCTGCGTATCATGACATCCTGTTTCGGGAGCGCGGTGCCTGCATTCATTCGTTCTTGCAAATAAATCCTAATTCACTGAACGCTGGCGCTGCCGGGAAGACGATTGCCCTCGAAAATGCTTTCGTTTTCCCATTGGGTGGGACAATTGACCGACGCGCACCATCTGATTCCGTCGCCGCCTGTGTCAAATGGTTGAACGACGAACTCGACCAGATTCCAAGTTTAGGTGTCAGTTATTCTGGTCTGCCGTTGGCCACTGAAGCTGACGCCATGCACCAGCAAACTCTCGCCGCACTCCGGCAGGTTTCGGCGAAATCTGCCGCTACCGCTGTGAAGTTGGCGGCGCAAGAATCGAACGCGGATCACGCTGACGATTGGGATGATACAGAATCTCGTGCTCTGGAGCATCTTGTGCATACGCTCGATATCGTAGGACTCGGTTCTCCCCCTCCGGCAGTGGGTGTTGATCCTGCCCATCATGCCACAGTGGTGATGAATCGCAAAACGGTCGATCTCTTAGCTATCCGGGGCGAATCGCACGAACGCTGCCTAAAACACTTTCGCGACCTATTGCCCATGCCACGTCGTCAGCTTCTTCTTGTCTCCCGTGACCCAGACAACAATCCATGGCCGCAGAGATTTGGCAGTTTCTTGCAGACGGGAAGTCCGCATCTGGGGCAGGAGCGAAATATCACTGACCCTGCCAGCAGCTTATTGCATCTTGGATATCGGAATTTACTAGAGATCTTCCAGTCAACGGCCATCGCGGCAGCAGTTCCGGGGGCGATCGATGCCGAACTCGCCACATAATCCTCATCTTTCAGCCGACAGCTTGCGCACGTATCTGGCTGGCGTCCTGCCCGATTCGCAGGTAACCGTCGAGCCCGTGGATTCGGCGCATCAGCCACTCCTTCTCTTGCAAACGAAACATCTTGTTGCAGGGTTTGCGTTTTCCAATGGCAATGTGAGCAAAAGTTTCGACGCTTCATACAGCAGATTCAAGTCGTATTTTTCCGAACGGCGCGGGTCATGGGATGCACTAGATCTCGCATTCGTTTTCTGCGTCCAACCGGACGTTCCTGATCTCGACCAGTTTTGCTCCACCGTCGAAACCGACGTGTTTTTCTGCCGGAAGTTTGTTGTTCCGCTCGCGCCGCCGTTTGAAGCGTCGCTCGCACGCTTGCCTTTTCTTCCCCTCACGCCTTTGGATGGCAAAGCCCTCAGGCCAGCGTCAGCACAGACGTTCTTGCAACAATGTGGCGTCCCTGCCGTTCTAGCCAGATATGTCGCTGTCCAAAATGAACGAGGCGCTGACAGAATCGTCGAGGATTGTCTAAGTGGCGAATTCGGCCAACCGCAGGAACCTGCGTTAGCCGCAATCGCACCGGTTGCGCAATCCGAAACAAGTTCCGAAACGGTCCAACTCGAAAGCGTTACCATCGAGAATTTTCGAGCCTACCGCAAGCCGCAAAGCTTCAAGTTCGGGACCGATGTCACCATTCTCTATGGCCCAAATGGGTTTGGTAAGACGTCGTTTTTCGATGCCATCGATTTCGCGATAACCGGAGGAATCGGCCGTCTCGACTCGTCGAGCGAAGCGCATTTTACAAAGACGGCGCAGCATCTTGACACCGGCTCTGAGGAGAGCAACGTGTCGCTCTTCTTTCATAGCGGCGATTCTGTCCGAAAGATTCTGCGGAATGTGAAGACCCGGAAGCAGCCTCGGTTAGACGGTCGGGCCGCTGATCGTAAAACAATATTGGGCGAATTGACAGGGCACGAAATTTCAGCCTCAGACCGTCTCGACAACGTTATTAATCTCTTTCGGGCGACGCATCTCTTTAATCAAGAACAACAAGAACTCACCAAGGGCTTTCAAACTGATTGCTGCCTGCCCTCTGACATTGTTTCGCGGATGCTCGCATTTCAGGATTACACCAATGCCGCGAGCAAAACGAATAAGGTTCGCGACGCTTTGCAGTCAGTCGTTGCATCTGCGATGAACGACGTCAAAGAACTCTCGGGACAGATTGCCGATGAGCAGAAAGAACTGGCCCGGCTGCGTCAAACCACCAAGATAGATCTCAACGTCGAGACGCTTAACGCAGAATTTGATTCGCTGCGCGCAAGGCTCGTCGAAGCAGGATTTGAAGTGCAGCCCCAAAGCCCCGACACCGCGATGTTGCGCGGGTGGCGAGCCTCGATCGAAGCACGCCACGGGGAAAGCCAAAACAGAATGGCTAGGATTTCCGCCCTGGCGCAAGAAATTACCAGCCTGCCGAAAATGCGTACCGACATCGCCAGCCTACAGGAACAAATCGCACAGAAGGAACAGGCACTTCGCACGAATGAGGAAACGCGGGGCGCTACCGAATTAGCACTCCAGCGTGCTGAGAAACGCTCGGCCGAATTGAACGCGAAATACTCCCAAGCGCAATTGCAGTTCGCGCTCCTTGAGTGGGTCCGCAATACGAAGCCCGCGTATTTGCAGCGTGCCAAACTCCAACGAGCTCTCAACGACGAATTGAAGATCCTGGCGGACGCTGTTGCGAAACTCCGGGAAACCGCAGACAAGGCCGCTATCGATCTTTTGTCGCAAGAAAATAGGGGGAAGCAGGCAACCGATAAGCTGAAGGCGAAACTCGCAGAGAGTGCCGCATTACGGAGTCTGGTAGAATCAATCCCATTATGGGAGACAAATCAAACCAAGCTCGCCGCCTTGGCGCAAACGGCGGATGCCCATCAAAAGGCTTTGGATCTCTTACGCTCACAAGCGAAAGAACTGTCCTCGCAGCTTGCTGCTGCGAGTTTGGATGAAACGCGGCTGTCCCGTCAAATTGCAGACGTCGACAAAGGCCAGTCCGAACTAAAGGCGCTCCTCTCCCAACTTCAAGGGCACATCCGCTCGGGCGAATGTCCGTTGTGCGGCGAAGACCATGGTTCAAAGGATGAACTCGTACTGCGTATCCAGAGCCATTTGGTGGCAGATGCAGCCAGCAGCGCACGAACTGAACTAACAACCGTGCGGGAGAAGTTGAGCAAGGTCATCGAACTTGATGCGGGCAACAAGCAAAAGCAGCAAGCATTTTCCACTCAGATCGCCACGTTGAAAAACGAACGCACTGGCCTTGAGACTCAAATCGCCCAGTTCGTGAATTCGGCGGCCAATTTCGCAATCGTAATCGAACCATCCGATTCATCGTCGTCCGCACAGCTTCAAGCACGCCTTAGCCGAGTCCAGCAGGAAATCGACGAATTGAACGGGCAGGTAAAGGACGCCGGAAAGGCGACTGAGGCGGCCCGCAACTCGCTCGCGAATGCGAGGAATCTGTTGGCATCCAAAGAAGCCGAAGTAACAAATCGGAAGGAAGCGATAGCCCGAAACACGGAGGAGGCCATACGACTGCAGAAAGACCCACGACTGACTCAGATTTCCCTCGACATTGACGACGAAAAACTTGCAAGCGAAGTGCGGGTCAATCTTGACAATCTTTCAAGCTTCAAAGCCGAAGCCACGACGGCTCAAGCAGAAGCCTCGCAGAAGAAGGCTGAAATGAGCGCACTCCAGCAGGAGTCAGCATCAATTAAAGCCCAGATTCAAGCGTTGAGACCTCAACTCTCGAATTTTCAAAAAACAATGACGCAGATTATCGCACGGTTACAGGAATCTGATTTGCCAGCAACCGCCGATGAAAAACTGCTTCTCGCGTTGATCGCGGAGCTGTCGCACGTGCAAGCCCAACTCCTTGCATTGCGGGATTCAACTTCAAATCTTGAACTGGCGCTTGATGCGGTGACGACGGCTGCGGCGCTGACTACGCTGCAACAGAACATCCGAAATAAGCAAAAGGCCGTCGAAACCGCAACGCAGAAACAGGAACAACATCGGCCCTGGCTGACTTATTTCACCAAACTCGGTCGCCTGATTTCGTCACAGCAGAACGAGGCCATCGCCAACTTTACCAGAGAGTACGGGCCGCGCACGTCGGTCATCCAACGCCGATTGCGCTCTGTTTACGGTTTCGAAGATATCGAAATCCGTAGCCATGAGTCCACCATCAGGGTCCGGGTGAAGCGTCACGGTGAGGAGCTGCGCCCAATCGATTATTTCAGCCAGTCTCAGCAGCAGACCCTTTTGCTCGGCCTGTTCCTGACCACCTGCATTTCGCAGAGTTGGTCAGGATTTGCTCCCGTGTTTATGGATGATCCGGTTACCCATTTTGACGACTTGAACACGTATGCTTTCCTCGATTTGATTGTCGGATTGCTCGATTCCGATTTTGGGAAGCGCCAGTTCATCATTTCCACTTGTGATGAGAAACTACTTCAACTCGCACGGCAGAAATTCCATCATTTGGGCGATGGCGCAGTGTTCTATCGGTTTGATGCCATAGGCCCTGAAGGTCCCTTGGTCGAGCAGATCAACGCACGCTGAAGATGCCTCCGTAGTCCGTTGCCCCATTCCGGCAGCGGCAGCGGTGGTGAATTCCGGTGTCATCGATCAATTGAGCGAATCGAATAATTCGCGACTTCTCATTGCTTGCGTGTTCGGGCGTGCCCCTCTGGGTCGGGCTCTCCGCTGCAAGTCCGGTGCTCGCAATGCCTGTGCTCCGGGCTATCCGCTATGATCCCTCACGCAAAAGGCTATCAGCATCGAACGTCCGGTGAAATGCCGTCTTCGTCCGTCGCGGCCAGGGAACCCCACTTTCGAGCCCTAACCGCGACGGACGAAGACGGCAGATCGGAATCGGCAGACAGCGACGTTCGACCATCACAATATGGACGGCTGCGCCGCTGATTGGTTTTTGCGAAGAGGCCCTTCCGCTCGGGGCCAAATCCGGCAGGCTTACGGTGTATTCAATTTCCAAAGATCCATACAGAGAAACCCGAGGAACTCCCTGAATCCTTCAAACCGAAACCCACCTTGGTACACATCGCAAGGACCGCGAAGGTTTCCCTGCCAGAATTCATCACTCGCAGGCCGGATTGGCGGCAAAGCGTTCGGCGGTCGGGCTGCGTTTAGCACGTAGGTCAGTTCCCCGCGCTGGTGTTCGCTCGTCAGCAACGCCAAAGCTATACCTCGCCCCTGCGCTGTCTTTACTGCGCCTTCTTGGAATCCGACCGTCGTAACGATGATTCCCTTGTGCGCACCGATATCGTCCAGTTTCGAGTGGAATTCTTCGACATCATCGACGGGGACGAGATGCGTGTAGCACTTGCATTCGACAATAAACAAGACGTTTGCTCCAACCACGTCGTAGTTGAATGAAACATCAACCTTAATCTCGCGATGGGACACGCGGCCAACGTAGACCCGCTGATGGTGTACAGTTACTCCAGGACCAACCATCGCGGCCAGGACGCACTGGGTAAACTGTTCGTAATTTTCAGAGTCAACAGTCACCTGACCCTCGGCTGCATGAATTAAACGATCGCGACGGACGAAGACGGCAGAGTGAAACCGACAGACACCAACGCCCAACAATCTCAAAAGGGATGGCTACGCCGCTGATTGGCTTTGCGAGGAGGCTCTTCCGCTAGGGGCCAAATCCGGCAGATGTTGTGACCGCCGACACGCTGCCCAACCTAAAGAAAAAGACCTGTCGCGAAAAATGTCCTTTGGACATTGAAGGCAACAGGTCTCTCAGAGCGGCGCTCTTCGGACGTCAATTACTTCTTCGGCTTCGTCGGCGGCTTCGTCTGCGAGAGCGCCGACCCAGCCACGGACTTTTCCGCTTTTGATTCAGTCTTGCTCGCCAGTTGTTTTGCCGCCTCGGACGCAACTCGACTCGACGTTTCCTTCTTGTTTTCTGCCATCGTAGGTGAACTCCGTTTACGCCTAGCTTCTGTCTCGCACCACGCTGGTGCATTGGTTGGTAGAACATTATTCACCTTGATCAAAGCCTGATCAAGTACCCAATTCGGCTCCTTCTCGATTTTGGACATTTGGTAACAATTTGGTAACAACATTGGCAATGTCAGCACGACGTGAGTACAATCTCAATCGGCAGAGCCAGTGACGTAACTGGCTGTCAGAATCAGTCTTTAAGCATCACTCCAACGTGATTGCCATGTTACCGGGAAGCAGCCTCAGGTAGATTCAGGAGTTAAAGAATCAACTGGTCATAGTACCTAGTGTGTCTGCCATACCTGCAGATTGGTTAGGCGGATCAGAGCTTGCGAATTGCGAGCACCGTAACGAGCGTCGGTGGGGCGGACCGGAGCGTCCAATCGCGGGGGCGATGGGCGATGGACGAAGACGGCAGCATGGGGGCGTCATTGAACCTGCTGGTCCGCGTACGACGAGCCACTGCGCACAGCCGATCGCGGTTTCCATGAATGACCTGGATCGCAGCCTCCCGCCCGAATCGCTCACCGGCTGGCAACGCCGAGCCTGGTTCGGTCGGCGGCGACGCCACGATCCGTTGGGCGAAGGCTTCGCCTGCACGTGGCGTCAACGGCTGATCAAAGCCGCCGCCGAAATCACGGTCAGCGCCCGTCGAGTCTTGATCCGCTTGAGCTCCAGTTGGCACTTCGCCGACGAATTCCGCCGCATCGCCCTGGCCACACTGTCCCACCCACGCAGTCCGTAACGCCCGTCTCTTATCGCGCTGCCAAACACCCGACATCACCGACGAATCAACTTCGGGGTCGAACGCCTGTGCGTCGGATTCTCGGCACCGCATCAGGCGGGATGCGATGGGGCGTCGTGGTGATGACCCAGATCCCGCAGGATTTCTTCGATGCCGTGCATCACGCACTCGGTGCAGTGGCTGAAGCAGAGGATGACCAGGCCCATCAATTCCAGCGTCACTTCACCCAGCATCAGGCCGAGCAACCACAGGATCGCTCCGAACGTGGCGAGGAGTAGGCGGTAATAGGCGCGGCAGAGGCGGCGGCACCAGACGACTGAGACCACGAACCGCACTGTTTTTGCGAACGCGAACAGGAACAGGGTGAGGAAATGCAGCGTGTGATCAATCGGCGCGGCGGCCGCGCCGGCGACGATGGGAACGGGCACGCGGGCCATTCCACCGGCGAGAACAATCGACACCCCCAGCAACACCAACAGCAATTGCACCGCGATCAGGGAAGCCATTCGACCCGTCATGATTCGTCCTCCGTAAGAGTTCCCCGCCTCAAACAAGAAGTGGAATTGAGGCGACAAGGAGAAACCGGAAACGCGGTCACAACCGGCTCAGCCAATCACGGAAAATCGAAGACTGCATTTCAGGGTGCCACGGTCACGGCGTTGCGTGGCCGTGTCTTCTCCCCCGTCCCACTCGTTCAGTCGGGGACGAGGGATTCCTCAAGGATCGCCGTCTAATTGGGTTCATCAACCATTTTTGGGGGATGGTGTTGCGGAAATCGGTCAGGCTGGTCACCAATGGAGTTGTGTTTAGCAGGCACGACATTCCAAAGGAGAGTCCAGCATGTCCGCAGAAGCATTGTGTCGGTCGATGGGATTGAAGGGGTATGAAGTCGAGGACACTTGGGAGGGAAACAACGGGGCATTGTTTGCTCTGGTGTCGGTTCCGCGCGAGTCGCTGCAGTGTCGCCACGTCCATCTGCACGAACATCGGTATCGGCTTTGAAAGTCCGCGCCGCTGGGACTGACGCCAGTGATCGTTGCGATGAGGACGCCGCGCGTGAAGCGTCTGTCGTGCGGCAGCAAGACCTGGCACCAGCCGTCGTTTGCCGAAGGCCAGTGGCAGGTCACGAAGGAATTCGAGCGGTGTCTGGAAGCGTGGTTGTCGCGGCTGACGATTCAGGATGTGGTTGACACGTTCGGAGTCTTGTGGAACACGGTCTGCGGCGGCTGGCCATCGACAAGAATTATCTGGGAACGATCTCGACCGGCCGCCTCGAAGGAATCAACAACAAAATCGGAGCCCTCCAACGCCGACCATACAGCTACCGAAACTATGAACACCTCTGCTCACACTCCACTCCACCAAGTACTCGCTGATCGGATAATTCACAGACAAACACCATCTCCAAATGGTAATAGTTCAAAAACCTGTAATTGCGCTCGGGCCATCTGGAATCTGGCGAAGGTATCGACGAGGCTCGCTTCGTTGGGAACGAGTTCCAACGCGCGGCGGTAAAGTTTCTCCGCCTCGTCGTGCTGATGACGCACCTCCCACAAGAAGAGGGCGAAGTTGCCAACGACGTTCGCGTCGTTGGGAACGAGTTCCAACGCGCGGCGGTAAAGTTTCTCCGCCTCGTCGTGCTGATGACGCACCTCCCACAAGAAGAGGGCGAAGTTGCCGATGAGGTTCGCGTCGTTGGGAGCAAGTTCCAACGCGTGGCGGTAACGTTTCTCCTTCTCGTCCTGCACCTGACGCACCCACGTCAGGAAGTTGGCGACGTCTTCGCAGAACTTCGCGCCATTGTGACGCATTTCCAACAAGTTTTGACACATTTCCTCCACAGAGTCGAGCTTCGCACGCACCTCCCGCAAGAAGAGGGAGAAGATGCCGACGAATTTCGCGACGTTGGGAGCGCGTTCCAACGCGTAGCGGTAAAGTTCCTCCTCCTCGAACCCAATTCGGGAATCGGGGGATTTCTCTTCCAATACCTGCCGGTACCGAAACGTCGCTGCCATTCCGAGCAGACACGCGGCGGCGTTCTGGTCGTCGATCGATTCGAGTTGATTCAGGAGACGATCGACGTGCGGCAGAATTGCGTCGCAGCGGGACCACTGGCTGCGGTCAGTCGAATCAGGAAAGGCGACGGCGAGGGATTTCGTCGCCGCGTTGAGCCAGAAACGGGATTCGTCGTGAGTCAGTTCATTCCTGATCAACGTTCGATGGAGCGAGTGCAGCGTCACCGGATCGTCGTTAGCTTGCCGCAACATGCGGAGCGCCACAGCAAAGGACTCGCGCCACTCCAGACTGTCGGCATTGTGTCCGTGGTTTGACGCGGAGTATTTCTGAAGCACGATCACCGGAACCGGCGCGTGGGCCAGGAAGGCGGTTAGCCGGATCAAGTTGGCAGCGACCGGCGATTCGTTCCTGATCGACTGCCAGAGCAGGTCAAACGTCGCCCCTTCCGAAGCATGACTCGTCGGATTGGACGACCCCTTGTCCGCGAGTTTGCGTGGTTGGTTCCGCCAGAGTTTCAGATACTCGCGCAAGCTGGCACGCACTCGACCTCCGGTCATGTACTGAACGGCCGATTCCAACGCGAGGGGGCGGCAACCGAGTTCCTGCACCAGCGCTTCGGCATCCGCTCGCACCGCAGGATCGGCGTGATCGAGGTCATCGTCGGGAAGCTGGTCCAAGGCTTTCAGCAGAAATCGCTGCGCATCCTTTGGCAACCATTCTTGGATGGGCACGACTTTGTACAGCCCGCCCACCTCGCGCCCCGTTGTTTCGCGCGGGGTCGAGATCAACACCCGGCCGCCTCGCTCGGTCGACGGAAGCCACTGTCGCACCCGCTGGAAATCGGCGTCCGTATCGGGGACGTCATCGAACACCAACAACCAACTGGACAACTGCGACAACCGGTCGCGCACCCTGGCTGCGATCGACTGCGGTGATTCGCCCGTCTCGATCGCCAGCCCAAGCTGCCGCGCAATTTCCGGCCGGCCCAGTTGAGTCACCAACGTTTCGTCGGTCGTGGCCTGCGCGAACATACGATAGCGATACTTTTTCTCGCGGCGGTGGGCGTACTCGGACGAGAGAAGCGTCTTCCCCAGACCGGGTTGACCGCAGAGAGCGACATGGTGGTAGTCGTCGAACAGTGAGTCGATCCGCTCGAACAACAGTGGCGGCTCCCAAAACCGGGGCGTGGCAAACGTCGGCAGTGACGAAAACGGCGGCGGGGCGTTCGCCTCAATGCCGCAAACCGCATCCGCTTCCCTTAGTGCCCTAGCCAACTCCTCCGCCGTCGCAAAGCGGCGGTCAGGAGTTTTGTCGAGACCCCGGCGAATGATCTTCGTGATCGCGTCGGGAACGCCATCAGGCAACTTGTTGACCGAACCCAATTCCATCAACCGGCGCAGTTCCCGATGCCGCGCGGCACTGTCGCCGGAAAAATCGCCGGGAACCATAAACGGCTTCACCCCGGCGACCAATTCAAACAAGACCGCCGCCAGACTGAAGACATCCGAACGCGGTGTCATCACACCACCGGTCAATCTCAACTCCGGCGCGGCGTAAGCGGGCGAGCCACGAAACGAACTGAGCGTCACGCGGCCGTCGGTCATTGGACGGGCCAGACCAAAGTCCGACAGAAACGGCTGGTCGCGGTGATTCAACAGGATGTTGTCGGGCTTGATGTCCAGATGCAGCACGCGCTGCTCATGCACGTGATGCACCGTATCGGCCACGCTGGCCATCATTTCACAGCAGACCTTGAAGTCGATCTCCGTTCGCGACTTGACCCAGTCAGACAGCGTTCGCCCCCGCCGTGCCGATGTGTCACCTGGGATGAACTCCATCACCAGATACGGCTGTCCTTTGTCGGTCTTGCCGCAGTCGATGAACTTCACCACGTTCGGGCAATTGAGCTCCGTAACCAGCCGCCACGCAGGGATTTCCCCTTCGACGAGCGGTTTCTTATCCTCCCTGGCCAGCTTGATGGCGACGCGTCCCAGCGTGCTTTGGACGAGACCGAGCCACACCTCGGCCGACGCCCCTTTGTCGCTGATGAGGCTCTCCAGTTCGTACCGACCCCCAAGTATCTGTCCGGGCTGTGCCGGGGGTGGCGCCATCAAGACGGAAGACTGTCCAGTCCTGATCTCGTTCACAGTCGCCCGTACGACAGCGGCAAAGTTGGGAAACCGTTGCTCGTAGTCATCGACGACAATCTTTCCGCCTCGCCCGAGAAACTCAAACACTTCGTGCACGAGGAAATACATGAGGGCCGACCACTGAGCAGGCGAGAATGTCTGCGTTTGCGAGTGGATCTCGGGCCGTTCCAGAAATGCCTCGATCGTCGGCGCGGGAACCGCGTTCAGCAACTCGGTAAACGCATCCGCAATCTTGCCGACCGCGGCGAGTTGATCGTGTGGCAGGCCGTGATCCGGGGGCCAAATTGGTTCGGACATGACGGAACTTCCTCGGGAGGAGGATCATGCAGGGAAACTTGGAATGGGAATTCGATCACTTCATTGAGACGTCATCGACCTTGGATTGCAACCACGACATGAGTACCGAAATCCGTCGTTTCACCGTCGCTTGTGACACCCCAAGTGCGTCGGCCATCTCCTGGTTGGTCAACCCCTCCAGCTTCAATCCCAGCAACACGCGTTGCTCGGGATCAGTGATCGCGTCAAAAAGTTCCCTGCACTCGTCGCGAACCACGTCTTCCCAGCCGTTTTCCCGCGCGGGGCCGTCCAACGGACTGCGGCTGCCATCGTCCGACAGTTCCGATTCCCCAACGACGCGCCCACCGCCCCGTTTGTCGGCGCTGGCTCTTCGCCGCTGATCCACGCAGTGACCACAAATGACCCTCGCCAAATACGAAATGAACGATTCACTGTCACACACCTGACTCAGAGAGGCGGCGTCCTTCGGGTAAAGTTTGAGAAACGTCTCCTGTGCCACGTCGTCGGCCGACGTAAATCGGTCGCTCAAGCCCAGGCGCTGCAACCGCACCCGGGCCAGCCCCCAGATGTGCGACTGAAACCGCAAGCACAGTTCACCGAGCGCCTCACGGTTTCCCTCCTTCCACAGCGGAATCCATTGACGGGTAACTGACCCGGCCGAATTCAAACCACTCCGTCCCGCAACCGATTCCCCCGCCGATCCGCTCGTCATCGTGTGTCTCCTCGAATTGTGTTTGAGTCGTGCAAACTGTCATGACGACAGCGTTGCAATTGGGGATGGTGCGTTCATGGTCGTCATTCTCCAGTCCCTGCGCACTTCAAATCGCGGGGCGTTCAGGGACCAACAATGAGACCTCAATAGAATGAACGCAAAACCCTTATCGGGAAACCGTCGTCGGCGTAAAATGTAGCTCAAGAAAAATGTGGAAATTCACACAATTGTCGTGTCCGACAGCTGTCAGGCGGTGAGTGGGAGAGGAAATTGAAATGATTTTGCGGTGCGTGAAAACGCAGACCGGAATCGGTTGGGAGGCGTTTGGGACGTGGGGATTCGGCTGGTGGGCGAGGGGTGACGACGCGGGGTTGCCGAAAGGGCCGGGCCCACCCGGCACCCAGCATTTGGGTCAGCTTGTCTTGGATCATGGCGACCAGCTTCTCTGAGGCTGCGGCTAGCAGCACGTTCCAACCGGTCACCTTCAGGAGGATCGTCCGGAAAACGGCACCCCGGCCGCGGACGCGCAGCCATCCGCTGCTGCGTTGTGACGTCCGGTGCCGCCACACTGCGTTCCTACAGATTTCCGCGGTTTGTCAGGAAACTGGACATCGAGTCTGTGAGGAACCGCGAAAGTCACTTCCACAATTTCGTATCGCCCTGGAACGCTCATCCGCCACAATGCAGGATGACAGTCGGCGACCGCTCCTGGAAAACCTGAACTGCCGACCGACCACTCGACGCTCCGGTTGGATCGACCGAAGCGCTGAATGTCGCAGAATCCGTGGTAACAATTTGGTAACAACATTGGCCATGTCAGCCCGATGTCAGTACAATGCAAATCGACAGAGCCGGTGACGTAACTGGCTGTGACAAAAGGTCTTTAAGCATCACTCCAACGTGATTGCCATGTTACCGGGAAGCAGCCTCAGGTAGATTCAGGACCTAGTGCCTTAACAGGCGTGCAGGTTCGATTCCTGTCCTGGGCATCATATGGCGAAAGGACTTGGAGCAAATGCTCCAAGTCCTTTTTCTTTTCCCAAAATCAAACACCAAAGACCATCGGGCAACTTAAATCGAACCCAAAACGGTTCTTTACACGTTCCCGACACTGGTCTCTTCAGCACCCTTTTTTCTTCGGGTGGTGTCAACTTAAACCAGTGAACGCGGCGGCGATTGCCGTCGAGCTTACGATGGAGGCATTACACATCTGCAGACTTTCCATTTTCGCGCACCGATGAGTTCTAGCACCCATTGATGAATAATGAACGCACTTTTCAATCGTCCTAATGGATTTAAATGGACATCATTTGCATTTGAATCGCCGAAATGGTCGAATACGCTTCTCGCGACGCATGCATGGGGCCAAAATGAGTAGCGAAATCCTTCCGAAACGGTGCGCTGGGGTCCTGCCGGACCGATTTCGGCAGGGACTCACTGTGCTGCTTGAGGCGACCGAGTTCGCGAAGCAGACCAATCGCAACGTTTGGGAATTTGCGGTTGAACTCGATCTGCTCAGTGGCTTGGGCCTCAGCCTCAACGATTTTCGCTTGCTCGTGCGTAAAGGATTGGTGGAGCATCAGCGCGAAGTCACGCTCGCAAGCGACGACGGTCGTGCGTTCCGGCCCACTGGTGATTTGACATTTCCAGCTCGCACCTGCTTCGTGTTGACTGATCTGGGCGTGTCGTACGCGTGTGAAATCTGCGGACGCCTAGCGTCTGATGATACGATGAGCTGGATATCCTTTGATCGAAACGGCAGAAGACCAGAAAACGGTGCCACGGCAGAGAACAACGGAAAGAACAACCATCCACCGTCGACAAACGGAGAAGTCCCGCAAGTTGAGCCCACACTGCCGAAGTGGGACTCCGAGAGACGAGTGCTGAGCCTCAACGGGACGACGGTCAAGCAGTTCAAGTGGACGGCCGAGAACCAGGAAGCCATCCTTTGCGCGTTTGAGGAGGAGGGTTGGCGCGCGAGGATTGATGATCCGTTGCCGCCGCACGTCGACCAGGATTCGAAACGGCGATTGAGCGACACCATCAAGTGCTTGAATCGCAAGCAGAATCAGCCACTCATTCACTTCCGGGGCGACGGGACCGGCGAGGGCGTCGTGTGGGAGCTTGTCGATGGACACAATCCCGCCGATGACGGTTCTGGCTGATTCGGGACATGCTCTCGGTCGAGATCGTGTCCGTCTCTCCTGCATCAGCACGAATCTCGATGGATTTTCTTCTCGCTTCATTCCCGCTCCCTTCCGTTGCGGCAATCGCCAAAATCGGTTGAATGACCGACAATTGGCACTGCAGCAAATGGTTCCCGTTCAATTTCAAGCACCGCAGCAGGCTGCTGTAACTTCGAGTAGAACGGGCAGGAGAAACCGAGCCCACGCTCGTCGGCTCTGTATCGAGCTGAATTGTTCGTGTTTCACCGAAACTCAAAAACCGATCATCATCGAGACCGCCGTGTCAACGTTTGTGCCCCAGGGAATGGGTTGGCAGCCGGACTTGCCCGACGCGCGGGATTACACATTCCACCATCTGGAAATTCTCCCGCTGCTCCGCCAGCTCAAACGGTCACGGCGAAAATCGTTGCCAGACGAAGTCGACCTGCGACGCGACAGCGAAGGCGAATATTTCACCGATCCGGAAGATCAGGGGCCGCTGAATTCTTCGTCGGCGTTTGCGGTGCTCAGTCTCGTCGAGTATTTCGAGCGTCGCATCCGCGGGCGCACGTTTGAAGGTTCAAAACGGTTTCTTTACAAAGTGACCCGCAACCGAATCGCCAAGCGGTCGCGAGTGATCGGTGACACCGGATCCGATCTGCGGTCGACGCTCAAGGTACTGGTTCAGTTTGGCGTGCCGCCTGAAGAATTCTGGCCGTATGACATCGAAAAGTTCGACGAGGAACCGACCGCATTCCTCTATGCTCTGGCCAAGCCCTTTCCCGATCTCCTCTACTTCCGTCTGGACGAACCCAATGCTGACGGCGAAACAATCTGGGCGACGGTGAAATCATTTCTGGCTGCCGGCTTCCCCATCGCGTTTGGTTTCCCGGTCCCCACCTCACTGACGGCAGACGCGAACGTCCCCTACCGCCCCGATCTCGACGGCCCACGAGGCGGCCAGTCCATCATCGCCGTCGGATACAAGGCCAACCACTACGGACCGCGCCAAGATGCGCTCCTGATTCGCAGTTCATGGGGATGCAAATGGGGAGACAATGGGAATGGTTGGCTTCCCGTGGCCTTCGTTCGAAAGAAACGTGCCAGAGATTTCTGGACGGTTATCAGCGAAAACTGGCGGACTACCACTGAATTATCGCTTGCCTCGGTCATCGACTCAATGGACTCCAAGTGTCCGACTAGCGTGGAAACCCCAACGCGGGAAGAAAATGAATGCAACCAGTTTTCAAGGGTCATCCCATTTTGACCCCCAAGAAGTCGCATTGGTTTCCGCACAGGCTCCCTTTTCACCAGCGGCCACTTTGCTAGTATTACGTTCCGGCTCTCCATCCACTATTTACACATCGGGCCGAATAGGCCGTGTCAACATTAACCCGACATCGCCGTATGATAACAAAGGTACCCTTAAACTCTTTAGTGTGCGGATTCCGCCGTTGAGCGATGATGTAAATCACGACGTTCACCCTGCACCCCTTCGAATCAGCACAACGACCCGCAATGCATCGATTCACTAGCAGGATACTGCGCAATGAGCCCACAACGCCGAGTCTTTAACGAACTTGAAGCTCAGTCCCGGCGTCAGGTCCGCAGCGTAAATGAATTCGAGTTCGCCAATGCCGCGGCACTTTTCGATAGACTCCCTTATCGCGCACGTCAGCTAACCGATGACGACATAAAAGAGTTGGCAGTGCTTCTTCCTAGCGTTCGAATGCAGCAGGTCGAGAACTGCGAAGTTAAATGCAAAGCAGGCCCGTGTATTTCCGGACGCGATATCACTTTGCTCGACATCGTCTCGGCTGGCCTACGCAACGGCGTTCACAACGACGCATTCCTGGCGCGCCTTTTAAATGGAGAAATGGGCAAGATCGTAATGTGCTGGTCCAACGCACCAGACGAATTGAAGCAACAGCTCCCAGCCAATACGATCTTCATTGATCAAGACACCCTTACTCCCTGCTCGCAGTGTGGGACGCTTCACCAAGTTGCCATGAAACAGATTTCGTCGGTCTACTTATGGATTATTGACCGAATGCCGCGAACGATCGTTTCTCTAGATTATGCGCCACTTTCGCAACGTGTTATCGCGATGCAAATATTCTAATGTGCTATTTACGAATCTCGCATGGTTCTCTGTCGCGATTCGATGTGGTAGTTCGTGAATCCGTTCTTAGCGAAGGAGACTACGATGTTACGTGCGATGTTTGTCTGTTTGGCGTTTGCCGGCTCTTGCCTTGGCACTCTGCAAGAGCTTTTCGCGGCCGGTGGGTTCGAAACATCGCTGCCCGCCGAGGTCGCGAAGGGATTGACGGAAGGGTCCGAATTTACTTTGATGTCTGTCGATCCGACAAGGATCGATACCGTTCCCACTGAGGGTTGGAAAGTGCTCACGAGGAAAAGCATCGCCAAAGCGGAAATTCGTAATACTGCTGTCGATGCAATCAAGAAAGCCATAAACGACTCGGCAAGCCCAAAGCACTGCTTTCTTCCCCGACACGCAGTCGCAGTATATCACGAAAAGCGGATGTACGTGCTGCTCATCTGTTTTGAGTGCTCACAAATAAGGATTTACGCCGACGGAAGGCTGGAACATCAAGTACTCATAGGAAATAACGCCAAGGACGTCTTGGACAACCTTCTTAGCGATAGCGGGACCACCGCCGCCGCGATTGATGGACGCAATGAGCCGGCTTTGGCCGTCACCAACAAATGGTATGCGTGGAATAACGTAATGCCGCCCGGTCCGCCCTCATTTCATATTGTCGGCGACATTGAGGTTCCAAACCCGGGCGTCGACGTATCTCTGACGGAGAAAGTACCGCAAGGAATTGATCCCTCCATATTGCTGCTCGATCTTCACTTTAATCAGAAGCCGGGCTTGTGGCCCCAACACGTGGCGACCAAGCAGGTGCGTTTCGACAAGATTAACTCAACATTTAGAAATGTTGTGATATACTCTAACGGCAAGAAACTCGTGGATGTGCCGGTTAACGATATTCAGTAGTTCATTAAGAACTACTTATGTTGTGTGGCAGCTTTCTTAGTCGCGCGTTTGCGGGAAATGTCTGGGATTGCGTTCTTGGCCTAAACAGGAAATGAGGCTTTTCACCATCGCCGTATGTCGATATGTTGCGAAGAATGTATTTTGCGTGGAGCGCAGGCTCGTCGCCCTGTGTTCAGTCGTTCTGCTGCACACTGTTTGATTGTGGGCCGTATCATTCAACAGAGTCAGATTCCGTTACGGCATTGATTGGAAACCCATGGAGCCTTCCGAAGATAAACGCACCGATACCGCTCTGGAAATCCAGGTAGCACGTTTGAAGATCGTTGCGCTTACCAGCACAGACAAGTGTGAGGTTGCTACCTTTGTGGCAGCTTCAGATCAAGAAGTTCAGACGAAGCTGGTAGTCAAGAAAAACGAGAACTGTATGTGGTTGGGGAGTTTTTGCACCGAACGGTCGGACGGACAAATGAATGTTGTATTCAACTTCGACTGTCCTCCGAACGAACTGTGCCTTGTAAAGCCTTGGTTTGCAGCGGTAGTTGATCTTGAATTCTCCAAGGTTACTGGAATCCAAGATCCGTATCAGCCTCGTACAGCAGCCGATTCTGGGGCGTGTTCGTGCGCAACGCTTGTCACATCTGATTCGATTCCTTCTTTCGTGTCTTCAACGTCAGTTTCAGGTCGTGCCTACCGAAAAGGCACTCAAGTGTGTGCTGACCCATCCATTCATTGGGAATTTGACTATTACGTCTTTGGCACGAAACATCACGTCGATAAAACATGGAAGATTGGCGAACTTTGTTGGGACCCAACCGCGATTCCTCCCTGCATTCACCATACTGCAGATGACGGGGGTTATCACTATGAAGGGGATTATTGCTATGTCGGCACTGGTGTGACGATCACAGGTCAAGCGTCTTTCAAGATCGCTGGCAATACAGTCGCGTCTGTAACGATCAACGGTTACATTGCTTTCTGATGTGGAAACATTCAAACGCTGTTAAGTTCCATATTAGCGAACTCGCGTCTGGCGCAAAAAGGGGCTTGTCGGGAGTGAATCGGTCGATACGCAAATGAGCAACGGCCTCAAAACTCGGATTGTTCAAGATGTATGTCAAGTGGCGTGTAATGGGGTGTTTACGTGGCAATAAAGCAGCTTTCGGTAAGGACGATAACTGGACGTTCCAGCAAACTGTCATTCGACGAGGCTTTTGCGGACGTGATGAGGCAGGTGCCGGCTGGGACTTCCGCTGATGGTATGCACAGAGTGAAGGTTGTCGAAGTAGGTGGAGTATTTGGTGGGGTTGCAGGATTAAAGGACCTATATATTCGGGCGGAAGCGGTCATTGACGATACGGGGGACCGGTTGATTCAATTCCTTTCCGAACTAGCGATCGACTCAGCACGGGTTGACGAGCTGAAGCATCACCCCGATCGGGTTATGAATGAAGCAGGTCTTTCGGCAGCAGATATCGCATTGATCAAATCCCGAGATCCGGAGGTTATTCGAAAAGCTCTTTCAGACAGAGGTGCCGGAGAGGCATCTCTAAAATGTGTGGCTCATCCGCTACTAGATATTGGTGAGTCTGTGTGACGCGGCGAATAGTGTATAGGAGTGTGTCTGCGAGGTTGCGTCATGACTAGGGGATCGTTGACAATTGTCGGTACGGGAATCAAGGCCGTAGGGCAGATTACCCTTGATGCGGTTGTCTGCATGCGAAGAGCGGGCAAGTTATTGTATCTCGTCGGCGATCCTGTTACGCAGCATTGGATGAATGACTTGAATCCAACAGCGGAGTCGCTGTCTGGATGTTACGTTGTTGGAGAGCCGAGGCCCGAGGCCTACCGTCGCATTACAGAAATGATCCTCAGCCACGTTAGGTCTGGCACTGACGTGTGCGCTGCATTCTATGGGCACCCTGGTGTGTTCGTGCAACCGTCTCATAATGCAATTCGGATCGCCCGATTGGAAGGCTTTCGGGCACACATGATGCCGGGAATCTCGTCGGAGGACTGCTTGTTCGCTGATTTATCGCTTGATCCGGGCGATCGAGGGTGCCAGACGTACGAGGCTACGGGGTTCGTACTTCGCAAACCCCAAATTGATTCTTCTGTTCCCCTGATCCTTCTTCAAATTGGTGTCATCGGAATGACGATCCATCAATCGGATACCTCAATTTCGTCGAATGTCGAAATACTGGTGACTCTCTTGAAGCAGAGTTACCCGGCCCAGCATGAGGTGGTTGTATACGAAGCTGCTCAATTTCCGATCTGTCAACCGCAAATTCAGCGCGTCCAGTTGTCAGATTTGGCGGAATGCACAATGTCGGTTGCATCGACGCTTCTCATTCCACCGTGCAATGTCCCGATGCGATATCCAGAGATCGCAGTCGCTCTTCGAACCTCGTTCGTATGAACGCGGAAGGTGCTCGATCGAAGTGTTGCCTTCAGCTGCCTTTAGGTCTTCGTTTTCCGCCTTTCTATTGGCGCAATCGTTTTCGTTCGACTTTTCGGACGTTGATGGTCCAGCGGTAATTGGGGCGGATGTTTGCTGCCGCCTCCCTGCGCAGTCTCCTGCGTTCGTTTGAAGTTTCAGGAGCAAGTTGGGGGGTGGACCCGGATGTCCAGACCCAAAAAGGAGTTTTATTAGAGAGACTGGCAACAGCCAGGCTCTCGCGTGTGTGGGGCAGTTGGTGAGCGAAGTCTCGCAGCCCCGTGTTCGGCGAAATCGGGCCACAGTTGGCGACGCCCAATTGCGCGCTTTTCCCCTGTTTTCAGGGCGATTCACGTTTTTGCTTGACACGATTTATTTTTCTGGCAGAATCGCCCCACTTCCATCAGGCAAGCGACCGCACAATTCGACCGAGCACTGTCACCAACAGGCTCACACTTTGACCCCTGCCAGACGCAGCGACGGGGCCGAACTGTGAGTCTGTTGTTTTTCGGCCTGCATGAAGCCGCAAATCCAGAGTTTGAAACGCAGAGTCCGCGGAGAGCGCAGAGGAAGGCGTTTGAAACACAGAGGAACAGAGGTCACTGAGAAATGCACAAAGAATGAGAGGACCGGCATGAGACATTTGCTCGCTGAATTCAAGATGCGGCGAACCCTCCTGGCCCATTCTCTCTGTTTTCTCTGTGCCTCTGTGTTTCAGTCCTTCTTCAAGCTCTTCTCTTCAGATTCTACGTCCGGATCTGACTGGGACAGACCGTCGTTATTCTTCTTCATCGTTCTGCCCTCATCGTTCTGCCAAAGAACCGGCGGCAGAACAATGAGGGCAGAACGATGGAAAGACGATGCATTTTGGCTGGTCAATCGGACAGACAAGTCGGCGGACATACGCTCGGCCTCAGCGCTCGTTGCGGAGGAATGCATTCGACAAGGCTACTGCGGCTGCGGGGTTTGATTGGAAGTGCTGGTGAACGTAGCTGGCCAGGATATTCCCCTTTGCGAAGCCACCGGGACGCTCTCCGCCGCCGCGAGAATCTCGCAGGATGTAGGGTTGGCGCCATGGTCCGAACTCGAATGGTTCGGCGATTTCCGAATAATGAAATTCGTGACCGCGCACCTGTGTGCCGGGTGGCCCAAGCAGCGTTTTTTCCGACATCGTCGTCGAGGCATATCCGAGTCGCTTGCAGCGATCCAGCATGCGGGTTGAGAACGGCAGCAGTCCGACCATTGGCCAGGACTGGCTGTTCCGGTCAATGACCGACCTGGCCAGATACATCATTCCGCCGCATTCGGCATAAATCGGCTTGTTGGTTTCGGCGAAGCGGGCGATTGATCGCAGCATCGCCACGTTGGCGGACAACTGCTGCGCGTGCTCCTCGGGATAGCCGCCTCCCAGGAACAGACCGTCAATGTCTTTCGGAAGTTCGGTGTCGCGCAATGGCGAGAACTCCACGATTCGAAGGCCCAAATCTTGCAACAACTCCAGATTGTCCGGGTAATAGAAACTGAAGGCTTCGTCCATGGCGACCGCGACGGTGCCGCGGAACTCCTCATTTCTTCGGAGCGGGGGGCGTGAGCCCCCCGGTTCTTCCAACTGAGACGGCGCTTGTTTTGTCGATGCTCCCGACGCTGGAACCGGGGGACTCACGTCCCCCGCTCCGACGGATGCACGCGAGGATAATTCCTGCGAACTGATCGCCGCAGTGGAACTCGAACCCCGGCCGGCGAGTTTGCAAATGGCGTCCATGTCGATTTGCTGCTGGACGGCAACGCCAAGTGCGTTGGTAATCGCTTCGCCAGGAGCATTCAATCTGGGTGCCTTCAGGCCCAGGTGTCGAGACGGCAGTTCGGGGAAAGCGTCGCGTGAAAACCAGCCTGCCAGATCGCATAGACCCGCTCCCGCCAGAGCCTCTTGCAACATCGATGCGTGGCGGCTGGAACCGCAGTAATTGGCGATGACCCCCGCGATGCGACAACTTGGTTCGAATTCGGAAAAGCCCTTGATCCCTGCCGCGAATGACCGGCCTGCCCCTGTCGCATCGGCGACGAGCAGGATCGGCGCATTCAAAAGCGAGGCGATTTCGGCGGTGCTTCCCTGCAGGGCTGTGGTGGATGCCCCGTCAAACAAACCCATCACCCCTTCGATGACCGCGATGTCGGCGTCGCGCGTCTTTTGTTGAAACAGACGTTGAACGTATTCGCGACTTAGCATCCATGTGTCGAGATTGTAGCTCACGCGACCGGTCGCCAGGCGATGCCAGCTTGGATCGAGGTAGTCGGGACCGACCTTGAACGGCTGAACCCTGAGGCCACGCGACTTCAGAGCCGCCATCAGACCCAGCGCAATCGATGTCTTCCCAACACCGCTGCGAGTTCCCGCGATGACCAGACGTGGAACCAATGCCTTCCCCTTTTGACTTTGATTTCAGCGAGATTCACCGGCGCATGATACGGGATCTCGGTCGGCCGTCGAGTTGGTCGGTTGAATCTGTCAGGGCCAATGGCTTTTTCGCATTGACTAGAATTCACCCGGAGCCGCGACCGTGACGGCCTGTCGAAAAATCCGATCAATTTCGTGATGAGTATACTTTCCCCCCTTCCCCCCGCGCGGGCGGGGATAGAACCCCGACAAGACGGAGGGAACGGCGAGCTTTGAGTTCTTGGACAACCGGCCGGGTTAGCGGGCTGCGGTTGCGGGCATCGGAGACGGATTCGCGGCCGGGCCAGCGCGGCTCGGCCAGGCACTGAGCAGGCAGCGGATGTTACAGAGCGTTGCGCAACGAACTTAAGTTTTATAACGAGGTTCCATCGAACAGTGCATCGTGAAAGAAAGATTGAATCAAGCGGCGTTTGTATCTGATACGACCAACGGCGAGATGGAATTCGAAGTGGAGTTCTTCCAAATCACGGGTGACGAGGTTTCTCAATTCGACATGCTTCAGATGCTGCCACAACCATTCGACGGGATTCAGGTCCGGTGCGTAACCGGGCAGTTGTTCCAATCGGATTTTGCCTTTTTGCCCAGCGACGAAGTCTTGGACGGCTGTTCGGCGATGAATGGGCGAACCATCCCAGACAACCAGCAGTCGAGACGCTGCCACCCGCAACAAATGCTGCAAAAACTCGATCATGTTCAATCCGTTGAGCGACTTGTGCCTGACCATCGTGTAAACGCGGTAGCCATTGTGGGTGAGGGCTCCCATCACGGACAAGTGGTCGCGAGTCTGAAGCTCGCGCAGAATCGGCGTGGCACCGCTGGGAGCGTAGGTTTTGACGATTCCCGGAAGCAGGTAAAATCCCGATTCGTCTGTGAAAACAAGCGTCCGACGCTCCTTTCGGGCTTGGGTCTTCAACATCGGCCAGATTTTCAGCCGCCATTCCCGAATGGCGACTTCGTTGCGCTGAATCGCGCGGGTGATCGGCAGCTGAGGTGTCCATCCCAATTGTTTCAGCAGACGAGAGACGTGTCCTGGGTGATAGGCAACACCCAACTCTTTCCGAAGAACCTCGGCGATCCGACCACATGTCCAGACATCGCCGCGAAAACCATAGGCTTCCGCACCATGCCACAGCAATTCGGGAATTTGAGACATTTGGGCCGGAGCCAGCCTGGACGGACGACCATGACCCGTCCTCGACCGCAATGCGTCCGCCCCACCTTCATCAGCCAACGAAATCCATTGGCTGACGGCGGCTTGCGACACGCCCAACGCCTTAGCAATGTCAACCTGCATCCAGTTCTCACGATACAATTCGAGCGCTCGGATTCGCCTCCATTCCTTCCAATCAGCGGGTGGCGTTCCAAACGCGACCATGCATCGATTATACGCAACAACACCTTAAGTTCGTTGCGCAACGCTCTGTAAACGCGCTCACCAGCCAGCGCCATTCCTGTTTCACGCGGTCCAGGCCGCGCAACAGAAACTGCCGCGCGCCCAGGTTCTGCTTGATGAACGCGAACGGCCTCTCCGCCGCGTGTCGACGCTGCTGATAGATCTCCTGCGCCGTCGGCTGGGCCATGCGCGTGGCGTGGCGTTCACGAACCGGTTCGTATTGATCGCGTGAGACCGTCCGCTTTTTCGTCGTCGTGTCTTGCAGGCAGTTCTGCCTGAGCGGACAGCCGGAACAGTCGGCGGGCCGCGATTCATAACGCTTCCGCAAAACCGTCGGCTGCCCCCGCCGCTGCTCGGGCGAGGTGTTGCGATAGGTCAGCGTTTTCCCCTGCGGACAGTAATAAACGTCGGACGCCTCGTCATACACGAACGCCCCTTTGGCGAACTGCCGTCGCTGATCTTCCGGCAGTTTTCCAGACTTGGGCTTGGTCATCAGCGGCAGTTGCCCCAGTTGCTCGGCACTGATCGGTTGTGTCGGATCGGCCCGCCGCGCCGGGTGTTGCGCGGGGTCTGTCACGTCGGTGGGTGAGTAGCAGGTGATCCCGGCGGTTTCGAGTTGTGTCAGGTTGTAACCGTTGGGAAACGCCTGATCGAGCAGGACTTCGTCCGGCTTCGCATGGTCTCCGAAGTTGTCCCGCACACGCTGGATCGCAGGCAGCACCAGGCTGTCGTCGCTGACCTCCGACGTCACATCGCAGTCGGTCACAATTCCGCTCTTCACATCGACCAGCGCCGTGGGGGTGTAGTTGGGGGCAAAGCCCCCCTCCTTGTTGGGCATGATTCGCGATTCCGGGTCGGTGATCGGAATCCGTGGCGGCAATGCCTCGCCCGCCGCTTCCGCCCGAGCCAGTTCCGCCTGCGCCGCGTCAATCGCCTCCAGCCGCCGCCGGGCGTCGATCAACGCTACGGGCAATGGGGCGGACAACGCCTGCAAACCCGGCACGCGCTCGGCGTCTTCTTTGGCGGCGGCCGCTTCCAGTTCCTCGAAAACTTTGGCGGCGGCCACCCGCTCGCTTTGCAGTTCGGCTGCCGTCCGACTCCCACTCCGGCGATTATTGGCCTTCACCCGAGTCCCATCAAACGCCGCCCGGCGAAAGTCGACCAGACCCACCTCCTGCGCCAACAAAACCAGTTGCTGAAACAGCGTCTTGAGTTCCGTCTTCCGGCTGTGACGAAACAGATTCAGAGTGCTGTGATCGATTGACAGGCCACCCGTCAGCCAGCGAAAGTCCAACCGATATTGCAGGGCCTCTTCCAACTTGCGGCTGGACCGCACACCGCTCAGAAGCCCCCACAACAACACCGACACCATCACGCGGGGTTGAATGCCAGGACGCCCCAACCCAGGCGAGTAGCCGTGGGTTAACGACCCCAGATCCAGCCGCCCGATGATCTCCACGAACAACCGGAGCGGGTGATCCGCCGGAATCGCCTCGTCCAAACGATGTCGCAAACAAAATTTGCTGCGAACGCTCGTCTGACTGGTCAATCCATTCCGTCAAAATCCACCTCCTCCGGCCTCAAACTCTACATCCATGCATGGCCCAACCATAATAGGCGACCGATCATGCATTGGGCAATCTTTGACCCATCTGTTTTCTTCTGTTTTTCAACAGGCCGGTGAGGGAGCGGGATTTTCAGCCTGATTGTCCGCTCCCTCACGGTCGCGGCTCTGGGCGAACTTCGCACATTTTGAAAAAGGCGATTGCCCTGTTGATTCTGTGGTTCGCTCGCGGTAGCCTTCGCCGCTGAGATGGGTGCTTGCCTGAGTCGTGGATTTGGGCGAGAGAATAGGGAAGACGGTTAGATTCCGTCGCGGTCCCGCCGCTGTAACCGGGGACGAATGCTACACAGGCCACTTCAGGCAACTGCCTGCGGGAAGGCGTAGCGAGTAGGCCGATCCGGGAGCCAGAAGACCTGCCCATTGTCACTGTTGCGAAGAGTCCTGCTCGGACGAGGTACGGACGCAATGACGATTTGGCCACGGCACCAGGCCGACCATGTTTCTGTTGCTTTTGTGGCGCGTCAACACGCGCGTTTGCTGCTGCGCACTTGCGGCAGAAAGCTCTCGATCCCGGCAATCGCTCTTCGCTGTCCAATTCCCGGCGTGTGGAACGCCCGACGTGGCCACGAGGAACTCCATGGAATCATTGCTGCTGGATCTTTCGCAGGCATTTCAGTGGCCGATCATCTCGCTCGTCCTGTTATCCTTCGCCTATTCCATGCTCAAGCTGGGTGGGTTCGTCATCGAAGGGATTCAACGAGTGCGGCATCCAAATCAGGTTTTGGTGCTGCCGCGAGAGGAAGCCAATTCCCTCGAATCACTCGAGTTGATCGTCCTTCGTGAACTGGAAGGATTGCGGTTGTGCAGCCGAGTCGCGCCGATGCTCGGATTGGTGGCGACGATGATTCCGCTCGGCCCCGCCCTGATCGCCGTTTCATCGGGAAACTCGGGCATCACGGCGAGCAATCTTGGGGCAGCCTTCGCAGCCGTGATCGTGGCCTTGGTCGCCGCTTCCATCGCGTTCGCGATCCATACAATTCGCCGCCGGTGGTTGCTGCAAGAATTGAATCAATTATTGGGAACCCGCCCATGAACCCCTCTGATCATGACCCCACGGGAAGCCCCGGATCTGCCTTCACCGGGGTTTCGCGAAGCGCTCCAACCCCGGCCACCCGATCGGACCCAGCGGGAAGCCCCGAATCTGCCTTCACCGGGGTTTCGCGAAGCGCTCCAACCCCGGCCACCCCATCGACTTTGAGTTTTCAAACAAAGCCTAGCGCGTGATCTGTTCGCGGGCGAATTGTCGCGCCAGCTTGTACGCATGACGCATCGCGAACAAACGCGTTTCCATTTGTTCTTCCGTGTAGTACTTGCCGTCACTGGCCGGAAGTCCCGCGATGGAAATCGTTAGCGGCATTAAGTCGAGAAACTCACGGTATCGCCGCTGTTGTTCCGCAGCAGCATTCGGGTCACCCGCCGACATGGATGCGTCTCCTACCGGTTACCTGAAACAACCCTGAC
>Ga0206999_10023_pt3 | contig 33886 bp, 44 predicted proteins | sample Alteio_BWMinCont_92_FD_153482 | JGI IMG/M metagenome (GOLD analysis project Ga0206999, IMG submission 153482) | Enriched cells from forest soil in Barre Woods Harvard Forest LTER site, Petersham, Massachusetts, United States -... | ecosystem: Environmental > Terrestrial > Soil > Temperate forest >...
CCCCTGATCCGGTCCCCACGATCTTTTCCCTGGCCGGATCAGGATTTGAGACATCCGTCAGGTGAATCTGCGAACCTTCCGGCGACCGCACGGCCCAGGCAACGGTCGTCCCGTCCGGCGAGATTGCCGCAGAACTGGGCGTTTTGGTTTTGCCAAGAGTCTCAATCAAAGCACCGATCCGCGCGTCCTTCTCGGGAGACGAGGTAGTCTGGGCCAGCGCTGCAGAGGTAGTTCCGAGGATTGGGAGAGCAATGATGGCAGAGAAGAGGAGGGCAAGAGAGGACATGCGAACAGCGGCAACGGTCATGAAAAAAGCGTAGCATGGCCAACTCGTCTCCTGCCTGCGATGACAGAACTGCGTCTCTGGCGGTGCGATTTGGCTACCCCACCGTCGAAAACCGGCCAAAAAGTTGACGTACAGCGCGGAGATTGCTATTGTTAGAAGGTTCCGCGAGTATCCGGACCGTGCCGTTGGGAAGATTCAACGAGCGGAAGGGTCGAGAAAAGCCCTCGCAATCTGGCCTCCTCATCTGACGCAAGTCAGGACCGGTTTTTTTGCGTTATACTGGATACAAGAGATTCACCGCAGGACGTTCCTGATCCGATGATTCAAACGATTCCTCGGATCTGAATGTCGTAAGCCTGCGGCCCATCGCAATCGTGCCTGCGACACCCTCCACCTTGGATGGGCTATGCGGGCCGGAACAGCGAAACGGAGTCGGCTCATCCTTTGATGTGAGGAGAGACGCTCGGCCACCGTCGACTGTTATGTCTGGCTTGTTGTACCGCTTCACAGACGCAACAGCAGGGAAGATCTTCGTCAGAGACGCTTCAGCGTTCTCAATTTTTTGCGTGTACGGCAAGAAGCGAAGCCCTCACCCCTCCTGCGCGTCTCACCCAGGTTTGGTTGTAAGGTTTTGCGCGCATTTACTAAGGAGTTCTAGTGCCTACGTTCCATCAGCTTGTCAAGCAGGGCCGCACGCCCACCCGTTATAAGACCGCCAGCCCCGCGCTGCAGGGTTCGCCGCAGCGCCGTGGTGTCTGCACCCGCGTCTACACCCAAACCCCCAAGAAGCCGAACTCGGCGCTCCGTAAGGTTGCGCGTGTTCGCCTCACCAACGGGATTGAGGTCACGACCTACATTCCGGGCATCGGCCACAACCTGCAGGAGCACTCGATTGTGCTCATCCGCGGCGGCCGTGTGAAGGATCTGCCAGGCGTTCGTTACCACGTTGTTCGCGGCACGCTGGACTCGGTCGGCGTCGCCAACCGTAAGCAGAGTCGCTCCAAGTACGGCGCCAAGCGCCCGAAGGCGGCCGCTAAATAGATTCTGAGCCCTGGGCACTGAGCCCTGGCCCCTTACCCAAGTCCAGCTCTTGAGAAGTCCGGCGCTGGAGGAAGACGAGAAAGAAGAAGAGAATGCCAAGAAAAGGCTACATCGCGAAGCGTGAAGTTGCTGCAGACCCGGTCTATAACTCCACCCTGGTCACCAAGTTTGTGAACTCCATGATGTGGGGCGGCAAGAAGTCGACCGCTCAGGGCATCTTCTACACGGCCATGACCAACCTCGAACAGAAGGGTGGCGACGAGGCCCTGAAGCTCTTCAAGAAGGCGATCGAGAATTGCAAGCCGCTTCTCGAGGTCAAGAGCCGCCGGGTTGGCGGAGCCAATTATCAGGTTCCGATCGAAGTTCTCCCCGAGCGCCGCACCTCGCTCGCTATCCGCTGGCTCGTGACCTACGGCCGCGCTCGTGGCGAGAAGGGCATGGTGGAGAAGTTGACTGCCGAGCTGCTGGATGCGGCCAACGGGCGTGGCGCTGCGATGAAGAAGAAGGAAGATGTCCATCGTATGGCCGAGGCCAACAAGGCCTTCGCGCACTACCGCTGGTAGAGAAAAATTTTCATAGCAAAGTCTTTTGTCTTTGCTTTCAGTTTTCAGGTTCAACGTTGTACTTACCGCGAGCGAATGCTCGCAGATGAGAGATAGACCGTGGCACGCACTACACCTCTGAATCGTTGCCGGAACATCGGGATCATGGCGCACATTGACGCCGGCAAGACGACGACGACCGAGCGCATCCTCTTCTATACGGGCATCACGCACCGTATCGGCGAGGTGCACGAGGGCACTGCGACCATGGACTGGATGGAGCAGGAGCAGGAGCGCGGCATTACGATCACCTCCGCTGCGACAACCTGCACCTGGAAGAACATCCGTATCAACATCATCGACACCCCCGGCCACGTGGACTTTACCGCCGAGGTGGAGCGTTCGCTCCGCGTCCTCGACGGCGCGGTTGCCTGCTTCGACGCAGTCGCCGGCGTTCAGCCGCAGTCTGAGACTGTCTGGCGCCAGGCTGACAAGTATAAGGTTCCCCGGATCTGCTTCATCAACAAGATGGACAAGGCTGGTGCGGATGCGGTTTATGCGACCTCGACGATTGTCGACCGCCTCGGCGCGCGCGCTGTGCCTATTAATATTCAGATTGGTGCCGAAGCAAAGTTTGCCGGCGTCGTCGATCTCGTCACCATGAAGGCGATCTACTGGCATGACGAGACGATGGGCGCAGAGTATTCGCTCGAGGAGATTCCCGCCGAGTTGCTCGACAAGGCCAAAGAGGCCCGTCACTTCCTGATCGAGTCCGTCGCCGACTCAGACGACGAGATACTTCACTTGTTCCTCGAAGGGCAGGAGCCCACCGAAGCGCAGCTCAAGGCCGGCATCCGTAAGGCCACGATCGCGATGAACATCTTTCCGGTGCTCTGCGGTTCGTCCTTCAAGAACAAGGGCGTGCAGACGCTGCTCGATGCTGTGGTCGACTATCTGCCCAGCCCGCTCGATATTCCTCCCATGATCGGCTCCAATCCGGAGAACATGGAAGAGAAGATCATCCGGAAGGCAGACGATAACGAGCCGTTCTCGGCGCTTGGGTTCAAGATCATGACCGACCCATTCGTCGGCCAGCTCATCTTCATCCGTGTGTACTCGGGCCAGCTCAAGACCGGCGATTCGGTTCTGAATCCTCGCACCGGCAAGACCGAGCGTATCGGCCGTCTGCTTAAGATGCACGCCAACAAGCGGGAAGAGATCACCGAGATCCTCGCCGGCGATATCTGCGCTGCTGTCGGCCTTAAGAACCTCGTCACCGGCGATACCATCTGCACGGACAAGCATCCGATCGTGCTCGAGTCTATTGACTTCCCCAAGCCCGTCATTGCGGTTGCAGTCGAACCGAAGACTAAAGCCGACCAGGAAAAGATGGGCATGGCGCTCGCGAAGCTCGCGCAGGAGGATCCAACCTTCCGCGTCCACACCGATCCCGACTCCGGCCAGACCATCATCTCCGGCATGGGCGAGCTGCATCTTGAGATCATCGTCGACCGCATGATGCGCGAGTACAAGGTTGAAGCCAACGTCGGTAAGCCGCAGGTCGCCTACCGCGAGACCATCCGTTCGAACTCGGAGGCGGAAGGCAAGTACATCCGTCAGACCGGCGGCTCGGGTAACTACGGTCACGCCAAGATTCGCATCAGCCCCAACGAACCTGGCAAAGGCTACGAGTTCTCGAACGACATCAAGGGCGGCACGATCCCGAAGGAGTACATCAAGCCGATCGATCAGGGCATTCAGGACGCCATGCAGCGCGGCGTTCTCGCCGGCTACGAGATGGTCGATATCAAGGTCTCGCTCTACGACGGCAGCTACCACGATGTCGACTCGAACGAAATGGCATTCAAGATCGCCGGTTCGATGGCGTTCAAGGAAGCCGCACGCAAAGCGAAGCCGGTTCTGCTTGAGCCAGTGATGGCAGTCGAAGTTACCGTTCCCGAAGAGTATATGGGTACGATCATCGGCGACCTGAACTCGCGCCGGGGAAGAATCGAAGGCATGGAGATGGTTGGTACCACGCAGGCCATACGGGCCACGGTTCCGCTGAGCACCATGTTCGGTTACGCCACCCACATGCGGTCGTCCACGCAGGGCCGCGCTAACTATTCCATGCAGTTCAAGCAGTACGAAGAGGCGCCCCGCTCGGTCTCGGAAGAGATTATTGCCAAGGTGCAGGGCAAAGACGGTAAGGACAGGTAAGCCGGTGCCGCAAGGCGCGTCACCTTTTGGAATCTTTGGAAGTTGAATTTTAGAAACAGGAAACACGGAGAGAGTCATGGGTAAGGAAAAGTTTGACCGGTCAAAGCCGCACGTAAACATCGGGACGATTGGGCATATTGACCACGGCAAGACGACGCTGACCGCAGCGATCACGAAGGTGCTGAGCAAGCACAACCCGAAGAACACGTTCCGTTCGTTCGACACGATCGACAACGCGCCGGAAGAGCGTGAGCGCGGCATCACGATTGCGACCTCGCACGTGGAGTACGAGACGCCGAACCGGCACTACGCGCACGTCGACTGCCCCGGCCACGCCGACTACATCAAGAACATGATCACCGGCGCGGCGCAGATGGACGGCGCGATTCTGGTGGTTGCCGCCACCGACGGCCCGATGCCCCAGACCAAGGAGCACGTTCTGCTCGCCCGTCAGGTTGGCGTGCCGTTCATCGTGGTGTTCCTGAACAAGTGCGATGCCGTCGAGGACGAAGAGCTGATCGAGCTGGTCGAGATGGAGGTTCGCGAGCTGCTGTCGAAGTACGACTACCCCGGCGACGACACTCCGATCATCCGCGGCTCTGCCCTGGGCGCGCTGAATGGTGAAGCCAAGTGGGAGGCCAAGATCGACGAGCTGATGGCGGCGGTGGACAAGTACATTCCGCAGCCGGAGCGCGCGGTCGACCAGCCGTTCCTTATGCCGATCGAAGACATCTTCTCGATCTCGGGCCGCGGCACCGTGGTCACGGGCCGTATCGAACGCGGCAAGGTGAAGGTTGGCGAGGAGTCCGAGATCGTCGGCTTCCGCGAGACCCGCAAGACGGTGGTCACCGGCGTCGAGATGTTCAAGAAGCAGCTGGACGAAGGTCTGGCAGGCGATAACGCCGGTCTGCTGCTGCGCGGTATTGCAAAGGAAGATGTGGAGCGCGGCATGGTTCTGGCCAAGCCCGGATCGATCAAGCCGCACACCGACTTCAAGGGCGAGGTCTACGTGCTCTCGAAGGAAGAAGGCGGCCGCCACACGCCGTTCTTCAACGGCTATCGTCCGCAGTTCTACTTCCGCACGACCGACGTTACGGGTTCGGCGAAGCTGCCTGCAGGCACGGAGATGTGCATGCCCGGCGACAACATTCAACTGGAGATCACGCTGCACACCCCGGTGGCCATGGAGAAGGGCCTGCGCTTCGCTATCCGCGAAGGCGGCAGAACCGTCGGCGCAGGAACCATCTCCGAGATCATCAAGTAAAGCAAGTGCTTCAGCAAGAAAAGCTTTTAGGTTTTTAGTGGTTCAAGATTAACGAGGGCTGCCGGCCCATTGAGAAGTGAGCAAGAAATGACCGGCAGCAACTCCAACAGTTCTTTGAAGCAGGAAAGAGAAAAACAATGGCTGGACAGAGAATCAGAATTCGGTTGAAGGCATATGACTACCGCGTACTCGACACCTCCACAGGAGAGATCGTCGAGACAGCCAAGCGCACCGGCGCCCAGGTTGCGGGTCCCATTCCGCTACCGACCATGAAGAATAAGTACTGCGTGCTGCGTTCGCCCCACGTCGACAAGAAGTCGCGCGAGGCCTTCGAAATTCGCACCCACAAGCGGCTCATTGATATTCTCGAGCCGACCCAGCAGACGGTAGACGCGCTGATGAAGCTCGATCTTCCCGCAGGTGTCGACGTAGAGATCAAGACGGTTCAGAAGTAAAGAAAAAGCGTTTCAGCAAAGATTTTGGTTTTGGTTTTTCGTCGTTCAACCCGGCAGTGCTGAGCGAATCCAGCCAGCATGATGAGGAAAGGAAGCTCCAATGTCCGTAGTCGGAATTCTCGGTAAGAAAATCGGCATGACCCAGGTCTTCGATGACAGCGGTGACATTCATCCGGTCACCGTGCTCAAGGCCGGCCCGTGTGTCATTACCCAGCTCAAAACACTCGCGAAGGACGGCTATGATGCCGCCCAGATCGGGTACGTCGATTTCGTCAAGGCCTCGAAGGTCAATAAGGCAATGACCGGACACTTCGCCAAGTCGAACGTTCCTCCGGTGAAGATGATCAAAGAGGTTGCTATCGAGGCTGCCAAGCCCGTTGAAGGCGAAGAGGCAGTCGCCGTGAAGGCTGGCGATCGTGTTCTGGTCGACATCTTCAATGACGAAAAGTTCGTTGACGTCATTGGCACCTCCAAGGGCCGCGGCTTCGCTGGCGTCATTCGCCGCCACGGCTTCGGCGGCGGTCCCAAGTCGCACGGTCACATGTTCCAGGTGCAGGGTTCGATCGGCGCCTCGTCTTTCCCGTCGCGCGTTTTCCCTGGTCAACGCATGCCCGGCCACATGGGTCACGCGCAGATCACGGTTCGCAACCTCCGCATCCGCGGGATTGACCTCGAGGACAACCTCATCATGGTCGAAGGCGCAGTTCCAGGTCCTCGCGACGGCTTCGTGCTTATCTCCAAGGCCAAGGCGCCACCGCGTGAGCGTCGTGGATTTGCCGGCGCCGCAACGAAGGATGCATTGAAGGCTTCGAAGAAGGCAGCGCCTTCGAAGAAGAAGTAAAGAGAATTAAGCAAAGTCCTTTGTATTTGCTTGCGTTTAGTTTCACAAGCTGTGCGGAGAACATACCGGGTAACGCAGCCTAACAAAGTCAGGGCCCGCCGCATCGATGGCGGGCGCAAAGAGAGAAGAACGATGGCAAACATCAATGTAGTCAATCTCGGCGGGAAGAAGGTCGGTGAGTTCGAACTGGCCGACGAGGTCTTCGCCGGCGAGATCAACGACGGGCTGCTCTGGGAGTCGATCAAGCACTACCGCGCTGCTCTTCGTCAGGGTACCGCCTCCACCAAGAGCCGCAACCAGGTCTCGGGCGCCGGCAAGAAGCTCTGGAAGCAAAAGGGAACCGGCCGCGCTCGTGTCGGATCCATTCGCACTCCTCTTTGGAGAGGCGGCGGAACGGTTCATGGACCGAAGCCCCGCAGCTATGAGTATGCCTTCCCGCAAAAGAAGTTGATGGGGGCGCTCCGCTCGGCAATCGCTGCAAAAATCGCTGACGGCAAATTTACCGTTGTCGATTCGTTCGAGGTTCCCGAGGCCAAGACCAAGCTCTTCCGCAACGCGCTGAACACACTGGAGGCAGGCAAGACGACCCTCCTGGTTGAGAGCAGCCGCAAGCTCGGCGAGAAGCTCTACCTTGGCTCGCGCAACCTGGCCGGTGTGGAACTTGTTCTCAGCTCCGAGGTTCACCCCTACGACCTGCTTCGCTACGAGCACGCCGTCTTCTCGAAGGACGCCATCGAGGCGCTGCAGGAGACCCTCAAGAAGTTTGTGTCCAAACGCAGTAAGACAACTGCGGAGCGCAGCAACGCCGCGCAGAAGGAGGTTGCGTAATGCCGACCCTCTATACCGTCATTCGCCGCCCCCTCATTACCGAGAAGGGCATGACCGTGAAGGAGACTCAGAACACCCTGGTGTTCGAGGTCTCCCTCAAGGCCACCAAGACCGAAGTTAAACAAGCTGTTGAGAGTCTCTTCAAGGTCAAGGTGACCGGTGTGCGCACCTCGACCGTTGAGGGCAAGGAGCGTCGCCGGGGCAAGTTTGCCGGCTACCGCCCCGACTGGAAGAAGGCTTACGTTCGCCTCAAAGATGGCGAGAAGATGCCGGAATACCTCAACAGCCTCTAAGCGAGATTTTTCGCCGCAACAGAATTCAGGAACCGAAGTGCTGTTGAGCAATCAACCGCACAGGCAAGGGAATAAAGACGATGCCGATCAAATCATTTCGACCGATTACTCCATCACTCCGCTTCGCGACGAAGCTCGTCAACGACGACATCACGACGGACAAGCCGCATAAGCCGTTGCTCGGAGTCAAGCAGCGCACCGGCGGCCGCAACAACACCGGTTCGCTCAGCGTGCGCCACCACGGCGGCGGTCACAAGCAGAAGCTGCGCCTCATCGACTTCAAGCGCGACAAGTACGGTATCCCCGGCACCGTCGCGACAGTTGAGTACGATCCGAACCGCAGCTCGCGAATCGCGCTGATCCACTACGCGGACGGCGAGAAGCGCTACATCATTCAGCCCATCGGTCTCACCGTCGGTCAGTCGATCATGAGCGGCCCGGACGCTGATATTCTCGTCGGCAACGCTCTGCCGCTGAAGAACATTCCGGCCGGCACCACGGTCCACAATATCGAGCTTCGTCCCGGCAAGGGCGCCCAGATGGCCCGCTCCGCGGGTGCTCAGGTTCAGCTCATCGCCAAGGAAGGCGACTACGCGCTCCTCAAGCTGCCCTCGGGCGAGACCCGCAAGGTCCTCGTCGAGTGCATGGCGACCATCGGACAGGTTGGCAACACCGACCACGAGAACGTCACTGTCGGCAAGGCCGGACGCAATCGCTGGAAGGGCATTCGTCCCTCCAACCGCGGCGTCTCGATGAACCCGGTCGACCACCCGCACGGTGGTGGTGAAGGTAAGACCTCGGGCGGGCGTCACCCTGTCACTCCATGGGGCCAGCCGACACGCGGATATAAGACTCGCAACAACAAGCGGACCGATGTTTTCATCGTCAAGCGCAGAAGTAAGTAAGAAGCTTTTGTCTGTTTTTCTATACACCAAGTCTCGCAAGTAAGAGATTCGTCGTATTCAGCATCGCAACAAAGAAAGTCGGAGCTCAGCACAATGTCACGTTCAGCGAAAAAAGGTCCTTTCATCGACGGTCACCTCATGAAGAAGATCGAGGGGATGAATCAGGTCAACGACAAGAAGGTGCTGCGCACCTGGTCCCGCCGGTCCACCATTCACCCGGACTTTGTCGGCCACACCATCGCCGTGCACAACGGCCGCAAGTTCATCCCGGTCTACGTGACCGAGAACATGGTTGGTCACAAGCTCGGCGAGTTTTCGGCTACCCGTACGTTTAAGGGCCACTCCGCGCGCGCCGCTGAGACCACTGCGAAGCCTAAATAAACCGGCAGGTCGCTTGTAGTTATGCAACACCGTTTTAGCGAAGATGAAGTTTTGAAGGACGAAGACTATGGCTAACGCAGCAGAAAAAATCAGAGAGTTCCGCGCCGAGGCGAAGTTCCAGCGCACCAGCCCGCAGAAGGCGAAGCTGGTTCTGGATCTCATCAAGGGCCTCCGGGTCGAGCAGGCGCTCAACACAGTTCACTTCAGCACCAAGCGCATGGCGCCGGTGATTGAAAAAGTCCTGCGTTCGGCGATCCAGAATGCGACGTACGTCTCGCAGGAGCAGGGACTCGACGTCGACGTCGACAACCTCTATGTCCGGACCGCCGTCGCGAACGAAGGCCCCCGCATGAAGCGGATCCGCCCTGCCCCGATGGGCCGCGCCTTCCGCTACCAGCGCAGGCTCGCACACATCATCGTCACCGTTGCGGAGAAGAAGCCGCTCGCTGCCATCAGCGCAGCAGCCGATTCAGCTCTAGCCGCGGCAGGGAAAAAGACCACGAAGAAGGCAGCGACCAGCCCCGCAGCCAAGACCGCCGCGAAGAAGACAGCCGCCAAGAAGCCTGCAGCCAAAAAGGCCGCGAAGTAAGCAGTTTCTTGTAAACTTAAAGTTTTGCACTACCGCCTACCGGCTCAACCGGAGAGGGCACAGGTAAAGGGAAGCTATGGGACAGAAAGTCCATCCGTATGGGTTGCGCCTCGGCATCAACAAGCCGTGGAAGTCGCGCTGGTTCGTTGAGCGCGGCTATGACAAACTGCTTGTCGAAGACGTCAAGCTCAAGGCTGAGCTGCGCGAGAAGCTGAAGGCCGCCGGCGTCAGCTCGGTCGAGGTCGAGCGTCCAGGCAACAAGCTGCGCCTGATCATCCGCACCGCGCGCCCGGGCATCATCATCGGCCGCAAGGGCGCCGAAATCGACAAGCTCAAGGCCGACATCCAGAAGCGGACGTCTCGCGAAGTGTTTATTGACATTCTTGAGGTCAACAAGCCCGAGCTTGACGCTCAGCTGGTCGCCGAGAACATCGCGCTGCAGCTCGAGAAGCGCGTCAGCTTCCGCCGCGCCATGCGCAAGTCGGTCGACTCGGCGCTCCGCTTCGGCTGCAAGGGCATCAAGGTCCGTGTCTCCGGTCGTCTCAACGGAAACGAGATCGCCCGCTCGGAGTGGTACCTCCAGGGGCGTCTGCCGCTGCACACGTTGCGGGCCGACATCGACTACGGTTTCGCCGAGGCGCACACCACCTACGGCATCATCGGCGTCAAGACCTGGGTCTACCGCGGCGACATTTACGAGCAGAAGAAGCGCCGCGACCAGGGCCTCACGACTGGTGCGTTCGCGTCCTAACGATTTTCCCCGGCGCCGCCGGAGTTTGAAGGGAGCGTGTTGAACGTTTCCCTGAAAGAGTGAAGAGGGTTTTCTTATGTTGATGCCAAAGAAGGTCAAGTTTCGCAAGCAGCAGCGCGGCCGCATGTGCGGCAAGGCGTGGCGCGGCTCCGATCTCTCGTTCGGCGACTACGGCCTCAAGGTCATGGAGTGCGGTTATATCACCGACCGCCAGATCGAAGCCAGCCGTATCGCGATGACGCGCTTCATCAAGCGTGGCGGCAAGGTCTGGCTCCGTCTGTTCCCGGACAAGCCGATCACCAAGAAGCCCGCCGAAACCCGTATGGGTAAAGGTAAGGGCGCTCCGGATCATTGGGTCTGCGTTGTTCGTCCCGGCCGCATTCTGTTCGAGATGGAAGGCGTCAGCCCGGAGCTTGCCAAGGAGGCCATGCGTCTCGCGGCTCACAAGCTTCCACTCAAAACCAGCTTTGTCCAGCGTCACGACGTGAAGGCGACGGTCGTTGCCAAGTAAGAGCGCCAAGTAGCTTTTAGCAATCCTTTTAGTAGTCAGGAAAAAGACAATGGAATTCGAAAAGATTCGCAACCTCAGTGACGACGAGCTCAAGAGCGAGCAGGCCAAGGCCGGCGAGCAGCTCTTCCGCATCCGCTTCCAGAAGAGCCTCGGCAACAATGACGGTATCAAGAAGCTGCGGACGCTCAAGCTGGACATCGCCCGCATCAAGACGGTCGAGCGTCAGCGCACTCTAGCGGCTGAGAAGGCCGCCAACCCCGCCGTCGCCAACGTTGCGCCGGCCAAGAGCTCACGCACCGCCCGCAAGAAAGCGAAGAAGGACTAATCATGGCAGACACCACCAACACGACCGCAGCTGCTACGCCGGAAGCTCAGACCTCACGCCGCAACGAGAAGGTCGGCCTCGTCGTCTCGACCAAGATGCAGAAGACGATTGTCGTCGAGATCGAGATGCGCAAGGCTCACCCCAAGTACAAGCGCGTGATGAAGTCGAACAAGAAGTTCTACGCGCACGACGAGCAGAACTCGGCCCGCGTTGGCGACGTTGTCCGCATCCGCGAGGCACGCCCCTTGTCGAAGCTGAAGCGCTGGTCGCTCGAGGAGATCGTTCGCCGCTCCTCGCTCGCGCTCGCCGATGACAAGAAGGCCGCCGCAGCCCTGGAAGCTAAGTAAGTTCAAGCCAGGGCATCCGCCCCGGCCGTATCACCCCGAGAAGCATCAGGAGAAGAACGATGTCAGTACAAATGAGAACAATGCTTGACGTGGCCGACAACTCGGGCGCGCGCAAGTTGCAGGTGATCCTGCCCCTCGGTGGCGGACTCGGCAAAAAGGCCGGCCTCGGCGATGTTGTCACCGCAGCGGTCAAGGAAGCCTCTCCCGATGGCACCGTTAAAAAGGGTAAGGTCGTCAAGGCCGTGATCGTCCGCACGCGCAAAGAGTATCGCCGCCGCGACGGAACTTATATTCGCTTCGACCAGAACGCCGCCGTCGTCATCAACGACGTCAACGAGCCGGTTGGCACCCGCGTCTTCGGCCCCGTTGCCCGCGAGCTTCGCGAGAAGAAGTTTCTCAAGATCGTCTCGCTCGCGCCCGAGGTTATCTAGCAGCCATGAGCGTTGCGCTCTGAGTTGTGAGTTTGTACTACAGAATTTTCCGGAGTCCGGCTCCGCGGCAATACGATCGTCGAGGATGAGAGAGAGTTATGGCAGGCATCAAGATCAAGCGGAATGACAAAGTCGAAGTGATCGCAGGCAAAGACAAGGGCAAGCAGGGCCGCGTCCTCCGTGTCATCGCCGAAAAGAATCGCGTCCTTGTCGAAGGCGTCATGATGGTGAAGAAGCACGTCAAGCCCAACCCCCAGCGAAACATCAAGGGCGGCATTGCCGAGCAGGAGTCCACCATCCACGTCTCGAACGTGATGCTGGTCGATGCCGAGGGCAACAAGACCCGCGTTGGTTCGCGGGTGGAAGGCGACAGCAGGGTTCGCTTCTCGAAGGCGAGTGGCAACACGATCCCCGAGAAGAAGAGCAAAGGCAAATAACAAATTTTTGCAGTATTAGTCGTTCAATCTTGTAATAACGGTTCACCCCACGCATCGGTACACGGACTAAAACCCAATCCGGCAACCGTGGAGAAAGCGAAGAACAATCATGGCAGCACGACTCAAACAGAAGTACGAGACCGAGATCAAGCAGGCGCTGGGCAAAGAGCTCAACATCACCAACGCCATGGCGATCCCCAAGCTCGAGAAGATCGTCATCAACATGGGCCTCGGCGAAGCCACCCAGAACGTCAAGATCATGGATCCGCTGGTGGCCGACCTCGCCGCCATCGCCGGCCAGAAGCCTGTGACCACCAAGGCCAAGAAGTCCATCGCCGCCTTCAAGGTACGCGAAGGCATGCCCATCGGCGCTATGGTCACCCTGCGCGGCGACACCATGTACGAGTTCCTCGACCGCCTCATCTCCATCGCTCTTCCCCGTGTCCGCGACTTCCGCGGCGTCTCCTCGAAGAGCTTCGATGGCCGCGGCAACTACACCCTTGGCCTCCGCGATCAGCTGATCTTCGCTGAGATCGACTACGCCAAGGTCGACAAGCTCAAGGGTATGAACGTCACCATCGTCACCACGGCGAAGGATGACAACGGTGCCCGCGCTCTGCTCAAGGGCTTTGGAATGCCCTTCCGTGTCGGAGCATAAAGAAAAAACAACCGAATCTTTTTGCAGTTCGCACTAAAAGATAGAGAGCAAAAAACATGGCAACTACCGCAAAACGCGTCAAAGACGCAAGGAAACCGAAGTTCAAGTCTCGCCAGCACAACCGCTGCCAGCTCTGCGGTCGTCCTCGCGCGTTCCTTCGCAAGTTCGGCGTATGCCGTCTCTGCTTCCGTTCGCTCGCCCTCAAGGGAGAAATTCCGGGCGTCGTCAAGTCGAGCTGGTAGAATAAAGAATCCGTGTGTGGCTCATAGTCGCGCACCTACTCCAGAGACCTCATCAGGGCGCGAGCTTTTGGTGCAGAAGTCTGGACGTATCACCCGAAACAAACATCCCCGCAGGTTCTTGGGCGTGAGACACGCGTCCGAGCGAACGGGGGATGAAGGAGAATGAATGAACCTCACTGATCCAGTAGCCGACTTCCTGACTCGCATCCGCAACTCCATCCGCGCCCGTCACCAGAAGCTCGACGTCCCCGCATCCAAGCTCAAGGCCGAGATCGCCCGCATCCTCAAGGAGGAGGGTTACATCGCGAACTACAAGCCGACCGAAGAGAATGGGCAGAAGGTCCTCCGCGTCTATCTCAAGTACGGCCCGAACAACGAAGCGGTCATCCGCGATCTCCAGCGTATCTCCCGTCCCGGCTGCCGTGTCTATCTTGGCCGCGACGAGATCCGCCGCGTCCAGGGTGGCCTGGGCATCTCCATCATGACCACCCCCAAGGGCGTCATGACCGGCCGTCAGGCCCGCCGCGAAGGTGTCGGCGGCGAGATTCTCTGCGAAGTCTGGTAAAGAAAAAGAAACAAAGTCTTTTCAGATTTGGATCTTCGATTCTGTAAAGGCTGCATTTGAGCCTCAGGCTCACCGGCTGCAGTGGAACGACCCAGCAAACGCTGCTCGCGACTCGCAAGCCATCAAAGGATTGATCATGTCACGTATTGGTAAAAAGCCGATCCCGCTGCCCACCGGCGTCAAGTATACGGTCAGCGGCAACACCGTCCTCGTCGAAGGGCCCAAGGGCAAAGTCAGCGCCATGCTTCCCGGCGGCATCACCCTCGTCCAGAAGGACGGCACCCTCGTCGCCGAGCGTCAGAACGACAAGCAGGCGGCCTTCCACGGCCTCGCCCGCGCGCTGGTCTTCAACGCCGTCACCGGCGTCACGACCGGATGGACCAAGGACATCGACATCGTTGGCATCGGATACCGCGCCGAGATGAAGGGCAAGAACATGGTCGTCTTCACTCTCGGCTACTCTCACCCCATTGAGTTCCCCTTGCCCACCGGCATCTCGGTCGAGATCGACGCGAAGCAGACCCATCTCACCATCTCCGGCATCGACCGGCAGAAGGTGGGCCAGGTCGCCGCCGACATGCGCTCGCTCCGGAAGCCCGACCCCTACAAGAACAAGGGCGTGCGCTACACCGGCGAGAAGTTGAAGAAGAAGGTCGGCAAGACCGGAGCGAAGTAATTCAGTAGGGAGTGGTTAACATCGAGCGAACCACTCCCCACTCAAACAGTTCAGACAACCGAACGTCCCCAGCACTCTGGGTACGCCACTAGGAAGGAAAGCCACTATGATCAATCCCCGCCAACGCAACGTCATCCGCCAGCGCGTCCACACGCGCATCCGCGAGAAGATGTCCGGCACCGCCGAGCGCCCGCGCCTCAACGTGTACCGCTCGCTCAACCACATCTATACCCAACTCATCGACGACCTCAACGGAGTCACGATTGCCTCCGCCTCGTCTTTCGGCAAGAAGTCCGAAGACAAGAAGTATGGTGGCAACGTCGCTGCCGCTGCTGAGGTTGGCAAGCTCATCGCTGAGCGCGCGAAAGAGAAGGGCATCAAGAAGGTGGTCTTCGATCGTGGCGGCTACCTTTACCACGGGCGCGTAAAAGCCCTCGCCGACGCAGCCCGCGAAGCGGGTCTCGACTTCTAAGGTTTCCCGAAGGCTGCCCTCATCGGCCGCCAGAAAGCTGGATAAGACATTATGGCAATGAAGAAAAAAATCGATGCGAACCGCCTCAACCTCAAGGACGAGGTCGTTTCGATCAACCGCGTCACCAAGGTCGTCAAGGGCGGCAAGAACATGTCCTTCGCCGCACTCGTCGTTATCGGTGATCCCGGCGAAGGCGTAGTCGGCTACGGCTCCGGCAAGGCGAAGGAGGTCCCCCAGGCCATCCGCAAGGGGATCGAGTCCGCTAAGAAGAACCTGCACAAGGTCAACCTCACCGAGAGCACGATTCCTCACCAGGTCCTCGGCCACTACGGCGCAGGCCAGGTCATGCTCAAGCCCGCCCCCGAAGGTACCGGTGTCATCGCCGGCAAGACGGTTCGCGCCGTCATGACCGCGGCCGGCGTGCAGAACGTGCTCACCAAGAGCCTCGGCTCGGCGAACCCGCACAACGTCATCAAGGCCACCTTCGACGCTCTTATCCAGCTTCGCAACAAGGCCGAAGTCGCCGCCCTGCGCGGCAAGGCAGTCGAAGAGCTGTAGCTCTTCGCCCAAAAGATTCCTCAGGAGCTCTAGTCTAATGGCAACCACGAACGCAATCGCCAAAATAAAGCTGCAGTACTTCCGTTCCAAGATCTGCACCCCGGTCAAGCACAAGCTCGTCGTCAAGGGCCTCGGCTTCACTCGTCTCAACCAGATCGTCGAGCGCGAAGACACCCCGTCGATCCGTGGCATGGTGGCCAAGGTTCCCCATCTCGTCCGCGTCGTCGAATAACAGTTTTCCGTTGTCAGTTATCCGTTCTCAGTAAGGGCGCGTTTTCTGACAACTGATAACTGACAACTTATAACCAAATGCGAGTCGGCTAGCCATCGAGCTACCGGCGTTAAGCGAGGAAACAATGGCAATCCGTAATCTCTCCAATCTCCGCGCCCCCAAGAAGGCGAACGAAAACAAGAAACGCATCGGCCGCGGTATGGGTTCGGGCATGGGTAAGACCTCCACCCGCGGACACAAGGGTCAGGGCTCCCGCTCCGGCTCCTCCCTCATGCGCGGCTTCGAAGGCGGCCAGATGCCCCTTCACCGCCGTCTGCCTAAGCGCGGCTTTACCAACATCTTCCGCGTCGAGTATCAAGTCCTCGGGCTAGACCGCGTCGCCGAGATCGCCGCCGCCGAAAATGTCACCGAGTTCACCCTGGACAAGATCGTCGCCCTTGGCCTGCTCCGCAAGAAGAACGGCCTCATCAAGGTCCTGAACAACGGAGAGATCAAGACCGCGGTCACCGTTCACGCGCACAAGTTCTCGAAGACCGCCCAGGAAGCGATCGAGAAGGCCGGCGGCAAGGCCATCCTCATCGGCTAGGCGCAGGATTTAGAATAGAGTGGCAGGCGAGGGCACACGCCCTCGCATCGCCGTTTCATCAGGACCACAGTTTCTCCCGAGGTATCCGCACCCGATGTTCGAGAAAATCGCAAACATCTTCAAAATCCCCGACCTCCGCAAGCGCGTTCTCTTCACGCTTGGCATGCTGGCCGTCTATCGTCTCGGCTCGCACATCCCCACCCCCGGCATCAACGCCGACATGCTCGCCCAGTTCTTCAATCAGAACTCCGGCTCAGCCCTCGGCCTGGTCGACCTCTTCTCGGGCGGCAACCTCCGCAAGCTCACCGTTTTCGCCCTCGGCATCATGCCGTACATCACGGCGTCGATCATCTTCCAGCTGCTCACCGTCATCTATGAGCCGCTCGCGAAGCTTCAGAAAGAAGGCGAGCTCGGCCGCCGCAAGATCACCCAGTGGACCCGCTACGTCACCGTTCTGCTCGGCATCGTTCAGTCCTTCGCCATCGCGCTTACGTTGACCAACACCAGCACCGGTCAGTCGATGGTCACTATCTCGCGTGGCGCGTTTATTCCTCTCTGCGTCATCACCCTCACCGCCGGCACTGCCTTCATCATGTGGCTGGGGGAGCAGATCACCGAACGCGGCATCGGCAATGGCATGAGCCTGCTCATCTTCGCCGGCATCGTCGTCGGCCTGCCCAAAGGCATCGAGAACCTGTACGAGAAGGCCCGCGACAGCGCCTGGGGAGCGCTCACTCCCCTGGCCATCGTGGCCCTTATCGCCGGTATGATCGCGGTCGTCGCCTTCATCGTCTTCGTCGAACGGTCGGAGCGGCGCATTCCCGTCCAGTACGCCAAGCGCATCGTCGGGCGCAAGATGATGGGTGGCCAGTCGACGCACCTTCCCCTCAAGGTCAACTCCGGCGGCGTGATGCCGGTCATCTTCGCCAGCTCCATCCTGTCGGCGCCTCTGCTCTTCTCGGGCGCTCACATCTTCGGCTATTCGCTGCAGGACTCCGCTTTCTTCGGCCCGATCTTCCGCGCCATCGCGCCCGGCGAGCCCTGGTACGAAGTCCTCCAGATCGCCGCAATTATCTTCTTCGCCTACTTCTATATCTCCATCGTCTTCCGTCCTGACGACATCGCCGACAACATGCGCAAGTACGGCGGCTTCATTCCCGGCATCCGCCCCGGCAAGCGCACCGCCGACTTCATCAATGACGTGCTCACACGCATCACGCTGGTCGGCGCGCTCTATCTCGTCATCATCACCATCATTCCGACCTTGCTCATCAGCGGAATCCACTTCAACCATATCTGGCTCATCGGCTCCGTCTTTGACCGCCTGCCAGCCTGGATGACCAACGGTCTTGGGGTCAACTTCTACTTTGGGGGCACCTCGCTGCTCATCGTCGTCGGCGTCGCCATGGATACCGCGCAGCAGATCGAATCGCAGCTCATCATGCGCCACTACGACGGGTTCACTCCAAAGAGTGGGCGTATTCGTGGCCGCAAGAGCTGGTAGGGAACTCGCCCCCTTGACCACCAGCATGTTGACTGAACCCACTACGGCCCCGGCAGAGAAAGATTTTCTGCCAGGGCCGGTTCTCCTTCTAGGCGCCCCCGGCGTCGGCAAAGGCACACAGGCCAAGGCTCTCATGGCTGCGTATGGCATCCCGCAGATCTCCACCGGGGATATTCTCCGCGCCAACATCTCAAAAGGCACCCCGCTGGGCAAGCTGGCCAAAGCCCTCGTCGATAAGGGCAAGCTTGTTCCCGACGACCTCGTCAACCAGATGGTCGCCGACCGGCTCTCTCAGCCCGACACGCGCCGGGGCTTCATCCTCGATGGCTATCCCCGCACTCTCAACCAGGCAACCTGGCTGGACGCGTATCTGGCGGCCGACCCCTACACGCTTCCGGTCGTCGCCATCAGCATCGTAGTCGAATACGAGCACCTTCTCCGCCGCATCACCGGTCGCCGCATCTCGCCCTCGGGCCGCATCTACAATACCTATTCGAATCCCCCTGCAGTTCCCGGAATCTGTGACGAAGACGGCACAGCCCTCGTCCAGCGCCCCGACGACTCGGAACCGGTGTTCGTCGAACGCATGAAGACCTTTGAATCCCAGACCGCTCCCGTCGTCGAGCACTACCGTAAGCAAGGCCGCTTCGAAGAAGTAGACGGCGACCAACCCGTCGAACAGGTCACGGCTGCAATTGAAGCCGCTCTCAGGCGCCTCCGAACATCCAAAACGTTGAACATCTAAACCCTGGAACCACTGTCTGCCCTATGGCCATCATGATCAAATCGCCGCACGAGATCGAGAAGATGCGGATCTCCGGCAAGGCCCTTCGCCAGGTCCACGACGCGATCGCGCCCCACGTCGTCCCGGGCGCCTCGACGATGGACCTTGAGCAGATTGCGGTCAAAAAGATCGCTGAACTTGGCGCCATTGCCGCCTTCAAGGGCTACCACGGCTATCCCGCTGCCCTCTGCACCTCGGTCAACGACGAGGTCGTCCACGGCATTCCCAGCGCTAAGCGCATCCTTAGCGAAGGCGACATCCTGTCCATCGACTGCGGCGTCATCATCGACGGCTACTACTCGGACGCCGCTGTGACCTACCCCATCGGCCAGGTCGCCCCCAAGACGACAAAGCTCCTCGAAGTCACCCAGGCCTCCCTCGAAAAGGCCATACAGCAGTGCCAGGTCGGCGGCCGCCTGGGCGACATCTCCGCCGCAGTCCAGGAGTTCTGCGAGGCCGAAGGCTTCGGCGTTGTTCGCGAGTTTGTCGGCCACGGAATCGGCCGCGCCATGCACGAAGACCCCCAGGTTCCCAACTTCGGCGACCCCGGTAAAGGCCCTCGTCTCAAGGCCGGCATGGTCCTCGCCATCGAACCCATGATCAATGCCGGTGGCCCTGAAGTCCGTGTCCTCAAGGACGGCTGGACCGCAATTACCGTCGACGGCAGCTATAGCGCCCATTTCGAGCACACCGTCGCCATAACAAAAGATGGCCCCCAGGTGCTGACTCGCTAGGAAAAAAGACCCAATTCGGGTTACTATAGAAGATGCTGTGTGTACAAGTACGCAGCACGGCACCCCGGTTGGGGCCAAAAGCTTCAACCCAAACAGAAGTTGCGGAAATAAAGAGGCTTAGCCTCCTACCTTTCCAAAGGAGATCGTTTGTCGAAGGAAGATGCAATTGAGGTGATGGCGGTGGTCGTCGAGACCCTGCCAAACGCGATGTTCAAGGTCGAGCTTGAAAACAAGCACCAGGCCCTTGCTCACGTCTCCGGACGTATGCGCAAAAACTTCATCCGCATCCTCCCCGGCGACCGCGTCGCGATTGAGCTCAGTCCGTACGACCTCAACCGCGGCCGCATTGTCTACCGTTACAAGTAGGCAGCTGGCGGGAACCCACCCCGTCTCCACCAAGGGTACTCAAGCGCGTTTGCACTTGGGATTAGGTCAGGCTGGAAGCCCAGAACTTTAGTCTTGGGTCTCCTGACATCTGGTAGCGCTTGTTGTCTCGCGGGGTTGAGCCCCGGGCGTTGTTTTCCGTTCCACCGGCTCCACGTTGCAAGAAAAAGAAGGGAATCACAATGAAGGTTCGTGCCTCAGTAAAGAAAATCTGCGACAAATGCAAGGTCATCCACCGCCGCGGCGTCGTTCGCGTCATTTGCGAAAACGCCAAGCACAAACAGCGCCAGGGTTAATTCTGGGCCCTGCTCTACCGGCCCCGCCGGGCTAGTTAGCCGAAGTCAAGGCTTGCGTTGAACCCGTCGGAAACCGCCGCCAACAAATCACCCGCTCTGTGGCGAAGCTACTTGAGTCCAACCGAAAAGGAACCCCATGGCACGTATTGCTGGAGTCGATGTCCCTAACAATAAACAGGCGCGCATCGGACTCACTTACATCTTTGGAATCGGCAACTCTCGCGCCGCCAAGATTCTCGCGAAGGCGGATGTCGATCCGTTCGCGAAGCTCGGCACGCTCGATGAGGACGCGCTGAACCGCATCCGTCAGGTCATTGAAGCTGAGGGCCAGATCGAAGGCGATCTCCGCAAGGACATCTCCCTCAACATCAAGCGCCTCATCGAAATTCAGTCCTACCGTGGCCTCCGCCACCGCCGCTCGCTCCCCGTTCGTGGACAGCGCACCCACACCAACGCTCGCACCCGCAAAGGTCCTCGCAAGGGAACCGTTGCCGGTAAGAAGAAAGCGACGAAATAAGCCATGGCGAAGACACAGAACACAAAGGGCGCAGCAAAGCCCGGCAAGAACAAGAAGTTCAAGAAGCGCGAACGCAAGAACGTTCCATTCGGCCTCGTCTTCATTCAGGCCTCGTTCAACAATACCATCGTCACTATCACCGACCAGGTGGGCAACACGCTCAGCTGGAAATCGTCCGGCTCGCTCGGCTTCCGCGGTTCCCGCAAGGGCACTCCGTTCGCAGCGCAGCAGGCCGCCGTCGGTGCAGCCAACGCAGCCCGTGACCACGGTGTCCGTTCGGTCGATGTGCGCGTCTCCGGTCCCGGCTCCGGCCGCGAGTCCGCGATCCGCGCCCTCGCCACCACCGGCATCGAGGTTCGCAGCATCCGCGACGTTACGCCGATGCCGCACAACGGCTGCCGTCCGCCGAAGCGCCGCCGCGTATAAGTACAGCCTCTAGCCGTTAGCTCTTAGCCTTTAGCTAAAAGCTAACGGCTAAGAGCTGAAAGCTGTTTCACCGGATCGGGATCAGAAGCGCGCCAGCGCGTAAACCGATCGTCACCCGAAGTCAGGAGTCATAAAAAATGGCACGTTACACAGGACCCGTCTGCCGCCTCTGCCGCCGCGACGGAACCAAACTCTTCCTCAAGGGAGCCAAGTGCTTCTCCGAGAAATGCCCTGTCGAGAAGCGCAACTTCCCCCCCGGCCAACACGGCCAGTCGCGCAAAGTGAAGAAGGTCGTCGGCTACGGTCTGCAACTTCGCGAGAAGCAGAAGGCCAAGCGCATCTACTTCACCCTCGAGACCCAGTTCCGCGCCTACTACCAGAAGGCCTCTAACAAGACCGGCGTCACCGGCGAACTCCTGCTCCAGCAGCTTGAGACTCGCCTCGACAACGTCGCCTACCGCCTCGGCTTTGCCATGAGCCGCCGCCAGGCCCGCCAGGTCGTCCGTCACGGTCACCTGCAGGTCAACGGCCGCAAGGTCAACATTCCGTCCTTCCAGGTCAAGGTCGGTGACGAGATCGCGATCCGCGAAGGCTCGAAGACGCTGCCCCAATTTGAAGAGGCAAAGAACTTTGCCGCCGGTCAGAACCAGGTCCAGTGGCTCGACATCAACCGCGATGCTCTTTCCGGCAAGGTCCTTGCTCTGCCGAAGCGCGAAGACGTCAACCTGCCCGTCAACGAGCAGCTAATTGTTGAGCTTTACAGCAAGTAACGGAACTCTACTCGAAGTAATCGTAGCGTTCACGGTTACATATAAAGTTCGTCATTCTGAGCGCAGCGAAGACCCCTCGTATTTGCTCTTCGCTGCGCAACGAATGCTGAAGCAGCACACAACCTAACCCGCAACCGCAACACCCCGCCATCTCGCAGAATGCATCGCGAGTGAGCCGGAAAAGGAGAAACACATGCTTTGGAGAGGTTTTCAAAAACCCAAGCGTCTCGCAGTCGACACCGAAACACTCACCGACAAGTACGGCAAGTTCTCCGCGCAGCCCTTTGAGCGCGGCTTCGGTACCACGATCGGCAACGCCCTTCGCCGGACATTACTTTCCTCTATCGAGGGCGCAGCAGTAACCGCCGTCCGCATCGAAGGCGTCCTGCACGAGTTCCAGTCCATCACCGGCATCGTCGAAGACGCGACCGACATCATCCTGAACCTCAAGCAGATTCCCTTCAAGCTCGCAGGAGAAGGCCCCAAGGCCCTCTACCTCCGCGCCGACCAGGCCGGCGTCATTACCTCCGGCATGATCGAGGCCGACGGAGACGTCGAGATCCTCGACAAGAACGTCTACATCTGCACCGTCAGCGAAGGCGGCAAGATCGACATGGAGATGCGCCTCAAGCGCGGCCGTGGCTATATCTCGGCCGACAAGAACTTCGATGGCGACCTCGGCCTCGGCTTTATCCCGGTCGACTCCGTCCACTCGCCCGTCCGCAAGGTCAACTATCTCGTCGAAGCAGCCCGTCTCGGTCAGATCACCGACTATGACAAGCTCACGATCGAGATCTGGACCAACGGGACTGTACTTCCAGCGGATGCTCTCGGCCTCTCCGCAAAGCTGCTGAAAGACCACATGACCATCTTCATCAACTTTGAAGAGGAGATGGAAGCCGGTCACGACAGCGGCCACGATGGCCCGGCTCTGCGCAACGAGAACCTCAATCGCTCGGTCGAAGAGCTCGAGCTCTCCGTTCGCAGCTACAACTGCCTCAAGAACGCCAACATCGCCACCATCGGAGAGCTCATCCAGAAGACCGAAGCCGAGATGCTCAAGACGAAGAACTTCGGCCGCAAGTCTCTGAATGAGATCAAGGAAATCCTCGCACAGATGGGCCTGTCTCTCGGCATGAAGATCGACGAGAACGGCAACCCGCAGCCCGGACCCACCTCCGTTCTGCCCGCAGCCACCCTCGCCGCCAGCTTCGGCAACTTCGATGACGACGATGAGGACGAGGATGAAGACGAAGACCTCGAACTCCCCACTGAGACCGAGAACTTCTAAGAACCGGGAGTAGGGAATAGGGAGTAGGGTGTAGCAAACCCTCCTCCCTTCCTTTATCCCCCAACAACGCCCGCAGTACCGACTCACGGCAGAAGCCCAGTCGAAGGAGATCACCCCATGCGTCACCGCAATGCAGGATACAAACTAGGCCGCAACACCAGCCATCGCCGCGCCATGCTGCGCAACCTCGTCACCTCCGTCATCCTGATGGATCGCGTCGAGACCACCGTCACCAAGTGCAAGGCCACTCGCCCTCTCATCGAGAAGATGATCACCCTCGGCAAGCAGGGCACTGTTCACGCCCGCCGACAGGCCGCGGCCTACCTCATGACGCCTGAGTCGGTCGATCGTCTCTTCGCCACCGTGGCCCCGCGCTACGCTGCACGCCAGGGCGGCTACCTCCGCATCACGCGCCTTGGCGCCCGCAAGGGTGACGCAGCCGAGATGGCCTACATCGAACTCCTCGGTGCCGAGCACGAGCTCAACGAGAAGGCTCAGAAGCGCGCCGAAGCCCGGACCAAGAAGCGTGAAGAGCTCGCCAAGCAGATGGAAGAGCGTGGTGAAGGCGAAGCCGGCGATCCCAGCGCCGAAGCCTAAATTCCCCAATCTGATTCAACAAAAGAAGCGCACCCAAACGGTGCGTCTCTTTCCTTTTTTGGGGTACCCCCTCCCCCCCCCTTGCCCGGCGATAAACCCTTTCTTATTAATGATTTACGGGCGATGATGGTCTGCAAAATTGTCATAACAAAGGGGTTACGTCCAAAATATAGTCAATAAACGAGTTAGCCCCGGAGGGGTTTGTCCCTCTGGGGCTTTGTTTGCTTTTCTCTACTGTTTTAAGTATAGCAGTTGGAGTGAAGCTTTTTTTCATCGTGGATCTTCTGTTATTTGTTTGGTTTAGATGGTTTTGGGACTTGACATGCGATTTTTGGGCTGAAAACGCGGAAAATAATTTATGGGCGAGATAACAGCAATAGAATCAGATGCTTCTGGCGTTGCTTTCCTCGTTCCCGACCAACGGTCGGGCCTAAGAGGATGATCCTTCCAAGACCGGTAGACACGCCACGAAGTGGCCGCTCCACGCGCAGTGGGCCCGTCCGGCAGGACACGCTTTTACCCGCTATGCACCATCACGCGGTTTTTGCCTGCTCGCTTGGCTGCATACAGAGCTTCATCGGCCAACTCTACCAGCTGAAACCCGCTCTCCAGCGACTCGTTCATCGCCGCCATCCCCACACTGATGGTCAGCGGTTCATTCTCCCACTCCTCTGCCGCCACCCGCTGCATCACGCGTCTCGCCAGTCCCATGGCGCTCTCTTCGCCGCTCTCCGGCAGCAGCACTACAAACTCCTCGCCGCCGTATCGCGCCGGGAGATCCGGCAGCCGCACTGTCGTCCGCAGAATCGTCCCCAGACGCCGCAACACCTCATCGCCGGCAGCATGTCCCCAACGATCGTTGATCGTCTTGAAGTTGTCCACATCGATCAGCAGTACCGAAAGCTCGCGCTTCCTTCGGCGCGCCATGGAGAACTCCATCACCAGCCGCTCCTCAAACGACCGACGGTTCCGCAGCCCAGTCAACTCGTCGGTCACAGCCAGCTTCCGCAGTTGATCATTCGCCTCTTCGAGTTCGCGATGATAGCGTTCCAGTTCGATCTGGTGCGCCACCTCTTCGGACACATCCACCGCCACGCCGGCAAGCAGCACATTTCCCGCAGAGTCATGACAGGGAAACTTGAACGATCGCAGGGAACTGACCGACCCATCCGAGTTCCGGATATGCTCCTCAGTCTCAACCATCCGCCCGCCCGCCATCACCTCCAGGTCATGGGTCCTAACCGATTTGGTAAGCTTCCGCGACCAGAGCTGTTCATCCGTCCGCCCCAGCCACGCATATTCGCTCACCCCAAACCGCTGCGCGAAGCTGCGGTTATAAAACAGCAGCCGCCCCGCAGCATCCTTGATGTAGCTGAGGAATGGGCTGGCATTCATAAACGCACGAAAGAGCTCTTCACTCGCCCGGAGATTCGCGCTGGCTCTTTCTTTCTCCGCCACGACCTCGGCCAGGGCTTTGCGCTGCACGATCGCCTCAAGCCGCACACTCACCTGCCGTCCCAGCACTTCGAGCGCGTTGGCCTGCTCAGTCGCCAGGATCCGCGGCGACATATCCACCACGCACAACGTCCCCAACGGCTGCCCATCGGATGTAAACAGCGCCACGCCTGCAAAAAACCGAATCGCGGGATCGCTCGTCACCAGCGGATTGCTCGCAAACCGCGCATCCATCAGCGCGTCCTTGACCAGAAGGAGCCCGGACTCCCGGATCGCGTGCGCGCAGAAGGCCACCTCTCGCGGCGTCTCGCCCATCTTCAAATGTTCGGACGCACGATACCATTGGTGCCGCTCATCCAGCAGCGTCACCAGGCCAATTGGAGTTCCACAGATTGCAGCTGCAAGCTGCACCAGTTCTTCGCATTCAAGTTCTGGCTGGGAGTCCAGTAAATCACGTGTCCAAATCGCCCTTAAACTAGCGGCTTCAGCTTCTGTTCGACGTACGTTCATCGTTCACCGTATTGTCAAAATGTAGAATAGCCGGGGCAAGTTTGATATGCCAGAAGCATTTTCAACAGCTTACGAAAGTAACCTACGCCTCGATCCCTAACGTGGGATATTCCCCGAATCTGCTATTTAGTCCCCTCTTTGGGGAACTCAAGAGTAACCCCGCTTGCCCATGGTTCCACCCTGCACTAAGCTAGAACCAATCATGTATGAAGACTTCAAGATAACCGACCGCTGGACCGGCGAAGAATTGCACTGCGAGTGGAAGGGAACCGTCGTCGCCATCGCCACCCGCCATGCTGACGCCACCGACATCCGCTTCGCGGTCAACGGTCGCCCTGTCTGGATTGCCATGCCGAACCTGGCCTGGGTCGAGCAGAAGCGCCGCACCGGCTACGTTATCACCGACTACCTGGCCGCGCAGGCCGCCGGCCGCTACCTACAGCACGCCATTCAATCCGGTTACGACAACGGCCGCGAGATGTACACCATGACCGTTGATGAGGTTCTGGAACACGCCAACGCCGTCGTCAAAGAGGCTGGCCGCACCGATAATCTACCCAGTCTCCCCGTCATCAACCCGGACATACGGCCAGAAGACGAGATGGGGATCCACCTTCCAGGCGAACCAGCATAGTCTCCCGAGGGATTGGCCCATGTTTACCCGTCGTCGATTCCTCGTCATCTTCCCTGCCTTCGCGGCCTCGGCACACGGCCAGACCATATGGCCCCTGAAGAAGAAGAAACCGGTTCCCCCGCCGCCGCCCCTCAACGTCTACATCGGCACCGATACCAGCAAAGGTATCAGCAAGGGCATCTATCAATCGCACTTCGATACGACCAAAGGCCAACTGACAGCCCCGGTCCTCGCTGCCACCACCGCTCGCCCATCCTTCCTTGCCGTCACTCCTGTCGGTCAGCAGCGACGGTCCCTCTACGCCGTCAACGCTATTAACGACCCAGCCGCAACAGCCACCACCTTTGTTATTGACTTGAAGACTGGCGCCCTCAAACAGACAGGCCAGGTCCCCTCCGGCGGAGCAGGCCCTGCCTGTATCTCGGTCGACGACACCGGACACTCCGCGTTCGTGGCCAACTACTTCGGCTCCTGCGTCTGCTCCTTTCGCATCCAGCCCGACGGCACCCTCAGCCAGCCGGTCGACCGCATGGACTTCAAGGACCACAAGAAGTTCGGTGGCCTCGGCCCTGTTTCCGCCCGACAGGATATCCCTCACCCACACTCGGCCACCATCTCGCCGGATAACCGTTTTCTTCTCGTCTGCGATCTCGGTACCGATCACATCACCGTCTTCCTCATTCACCCCGAGACCGGTCAACTCTCCGACCCGCATACCTTCACCAACGGCCACCCCGGCTGCGGACCGCGCCACGTCGTCTTCCACCCCAACGGCCGCTGGGTCTACGGCATCAACGAGATCGACTCCACGCTCGACCACTATCTCTGGACCGCCACGCGCTTCAGCGAAACTCCCCAGGGCCTCCTGGTCAACACCAACACCCCTGTCAAGACGATCGCCGCGGACTTTCCCGCCGACAAAAACACGGCCGCCGAGCTCGCCATCTCCTCGGATGGGCTCTTTCTCTATGCCAGCAATCGCGGCGAGGATTCCCTAGTTGTTTTTTCAATCGCTCCGAAACAGGGCAAGCTCGACTTCGTCCAGCGCATCTCCTGCGGAGGCAAGACTCCGCGCCACTTCACCATCGACCCCACCAACCAATGGCTTCTCTGCGGTAATCAGGACTCGGCCACGATCACGATCTTCCGACGCGACACTGTAACCGGAAAACTTAGCGGTCCCACCCAGACAGTTCCGCTGGATTCCCCGCTCATTACCCTCTTCGTATAGTTGTCCGTTGTAGTTCTGAGTTGTCAGGGATGAGCTGTTTCCAACTGAGAACGGACAACTGACAACCGCTCTAGTCCTTCGGCAGCGTAGCCATATCGATCACGAAGCGATACTTCACATCCGCCTTCATCACGCGCTCGTAAGCCTCGGCAAGCTTATCGATCGACGTCAGCTCAATGTCGGACACAATGCCATGCTCGGCGCAGTAATCCAACATCTCCTGCGTCTCCTTCATTCCGCCGATCCCCGAACCCGATAGCGAACGTCGATTCGTCACCACCGAAAACGGAGCCACCGACACCGGAACCTCAGGCAACCCGACCAGGCACAGCGTCCCATTCAGCCGCAACAGGTTCAGATAGAGATTCACATCGTGCGGCGCCGAAACGCAGTCAAGAATAAAGTCGAAGCTTCCCGCATGTTTCGCCACGGCAGCCGGATCCCTGGTCACGACGACCTCGTCCGCGCCCAGCCTCTTCGCATCCGCAATCTTGCTCTCTGACGTCGTGAACTGCACCACGTGCGCGCCGAACGAATGGGCAAACTTCAACCCCATGTGGCCCAATCCACCCAGCCCCACCACTCCCACCTTCTTGCCCTTGCCCACCTTCCAGTGCCGCAGCGGCGAATACGTCGTGATCCCCGCGCACAGCAGCGGCGCAACCGCAGCCGGGTTCAGCTTCGGCGAGATCGTATGCACAAACCTCTCGTCCGCAACGATGTTGTTTGAATACCCGCCGTACGTCGGATTACCCGAGTAGTCTAGCCTGTTGTATGTCTCCACCGCGCCCTTGATGCAGTACTGCTCTTCGCCGGCCACGCAGTTCTCGCACACCCGGTCCGAATCGACGATCACTCCAACCGCAGCCGGATCGCCCACCTTGAACTTCTTCACTGCATCGCCAACAGCGGTCACATGCCCGACGATCTCATGCCCGGGCACCATCGGATAGATCGAGCCGCCCCACTCGTCCCGCACCTGATGAATATCCGAGTGGCAGATCCCACAATAGGTAATCTCAACCACCACATCATTCGGTCCGGGCTCTCGTCGCTCGAAACGAAACGGCCCCAGCGGCGAATTCTTATCGTGTGCAGCGTATCCATGAGACTTCATCTGCAACCTCCTTTGCCTAAGACGACTCGACCCACAAATCGATGCGCTTATTAGCGAAGATTCACGCTCTAAAACCTACTCGTCATAGTGCAGCAGGCTGAGCACGTCATACCCCTGAAACTTCTCACGCCCCTTTAGAAAATCAAGCTCAATCGCAAATCCCAGCCCGGCAATCTCCCCGCCGAGTTGCCGCACAAGCCGCACCGTAGCCTCCATCGTCCCACCGGTGGCCAGCAGATCGTCGACGATCACCACCCGCTGCCCCGGCTCGATCGCGTCCATATGGATCTCCAGCGAATCCGTCCCGTACTCCAGGTCATAGTTCACTCGAGCCACCGGCGCCGGCAGCTTCTTCGGCTTGCGCACCGGCACGAACCCTGCATTCAGGCGATACGCCAGCGCTGGCCCGAAGATGAACCCGCGCGCCTCGATCCCCAGCACCAGGTCGATCTCCTTGCCGATGTAGTACTGCGCAAATGCGTCGATCAGTGTGGCAAATCCCGCCTTGTCCTTCAGCACCGTCGTAATGTCGTAAAAGAGAATCCCAGGCTTCGGAAAGTCCGGTACAGTCCGGATCAGCGTCTTCAATGGTTCACAATTAATCGGTAGCGTCATCAGTTCTTACCAGGCTCCTTCAATCTCAAATGGCCCGAGCTTCGCGCCTTCGCTCTCGGCCAGTTCGTCTTCCAGCACAGCATCGACGCGGCTGCCGCGCGAACCCTTCCGCAGAGCATCCTTCAACTCAGCAAGTTCCTCAGGTGTGCCCGTGGCAACGACCTCCACATGTCCATCCTCAGTATTCCGCACCCAGCCTCGCAGGCCAATCTCCGCCGCCTCCCGCTGCACAAACCAGCGAAAACCAACGCCCTGCACGCGGCCTTTTACGAGGTAATGGCACACCATGGAAACCTCCACTTTCGCAGAGCCGCAACGGTCCAATTCTGTTTCTATGCCCGGCTGATGTAAGCGCCTTCGGCGGTATCCACGCGAATCTTCTCACCCTCGTTGATGAACGGCGGCACGGCAACGACAAGCCCGGTCTCCATCTTCGCAGGCTTGGTCACCGACGACGCTGTCGCCGACTTGATCCCCGGCTCGGTCTCCATCACCGTCATCTCCACCACGCCCGGCAGCTCGATGCCAACAGCCTTGCCGTCGTAGTAGCTCACGCTGATGCTCAGATTCGGAATCAGATACTCCACCGCGTCGCCGAGCGTATCGCGCTTCAGCATCGTCTGTTCAAACGCCTCGTCCATGAAGTAGTAGTCATCGCCGTCGTTGTACAGAAACTCCATCTTCACCTCATCGACGATGACGCGGTCGATAGGATCGGGCGAACGAAAGCGCTCAACGAACATCGCGCCTGTGCGGACGTTTCGCAGTTTGGCCTGAATGAAGGCGCGAAGGTTGCCCGGCGTCCTGTGCTCGACCGAAAAGACGGTGTGAAGGTCATTGTTGTGCTTGATAATCATGCCCGGGCGCATCTGCGTAGCGGGAATCGACATAGAAAAAACCCCTGATCTGTGCTGAATTCAGCTGTGTTAAGAATGGTTGCGAAGGCACATTGACATCCCTGCCGAAAAGCCCGCAACCCTTCGATTGTAGCGCAGCAGCGAGGTCCTTTGCTCGCTCAACCCACTTCACGACAACTCCTCATCCACCACCAAAAAGGTGCTTGAAGAACCGCCCAATGGCATGCGCCACATCGCGCTTCGGCGGGGCTTGCGGAGCCGCAACCCGCGGAGCCGGAGCCACAGACGGTGCAGGCGCACTCACTGGTGCCTTTTCTGTTGCAGTGCCGGGTTCAGCCACACTGTCAGCGCCTTCTCCCGAGCTCAGCGCAGCCGAAACCTGAGTATGCGCCGCGCCCGCAGGAGCCTGCGGAACCGCCGACGGAGGCGCCAAGCCGGCACTTACCGCAGCAGGGAAGGGATGCTGCTCTGCCGCCGGTTTCTCCGCCGTCGCGGCATCTCCGGCAGCGCCATTCCCAGATCCAGCCGGATGCAGCAGCGCATCCGCAACCGACATGGTCTGCTCCGGTGGACATCCACACGAGGAGCTCTCATGGTCCACCACCTCCTTCAGGCTGCCATGTTCAAACAGCACATGCTGACCCGCCCGCAGCTCATACGCCGCCTCGCCAAACTGATCCGCAACATTCAGCACCGGAGCCTGCGCCCCGCGATTCTCAACACACGTATCGCCGTTCCTCGTCACCCGGAGCTCGAGATCGAGCGGCCCATCGCCGCGCATCGTGAACCGAAGATCCGGCGTCATCACCACATCGCGTGTCGTCGCGGCCATCTGCACCTCAATCGCCCCGCGATCCAGCGCCAGCATCAATGGAGTGGGCACCGCCCCGCCGTCTGCACTCCTGCCGGCGGTCAAATGCAATCCGCTCGTCGCACAAACCTTCACCATGCCACCGCGGTTCAATGCGATCTCTGCCACACGGTCTCTGGCCGTCACTGTCGTGTTCCCCACTAAAATCGCGCGTCCGTTGCTCACCTCGAGCGCGCCCGCGACCGTCGCATCCTGTACTCCGACCGTACCGATCGACTGCTGCGCCTGCGCCATCGACAACCCAGCGAAGAAAAATGAGAGCTCGCAGATCTTCAACAGTGGAACTTTCATCTCATCCTCTTCTGTGCGTCACGCGTGTCGACTGCATTGCGAATCAAAAAAAATCATCGCAGGTTGCAGCTCTCCCACGCCCGAAAACCATCGCCTACGCTATGTATAATACGGCCATGGATCACCGGTATGTGCAGTTTGGCTGTGGCATGTGTGCTCCAGAAACATGGCAAAACTTCGATGCTGGTCCAGCCTTTTGGCTGCAAAGCCGCCTTCCGTTTCTCACCCCTTTGCTGGTGAAAAAAGGTTTTCCTCCCTATCCCAAAAACATCGAGTACGGCGACGTGATCAAGGGCCTGCCTGTCCCTGCTGGCTCCGCAGAAGCCGTGTACTGTTCGCATGTCCTCGAACACATGACCCTCGACGAGTTCCGCGTCGCCATCCGAAATGTCTTCTCCTATCTTCGTCCCGGCGGCACCTTTCGCCTCGTTCTGCCTGACCTCGAACAACTCATCGGCCTCTACACCGGCGACCCTACGCCCGCAGCCTGCTCGCGCTTCATGCAGGAGAGCTGGCTCGGCGAGATGACCACACCGCGAGGCTTGCGATCCATCCCCACCGCCGTCTTCGGCCGCGCCCGTCATCTCTGGATGTGGGACTACAAGGGAATGGAACAGGAGCTCACCGACGCCGGCTTTACCGACATCCGCCGCGCTCAAATGGGCGACTCGCCCGACCCGCGCTTCCAAGAGGTAGAGTCCGACTATCGCTGGAAAGATTGCCTCGGCGTCGACTGCAAGCGCCCCTAAGCCACCTACATCTTCAAAAAAATTCTCAATCAGCTTCTTCCCATTCGCAGTCAGCACACTCTCCGGGTGAAACTGCACACCCTCAATCGGTAGCTCACGATGCCGCAGCGCCATAATCGTCTCTCCATCTCCCTGCATTTCGCCGACAGCGCGCGCCGACACCTCCAGCTCCTCCGGCAGTCCCTCCTCCGCCACAATCAGCGAGTGGTACCGCGTGCAAGTCATCGCCGACGGCAAGCCTTTGAAGATGGTCTTGCCATCATGCTCCACCTCGCTCGTCTTGCCATGCATCAGTTTCTTCGCGCGCACAACGTTCCCGCCAAACGCGGCGCCAATCGCCTGATGCCCCAGGCAGACTCCTAAAATCGGCACCCGCCGCTTCGCCTTCGCAAAATGTCTGATCAACTCAATGCTGATTCCGGCATCCTGCGGCGTACAAGGCCCCGGCGAGATCAGAATACGATCCGGCCGCAACGCTTCCACCTCAGCCGGCGTCAGCTCATCGTTACGTCGAATCACCATCTCCTCGCCCAGCTCACCCACATACTGCACCAGGTTGTAAGTAAACGAATCGTAGTTGTCGAGAACGAAGACCATAACATCTTAGATTCTACGCCGCGTCGAACGATGCTATTGCGCCCTTGCCCTTTCGATCGCCCGCACCACCGCAGCCGCCTTATTCACCGACTCCTCAAACTCCTTCTCCGGCACCGAGTCCGCCACAATCCCTGCCCCCGCCTGAAAGTGCCCCTGCTCTCCATTCATGTACAGCGTTCGAATCGCGATGCACGAATCCACATTGCCGCTGAAGTCCGCATACAGCACACTCCCGCCATACACCCCACGCCGCGCCGGCTCCAGCTCTTCAATAATCTCCATCGCTCGAATCTTCGGCGCGCCGCTCAACGTCCCCGCAGGGAAGCAAGCACGCAACGCATCAATCGGCTCCATCTCGGCCTTCAGCTTGCCTTCGAGCGAACTCACCAGATGCATCACGTGGCTATACCGCTCCACGAACATGAGGTCCTTCACCCGCACCGATCCAAACTCGCTCACCCGCCCCACATCGTTCCGCCCCAGGTCGACCAGCATGATGTGTTCGGCGACCTCCTTCTCATCCGCGCGCAGATCGGCCTCCATCGCCCGGTCTTCCGCCTCATCCGCACTCCGCGGCCGCGTTCCCGCAATCGGCCGATACTCCACCTCCCGCCCATGTACCCGCACCAGCAGCTCCGGCGAAGACCCGACGATATGGGCCGTTGAAGATTTGGCTGCCCCGCCTCTGGCTTTTGCAGACGCGGTTTTTTCCCCAGCCGCATCCTCCAACCCAAACCGCAAAAAATACATATACGGCGAGGGGTTCACAATCCGCAGTGCCCGATACACCTCAAACGCATCCACACCCGGCACGCAATCAAAACGCTGCGATAGCACACACTGAAACACATCTCCAGAAGCGATGTACTCCTTCGTCTTCTCCACCGCCTTCAGAAACGCCGCCTTCGGAGTCCGCGCCGTCACCTTCAGCTTGCCCAGTGGCTTCTTCTTCCGCCGCAGCGGCAGCGCACTCGCCAGCCGCTTCTCCATCTTGTTCAGCCGTCGCACCGCCCGCTCATACGCCCCCTCGCGAGCCTCCCGCGTCAGGTCCGCCGTCACCATCAGGTGAATCTCCTTCTTCACATGGTCGAACGCCAGCACCTGATCGAAGAACATCAAACAAGCATCCGGAACTCCAAGCTCATCCTTCGCGAGCGTTGGCAGTTTCTCAATCTGCCTCACGACGTCATACGCAAAAAATCCCACCGCCCCTGCTGTAA
>Ga0206999_10036_pt1 | contig 33762 bp, 27 predicted proteins | sample Alteio_BWMinCont_92_FD_153482 | JGI IMG/M metagenome (GOLD analysis project Ga0206999, IMG submission 153482) | Enriched cells from forest soil in Barre Woods Harvard Forest LTER site, Petersham, Massachusetts, United States -... | ecosystem: Environmental > Terrestrial > Soil > Temperate forest >...
CACTCGCTGGGTCACCGAACTGCGAAACTCGCACACGTTGGGGAATTCCGGGCTGTCGCTTGAGGATCAACTGAAGGTCCTGCAGATGGAATATCGCGACAAATGGTTTGACTATCAGCACGAAATTCACGATGGCGGCGTGATGGCGGATGCGATCGCCAAAACCGCGAAGTCAGTGGCAGAGCTAAAAACTAGAACAGGCGAGACAGAGCCCGAGACAGTTGCCGCACACGAGCACCTCACCAAACTGGAAGCCGAACGGGCCGGTTTGGTGGCCAAACTTCGCGAATTGATGGCCTATCGTGATCAGGAATTCAAAAGAGGTGACTTCAAGAATGCATCCGTCAGCGTGGCGATGGCGATCGATCTGAAACGACAGATCTATGGCGACAATGATTTGACCGTCGCAATTTCATGGGCTGAACTCGCGAGGATCGAACAGAGGTCCGGCGAGTGGTCGATGGCCGAGACAAGGTTCAAATCTGCTCGAGACGCATTGGCGGCCTTGTACGGACCAAATCACTGGCGAACGAAAGATGCCGACGTCGCCTTCAAGGAAGCGGAGACGATCCAGAGCGAGTTCAAAGACACCGGCAAACGCATTCAGGACTCCCGCTCGCGCACGTTTACGGCGGCTCTGCTCCTTGAAAAGGGACACCACTATGATGCCATGCGGATGGCCGAGGAGGACGAAGTCGCCATAACGGGCTTCGCGAACACAAAACGCTACTCACATTTCGCCGTCAATCAGATCTGCCTGGCGACGACCTATCGTGCGATGTCGAAATTCAATGAGGCCGAAGGCCGGCAGCGTCTTGCGGTCGAGCTGCTCAAAGACATCCATGGCGAAGAACATCCGGACTTTATTCAAGCGCTGAACACATTGTTCGAGTTGAACAAGATTCTCGGAGACCGTTCGCAAGCTCTGACGAATGCGCGCCGCTCGGTGACACTGACGGAAAAAGTGTGGGGACCGATTCACGGAGAAAAGGCGGTCAGCCTGAACAACCTGGGCGAGGCGGAACTGGCCGTCGGCCGAATCCACGAGGCTCGGGAGCTGTTCATCCAGGCACTGAAAATCAGTGAACAACATTTCAAGACCTACGGCCAACAGTGGACAACGAGCCTTCAGAATCTGGCCGAAGTTCATCGCCTGTGGGGAGAGTATCCAGAGTGTGCCCGCTTGCTACGACATGTCGTGAAGAATCGCACCATTGATTATGGCCCGAAGCACGCGAAGACACTCGATGCCTTGTACCGTCTGGCCGAAGTGCAGACCGACGCCGGGGATTTTGCGGAAGCCGAAAAGATCTTTCCCGATCTGCTGCAAGTCTCGCGGACGGTTCATGGACCGAAGCACATCCAACGGGCTCAATACTTGACTGGCATGGCGCGACTGCGCCGCGCTCAGGGTGAGGATGCGAAAGCTGAGCCGCTGCTGCGGGAAGGTCTCGAAATCGCGCGGACCAACCTGGACAATACATTCTCGGCGCTTTCGGAACGTCAACAACTGGCCATGACCCGCGACGCTCAGCGGCTGCTGTTCGCGTACGTGGATCTGGCCGTGGCGCTGCGGCTTCCGGGAGAAGAAACCTATCGCCAGATCATTGGCTGGAAAGGCGCGGTCCTTGGCCGGCAACAGCAATTGCGCCTGGGTGCCGATCAACCCAAACTCGCCCCCCTGTTGAAAGATTATCAGGAAACGTCGCGCCAACTGGCGACCCTGGCACTGGCTGTCCCCGAACCTCAGCAGCGCGAAGCGGTGGAACGGCAAATTGCGAAGTTGTCGAAGGAAAAAGAGCGATTGGAAGGGGAACTGGCTCGAAGAAGTCAGCAGTTTCGGCAGTCAAAGACTCCCTTCACGATCGAGACATTGAAGGGCCTGCTGCCGGCCGATTCGTCGCTCGTTGATTTCATCGAGTACTTGGATTCTTCGCCGTCGGCCCCGCGCAACGGTCTTCCGCCCGAACGGTGCCTGGCCGCGTTTGTCATTCGGCCGGGTCGCGACGTTGAACTTGTCAGCCTGGGGGATGTCGCCCCCCTTCGCACGCTGACCGAGCAATGGCGCGGTGAAGTCATGCGCGGGCGCGGTGGGGTCGATCGAGGACTGAAGGTGCTGCCGTCGAAAGAGACAACGGCCAAGCCCACTGCAGTCCCGCCGCAGATCGAGTTGCGCCGGCGTCTTTGGGAACCCTTGGAGCCGCATCTTTCGGATGTTTCGTTGTTGCTGCTGTCGCCGGATGGAGTCACCGCGAAGATCCCGCTGGCCGCGTTACCGGGCCGCGATTCGAGCAAGTATCTGATTGAAGAATTGCCACTGGTCATTGTTCCCTCTCCATCACAATTGGCCAGCCTTTCAATCTCGCCTCCCACAGACGCTGCTGCGGATGAAAAGTCGCTGCTGGTCATCGGTGACGTCGACTTCGGAGCCGCAGCGGGGACGAGTGTTCCGCCGCCCAGGCAGGAGCCGCTGCTCGCACAGCGATCGGCTCCGCGTTACGGGAATGCTGTGTTCAGCCCCCTTCCCGGGACTGGACGCGAAGTCAAATCGATTGCAACGCTGTTTCGCGATCACTTTGCTCAAGGCAAAATCAGCGAACTTCTGGGGGCTGATGCGACCGAAGGTCACTTGCGTGAAGCGGGACCGACTCATCGGTATCTGCATTTGGCGACGCACGGCTTTTTCGCCCCCGAGCCCGCATCCGCATCGATCGCATCCGCACCGTCTCGCAATCAGCCGGACAGGCCGGACCTGGGCGAGAAATTGACCGACCTGCATCCGGGACTTCTTTCGGGGATTGCGATGGCGGGAGCGAACCCCAGACGGGAGACCTCATCTGCCGATGAAGCCAGCGTATTGACCGATGATGGCATCCTGACCACTCTCGAGGTCGCGTCTCTCGATCTGAGCCATGTCGAGTTGGCAATTCTTTCAGCCTGCGAGACGGGACTGGGTCAGTCCGAAGGCGGCGAAGGACTGCTTGGGCTTCAACGTGGCTTTCAAGTCGCTGGAGCACGTTCAACGGTGGCCAGCCTGTGGAAGGTTGACGATGCCGCGACTCAGACGCTGATGGTCGAATTCTATCGCAACTTGTGGGAAAAGAAGCTCGGCAAGCTCGAATCATTGCGCCAGGCGCAACTCACGATGCTGCGTCAATACGATTCGCGTCAGCAGAAACTTGTCTCCCGAGGACTGACGCTGGTCACTCCCGAACCGCCATCGCAGGACGCGGCACAACTCGCTCCGTACTATTGGGCGGCATTCATGCTGAGCGGCGATTGGCGATGAGTCTTCAGGGCTTCGGCGTGTTCGGCGTCGATTGCCAGGAAATGGCCTGGACCATCACATTGCCGGTGCTGGCCGTTTTCAATCCACGGGTTTGGCCGGTTCCAAACAGAGCCTTATGGAAGAGTTCATCCAGGGGATTGTCGCCTTCACGACCGCCGCGATTTGCGCCAACCGCACGAACCTGTTCGAGTGACGACTGGGCGAGCCATGTGAAATCCACGGGTTGTCCCTCGGACTTGAGAGCGATCACAACCAGATGTTCGAGTCCGATCGAACTGGCATCGATTGCCAGCGGGCCAACCACAAACGACGCTCCCGGAGCGAGCCGGTTATCCACGACTGTCTTTGACGAAGGAAAAACGGGTTCAATGCCATATCCACTGTCGACAAACAACACCGTGAAATCGACGGCGTGCGGGCTGGCGTTGTGGACGCGCAACGCCACAATGGAACCGTCCTTCAGTTGAAGCCCGCCTCGGGCCCATTCCAGCGGTTTGCCATCGTTTTCGTCGGCATCCCAATCGAGCATTTCGACCCGCAGGTCTGTCCGCTCCTTTCCAAACAACGACGAGAACAGGCCGCGCTGGCGCTCACCTGTCATCTCGCCCGAAATCTTCAGCAGGTTGGCGGCACGGGCAATCTTGCTCAATCGGTCGCTCAGCCAGTCATCCAGTTTGTCGTCGATCGGTGCGGGACCAAACGTGGGCGCCTTGTCATCGCCGGGCGTGCGAGTCCACCCTTCAGCTGGCACCAGGACGACTTGAGTCTTGTCGAGTGGACGGACCAGCCACTGGGCTTGGGACAGGTCGTCAACCACTTCAAACACCGATCCCTCTTGATTGGCGCGTGCCGTCAATTGCCCGCGCCAAGGCGCGTCAATCTCGGCACCATCAATGCCGACACGCAGACGCAGATCTCCATAGCTTCGCCGGACGATCTCGCAGCGGCCCCCATTTGGAAGCTTTTTGACAGGCGCGGCATCGTTGAATTCGGTCGGCTCAACCGTGGCGTCTGACATTCCACTCTTGGACACGCGAACGTATCCGACTGGCTTCGCTGTTGATTCCTGACCGGCCGGTGGAAACACCGCGAGAATTGTTCCCGGATTCAAACCATGCAGACGCCCCGCATTCAACTTGAATCGGCCCGGTTTTTCAGCCCACAGCGCCAGGCGAGAACGTTCGGACCATTCGGTCGTCCCCAGCACTTCGCGGTTGCGATCATTTCCTTCCACCAGCGGCACCGGCCCCAATCGTCCCAGCGATGTGACATACTCCTGATGAATTCGCTGCACGAGTTCGGTGTAGGTCACAGGGGTCGTCGACGCGGTCAGAACCTTGACCAGATTGTACGTCAGCAATCCTCGCCATTCGCGATTGTCCGAATCGAGCGGCAGCGGAAGTTCGATGGTCGGCTCATGCGGCTGAGCCGCATAGATGGCGACAATTCCCCCCACTTTGTCGTCAAAATCGAAGGGGCTGGCATCGCCCGAAACCCCACGCGAGGCGCGAGCGCTGGTCGCAGCTTTCTTAATGGCCTTTCGCGACGCCAGCATTTCCATGGGGATCTGTCGCAGGACCTCGGTCCCTCGAATGGCGGTTCCCGAATGGCACGCGTCGATGATGGCCCACACCGCGCCACCGCGTTTTTGAATCGCACGCAGCCAGTCTCGCAGTTCATCATCCAGAATGGCATTGGCGATGACGACGTCTTCCTGTTCCTGGTCCACTTCCGGTTTCAAATCGGCGGGGCACAGGATTTCGTCCAGGCCGTCGGGTTCCGGATCATCGGGATCGTTCGGATTGTTGTCGGGTAGCTGAGCACCATGTCCCGAGAAATAAACCACGACGCGCGACCCCGGTTGAGCAACTTCGGCGAGCCGCTTGAATTCACGCTCGATGTTCGCACGCAGCGGCCGGTCTTCGTCCTTTCCACGAGCCTCCGCGAGCACCGTGATGTTCCCTGCGGAAAACTTGAATCGTTCGGTCAGCAACTCCTTCATCATCACCACATCGTTCACCGGCCCGCGAAGCTGGGCCGACGCTGGAAGATGATCATACTTCGAGCAGCCGATCAACAACGCATACTTGGGATTGGTGGGATCCGCAGGTTCAACCTTCTCGTCAGCCGGTTCAGGCTCGGTCACTTTGGGAGTCGATTGAGCGACCTGAGTGATTAGCTGCGGCTCCTTGTCCAACACCTCCAGCGCAGGAGCGGCAGTCACAATTGCAACGGCCCCACTGGAACTCGGATTCGCGCCGTCCTGACAACCCGCCGAAAACCCAACAATCAGCGCACACCGAATCACTCGGCCAGCCAGTTGCAGCATCGCGAAGGCCCTCATGTCAGCAAATAAAGAGCGGGGAACCGGACATGCTACCGGTGAGAGCAGCCTCGATCCAGTCGAAGAATTTCGCATGATCGACGATTGACATCCAGCAGGTTTGCGGTAGCCTGCGTTTCTTCGCATCCAAAGAGGTTCCCTGCCATGCAGTTGCAATTCGTGGAAGCTACTGGACCGGACCTGTACACCGCCTGCTTGCAGGGCGAAGTGCCGGAACAATCCGCGCGCATTACAGACCGCACGTTGTTCAGTCTGAAGGTCTGGGTCGTCCGTCTGGTGGGGACGAATGCGACGTTCTTGGAACGGGTTGACAGCCTGTTCAGCACACTGCGAATGCGGGAAGCCGGCATCGGCGATACTGTCGACTGGAGTCCGGCGATGCGGTTGGAGAGCGTGAACCCCATTCCGGGCGGATACTTCGCCACGATGGTTGGTCGCCCGGATCAAACAGCGCGCCTGTCGGATAAAACCCTGCACGGATTGCGGGGTGCCGTGCTGAGCTTGGTTGACGTGGGAGTGGATTCCGCACAAAGGGTCAATGAAGTATTTGCACGACTGGCGGAAAGCGAGATTGAACAGCAAGAGCAGCGGCTGGCTGAACTGCGGGAAAGCCAGCGGAAGCTGCTGGAGTCGTAATCGGCCTGTCGCAGATGCTCATTCACCAGCGCGTCCTTGAGTGTCTTTAGTCCCGGCAGGGACGGGCCCACCCCACCTTCCCCTGCGGAGGTGGTTTACGGGCTTTTGCACCAGTAGGGGGCAGAGGCATTACCACCGGGGACGTCGATCTCGATCGCTTTTTGCTCTAAGGCTGGTGCAAAAGCCCGTAAACCACCTCCGCAGGGGAAGGTGGGGTGGTCCCGCGAGAAGTCGTTCACGGCGTTGCCGACCGGGACTGATTTCTCTGACAAATCCGCGGATTCTTCGTTATAAGTCTGCTTCCTTTTCGCCTCTCTTACAGTCACCGTTCCCGTCCCCGCTCTGGCTCGCCTCCAACATCTGACCTTCGGTCATGATGTCGGGGATGGTCTCGACCGTGCGATTTCAGGCCGATTCTTATTTGCTTTCGCGATCGGACTCATTCATGCCAATTTCGATTCAATGCGCGTGTGGACGAAAACTGAAAGCTCCGGAGGAATTCGCCGGTTCGCGGGCGGTCTGTCCGTCGTGCGGTGTCACGTTCGTGATTCCCCAAACGGTCTCGGGGACTTCGCCAGATGACGCATTGGGCGCGCGGCCAGGTACTGCTGCTTCAAGTTCCGAAGCCTACGAGAGAACAATTCAACTCGGCGAGGAGACGATCGGCGAATTCCTCGATCCGCCACGGGGACCCGAGTCGGCCCAACCGGCGGCCGCGACTGGGCCGACAGCAAGTTCGCTGAGGATCATGTTTGAAGCAATGCTCGACCCGCGCAGCATTCAATGGATGCTGACACTCGGGGGCGGGCTGCTGGTACTGGGAGCGATCATCTGGCTGGTGAGTCTGGGGATCTTCCAGGATCCGACGGTGCTGGCCGTCGCCCTGGGGCTTGGCTCCGCGGCGATCTTGGGAGGGGGTTGGTGGCTGACCCTGAAATCGCGGTTCCACATCGCCGGACAGGCCCTGACATTTTTGGGTTGCGTCATCGCGCCGCTGAACCTTTGGTTTTACGACGCTCAGAACTTGATCACGCTCGACAATCACCTGTGGATCGGGGGCGTCATCTGCTGCCTGATCTATGTCGCCACCGTGTACGTTTTGCGTGACCCGTTGTTCATGTATGCCGTGGAAGCCGGCGTGACATTGACCGCCCTGCTGCTGCTGGCCGACCTGCAATGGATCAACGACACGTCGTTCTTGTGCGCGTTTCTGACCGCCATCGGCCTGTTCTCCATTCACGCCGAACGGGCATTCGCTCCGGGGGAAGACGAACACTTCAACCGGCGGCGATTCGGGATGCCGCTGTTCTGGTCGGGCCACGTGCAGACGGCATTTGCACTGCTGGTGCTGCTCGCGATCCAGGTTTGCGGCTGGCTGTTCGCTCCGGAACGAAGCCTGCTGGGATATCACTGGCAGGGGAACACGCTGTCGCACTCGCCCCTGTTGGCGGGCGGGCTGTGGCTGGCCGGTGCCTATGTGTATCTTTATTCGGACCTCGTCGTCCGTCGAGTCGGAATCTATACCTATATCGCCGCGTTTTGCCTGCTGGTGGCCGAGGTCACCGTGGTCGGCGACCAATTGCAAACGGAAGGAGTGATCGCCGCCCTGGCGTTGACGGCGATGGCATTCAACCTGCTGCGAAGCAAGCTGCAAAGAGCGGGCGACAATCTGAATCGCACCGTGGCGCCACTGGCGCTGGCGATGAGTGCCCTGCCCGTCGTCATGGGGATGGCGTTGCATCTTCGTGCGACCAGTCCGCTGGCAGGGCAAATGTTCCGCCCCTATGAGACCGGTTGGGAATTCGTATTGGCCATGCTGCTGGTGGCGGTCTGCAATCGAATCTCGGCCTTCCGTTTGCGTGTGGAGGATTCCAAGACATCGGCGATCTATTTCTTTCTCAGTGCCGGCTCGCTGATCATCGCCGCCGCGGGAATGCTGCGACAATACGGATTGCTGACCTGGACCCATCAGGCGCCGCTGCTGATGCTGATTCCGGTCGGCTATCTCGTGGCATCGCGACTGTGGATCGGGCAGGGTCCGGAACGCCCCCTGGTATGGATCGCCCACACGGCGACAGCCGTCATTTTGGTGCATGGGCTGGCGGCGACGTTCAATACGCTGGAGACGGTCTTCCAACCGATCCAGGGGCATTTCGACAATCTGCTGCTGGCTGTTGTCTTCGGGGAAGCGGCCTTGTTTTACATGCTGGCGGGACTGTTCCGCAAACGAAGCGGCAACGTGTACTTCGCCGCGGCCGCGGCGTGTGCTTCCCTGTGGCAGGCAATCGGTTATTGGGGCCGGATCGATCATTGCTATTACACCATGCTGTATGCGGTGGTCGGCGTCTCGCTGATCGGAATCAGCCGGGTGATCGGGCTGGAACTTGTGGAAACCTACGCCGCCAACGGCGCGAAGAGTCTGCGGCCGCGCGGACGCGGTCTGGCGCTGCTGCAAAGCGGAAATGCCATCCTGATCGTGGCCCTGCTGGCGGCGTCGTTGCAAGGCCTCGCTCAACTGGCGACGCACCAGGCCAGCCGCCTGACGTTGACCGCATTGTTGTTGACCACCTTGGTCAGCTATGTCGCGATTGCCGTTTCTCCAGCGGGAAACTGGCGGCGATTCTATTGGACACCGTCCCTGATCTTGTCGGCGATTTGTTTCCTGACGTTCAACGTCCTGATCAATCTAAGCATGTGGCAGAAGCTGGAAATCTTCTGCGTCGTGCTGGGGATCGTGTTGATTTCGGCCAGTTACATCGGCCGCTTCCTGGAAATCCAAAAGGTCTCGGACGATTCCGTGACGCTCGGTCTGTGGTTCGGCAGCCTGCTGATCACAGTCCCGCTGGCCGCGGCGCTCGGCTATTACCGGTTCCATCTGGGCATCGTGAACTGGCCGGAAGAAGTCGCCATCGTCGTACTGACGATCCTGATGCTCGTCACGGGATACTCGTGGAAGGTCAAGTCGACTACCCTCGCGGGTGGGGGAACGTTGTTCCTGTATCTGCTGGCAATCATCGGCCAACTGGCCTACCAGCCTCAGGTGGCGACCGGGGTCTACCTGGCAATCGGCGGCGGCTTGCTGTTCCTGATGGGGGTTTGCCTGAGCGTCTATCGCGAAACGCTGCTGCTGCTCCCCGATCGGATTGCGAAACGCGAAGGGGTGTTTCAAGTCATCGGATGGAGATAAGGTCGCTACGTAGGCCGGAGACCGGTGGCAGGAGGCAGAATTCCTGCGGCAGTCCAGGAGGCGGAGAGTGAATCGTTGCAGTTGTTCGACACAACCCTCGAATTCTCGTTGGAATTCGTGTTTCGACGCATCCGCCTTGCCTCCGGTCTCCAGCCTCCAGTCTCCGGCCTCTCGCGCACCTGTCCGACGCAACCCCCATTTTCCAATTGGAATTTGAACGAGACTGAATTTGGAGTGCGGAGATTCATTTCCGCTTTGGTTTCTCCTGGGACACGCCAGCCAGGGTCCCATGACCGACACCGTCGGTCGGAACACCCCGTCACTGGCACCAAGTTGTCAAAGAACAAAATGAATCGCCGAGCAAGTGAGATCACTGACTGCGGATGGCGCAGATCGCACCAATCAGACAGCAGATCTCAAGATTCTCTATCATTCACCGTTTTCTGTATTCCTGCCGCTCCTGTTCTGAAATTTGAATTGCCAAATCTGAAATCGGCCGCGCGAATCGTTCGCATCTGTCCGACGGAACCCCCACTTTCCAATTGGAATTTGCAGGAGACAGAATTTCGAGTGCGGAGATTCGTCTCGGCTTTGGTTTCTGCTGGGGCATGCCAGCCCAGATTTTTCTTTGCTCCCGCTCTGAAATTCTCAAATCTCAATTTTCCTGACGTGTCCGACGGAACCCCCGATTTCAAGCTGAAATCCACGTTTCGACCATCCGTCTTCCCTCCAGCTTCTCGCCAACCTGTCCGACGCAGTTGGAAGACGGGAGGCTGGAGGCAGAATTCTTGCGGCAAGTCCGGTTGACGGAGTGTGATTTGTTGCAGTTGTCCGACACAACCCTCGAATTCAAGCTGAAATTCACTGGCAGTCCATTCTCCGTCCCTTGGCCCTCAGAGCGTGTGAATCAATTGAAAAGATTGAGGACAGAAAAAGATTCGGTAAAAAATGGGGGGTAAGAAATAAGGAAAACAGGCTGCCCTCTTCATTTTTTACCCCCCATTTTTTACCAAATCTTTTTTCCTTCAATTCTTTCACAAGCTCTCAGCCCTCGCACCTCAGCCATTCCCTGTCCGACGCAACCTGCCCGACGCAACCATGCAAATGAAACAGGCTCACGACTTGACCCGTCGCTGCGCTGGCATGCTGGGCAAAATGGTGAGCCTGCTGGTGACACTGCTCGGTCGGATTTCTTGGTTTTACATCCTCATTGGCGGCAGTTTATGGAATCGCGGAAGCGACCGTCAATGACAGTTTTTCAGGTTTATGGCAGCCCAATTTGCACGCCGAAATTCACCCGCTGTCCACGAGTTCACGCGATGAGCAAATGGCGCGAAACATCGACTGCGGTTGTCGGATTGGATACGATCAACCTCGTTGATACAATTTCCTGTCGAGGGACTTTGCGATGATCACTCCTGTTCCACTGACCTTTGAACTTTCGCTGACGCCAGACGTCAAAGTTCGAGGGGCGAGACGATGACCGATGAGACGAAGGTGCTTCTGGTTGACCAGATCGAACCGTTAATTCACGAGATTCGCGGCCAGAAGATCATGCTGGATAGTGACTTGGCAAAGCTTTACGGCGTCGAAACCAAAACCTTGAACCGCTGGCGCGGCTGTTGGCCGCACGCGGTTTGAAGCGCAATCACAGGCAGCTGCCACCGTTAACCATCCGGCAGATTCTCGAATGGGCGGGCAAATTCCACGTGCGCCATGCCGAGTGGCCGAACAAGAATTCGGGAGCCATCGACGACTGTTCGACAGAAAGTTGGATGGCGGTCGACACGGCGCTTCTGAGGGGGCTCAGGGGCCTGCCGGGGGGGTGTCTCTGGCAGCATTCCTGAACGAGCACCACGGAATCTTCCACGGAAAATCACGCCGCCCGAAGACGATTCCCGTCGCGATAGAAATCTTGCCAGCAGTGATCAGGTCGATCGGATCTGGTCAACAGCCGACCAGGACGAGCAGCTTTTGGCGATCAACCGTGTTCATTTCTGCGCGGAGTACTTTTCGAAACGTCCGAATCGGGTCGTACGTGACTTGCGGCGATGTGACCACGAACGCGAGAAGAACGGTGGTCCGACGGTGGGGTGGCGGGCTTGTAATTCGCAATGGTACGTGTTAACCCTGATTCCCCGCATGTGACCGATGGCTCTCTACCACGCATGGGCGCTAAAGAAATGCAGAAATGGATTTCGTCGACGGTTCGGTTCCTCCGCGACACTTACTGACGTCGACCATCTCGCCCGGCTCGAAGAACGCGATCCCGGTTGCCGTCCTGGACGGCCATGCAGAATATGCGGATCCGATCTCTTCACGCGGCAGCTTGCGATCCAAGCGTGTGCATGCTGAATGTCTAACTCCATTTCCGCGCAATTTCGCCTTGCGCCGACATTGTGTCAACGAGACTCAACGACTGTTTATCAAGTCGACGGTTCGTGAATATCTCGAATCCAGAGCAATCACAATTCACGTTGACAGAACTTCGATCTCCAAAACCTTATGGAGTCAATCCCTTGTTGTCTCAGCCGATTTACTGCTGTCGCTGCGTTTACGTGGCCGTGCTCGCGATCTTCATTCACTCGATTTTTGATCCAGGCGCTGCCTTGGCACAAACGGACGAGGCCACGTTCGTGAAACTCGACATCAACGAAGATGGTGTCTTGTCCGGCAAGGAAGCGAAGTCCGTACTTCAATTTGATGCAAATCAGGACGGTGAAGTTACGAGGGAAGAATATCTCGCGGGAATCGCCGCAGAACGGAAGCGACTTCTTTCGATCGACGATAACAAACTGTTTACGGAACGAGATGGGAACGAGGACGGTGTTCTGTCTGGCACCGAAGTACTGGGATTTGAGAAATACGACGCGGATGGCGACGGGGAAGTGTCGCGAAAAGAATTCGACAAAGGTCGCGCTGCTGATCGCGGGGTGCCGAACAAGGACGAGCAGTTGCGATTGGCCCGCATCCAATTTCAAAAGCTCGACGTCAACGAAGACGGCCGACTGTCCGGCAAGGAAATGATTGGCCTCGAGAAACTCGACAGCAATGGCGACGGACGGATCACCGAACAGGAGTTTCTGGAGGGATACCAACCGCAAGCACCGATCGGCACCCCAGTGGGTCTTTTCCTGAAAATGCTCCAGACTTCGGACCCCACAGATTTTCTGAACGCAGCCGAGACCGAGTTTGCCAAAGGGATCGATCCGCCGGTTCTGGCTTTCATCCTGCAGGAATTGGCTGACAAGCTGGGAACAATGGCACCGTCAGCCGAGAACGCATTGCGGCCGAAGCAGGAAACTGTCAACAAGGTGACGCGAACAGTCTACGAAGGCAAACTAGAGTTCGACAAGGGAAAGCTCGATGTGGGACTGATCGTTCGCGACGGTCGGATCGTTGGTTTCGAATTGAAAGCACCGGAACTGGATGACGTGGACAAGCGTCTGCATCAGGCATTGTTCGAAAATCAAGGCTTCTCGAAATCGATCGCTGAATTCTATACCCCCCGCTGCAGAGAATTGATCCGCCTGATTCTCGCGGGCGAAGACGACAAGGCGTTCGCGAAATATCACCCGGAAGTGCAAAAGCAGGTCGGTCGGAAGAAAGCGCTGGCGATGTTTGCGGCCGTCCGCGAAAGTTGCGGCGCATTGAAAGCCGTGGAATTGGAAAGCCTGCAAGTCCAGTTCGATGCCAAGGGCGAAAGCGAGAACGTCAAACTGGTTCACCTCGTGCGGGGATCAAAAGGGAACTACTTTGCCACGACGACCATTCAGTTCATTGGCCTGGCGGCGCATATCGTGGGCCTGTCTGTAAAGGCGGCAGATCCTGCTTCAATCGAGGATCAACCCGAACCGCCGGTTGCGCCCGCACCATCAGCGCCAGCCGCTCCCGCAGCGCCACCATTGAAACCAAGAGTCAAAGCCCCGCTTCCGCCGCCCAAGCTTCCGAGCCCCTGAACGGTTTGCATCGTTCCACTTTTCTGCACCTCGACCTCGCAAAACGCATGGTCTTTAGAGAAATGTATGATGCGGTTCATCTTCAGCGTGAGTCTGCTGGAAGTCATGCTGACGTCAGCATTCTTACTCGGCGCGGATGAGACTGCGGACATTGCCGCCTTCTTGCGACTGGATGTCAACGAGGACGGCGTCCTGTCCGGAACGGAAGTCAAATCCGTTCGCGCCTACGACACAAATTCCGATGGCGAGGTGACTCGCGAAGAGTTCCTGGCAGGACGGCGTCGCGAGTCCAAGCCCTCGATCAAAACGTCCGATACAGTTCCGCCACCAAAGGCGATCCCCGTTGATCCGCGTGTCCAGGCGTGGAATGAGCAGCTCAATTCGCAACTGGATCAGGGAACGCGGTGGGCAGTTGTGGTGGGCGTCAACAAGTATGCCAAGTCGCCGCTTCGATTTTGCGTTCCCGATGCCCGGCTGGTGGCCGACACGCTCGTCAAGCACTGCGGTTTGCCCCGCGATCACGTCCTGTTGATGACCGACGATCAGGACAATCAGCGACTGCATCCGCGCAAGACCCACTTGCAGGAACAGATTCCGGCGTTCCTTCGAAAGGCGGAGCAGCGCGATACGGTACTGGTCTTTTTCGCGGGGCACGGAATGACTGTCGAGGGGCAGAGCTTCTTATGCCCAATCGACTTTGACAGCGCCGCCGATCGGTCCACCGGTTGGCGAGTCGACGAGTTGCGTTCCGTGCTGCAGGACTGCCGCGCGGGTCAAAAGTTGCTCATCCTCGACTGCTGTCATTCCGGCGGCGCCGTGACGACGTCCGGATTTGGAGCGACGCCCCAGGAACTGGGGGGCACCTTCACGACGGCCCAGGGACTGATCACATTCGCCAGTTGCCGGACCAACCAGACATCGCTGGAGTCGGCGGAACTGGGACATGGTGTGTTTACAAATGCGATGGCCGCCGGCATGGCAGGCGAAGCCGACTTCGACCACAACGGAATCATCGACAGCGATGAACTGTATCGGCATTTGCTCGTGCAGGTTCCCATCGCCGCTCAGGAGATCGAGGCCGGACATAAGCAGTTCCCGGTCCGGATCATCGGCCAGGATGTGGTCGGCGTGTTCGCATTGGCCCGACCTGACGGCAAGTCGATCGACGGCAGGAAGCGGCTGAAGCCTGGAGACGTGTTGACAAACTCGATTGGAATGTCGCTGACCGTCGTTTCTCGCGGGATTGGCGCCATGGGGTCGCCGCGCGACGAGGCTCTGCGAGATCCCGATGAATTTCACTACCCCGTCGTGATGTCTCGCCCCCTGATCGTGGGAACATACGAAACGACCCAGGGTCAATTCGTCCAAGTCATGGGAACGAACCCGAGTTGGTTTTCGGCCAAGGGCGAAGGAGCCGCCGAAGTTACCGGACTGAAGACGAACGACTTTCCGGCGGAACAGGTCACGTGGCAAGAGGCCATCCGGTTTTGCGAGAAGCTGTCCAGTTCGAAAGCCGAGAGCGAGGCTGGACGTCAATATCGATTGCCGACCGAGGCCGAGCGAGAATATGCCTGTCGCGGCGGAACCTTCACCCCGTTTCATACGGGTGAGTTGATCTCGCCGCGCCAAGCCAACATTCGGGGCGACCGGCCATACATCAATTCTCCCCGCGGACCGGCGCTCGGTCGAACCACCACTGTGGGGGCGTATCCTCCCAATGCATTCGGCTTGTATGACATGCACGGGAATGTGGCGGAATGGTGCCTGGATCGGTTGAGCAGTAGTTCGTTGCCCATCGGCGCGCAACTTTTCGCCGCCTCTGCGGATGATGTCGTCGCGATGATCGAGGAGTTCCTGGCGGATGACAAAGGTGGCAAGGCGATGAAGTATCCGACCAATCCGGTCGGGGCGTTGCGCGGCGATCCACGGGTGGTCCGAGGTGGGTCATTTTCGAGTGATGTCTCATTCAGCCGGTCGGCCGCACGTCGCGAGCAGGATGGCAACCGTGTTCACAGGACGATCGGATTTCGCGTCGTGTGCGAGATCAAGAAGTAGCAGTGTGAAACTTCTCTCGTCGCAATCGACGGACGCGGACAGGATTCAACAACGAACGTTCCAAACAGGAGAATGTCCATGGTGTCGATTTTCAGATGGTTATCGCTGAGCCTGATCCTGGCGTGTGGTTCACTCGTGCCGGCAGCAGACAAGGGTCCGGACTTCAGTGGCCAGGATCTGCCAGGAAAGAACTTCATCAAGCAGTCGCTCGACAACGCCAACTTTGAAGATGCGGTCTTGAAAACCGCGAATTTTGACGGAGCGATCGCAACGCGTGCCAACTTCCAGGGAGCCGATTTGTCGTATGCAAACTTCAACAATGCGGACCTGTCCAACGCAGACTTTCGCGGGGCGCGTTTTGCATATACGAAGTTTTTTCAGGCCACGCTGAACGGAGCGAATCTGGAAAAGGCCGATCTGTCTTTGTGTGGCAGTGGATTTTCGCATTCCACGCTGCGCAAGGCCAATCTCAGAAATCTGAAAGCAATGTGCCCTGCGTACTATTCGGATCTCTCCGAGGCCGACTTGCGCGGCGCCAACCTGTTGGCAATGAAGGTCATCGGCAACGAAACTCGATTTCGCAAGGCGAAGTACGACAGCAAGACGCGCTGGCCAAAGGACTTTGATATCGAAGCCTCGGGCGCGATCCTCGTCGAAGAACCGGACAAATCCTCGGACGACGAACTCAAGCCGGCATCCGGCAAGAACGAGCCATCGAAGGACTTCGAAAAGGAGTTTTCGGCACTCGATATCAATGAAGACGGCCGGCTATCGGGCAAGGAAATGCGCGGGCTGGAGGAACTCGATGTCAATAAAGACGGCAAAGTGACTCTTGAAGAGTTCAAGGCAGGCATGAAGAAGTAGGCCGCTGCTCGTCGGCTGGGACTGCTCTCACTGACCAGCCTGAGGTGGTCGGGCTAATTGGCCTTTTTTTGCGACGAGAAACAACACTAACAAGCCGCCGGCAATCACGAGCAGGCCCACCAGGATCCCGATCACCACGAAGAACGTAACCGTTCACAGTCCGTCAGGAGAAAAAAGATCTTGTGCTGAATTGCAGGATGTGCGACATGTTGGGGTATGAGTCAAGGACTGGCAATACCTCCCGAGTTGGATGCTCAAATGACGCCCGAGGTGCGGGCGTTTGTGAGGTTGTTGCTGGGACGAATCAGCCAGTTGGAAGAAGAAGTTGCGGAGTTGAAGCAGCAACTGAAAGTCTCTTCCCGGTTTCACCGCGAACCGGCGAAGAATTCGCCCCCGCCCGCTGGTCAGAACAGTTCCCCGCCGAAGACACCTGTGAAGAAACGGCGCAAACGTGGTGGCCAGCCAGGGCATCCCAAGCATGCGCGACCTCTGATTCCTTCCGATCAGTGTGACGAGGTGAAGGCTCTGAAACCAACCATGTGCCGCGGTTGTGGAACGGCGCTGGAAGGAGAAGACCCCGAGCCGCTGCGGCATCAAGTTTACGAGCTTCCCGAGATTAAACTTGGTGCCACTCAACGCGGGTAACGATTTATGGTTTGAGCGTTTTGGCTCGTTGTTTTTGCTTGCGAGTTGCGCAGCGTATGACCGGCCGGCCGCATCTTCGGTGCTTCTTCTTTCTCGGAAAGTTGTGACTCGCCTTTTTGCTGGTGCGGTCAGACTCGTCGACGGCGATGTTCACTTTCCCATTCTGTGTCCAATAACCCTTGAGACTTGCGACATGCTCGGCGAGGGACTGGGTCATCAACTTCACGAGCTGCGGACCACATGTGGCGAGCGCCTTCATCAATCCCTGTCGAGTCACTGACTCATCGCTGTCAAAGACATGCCCCACAACCTGGCAGGCTTCTCGCACGCGTTCGGTCAGCGTCCCCTCTGTCATCCATCCCCAGCATGTGATCGCCACTGATGACAGCCAGGCGGGATCCAGTTGCGCGTTCCCATGCCTGGCAAAGGACGCGACGGCTTCTGGAACGGCGGTCTCCAGCATGGCTTTGAATGTGGCGATATTCCTGCGAAGATGGACATCGTCTTGATGCGACATGCGAGGATTCCTTTCCTCCGTGTGATGTATGCCTGAGAACACACATCTGATAGCACAACTGCTGTCCGCATCAAGACTTCTTTCTCCTCATGAAAAATCGTTACCCGCGTTGGGTGCCACCGCAGCCCTCGGATTTGCGCCATATTCACCGATCCTCCGGAGTTGGTTCAGCGTATTGCCGGCAGATGCACCGACAATCGGCGGCCTTGTCTATCTGAGCGTGGCATCGCTGGCGGCAGGGATGACGGTCAACGCGATCCGCTGGGCAATTCTCGACACCATCCATGCGAAGACGGTTCTAGCTAGGCCTGCCGAACCTCGATTTCTCGAAACTCGCGGGACGAGAGCAGGCTCTCGCACTGCTCATCGACATTCACTACAAGCACTACCAATTCCACGGCAGCATGCTGATCGCGACCGCCATTGCGTACATCGGCTATCGGATGTCCACCGGATTCACGTGGGCGGGAGTGCCGATTGATCTGGCGTTCGTGCTCATCGAGATCATCTTTTTCCGGATGTCGCGTGACTGCCTCCAGAAGTACTACGGGCGGGCCAGCCAGTTGCTCGGCTATAATGATCGTCAGTCGAGACCGGCTGACTTCACGAAGTCGGAAACCGTGATGCCGTAGAGATGGCAGAACTGCGACAGTTCCACGACGTCGATCCGCCGCTCGCCTGATTCGCACTTGGAAACGAACGACGCGTGACTGCCAAACCGCTTGGCTACATCGGTTTGCGTGAGGTTGGCATCTTTTCGCGCCTGCCGGAGAGTCCGGAGCAGCCGGGAGTATTTCTGCGTGTAGCGAGTTTTTTGCATCGGCCGCCGTGAAGTTTGGTGTTGCCGTAGCTTATCGGCGGCGGTACGATTTTCCCAAAATAGGAAATTCCCGTTTTGGGAAATCCACGAACCGGCCGAGCGGCCTAGAAACGAAGGGAGCGAAGATCATGGGGAACGGCGGCACACACGCACCAAAGCCCAAGGAACCGAAGAAGCCTGCCTCAACGAAAGGGGGAGACGGGAAGAAGTAGCGGACTTCAACGGCTGAAGGAACAAGCCCTGACGGAGACCCATCACTCTCCGGTCGGGGCATTTTCGTTTCGGGACTCTTCATCTGCACGTCGCGTTCATTGCGCACTTCGTCCGCACGCGCTACGGTCGAGTTCCTGCTTCGCGTGGAGCAGGACACAGAGCGTTTGGCTCGTTCGCACGACCGCATCGAGGAGTCACACATGGACCCGCAAGCCGCCTGGATGGAATTACTGGACGCCCGCCACCAGCGGGATTGGGATCGCGCCGAGGAATTGGCAGAGAATCTCCTGGAATGGATGAACAAGAGGGGGTTTCCGCCGAATACTGTCGGGGAAAGTGGCATTGGCCGCACGTGGCACCGGGCCGTGGCACAGTTCGTATGCTACATGACCCTGAATGATGTGAAGGCGGCGCGGAAGCGGCTGACTCGAAGGCGATCGTGACGCTCTAGCCCCGTGCCATCCGGTACGGGGCTTCCATGCCATATTGCCTCGAACGAAAACCATCCCCGGCCATTTACCTGCTTGAAGTCAATTGCGCTTGTCTTCCCACGGCAGGCATTCTGCAGCCGCCTGCTCACATTCGAGCAGGCACGGTTGGAAGGATGTTCCTTCGCCGGCGTCTGATCTTTCAGATTCAGGAGACTTGTCATGGCCACTCTCACCCTGGCGCATCGCGAACTGTATCGTCGCGCCCCCGATGAACGATTCCCTTCCATCGATGCGTTGATCGATTATTGCCGGGAACAACAGCGGGAATCTCGCGACCTTTGGAAAACGCCTGCGCAACTGCAATTCGCGGAAGACGATCTGGGAAAGGTACATCTGCGGACCGGAAGCGACGGGGCAATGCGGCTCAACGAATGGAGTTTCTCGCAATTCTGTCGTCTCGCCTCGGTCAGCAAGGACACGGTGAACCGAGTTTCCGGAGAGACCGCGAGTCAGATTCTCCGGGAGACGATGCCGCAGGGGGACCGGCCGCTGCAACTCCTCGCAACGGGAGACAGGCTACGCTCGGTGCATGGTGTCACGTACAGCCGTCTTTGGAACGTCGACTTGCTCACCGCCGTTCGCGAAGTCGCTGGCGATTACGGGCCGCCGCAGACTGCATTCAATGAGGCGACTGGCCTCTATTGCGGCGAACAGGATCTCTTCGCATTCCTCATCGACCCGACAGGATGGATCGAGGTGGAAGACGAGCAGTTCGCTCCCGGATTCTTTGTGTGGAACAGCGAAGTCGGGAAACGGTCGCTCGGAATGCAGACGTTCTGGTTCCAACGAGTGTGCTGCAATCACATCGTCTGGGGAGCGACGGATGTGTCCGAATTCAAGCGGAAGCACACAGGGAATATTCGCGACTCCCTGGACGACATCCGCCGTCTCATCGAAGTGCAAACAGCAAAACGGGATGCACATCGCGATACCTTTGCATCGCTGATCCGGAAGTCCATGCAGCAAAAGCTGGGTGACGATGCAAACGAGGTGGCGAAGACGCTCCTCAAGTACGATCTCGGCAAGGAAGTGGTCGCCCGTGCAATGAAGCAACTTGGTGACGCCGGAAAGCCATTCACGCTCTGGAACTTGGTCGATGCCCTGACTCAGCAGAACGTGAGCCTGACCTATGCAGGCGACCGACTGGACGCTGATCAAACTGTCGCAAAGCTCCTGACTCTGGCGGCATGATGCCGATCCAACATCCTTCACCTGACCCCAAGCACGACGCTTGGGGTTTTCTTGGGAATGAGAAATCCTCTTCGTCAAGTACACGTTGGCACTCTCTGCAACCATCATCCTTGCTTCAGGTTACGGCACAACAATGGAATCATTTTTCAGCTTGGCTTAGGAAGTAGACTCGGGCAACCGATATTGAGGGTTGATTGACATTTTTCGACAAAGCCCCTAGCCTTCTGCGGAACTTTCGCTCAATGGAAGCACCAATTCATCAAATGGAGGCCATGATGGCGCGCAGAACCCGAGTAGAAGTATTCTCACGAATGCTCGGACATCGCCCGCCCAAAACTTGGATTTCTGGTACCGAGATGCGGCGAATCAATATGGAGGCAGAGCAAGAGGTTCGTCAACTTTTGGATCTCGCATCGAACGAGAATTCGAATGAGCGAACTGATCGACTCCAGCTTTCGGACAACTCGCATTGAGTTCGCCGATCGGTTCTCGCTGGAGGTGACTTCAGCGACGGTTGGGACTCCATACCTCCCTGCGTCTTAAATGGGATGCGGGTGTAGATGGCCTTTGACAGAAAGTTTTCAAAGGCAATTCCTGGTAACGTCGCTCTTGCAAAATCGAGCTTCGTAACCTCCCAACACTCCAGTTGTTCCGACAGTTCCCTCCACGCTTCGCCATACTTTCTTGGCAATTCTCAAATTACCTGGGATCGGTCTAACCCGCGAGGCCCCTAAAACTTGACTTGTCGGTACAATCGTGCCATTTTACCGCACCATCCCATTGTATCAATAATTCAACGAGGCTCGCAGAGATGGACAAGATTCTCGTCATAGGCGATTTGAGATCCCACCTTGTAACCCGTCGAGAAGCTGCTGATGAAGCACGGGCCACCGAAACATTTCCGATGGAACAAACCTCATGGACGAAACGAATCAATGGCGGAGCATGGATGATGGCGGACGCCATTCGCCAGATCCTTTTGGAGCAGCCGGTACTCCCTCGGCTTCCCACCGGAAACACCCATCGCACCGCACTTCCGTCCGACAACAACGCTGTCATCTCTTACAAGATTTCAAATCCCACGCAACTGAATCGAATCAAATGGGATCTTAAGGATACTACACTCCCTGGAACAGACAATCACTCTCCTCGCCTCGTGCATCCGTCAATTCAGCCGAATGTTGCGGCTGGAACTTCTGGTACAGCCAGTTCAGTTGAACTTGACGGCGATCCAACATTACTACATGGCGTTCCAGACATTCTCGTCGTCAATGATCTCGGTCATGGTTTCCGATTCATCCTCGACGACAATCGCGCAATAGCAGACCAGCTTTCCGCATCCACGCACGACAGCATCAAGGCGACCCTAGGTCGTTATCTCGACTTACGCGAGATATCTGATTCTCAGCAACCTCCGCATGTCGACTTTCTTCTCAAAACGGCCGACAAAATAAACTCGATATGCAACGAGGCCGATCATCAGCGCGCTTCCCAGATTTGTCTCGAAATAGCGTCGTCCCTGCGCGAGCAGGCGACCGCCGCGTCGATCACCCAGTGCAGCCACCCGATCCTCCAACCTCTTATCATCGTTTCAATCGATACAGGACAAATCCCATCAATTGTTGAAGCGACACGCGAAGAGCCCATCTCACAATTCTGGAGTCGACTTCACGGCAATTCCTTCTTGAAAGATCGGGTAATAGTCGTCTTTGACGCTGCTCGCCTCCGTGACTCACACTTACCAATCAGTACAGCGCTTTCGTGGGAACGAACCGCACAAGACACGATCGCAACCTTTCAAAGCGAGGCGCGCCTTCGCCCATTTTTAGACTTCGGCCATCTCGTGATTCGATACGGAGTTGCTGGCGCACTCCATATTCGTCGCGACAATTCGTCTTGGCGATATGAGTTGTTTTTTTCGCCGGAATTTGATGACGCTAGTTGGGTCGATCCACTAAAATACGGGCACGTACTTGGTAACAGTTCTATCGTCGTCGCTTCGCTTGTCAGAGAATTAAGTCGCACGTGTCATACCGCTGGGAAAAATGCGCTTCTGAAAGAAGTTGATTCCTGCATTTCGACCGGACTTCGCAAATCACTACTGTATTGCCAGCGCCTTTGCCGGCGGGGGTATCCCGAAAAAACCTCGCCTCCATGGCATCTCTTTCCCTTTGATGGCATTTTCGCTCGAATGGGCTCAGTACAAGAGATCGCAGCGCAGCAATCCATTTCAAACGCAGAGATGTCGCCCACTCGGTCACGAAATTGGGCTATACTGAAACAATCCTCTCAGTTCAATCCCGGTGAGATTGCGCACGCAATCGTTATGCGTGGACCGGACGCCGTTCTGAATAACCTTCCATTGCCGATTGACGATGTTGTCGAACTGTGTGCTGAGGACTTTCGGAGAAACGCTTACGATCTTGCAGGCTCGGTATCAACTGGACTGTGGGACATGACGAAGTTGTGCAAAGAAATGGACGGTGTTGTAACGAGCATCGTCAGTCGCCTGATCGACGCGAAAGTACTAACTGAAGAGGAGCAAATCGCCACTGAGAGGCAATTAAGTGACGATATACAGAACTCATTCTCTGCCAGTCCTCTCTCGCAAATAGATATTTCGACGCCTGCAACTCTAGCTGAGCATACACGCATAGTCGAAGAATCGGTCGATTCAGCCAGCGACATATTCGCACGTGGACTACTACGAACATTTGGCAAGCACACCCAAATGGCATTTCAAGTTGCTGCGCCCATAGGCCGTTTTGGGAAAGTAATTCCAAACGAAGGTGAAGATTCTCGACTGCTTGTCGTTGATCGGCGGGAGATTGAAAGCTTCCGCAGTATCCGGAATCTGATCAAGCGCCATTTGTCGAAAGTAAGAAGTGGCGACGCTGATTCCGGCTCATCGCGTCCACAGCGTCCACTTTCCATCGCCGTCTTCGGCCCGCCTGGTTCGGGTAAATCTTGGTCAGTACGCAAGATTGTCGACAGTATCGGTGATGTAGGTGAAGTACACCCATTTCAATATAATCTTTCCCAATTCTCTGGCCCGGACGATCTTGCAGTCGCCTTTCGAAGTATCACCGATGCGATTGCTGTAGATAAGATTCCCATCGCATTCTTCGACGAATTTGACACACAATATAAATCGTCACCACTTGGTTGGCTGCAGTACTTTCTTGCTCCGATGGAAGACGGAAAATTCCGTGACTCAGGTGATAAGACTCTCCAGTCAGCGATTCTAGTATTTGCTGGGGGGTCTAGCACGAGTTTCGCCGATTTTTGTCGGAAGAAAAATGATGAGCAGTGGATACTATTTAGCCAAGCGAAGGGCCCCGATTTCATTAGTAGGCTCAGTGGTCACCTTGAGATTCTTGGGGTGAATGCAGTCGATGTCGATGACGAACTTTATCTGGTTCGACGTGCGGTCGTCCTTAGGTCTTTGTTACGTGAACTTCAGCGACCTGGAAAAGGCGTGTTAGCAAGAATAGATGATGACATTCTTCGAGCATTTTTATGTATTCCAAAGTACCACCACGGAGTTCGTTCAATGCGAATCCTTCTTGAACTGTGTCAGACGCAATCTGGTACAATTAGTCAGAGTGTGCTTCCACTAATAGAGCAGTTGAATATGCACGTTGACGGTAAGACTTTCGTTGACTTGGTGTCGAATGTGTCGGTGTCTGCTGGAAGGAGCCGACTGTTTCGCTAAGTGAATGATATTGAAACATCGCTGGCATCAGTATCGAAGTGTATACGCCGGACTCTTGCTCAGCCGATCCCGACTTCGGATGTAGGTGAGTGTCGTCCTTGGATCGGCATGGCCCGCGAAGTCCTGCAAATCGATGATATCCGCTCCTCGTTCTCGGCCGGTGGTGAGCGCCGTCACACGCAGCGAATGGACCGTCACGGCGGGGTCGAGCCCCAGTTCGCGAGCGTACTGTTTGACGAGGGATTGAATGGCTCGCTTGGACAAGGGCGTAGTCTTGAATCCATCTCTTCCACGTCCACGGGCAGTGGCCGTCGCCCGGAACATCGGTCCGTGCGGATCGTCGTGCAGTCCGGCAAGGTCGAACCATGCAAGGATGCGTTCGACGGCTTCGGGATGCAATGGGACGCGGCGCTCCTTCCCGCCTTTGCCGAAAAGTTCCAGCACTTTGTGTCCGCCGGTCTCCTTGAAATCCCGCACGCCAAGCCGCGCGAGTTCCCCGACGCGACACGCCGAGTAGGCCAGCACACCAAGGATTGCCCGATCACGGGAACCGACGGGCGTGTCGTTGTCCGGGGATTCCAGCAGTCGCCTGCAATCCTGCGGTGAGAGTCCGACCGTTTTGCCGTCACGCGGCACACTCGGTGCTTGGACGAAATGGCTGTGCGCTGGATTCGCTCCGGTGTAACCGTAGGTCTGCAGGTACGAAAAGAGCGAACGAAGCACGGTCAGCTTCCGGAGGATCGACACATTCGCGAGGCCACGTTCCCGGAGGTGGTCCCGCCATGCGGCGACCTGAGCCGGGCGGATCGTCAAAAGCGATTCGAGTTCATTGGACCCGCCGACGAATGCGAGGAACTGCTGGAGATCGCGGGCATAACAGTCGCGGGTTTGCGCTGACGCAGATCGTGCGAGCCATGCATCGCGTGCTTCGGCGAGACGACCACGAAACTTCGAACCCGTCAATTCACCGGGCTTCTCGAACGCCGGAATGATGTCCGAAGTTGACGATTCTGTTGAATGGTTGTCCGGTGCAGGAACGACAAGAAGTGCGGTCGAAATGCTTGACGCAGTGGTCGGAGTATCGTCTGGCGGCCGATGGTCGGGAGGGGCGTCGTTCACGTCACGTAAAGTGAGTTTCGTGAAGTATACGGGGGAGTCCACCGCCGCGCAACTTTTTCGCGCGTCGTCGAATGCCAGACCGCATTTCACGACCTTTGTCTAGCGTTTTCATTACGACGACGAAGACGCATGAGCGGCACGACGCGTTTGAAGCCTGGCCAAGTTCGGAGTTGTCGGCACTTCTCGATGCGTCGGGCGATCCCACAGGATCTCACTGCGTTTCGCTGTCCCTCTGGTCAGTGTCATGCCATAAACCGGTCGAGCGGGTGAGTGGTAAACTGACACGCACTGTCACTTTTCTCTTGAGGAGTGCAGACCGCTGGCCAAACAGCGATTTGGGAATCCTATGGCAATAACTTCGGGTCAATATCCAAGCCCCCCCCAACGATTCGAGCAGGCTTGAGCTTATCGCTCCCATTTGAATAATAAGCGGTCCCTTCGAGCCGGTACTGTACAGAACCACCATCGATTTTGAAAAACGGTACTGACACTTCCGAACCAATTGCGTCTCGTGGCGCGAGGCGATATGGCCCCACGTTTGATTCTCGTACCTGAGCATCCTGACCCACGCTTTGTACGATTGTGATTTCGACGTAGCGAAGGTCGGTACCACGTTGTATATCGACTGCTGGAAGCAGATTACGAACTCTAATTGATTCCAGAATTCCCGCATCGCGCTCGAAGTCTTCGGACCAATCCCTAATATCGAGCGATATCGCCTCTGGCGGAATCTTACTACCCAACAGATTGAAATCTGAGGGAACGTTGAAGACGTCACTCACCTTAACACGCGCCGACGGCTGCAATACTACGGCGTCGCGCTGCCTCGGTCGCAACAACGCCGATTCCCTGCTTTGAATGTATGACACGCTCGCGACGTGAACACTCTTGTTGACTAATTCCTCGTTTTCGAAGGAGACGGCCGCTTCGGTCCTCCTGGCCTGTGAAACCGAAACTGTTATTGGCCCTCCAGTAGTTTTTGGATTAGTGCCGATCTCCCAATCAAAATCCAATGGTAGCCCTGCGTCACTGGCCAATCTCCATACAACCGAAGAACCAGTTCGCGTGTCTACAGTCAAACTCAATTGAAGCGTGTCGCCGACCTGCTTGGCATCGAGCTGCTCTATCCCTGGGGTCGACGTCGCCCGGGGGGTTAGCCTCCATTGCGTGAATAATCCAGCATAGCTTTCGCCCGTTTTGCGAAGTTCTTCCTCCAACAACGCGGCTGACGCCGAGTCTACGATCAACTTCGCATCAAACGACAACGTCGCCTTTTCAGGGCGCTGGGGATCATAGCGAACAAGCCCAACCGAAAGCCGTTGTGCATTCCGGCGTACCTGTATTAAAGCCGCAGTTGGAGCCGCAAACACGCGAGCCTTCTGCGCGTCGACGAATACACAAAGATCACGCACAACGTTATCCACTCCCTGCACAGTTACCTGCCGAGAGTAGAGTGGCGGCAGCAACTCTGCCTTCTCTGCATTCAATCGAGACAATACGTCCCGATATGCCTTAAGAGCATCATCCCCCTTAGGCACTCCACGGGAAGGCATCTGTTGAAACCGTCGAAACCAAGATGCGACCTCTGGAAGATTGTTCCTGCGCACTGCATCCAAAATCTTCGCTTCTATGAACTCCCAAATTCGAATCTGCCATACCGCCAAAGAATCGTCCGGCACAATCTGATCGTCACCCTTGTTGGTAAGATTGGTGATCAACCGCACACTGCCATCTTGGCCCGGCTTGTCGGTAAAGTAATAGCTACGTGTCTGCACATTCGCTTGGATGGCTGCGGTTGGGTCGGCCGCTCGCTTAAACTTTTCTTCGCTCACAAGTTTGTCCAATCCCACCTTCGTATCACCGTCAAGAAACTCTTCACAAGCAATCAACAGCCGGCCACCGGTACCCTGCCGCATTCCACCGCGCATGTCAAATCCCGCCATCGCCCTGTAGCTTAAAACGCCTCCGGGTTCGCGAACAATCCGCCGAGCGAATATCACCAGAGTTCCCCCATTTGTGACATGAGGACTCGTGTTAAGAATCTCGGATTTACCTTTAATAGTGAACGTATCAGACAGCAGATACATTTCCCCGGTGGTGGTGTAATCATCTATACTCCACTTTACCCCGTCAAGAACCATTTCCGCGTCAATTATAACCGTCTTCTTCTTTGCTAGCGACTGCATTTGGGCGACATGCTCTGCAAGGTTGCCCCTTACGATCGTCTCCGAAAACTTATCAAGAGGCGTTGGTGGTTTATTGTCCGGCCGGCGTTCACCAGCGGTAGGCATTCGCGTCAGGATGGTGCCGTCCTGGCCCTTTATTTCGGCACGATCGACAACCTTCGTCGAATATCGGCTAATCACTTTTGGATCGAGACTTCTCAAAGTCACTGGATCTGCCACAGTGACGACGCCAGCTTTTTTTGGAGAAACTTCGGGATTCTGAGCGCAAAGCGTCGACGCAGCGGCCAGCATCACGCAGGGCAGCGCAGGACAGAGAATTGCAATCCGATACATTTGGCATCTCCTATAAATGCCGCATTTCGTTCAAAAGGGAGCCCTGATCGGCTCACGCCGCGCACCGTCGCAGACGTACTTGCCAGCGTGCTAACGCTCGACTACGACACTGCCACGCACAACCACCGCCTGCTCAAGGTATACAGAGGCACTGAGGTCAATCGTCGACCTTAGCATTTCAACCTGTACACCACGGCGGTACTTATATCCCAGCGATAGTGCTGCCTTTGACTTCGACTCGCCGTCGGGAGACAACTTCTTTTGTTCGACAGGGAATGGCTGGGGATCCTGCAAAAGCTGGCGCACGATCTCGGACACGACTGCTGCTCGTAGCATAGAGGTAGTGGCTTCGGGTGCGGAAGCTGTTCCATCGATCCAGTCAACTTTAACCCATTTTTCTTGAATTGTCCTTTGAGCAAAAGAATCAAGAATGTTGCTGTCTACGAGACCTTCCGTAGATGCCTCCATGTCGAGATTCGTTGCCAGTGCCTTCCAGTCGAACGTTACGCGCGCACCGCATGGCGGAATGGTACGCCCCCACGTAAGAACGACGATTGACGACATTTCCATCCGATCGGCACCCTTGGGTGCTCGCGTCATGAATTGAACCGGAATGCCCGTCAACTTGCCAGCCGCGACCGGTCGGTTCCAAACATCCGTCCCATTTGCTTGAAGCCAGATACCGAAGACCTTTGGCGATATCTGAGCAACGTTGACGTCCTCTCCAATCCGATCGCGGGACGCCTTCAGAAGAGTCGCGACGTCTTTCGAATCTGCGACAAGAGAAACGCTGCCAGTCACCAGAACATCATCACCAACGGCTATCGCCTGAAGAGCGTCTGCCTGATTTCCGAATTCGTCGACAGGTACGACTCGTGCGGGCAAATAGGATATCTTCTTGCTCTGCTCGTTCATGTCAGCGACAACGAGGCTGCCCCAAGCTGTTCCGACCGCGAGTCGGAATTCGATCGGATCCGCAGCATCAGTGCACAATACAAAAAATGTAAAAAGCATTCCTAATGTGAGGACTGTGTCGCGATTCATTGTGCACTCCAACAGGTCGTTACTGAGGCGGCCACTTCGAAGGATCCAGGGAAATATCAAAACCGATTCGCGGCGATCGAAGATCCTGTCCGTTATACTCCCACGGCAGGTCATTTCGCCCGATGAACTTGTAGGTAATCGTTGGAATGATGGGCAACGGGTCCGACGCATTCGAAGGCTTAGGGATCAAGAACGCTAGTGGGTCAGGTGGAAAGTACTTACCATCATGCAGCTTTGCCTTGAGAGTATAGTCATATTGATCTGGCCCAGACCTCAAAGTAATGACGACTTTGTCTAGTTTCTCAGCGGGAGTCACTCTCTTCCATGGCAAATATGACCCATCGAACAGGACGACATCCGCGGCATCTCTTGGATTAATCGCACCAGTGCGATTGCCCGTAAACAATGCGAGTTCTTTCTCATAATTAAAGTCTTGCGTTCGCGAAGTGACCGTTACACGAGCCACCAGTCGCAACTTGTCCGACGGCACGTTTTCAATAGCCTTATCGAGTGTAGTCAATGGGAACATGATTGCTAAAGTCGGGTCTTTCCCCTCAACTCCATTAACTACTGGCACCCAGGCCTTTCCGGGTCGCCACCTTGCGCTACGCGTATTGTAAATCATCTCCTTCCCTACCTCCTTTATTCCAAGGTCGACTTGGACAGAGTCCGCAAAGTCCCAAGTGCCGAATTCCGGGAGAATAAGGTATGCGGTCCTGAAGCCGAGTGAAGCGGTTATAATCAGTTGTTTTACAAGGTCTTCGTCGCCAAGGTATTTGTTGATGTTTATGAAACCTCCGGCGATTGTCTTGCGCTCTGTAATTGACTGCACATTGAACTTAAATGTCTCTGTTCCCCTGCCGGAGAGGTTGATGTTCTTCGTTGCAACAGAATAACCAGCGCCTCCGAAGAACCCACCGGCGTCCGGTTCGGTTGCCTTCGCAGGATCGATTTGGGTGGGTGGCTTCATTGCCTCGAGAAGTTCATCGTTTATGCGCTTAACTACGGGCTGAAGGTATTTGTCGATTTGGTTCATATCGAAGTTTTCGCCTTGGATGACACTGACTTCGATGGCCTTATCACTTTCAAGCCGTTCACGAATCTCCTTCGCACTTACGCTGGCACTAGCACCGACGAGACCGAAGTACGATGCACGGGCGCGAAACTCGCTATCCTTGCTATAGTGGGAAAATGATTTGCTCCAGTCGACCTTGACCTGGAAGCCCGCCGGTGGTGTCAATCCGAGATAAGTAAATTCCACGCGGACAGGTACGCCAGTTTTGCTCTTCACAAGCGCGTTGTATACGTCAGCTCCCTTGTTCGTTAAGTCAATTGAAAAGACCATTTTTTGGCTTGAATGGATTGGGGCGACGCCAGCACCAAAAGGTTCGGAAGATATCAGCGCCCCAGTTGGAGCATAGAGGTCGACTTTAGCTGTCTTAAGTGGCATTGCCGCAAGTCGGATGTTTGCGGGATCAATGCTTTTTTGTTGGCTGATCGCTTGTTTCATAATAGTCAGAGTTTCCGGCGGTGCAGCGAGCGTAGCTGCGAACTGCAAAATCCCACCTTCAAGCGTCTGCCCCGGTTTCGCAATATCTTCAAACTGGTATCGCAGCAGGGTGAATTCTGGTTCGACTTTGTTTCCATTTTGGCGCTCATAGAGGCGCGGACTGTTTGGCATGTAGTACCATTGCTCGGATCGCGCAGCGTCGCGAATGACTGTATAGGTGTCCTTTGTGCCGTCGATTTTGATATCTTCGATGACGTTTTCGGCAGCAAGACTGGCTTGCGCGAAAGCATGATCCGCGCCTATCCCAATAATCAATACTATTGAACCAGGTAACCAGCAAAAATACCGGCAGCAGTGAAGCGAGAGGGCTCTCAGACAGTACGTTGGTGACAGCATGAGTTTCTCCTGTTGCAAACAATATGTTTTGTATTCAGATCTTCTTGAATGTGTGATGTTTCTCGACCCTACTTCACCCACGATGGTCTAAACGCCTGCTTGCGAAGTCGCAGTCTGCGTTCCAAAATCATCAAGTGCGCCGATTGCAACACGTAAAATGAGATTGGCGACATCGGTGGAATCTAGGAGCATGATCGACTATCCAAGACAAAATGCCGAACAGGTGTGGAGAATGTGTTGCGAAATGGTACCGTATTCGCCTCGCAATACAAGTGAAACCGAGGCTTGTCCAAACGAATCGTCGACCCATTCTGGCGATCTGTCAGAGATCAGAAGAGTTGTCCGGGTGGCGGCGGGGGTTGCGTGGGAACAGCCGGTTCCGCAGCGGTGATTGGGGCCTTCGAAGCCGCTGAGGGGATGGGAGTTGGCGGTGCCACCGACGCGGACTCTCCTTGCTTGGTCTTTCGTCGACGCGGCTTTGTAAGTGATGGCTGTTCCGAAGCGGTTTCTTGTGCGGGTGAAACCGCGCGCGGATGTCGGATCGCCTTGAGCAATTCTCTTTGGGCATCGTCGAGCACGCTCAGGAGGGTGTTGAGCTGCTCTTGAGCCAGTTGCCCCAGTGGCTCTGCCAGTCGGTCAACAACCTGATCGATGACGGCATCTCGCAGTTGATCGTCGGAAAGTGCCTCCGAAGTCGGATCATGCTCGGGCAATGACAACAGAGAGAACTCGAAGGAACGGCCATTCCCCTCCCCCACCGAAACCAGCGGCATGCGATGTACATGCACGACGAGCGGTTGATGAGGTAGGCCATTTCGCGTGAGCCAGGTTAGATCCTCTCTGATTTGATCAACAACGTCCGTCAAGACGCGGACGTTCCCCGCGAGTTCCTCGACGGCCGCCTGCAAACGATTCGCAGGAGAGTCGTCCGATTCTGCCGAAGTTGACGGAGATCGTCGCGTCATTCCCGAGACAGCTTAGCTCAAATCGATTGCTTGCGCCGCACGGATTTCACGGGGCGATGCCGAGCGACGCCTTCAGGCATTGGTCGATACACTTCATAGACATAGCTGGGCGGGGTGGCATCGTTCGACTGTCGCGGCGGTGATCATGCATCCCAGATGGGAAGCTCTTTCTTCACCCTTCGTAGAACCAAAGATGTGCCACTGCTCGGCTTTGAGAGCAGTGCCGAACATGGGGAAACCTTGAGAGAGCTCGCTCGAATGGGTGTGGTCGGCGGATTGCCGTTGATTCTGGTCAGGAGTCGGAAGTCAGGAGTGACACAACCCCGGTGGGGTATTTCATGACGGTTGTTCACGTTTCCCAGGGTAGCCGCGGCGCGCGGCAACCCTGGGCTATGAGACGCAACTCCTTCGGAGTAAACAAAACCTGCATTTCTCTGTTACCTCTGTGTTTCAATCCTCATCCTCAGGTTGCCCGCTTGGTTAGCACGATGTGAGTTGCCCGCTGCGATGGGACATGCCGGGTGCATGTGTATCCCAAGTCTGCGAGGTTGATGCCGTCAAATAACCGCTCACCCGCGCCAAGCAAGACTGGTGCGATGGCGAGATGGAGTTCATCGATCAATCGCTCCTGAAGGTATTGCCTGATTGTCGCCGCTCCGCCTCCAATTCGGACATCCTTTCCGTTGGCGGCATCGCGAGCTCGTTCCAGCGCGACGCGAATCCCGTCCGTCACGAAATGAAAAGTCGTGCCTCCCTCCATGACGAGTGGCGCACGAGGATGATTGGTGAGCACGAAAACTTGCGCATGGTAAACCGGGTTCTCACCCCACCATCCTCGCCAGCTCTCATCAGGCCAGGAACCGCGCACTGGCCCAAACATGTTTCTGCCCATGATCCAGGCACCAACATTGTCGAAGCCGCGCGCGGCAAAGTCGTCGTCAATTCCGGTCTCTCCGTCTTTGCTTCCGAACAGTTGCGCCTGAAACGTGCGAGTCGCGAACGCCCATCCGTGAAGGGGAGTTCCACCGACTCCCAGCGGGTTCTTTAGGCTCTGATCCGTCCCTGCGCCAAAGCCGTCAATCGAAATGGTGTAGCTTTCCACGCGGAGTTTCGTCATTTGGTTGTTCCTTCTGCATTCATTGAGTCGTTCAATCCCTGGCCGCTCAGGATTTGCGGGATACATTTTTCCACGCGCAAGGCCCGCGTCTTGGACTGCCTGGCTTGAGAAAAATAATAGAGGTAGGCCTTTTGCCGACCCGGCGTCAACGCGTGAAACGCAATCTTCAAAGCGGGGATTGTGTCGAGTTTCTGCTGAAACTCTTCAGGAATGGCAAAATCGGCCGTCTTCTTGAGCGTCACTTTCAAACCGGCCTGTTCGACTTCCACGGCTTCCTGGATGTAGGCCTTCAAAATGGGTTTCAGTTTGACAACCTCGCGAGCAGTGGTGAACCGCATCTGCCGCCCTGCCTGAGTCTGTTCACCGGGCCTGACGAGAATCCCCTCGGGATCCTTCAACAAGGCGCCTTTGAAGAACAGCAGCGCGCAATAGTCTTTGAAGCCGTGGATCAGGACAATGTTTTTTGATTCGAGCGTGTAACAGGGCCAGCCCCACTTCAAGTCTTCGGTCAGTTGACAACCAAGGGCGATCGTTCGCAGTTTGTCAAACTCGTCCTGCCACTTCCCGGCCCTCTTGAAACCAGCATCGGTCTTGGGATTCGTTGGACTCTTGGCGGCTTGCTTCATGGGAAACCTCTGATGGTCAGGGGGAGGGGTCAGGAGACAGGAGACAGGGGTCAGGGGTCAGGGGTCAGGAAACCGGAAACACGACCGATTGGTTTGTCTTGATCCACTGAAACGAGCGACAACATCGTGCCATCTAGCCGGGTGGTGTAAACCCCCGGAAATGGGCACACGCAAATCGACCGAGCCTCGGAGAGGCGACAGACGCCCGCCCTCAAATGCGAGTCCACGGCCACCCCTCCGGGCAACGCCGTGAACGACTTTTCTTCGAGAAAATGAAGGTCTTTGCCCCAACGGGGCAGGATTCGACAGCCCAGGCTGAAGGCCTGGGAAAGCGATCGATACGTACCAACAAAGCCCCAAAGGGGCGCGACCATTCCCGGTCACGCCCCTTTGGGGCTTTGATTACGCCATTTGGCCCAGCCCCCAGGCCTTCAGCCTGGGCTGTCGAATCCAACCCCGTTGGGGCCAAGAAGAAAATCGTTCACGGCGTTCCCCGAAGGGCAACGCCGTGAACGATATTTCACCGCGAAGAGGAGAGTT
>Ga0206999_10037_pt1 | contig 33699 bp, 24 predicted proteins | sample Alteio_BWMinCont_92_FD_153482 | JGI IMG/M metagenome (GOLD analysis project Ga0206999, IMG submission 153482) | Enriched cells from forest soil in Barre Woods Harvard Forest LTER site, Petersham, Massachusetts, United States -... | ecosystem: Environmental > Terrestrial > Soil > Temperate forest >...
GATGGTGTTCTCGCCGGCATAATAGTAGGCAGGTACCGGCTGAAACAACACAAGACCAACATCCGCGTTCCCCAACTCTCTCAAAACAGCTTGATGCGATTGCCGCCCTAGGTACCGGATGTTTGGCTCCGCGCAGACCTGCTGTTCCTCCTCTGGACATCCGAAGTGGCCGAGCAGGCGAAGCTCAAAACCGGTGGATTGCAGCCTTCGGGCAACCTCTAACATGACGTTCAGGCCTCGGTCAGAAGTAAGTTCTCCGGCATAGATAGCAACGCGTGCAGCGGCGGTACGTACGAAACGTTCTTGGATAAGCGGCAGGAAGGGATAGTTTGCGACCGCGCTCACACGTTCGGAGTGGAAAGTGCTCGCGGTGAATCGGTCTGCCGTGACCACGTGATCGAACTACTTATAAAACAGAAGGGCTGTGACTGCATTGAGAGTATTAACGTTATCGCACATGTTTCCGACGCCTGAAGCGCCCACACAAAGCGTTTTCATCATCGAACAAATGAAAGCATTGCGCAAACTCGGGATCGTGATGAAAGCAATAGCTCCAACTCCATGGGCGCCGCCGATGCTCGACTTCCTACCAAAGGTCAGGAAACACATGTGCATGCCCAAATCGGCGAACTTGGAAGGAATCCGAGTAACATACCCCAGGTTCATTGCGTTTCCAGGAGCGCGGTTTCGCTTTTTGTACGGGCTATTTTGCTATCTTGCCTGCCGACACATCGTGAGAAAGCAGGTGAAGGAAGGCGGAATAGACTTGATCCATGCGCATACGATCATGCCTGACGGATTTGCGGCACTGCTTTTAGGCGATGAGTTCAATATTCCTGTGGTCTGCACAGTTCATGGATCTGATATCAACATTTATCCTCACGAGAGCTGGGCAACGCTTCTTGTAACCAAGTGGGCTCTCCGCCGAATCAAACATGTCATCGCGGTCAGCGAAGACCTGGGAAAGAAGGTCAACCTCCTCATCGGCTCTAGAGAGGTCAAAGTAATAAGAAATGGGGCGGATGAGGAATTGTTCCACGCTAATGCGAAGTCGGCAGCACGTACATTATTGGGCCTTCCGGACAAGGCCAAGATTGTGTTGTTTATTGGCAACTTGCTGCGGGTGAAGGGGCCGGAATATCTTTTACAGGCCGTCTCGCACATAAGTTCTTCTGATTTTCTTTTGTATATTGTCGGCGATGGCAGGCTACGAGATGGCCTTCGGGCGCAAGCTGGACATCTGGGCATCTCAGCGCGATGCGTTTTTGTCGGTGCGCGGCCGCACGAGGAGATCGCATCTTGGCTTTCTGCCGCCGATTGTCTAGTACTATCCAGCATCAGTGAGGGTTTTCCCACGATCATCGCGGAGGCCATGATGTGCCGGGTGCCGGTTGTGGCGACGGCGGTAGGCGGCATTCCCGAAGTCGTCAAGCATGGTAGCACCGGCCTATTGGTTCAGCCGCGAGACCCGGTATCGCTAGGGGAAGCTATTTGTTCAGCTCTGAAAAATGACACCAACATACGAATGATGGTGGATCGAGCTGAGGAGGCGGCGAGAGCGGAGCTGACATGGGAAGCAAACGCCCGAAAGACTGTAGACGTATACCGAGAGGCACTCGCGAATGCCTTCAAGTGCGACGGAATGACACCGCGAGAAGCGAATACGGGGTACAGGTTGAAGCGACTCTTCGACTTATGTATTGCTGTGCCGGCCGTTGTTTTGACCGCGCCGGTAATGTTTCTCACTTCTATTCTCGTAGCCCTCTTTCTGGGGAGGCCGGTCCTTTTTCGGCAACGGCGACCGGGACGAAACTCGACAATATTTACGCTCCTAAAATTCCGGACTATGACGCAGGAAGTGGGTCCGGACGGAGAACTGCTTCCGGACGATGAGCGGCTCACATCGTTTGGTCGCTTCCTGCGTCGTTCGAGTCTGGACGAGCTACCCGAATTGATCAACGTCTTCCGAGGGGAAATGAGTATCGTGGGCCCCCGACCACTCGTGGTTCGTTACTTGGAGCGCTACTCTTCGGATCAGATGCGTCGACATGAGGTCAACCCTGGAATTACCGGTTGGGCCCAAGTGAATGGCCGTAACGCACTCAGTTGGGATCAGAAGCTCGCAATGGATGTCTGGTATGTCGATCACCAATCGTTTTGGCTCGACACCAAGATCGTGGTGTTGACACTATGGACTCTTATGACACAGTACGGAATTGACGAACCGGGCCAGATCGGTTCCTCAGAATTTCTCGGGGATGGGCGCGGTAGGATGGAGACCGCGGAGATCGGCTCTTGCGATCAAGGACCATCATAAGAGATTGACCGGCGAGTGGGCCGGTGTGAGGCATAAATCCTCCGAGCGACTACGCCATGGCTATGAACGAACAATTACTTTCTACTCTCGACAGTGCGTTGTGGGAAAAGCATCTACCTGCGGGGAGGAGTGTATTTGGAAGCATTGGCTATGCGCGCATTTGCGAGCGGTACCGTAACTGCGTGCCCAGACTATTTGTAGTAGCTAGTGCTAATGGGTCCATCTGTTACCCAATACACTTGCGTTCGACCGATGTTCTTCCATTTGCGGGGGTTCACCGGGGAATGTGGGACGCAGGATCGCCGGAGTTTACAGGTCCGTTGCTCCATGAGGGAAGCAAGCCGTTGGCCCTCACGTTCAGGGAAAAATGCGATGCTGCTTTTGACTCAGAAGGGATTATTACGGAGTTTGCCCATCTCAATCCATGGGCTGACAACTCAAACCTGCTGCATGCAACCAACGTATACTTCGACCGCGAGATCGTATGGGTCGACGTCAGCTTGAGTCCGGAGGTTCTATGGAGAGATCACTTTGCACGCTGCTGCCGATATAGCATTTCTCGCGCCCAAAGAGAGGGGGTTAGTACCTTCTGCGGGACTACGGACGAGGACATCGGAGAATTCTACCGGCTTTACATCCAAACTATGCAGCGTAGCCATGCACAAGTCAGCTACTACTTTCCATATGAGTACTTCAAGGCGATCCGCGATGAACTGGCAGGTCATGCGCGATTTGTCCTAGCCGAATATAAGGGACAGATCGTTGCAGCAGCACTATATCTTCATGATCACGCTAACATGTTCTACTATCTGGCCGGTAGTGACGAATCGTTTCACAATGTACGTGCTGCCAATGCGGTTATCTACGACACAATTTGCTGGGCACACGCAGCTGGGAAGAAAAGAATGATACTGGGAGGAGGATACAAGCCAAACGATGGCGTTTTCGACTTTAAATCGACGTTTTCGCGACATCGTAAGTCATTTCATACTTACAGGCGAGTACACCTCGAGGACAACTACGCTGCACTAAGTCAAGGTTGGCGAACCTACTATGACGCCCGCGAGGACGATCTGGGATATTTTCCAGTTTATCGGTGCATTCCGGAGTCGATTTCGGTGTCTACGCCACTATGTGTTAGGGATGCCCCATTGCCCTCATTAAGTTGAATGCTTGGCATAAGCCACTTATGAAAGTTGCAACTCCTGACACCTACCAGCTCTCATCTCTCGCGGCGAAGCGGCTCTATGTAGCGCTCTCTACAGCGAATGCCAGAGCGGCAGCTGCGATTGGGCGTATCTAAAACCAATCTCACCTTTACGCTTCAAGTGGTGATCAAGGGCCATCGAGCGGCTCATATAAAAAAGGAGGCAGTATGGACAGCAAAGCCACAAAACCAATCTCGGCAGAGATGTTTCCAGGGCCGGGCTTTCGCGTGAAAACGGAGTTTCCTCGTTTAGACTCCCATTTCATGGAGCAATTTACAGAATTTGCAACCCCGGATATTTCTGACATGCTCAACCGGCTATACGCCATGGACTCTGCGGTCGCCTGCCTCACGGGCAAGCATCACCGGCTGTGTGGTCCGGCTTGTACCGTTAAGGTATTTCCAGGGGATAATTTGATGGTGCACAAGAGTCTCGACGTGGCCATGCCGGGGGACATCGTGGTCATCGATGCCCATGCTTCTTCCATGAATGCGGTGTTAGGCGACTTGGTTTCGACCAAGGCGAGACATCGCGGCATAGCCGGCTTCGTCGTAGATGGATTCATTCGTGACTTGCCCGACATTCTGGAACTGGACTTCCCAATATTTGCACGTGGTACAACGTCCATCGGACCACTCCACCGCGGGCCGGGTGAGATCAATTACCCGATCTCTTGTGGTGGTATCGTGGTGAATCCAGGTGACGTCATCGTTGCAGACGGTGCGGGCATTGTCGTTATTCCGCAGGAAATTGCATGTGATTTGCTGAAGAGACTGCGTAATCAGAAAGCCAGCCAGGCCGCGTACCTGGCGGGTGTCAAGCGCGGTGATTTTTCCAACGCCTGGGTGGACAGAATTCTGATGGAGGCTGGATGTGCTGTCGCTCCTACCGGGGAAACCGTAGCCGCTTGAAGAAGCAGGAGGAATGCTGATGTATCCACTGATTTGCCGGCCGAGTGTGGCCAAAATCTTTTACGTTGGATATCGCTTGAAAGAAGCCTTCCGAGTGCGGCGTTCGGATACGCACCTCGCTCTCGAACATCGATGCCATTTCTATGCTGAACTCTGGCGTGATGCTGCATCTCAGCTTGGGGCTAGCATTGAAGTATTGGGAAATGAAATTCTGGAAATTCGGCTTGGCCAGGAATGTACGCGTGTTCAGCAGAACAGCACTGCCCTCGAATGTGAAATCACTGTTGCAGTGGCAAAAAACAAGCCACTAGTGCACCGCCTACTAGCAAAGCGGCAATTGCGAACCCCCAATTATTGCGAGTTCACGCTCAATGAGATCGCTAGAGCGGCCGATTTTGTCGAAAGCGTCGCAAGCAGATGTGTTGTAAAACCTGCAAATGGCGGGGGGGGCCGAGGAGTGACGACTGGTGTGATTGGCGGTTTCAGCTTGATTCGTGCGGTCGCAAGCGCGGCAGTTTACGGTAATGATCTCATGGTGGAACAGCAGGTGCATGGTGACGTTTACAGGCTTCTTTATTTAGATGGTGTATTGATGGATGCGGTTCTACGAAAGCCTTCTGCGGTGGTAGCCGACGGAAAATCTACCGTTCGGGAACTGATTCGTTTGGAAAACGAAGCCAGGCTAAACACGGGGCCTAACCTTGCACACGCTCTTATTGTGATCGACACGGACGTGCGAAGTACGCTCTCTGCCCAGGGGTTGACACTTTCTTCCGTACCAGCAAAGGGAACGGTAATAACCCTTAAGATGGTCATCAACGACAACTCGCAACAGGACAATTTCAACGCGAAGCATCTGCTATGCAAATCAATCATTGAAGATGGCGCAGCTGCCGCAGCGTCTGTTGGCGTACGGCTCGCGGGCATCGACGTGATCACGCCTGATCCCAATGTGCCCTTGGCGGAGTCGGGCGGCGTCATCCTTGAGGTCAACACAACGCCCTCCTATCACCATCATTATTACAAGCGCAACGGAAGTTATCCCGTTGCAGTCCATCTATTACCATTTCTGCTCGCCAACGGCGTAGCGGAACAACACACCACAGCAGCCTGAGACAGGAGCTCAAAAATGTCAAAAATGTTCGACTTCGACGCAAATAAATATGCCGATACATTTGCCGAGCACGGGTACGTGCATATTCCGGAGGGCTTGCCAGCGGACTTCCACGCTCGACTAGTCAAGTATGTCGAAGATTCATTCGACAAGAAGCATCTGAAAGACTTCGCTCGCGGCGATAAGCAGCAGGCGATGTTCGAATTTCTTGAACCGGAGCACTATGATGAGTTGCGCGAAACCGTCGCGGCCGTTTGTGGGGTCGATGTAAACAGCCTGACCTTATCGGAGCGCCACATCAAAGAGTACGAGCCCGGCGCCGACCCGTATCCACTGGCGCATAAGGACCGCTTCGGCTCAGAAATCGCCGTTGGCTTCTCGATTCGTGTTCCGGAAGGATCCACGCTGGTCATGTATCCGGAGTACGATGTCAGCGTCAACCCATTCAACTCCACCGCCGAGCTCCGTTCCAGCTTCTCTCCGCAAGCGCTGCCAGATGCGAGGCTGAAAGATGCTCCCCGTGTAGAAATTCAGGATCGGCCGCGTGATGTGCAGATTTTCCGAGGAAACGCGGTGTGGCATCTGCGCGAACACGGCGCTGGCACTACGGTGCTGTATTTGAAATTGAATACCTATAACTGCGACACACTCGGAGAGGATCCGAATAGCTTCGAGATGCGGCAGCGAACACTAGCGATGGCGGGCTCATCTCCTTCCATCTGGACAGCAAGCATACCGGTAATTGCAAGACGCGTAGATTACATTCATCGCCGTTATAACCGCGACTGGAGCGAACTCTTCGGCGTGGTCCTCTACGGACAGCCCCACGCCACCGTCACTGAAGCTGAATGCGAGGCACTGCGCGCGATGGATGGACGCCGAACCGTAGCTGAAATCGCCCAGCAAATGGGAGAGTTAGGCGAAGACGAAGATGTGCGCGAAGCCATTCGCCAGTTGGCTCTGCGCGGTATTGTCGATCTGCTCAACGCGCCCATCGCAATGGGGCAGACCCGCCCCGCACTTCTTACGCAGGTGGGGTGACCGTCTGCACTACAAAACGGATCCGAGAGAATCGACTTGTTAAATGGTAAGTTAACGCCCGCCATCATTGTGGGAGGGGAACATGGGTGCCTTTCGATCGCCCGGAGTCTGGGTGCCGCCGGCATACCGGTCTATGCGATCAACCATCGGCAATCAGTGGTTAAGTATTCGCGGTTCTGTAAATGGATCGATCTGCCGGACAGTAAGGCAATCGGGACAGAGGTTTGGGCAGCGTACCTGTTGGGACGTGAGTCCAATCATCTCCGAGGTGCGGTTCTGTTGGCGGCGAGCGATGAGGCAATCGAACTCATCGCAGAGCACCGGCAGGGGCTCGCTGAAAAATTTACACTCGATTTGTCGAATCCGGACGCGCAGCTTTGCATGCTCGACAAACTCTGCACCTACCGCGTCGCGCAGGCGGCGGGGGTACCGACCCCGCAGTTCTGGGTGGCCAATACACCGGAGCAGATTGTCAAATTGCAGCACGAGTTGCTTTTCCCTCTAATCCTCAAGCCCGTCCTCGGTCACAAATTCAGCAGGAAATTCACCGGCCACTACGCCGTTACTTACAACATGGACGAGTTGCTTCGTGCCTTTGAAACGGTCTGTGGTGCAGGTATCCCAACATTTCTTGTCGAGATGATTCCCGGACCCGACGATAGACTGTGCAGCTATTACACCTACCTAGATGAGAGTGGAAATAATCTCATCGATTTCACCAAGAGGGTTATTCGAAGATATCCCATTAACATGGGCGGGTCGACTTACCACATAACTGACAGTGTGCCGGATATTAGAGCATTGTCCCTGGCGCTTTTCCGGTTAACCGGGTTGCGTGGCGTGGCGAATGCTGAGTTCAAAATGGACGAAAGGGATGGCAAGCTCAAACTGATTGAATGCAATGCTCGCTTTACCGCTGCAGATTGCTTGCTCGTCGCCAGCGGCTTGAACCTTCCGTTGTTTGTATATGATCGGCTGACTGGTCGCCCACATGCGGCGCCGTCCAGATATCGTATGGGGATGCGTCTCTGGAAGCCGGTCGGAGATTTCGCCGCTTACCGGCAACTGAACAAGATGGGACTGCTGACCTTCAGAGCATGGATACGCAACATTATGCACCCGCAGATTTTCCCCGTCTTCCGCTGGAATGATCCGCTGCCGGCGATCATTGGCGGCGTACGTTTGATTCGCTATGCCTGGTCTCGTTTCCGACTTTCTATACTCAGCGGGAAAGATGGTACTGCACTGTCGCGCTTGCCGCGATCGTCAACATTACCTTCGACCACCATTATCAGATCCGATTTGCCCGCCCAGATCGAACCGGCTATTGAGTCGCTCCATAAATAACTTCTGGCCTTTTATCATGATAGAAAGTAAGCCACAACAAAGCACGATCGGGATTTTGTACCCCGGTGAGATGGGATCTAGCTTCGGAAAGTTGCTGTGCGAGGCTGGCTTTCGCGTCATCACCACCGTCGAGGGTAGAAGTGCTCGTACCCACCGCCTTTGTCATGAGAGCGGGCTGAGTGTCGTTGACTCGCTTGCCGAAGTTCTCGAGCGCTCCGATGTTGTGATTTCACTCGTCCCACCTGGCGCAGCGCTCTCCGTGGCCAGAGACGTCGCAGCGAGTCTAGATGGTTGCTCGCGAAGCCCGCTATATATAGATGCGAACTCTATCTCTCCTATGACTGTGACTCGAATTTCCGAGATGCTGTGTCATGTACCTATTGATTTTGTCGACGCATCGATCTTTGGGTTAGCCTCCCAACTCCGGCAAAGGGGGACCTTATACCTCAGCGGATCCCGCGCAAAGGAACTTTCAAGTCAGTTCGAGCCCATCATGTGTGTCAAGGTCGTTGGAAATATGCCTGGGCAGGCGTCGGCTCTCAAGATGATTGTCTCGGGAATACCAAAGGGTCTATCGGGCTTATTCATAGAGACAATGTTATTCGCTCAAAACATGCATCTGCTTGACCAAGCGATTGAGGCCTGTGATGATATTTATCCGAGCATCATGGAAGTGATCAGACGGATGCTTCCCACGTATCCACAACATGCTCCGCGACGGTGCGAGGAGCTACAGGAAGTTGAAGAGACAATGTTAATCAATGGTTTGACACCTCGCATCGTGCGCGCCGTCCGAGAAGTCACTTCCGCTTTAGCCAGCACCGGCTGGCCTGACCATGACACTGAGCAGTGGACAATTGCCGAAATGATTGAGGAGATACATAAGGAGGGTAGATTAACAGCCGTCGCAGTCTCATTCCAATCGATCTCCGAAACAAAGAATGGGTCGGGGCCTCGTGACCAGCCGATCACCGGCGAATGCCGATTTCACGACTGATGGTGGTTCAAAACAATCTCGTATTAGCGCCCGTACCGTTCTAACCCATTGTTCCTGACATAGTCCGGAAGGTTCATTCTTATGTTGAAAAAAATGCAAAAATATAAGTCATTCGCCGGCATGCATATCCCGGACCACGTGTTTGAGAATATCTACGCCAAGAGCTCAGATCCGTATGGATACACGCATAGGGATTATGAGCGCAAGAAGCGTTCCGTTACGCTTGCCGCGCTTTCGCGTGATCGGTACATGAATGCGTTCGAAATTGGATGTTCTATAGGAGTCTTGACCGGGTTGATTGGAGAGCGCTGCGATAGTCTCCTCTCTGTGGATATTGTGGAACGAGCCTTGCAGCAAGCAAGACAGCGATGTGCCGGAGAACCCAATGTCAGATTCGCACGAATGCGAGTTCCCGACGAGTGGCCGAACGAGAGTTTTGACCTGATCGTTATCTCTGAGGTTCTTTTCTATCTAACTGTTTCAGAGCTCGAGCGTCTCGTGCAGCGGTTACGAAGCTCTCTCCGTTCTTCGGGAGAGATCATTCTCGTGAGCAGCAGGTGGACCGGAATGTTGTTGCCGAAATGGCTGCAGCGTTCCATACCAGTCTTGTCCAAAGCAAATCGTCGTCATGATCGGCTCATCGCCTTGACAAGCGATTTCGCTCGAGTTATAGGTCATCAGCAACATAACGATTATCGTCTCGATCTCCTTCGTCGGATCGAGCCGTGATCATACGGCAGTTATATTCAGGAATCTACGCCAGACCGTCTTGAGCGTTACGCCTTACTTGGGAAGACAGCTATCAATAAAGGTAGGTGGGATCGCCGAGTCCATCCAACCGAATTCCCTGGCTTCCCTATGTCAGCAATATCGATGTTCCCGGAATGTCCCGCCTTATTACGTCTCTAAGTTTCGAGAGAAGCTTAAAGGCGCCACTCGCGATTCTCGCAGACGTTAGTAAACAACCTCCAGTCGGGCGAGGAAAACTTCTTGCGAATGGGTCCATATGACCAACTGGTCACGTCGGATGTCGATCTCCCGATCCAGCCACTATCTCATTTAGGTCCGCAAAGAGAAGACCTATCGCGTTGATCACCCAAAGGTATGGTTACCATAAAAGGAAATCCGGCTCCACGTTCGGTGGCATCCGGTCTTCGTCTCTATGGGCCGGCTGTCGCGTTTGTGGCCGCAGCCCTGGGTCTAACCTTCCTTCTGCGAGGGAATAGCACCGGCAACACTTACTATGTTTCACCCACAGGCAGCGATTCCAATCCCTGCACACGAACCAATCCTTGTGCCACGCCTGATTATGCGGTTAATAACAAGGCGGCGGCAGGCGATACGGTGGAGGTCGCAGCGGGCACATATGATTACGGAAGCGGCGCGGCGCAATTTACGAAATCGGGAACCGCGGGTAATTACATCACTGTCACCTGCGCCACCAGAGGTGCGTGCAAGATTCAGAGCTCGACGGCCGGCAACACCACCGTGGTCGCGCTGGAAGGCAATTACATGAACTTCGATGGTTTCGAGGTCACCAGCACCAGCTCCGCAGGCAACAACCTCGGACTGTACCTGACGGGCTCGTTTATCAACATCGCGCGCAACAAGATTCACCACATCGAAGTTGATTGCAGCTCGGCCGGCGGCGGCGGCATCGTAACGACAAGCGGCACCGCGGTTCACGATCTCACGCTGGATTCCAATCTGGTCTATGACATTGGCTGGCCGGATGGCGGCTCTCCCAAATGCCCATCCTCAACCGTTCAAACCGACGGGATTCTTACTGAAACCCCGGGCGCAAATATCATCATCACCAACAATATCGTCTACCACGTTTCAGGAGGATGGGGAATCGGTGCAGGCGGCCGCAGTGGCCAGAACTCTGCTCCCATCGTCATCTCGAACAACCTGGTTTTCTCGAACTCCAATGGGGGAATCATAATTACCAACGGCGGGGATTATTCTACGGTCACGAATAACATCGTTCTCAACAACGGAGTGGTAGCGGCACGATGTGGCATCCATACTATCTGGGCCTCCGATAACCATATCCTTGAAGCCAATAACAATGTATATGGAAATGCAGGTGGTGATTACTGTTCTGCCGGTACACCCATTCAGCAGAATAATATTAGCGTTGATCCAGCGTCGGGAACCATATTTGCTAACTGGAAGGCAGATGGTTCAGGGGATTATCACCAAAAGGCAGGATCGCCCACTATTAACAACGGTTCTTCCAGTGCAGGCGCCCCCCAGATCGACTTTGACCGCAAGCTGCGTCCTCAAGGTGCTGCCTACGATATCGGAGCGTACGAATCCCCCTACTAACGTTTACTGCACCATAACCTCATAACCTATAAACCCATCCGGCGACGAGCCATTTCTCGTTGGATGGGGTTATTTCGCTCCCATTACGTCTGCGATTACAAGAAGGCCTGACCAGGCAATATTAAGAATTCCGCGGAGTGACCAATCGGCCGTCCGAGTGCCGCCTGAACATATACTAGTTGTTAGGTGGTTATTTGGTCGTACTCGAGATGAAAGCCGGGAATTAACATGCTTTTGTTGAAAAAATCACCCGAGGCGAGCTAGACAAGTTGTCGAATTTGATGCTGCGTGGATTTGTCGAAGGTCGGATTGCCGATGTCTTGGGAACTGACACACTCGGTGGGGTCGGACCGTTACTTGTACGTGCCATTCGGGCGCGACTTTTGCGTGGAAATACTAAACGCCTATCTTCCGGAAGCGACTTCGATCGTCGCTTTGGAGTTTCCACATCCGGAAAAATCCCTCTTTCCACTTTGAGTATCGACTCGGACAACAAAGCAGCGGGGACGCGCTACGAACCCACTGCACCCAGCGCGTTTTCCGAAATGATGGCGGCGCTGCCACAGAAGATGATCCCTCGAGCGACCTTCATTGACATCGGCTGCGGCAGGGGAAGAGTTTTGTTGATGGCCGCCGAACATGGGTTCCGCAAAATCATAGGAATTGACTTTGCCGCAGACCTCTGCCTCACCGCAAGGGGCAATGTCGAACGGTATCGCCGTTGGAGCAACAGCTCTGCCTCTATCAGCATTGAACAGAGAGATGCATGTACATACGACATTCCCAACCAGCCCGGCGTGCTCTTTCTTTACAACCCGTTTAACGAATCCGTGATGCGTAACTTCGTCGCGAATGTGGAACGGTCTCTGTCTCAACATCCCCGTGAGTTTTATGTCATATACTATATGCCCCTATGGAACAAAGTTTGGGACGCATCCCCGATCCTTTCGAAGCTCGCAGGAACTCACATGTGGTCTGCAGAGTGGTACTCGATTTATTCGTGCAAATTGATCTTGCAGAGCCGTGGGGCAACGTAAACTTCGCCGTCTGTGAAGTCCAGACTCATCCACATTGAATGGGGCTCGGCCCCCATGCTGTATCGCTCAACGGATCGCTTCTGTCGCTGTGACGCGCCGCTGTACTAACCTGCCCATAATGCCTCCTACCACTTCTGGAATAGAATGCACCATCAAATGCTATGACTAAACAATTCTGAAAAATCGTTCGTTCAGACGATCCTCAGTCGAAGCTTACCTCCCTGAGGTAATCACACAGGTATTGGAACGAAATAACCCCATCCAGCGAGAAAAATGCTCCTCGCCGGATGGGGTTATAGGTTAAGAGGTTATGGTGCAGTAAACGTTAGTAGGGGGATTCGTACGCTCCGATATCGTAGGCAGCGCCTTGAGGACGCGGATTACCGTCAAAGTCGTTGGGGGGTGCACCTTTACTGGAAGAACCGTTGTTAACAGTGGGCGATCCTGCCTTTTGGTGATAATCCCCTGAACCATCTGCCTTCCAGTTAGCAAATATGGTTCCCGACGCTGGATCAACACTAATATTATTCTGCTGAATGGGTGTACCGGCAGAACAGTAATCACCACCTGCATTTCCATATACATTGTTATTCGCTTCAAGGATATGGTTATCGGAGGCCCAGATAGTATGGATGCCACATCGTGCCGCTACCACTCCGTTGTTGAGAACGATGTTATTCGTGACCGTAGAATAATCCCCGCCGTTGGTAATTATGATTCCCCCATTGGAGTTCGAGAAAACCAGGTTGTTCGAGATGACGATGGGAGCAGAGTTCTGGCCACTGCGGCCGCCTGCACCGATTCCCCATCCTCCTGAAACGTGGTAGACGATATTGTTGGTGATGATGATATTTGCGCCCGGGGTTTCAGTAAGAATCCCGTCGGTTTGAACGGTTGAGGATGGGCATTTGGGAGAGCCGCCATCCGGCCAGCCAATGTCATAGACCAGATTGGAATCCAGCGTGAGATCGTGAACCGCGGTGCCGCTTGTCGTTACGATGCCGCCGCCGCCGGCCGAGCTGCAATCAACTTCGATGTGGTGAATCTTGTTGCGCGTGATGTTGATAAACGAGCCCGTCAGGTACAGTCCGAGGTTGTTGCCTGCAGCGCTGGTATTGGTGACCTCGAAGCCGTCGAACACAAAATAGTTGCTGTCTATCTCGATCACGGTGGTGTTGCCGGTCGACGAGTTCTGAATCCTGCACGCACCTCTGGTGGCGCAGGTGACAGTGATGTAATTACCCGCGGTTCCCGATTTCGTAAATTGCGCCGCGCCGCTTCCGTAGTCATACGTGCCCGCTGCGACCTGCACCGTATCGCCCGCCGCCGCCTTGTTATTGACCACATAATCGGGCGTGGCACAAGGGCTGTTTTGACTGCAGGGATTGGAATCGCTGCCCGAAGGCGAGACGAAGTAGTTAGCGGTGCTGCTGCTGGGTGCGGATGCGGCGGCAATGGTGAGATTCACGGAACCCGAGGCACTCTGACCTGTAGCATCGATGACTCCGACGCTGTACGTGCTGGTTCCTGAATTAATCGGCGTCCCAGAGAAAACGCCGGCCGGACTCAAGCTAAGAGCAGCATTGCAGATACCGGAACAGCTCTTAATTGCCCAGTTATATGGAGTAGTCCCGCCGGTAGCAGTGAGGGAAGTAGTGTAGGAGGTCGATGCAACGCCCCCTGGAAGTGCGCCGGAAGAAGTAATCGCGAGGGCAGTTGGTGTTGGTGTAGGAGTTGGCGTTGGTGTAGGTGTTGGTGTAGGAGTTGGCGTTGGTGTAGGAGTTGGCGTTGGTGTAGGAGTTGGTGTTGGTGTAGGAGTTGGTGTTGGGCTGCGATGATGCCGAGTGCTACCAAACGCGGTTACGGTCGCCAATACCATCAGTGATGGCACGCCAAAGACTCTCTTAGTAAATTTCAATATTGCACCCTCATTAAAAGATCGAGTAAGGTTTGCCGGAAGTTTTCCGGTCGCCAAAAGACACAGTTCTGCTGAACCCAGCGGGAGGCAGGGCGGGCCGAAGTCCGCAAGAAACAAACAGAACGAGGATGTTAGGCAGTTGATTGTTCGTCGCACGGGAGTGCGAACAGAGTTAAGAATCCTTCATCGAGCGGGGCCCTCCAAATCAATTTTTTGCTAGATACATTCTTTGGAGGCAGATAGCACAACAAGGATTAACAAAGCGCTTGCAAGCGGGATGCCAAACTCATAATCAGCTAACGGTGACTGGAAAAACATGACTTACAGCGCTGATCCTGCCTTCGGTCCGGACAGTTAAGGCATAATACGCAAAGTATTGCGCAAATTCTTCCAATTGTGCCGTAACTATTGCCGATCTTTGACAGCAGCGAAATGTGGCGCAAATTGTCTTGAAACAGCGGTTGCAGGAGGTTCGAGTTTGTACATGAATGCTGATGCTTCCCGAGCATTCTTGAATTGGGTAATCATCAACACGCCATTACCCTAATCAGCGACAGGTTCTTATCGCAATAACACTTTTAGGTGAGGCTTATATGCTGCGTGCATCCCACTCTTAGTCAATGGCCCCGGCAAAGATGCCAGGGCCATTATTTTTTAATGGGCGTCCGACGATTCCTCGAAGAACAAGCATGCAAGAAAGCACTTCCACTCATGATCTGGCCGAAGCAGGGATAGGTGAAGTCGCTGCCCCAGTAGATGAAGAGCGAGCGCATGCCGGGTGCGCAGGAAGTTCGAGATCTCGGTGTTTCTGAAGCAGCGAGCGCTGTTCTCTACGAGATCCCCAGCAGGCGCAGGGCGCGGTAGAGGGCGTCTTCATTCATCTTCAATTCGCGGGCGAGTTCGGCGGTGGAGCGCCAATCGCCGTCGGGGCGGTCGGCTACGCCTAATTTGGCTGCGACCTACAGAGTCTGATGAAGGATACTCTGGTGCGCAGTAGTATGGCCGGCACAGGATTGGAAGAGGCTTGTTGGGTCATGGATTCTCCTTGCATCTAGTGTCCTGTTTCGGAAGGTCTCGATATTTACCGTGGCTTCCGGTGGAACAACGGCTGTTCAGTGGCGACAAAGAACAAACAACGACAAGAACAAATACGGGGGTTCTTCGCTGCGCTCAGAATGACCAACGTAAAAACAGCTATGGCAAAGAACAGGAGCAACTATGTCAAATAGCGTGAGCAACTATGTTAAGAATTTCTGAGACACCGCAATAGCAGCAATTGGATGGTGCGGTTTATGCGCCACTCGGCACTTCCATGGGTTTGATTGGCTGGATGGTCTCCGCTTCGACTCCGTACCGGTATGGCCCGAGGCGGGTGAGCAGAACGAGCGCAAGCACCATGGCTACCCCGAGGCCGACGAGCGGGATCGTGTAGGAGTGGAAGCGGTCGTATCCTGCGCCCATCAGGAAAACGCCGGCCGATCCTGCAATCATGAAGGCGCCGAAGGCGTGGCCGTAAGCGGTGCCGAATGCGGCGAGGCCGAAGTACCGGCTGGTCATGTAGCCCATGGACTCTACCTCTGCGCCCATGCCGAGCCCAACAAGAAATGCGGCGACGAGCGCGAGGGTTCCGTTCGTTCCCGTGCACAAGATTGCAATTCCCAGGGCCGTCGAGCCGTAAAAGAGAATTGCGACGTGCGGCGCGAAGAGGCGATCGAGGAGGTACCCAGAGGCAAGCCGGCCGGTGATGACAGCGGCCCCGACAAGCGAAGTGGCCATGGCGGCACGGTCTGCGCTGACACCTCTATCTGTAAATATGGCGGACATATGAAGGACTGCGCCATGGACGCTCGCGCCGGCCAGCGAGAAGACGGCGATCAGGATCCAGAAGGTTCTACTATGCCAGATTTCGTGCCAACTCAAACCCTGTTTTTCTTGCGGGAGCGATGGGCAAGCCGGATTTTTCTCGTCTCCGTCTGGTTGCAACCCGCGCTGTGCGGGGTCGTTCTGCAGCAACGCGGCTATGACCGGAAGCGGAACCAGCAGTACAGCACCGCCGAAGATCGCAAACGCCGCTCGCCAGCCGAAGGTGGTGATGAGGTGCTGGGACAGAATTGGGACCACGACGGAGCCAATTCCGATTCCCATCATCGAAAGCCCAAGTGCGAGGCCGCGATTGCGATTGAACCAGTGCGAGATCACGACCCCATAAGGAACGGGCGCGGGGCCACTCGACATTGTGAATGCCAGCAGGATGAAGAAGAGGTAAAGCTGCCAGAGGCCCGTGGCTACCCACAAAGCAGAAGACAAGGCAAGGCCGTAGAGAAGGGTGGACACGAGGATGACGCACTTCGCCCCGTAACGATCGATGAGCAATCCGGAGCCGGGAAGCCATAGTGCACCTACAAAGTTGAACAGCGAAAAGGCGAGCGAGACGGCGGCGCGGCTGGCGTGGAAGTCCACTACGAGCGGCTTGAAGAATACGCTGAAGGAGAAGACGAGGAGCGGGGCGCCGAGGAAGAGTCCGACGGAACTCACGAAGACGATCAGCCATCCGTAGAAGAGTCGAGGCCGCTTGCTGGTCATGGAAACTCCGGCCGCGATATGGGAGTTTTGGACGCGGCGATGCTTGCTGCTGGGGACCCGCTGCTAGGTAATGGCAGTGGTGAAAGGCTATAGGCGGGGTGTTCCCGGAGTCAACGAAACTTCGCGCTTCAGGTGAGAGAGAAGAGCGGGATGTCAGGGCACGCTTCGGGGTGGCCGCCACGCTGACATCTGAGATATCATCACAACACCTGAATGCGGCATGCGCGGAGACAACACGAGCGGCGGGAGTCCTCTTCGGCGCGCCTGGCTTGGACCATGCAGCTTTGGACCAAGCGTCTGCCAGTACCAAACCGCTTTTACCATTGTTGGAAAAGACGAACCTTCTCTGTGACGCTGAAATGATCGTTCGTGCATCCTATTTTGCAATGTTGTTGGAAATCGTCTCTCGCGGTCCACGCAGCTTCTAACACAGCCGATGCTGCACTAGTCCTGAAACTGAAGTGGGGAGCTGAAAACGAATGGTCAATGTAACGATTGCTGTGGGAAAGATTGAAATGGCGGGTATCGGTTGAGAGGGCTAGGCGGTCGGAAGGGCAAGAGGGCAAGGACGCGGAGTTGGAACGGGTGGGGGCGAGTCATCCTGCTGAGCGTTATCGCGCTGAGCGTTGCTGCGCTGCCTGGGGGGTGGGCTTTCCAGGCAGCGGCCCAGAGGCTGCATTCTGCGAAGCCCCAAAATGTGGAGAACGGGGAGAAGGTCTACAAGGGCGGCTGCATTGCTTGTCATGGAGCCGACGGCAAGGGCGCTCCAATGTCGAGCACGGTATTTCTGCGGCCTGATACGTTTCCGGATTTTACCGACTGCGCCGGGACGACGCCGGAGCCGGACGGCAACTGGAAGGCGGCGATCGTGCATGGCGGGCCGTCGCGTGGCCTTTCGCAGATCATGCCGGCGTTCGGGGATCTGCTGACGGACGAACAGATCAACGACGTCATCGCGTATATGCGGGGGTTTTGCAGGAATGTCCACCACTATCCGCTGGGTGAGCTGAACCTGCCGCGTGCGCTGGTGACGGAGAAGGCGTTTCCCGAGAACGAGATTGTGGTTTCGACGGCAGCAAGTGCGTCGGGTGCGCCGGCGTGGACTACGGATGTGATCGATGAGCGGACGATCATCGATGCGCGGACGCAGCTTGAGACCGATATTCCGGTGAGCTACGCAGACCAGAATCACAACTGGACGGCAGGGTTTGGCGACATCACGCTGGGGGTGAAGCGGGAGCTGTTTTCCAGTTTGCGGACGGGGTCGATTCTGAGTGTGCAGGGAGGGTTCCTGCTGCCGACGGGCGACAGCAAGCGCGGGTTCGGAGCGGGGACGACACAATTCGAGCCGTTTGCGGCGTTCGATCAACTGTTCAAAGAAAATACATTTGTGCAGACGGAGTTGGGGGCAGACCTTCCGTTCGATACGAGCGTGTCTCCGCGGAGCATGTTCTGGCGCGCGACGGTGGGGCAGGCGATTGGCCAGGACCACATGCTGGGACGGCTGTGGTCGCCGATGGTGGAGTTTCTGGCGGTGCGTAGTTTCCAGCCGGGGGCGAGCACAAACTGGGATGTTCTGCCGGAGATGCAGGTGACGGTGAGCCGGCGGCAGCACGTCCGCGTGGGCTTTGGCGTGAGGGAGCCGTTCACGAACACGAGCGGGCGGACTCCGCAGTTTTTGTTTTATTTGCTCTGGGACCGGGCGGATGGGAAGCTATGGAACGGTTGGCGATGAGGATCCGTTGGGGTAGTGCGATTTGCGCGATTGTTCTGTTGCTCGCGGTGGCGGGAGCTCCGGCGGTGTTGCGGGGCCAGACGAAGACGGAGAATGCGAAGGGAGACAAGGTGCCTCCGGGGACGGTGTTTCGGACGTCGGATCGATGCGTGGCTTGTCATAACGGGCTGACGACGAAAGACGGCGAGGACATTTCGATCGGGTTTCAGTGGCGCGCGAGCATCATGGCGAACTCGTCGCGCGATCCTTACTGGCAGGGAAGCGTGCGGCGGGAGTCGATCGATCATCCAGAGTCGAAGCAGGCGATCGAGGATGAATGTTCGATCTGCCATATGCCAGCGGTGCGGATGGCGGACCGGGATGCGGGACGGCATACGGATGTGTTTTCGCGGTTTCCGCTGGCGACGTTTCCCAAGGGAGACCGCAACGCGGCGGATGGAGTGACCTGCTCGGTGTGCCACCAGATTGAGAAGGAGGGGCTGGGGACCGAGGCTACGTTTGTGGGGAATGTAAAGATCGCGCAGCCGGACCGGAATGGCGAGCGGCCGGAGTATGGGCCGTTCGACGTCGATAAAGGGCATCGGACGGTCATGCACTCCTCGACGGCTACCTACCTGCCTACGCATGGCAGCCAGGTGCGGGATTCGGGGCTTTGCGGGAGCTGCCATACGCTGATTACCTCGGCGTTGGGCCCGAAGGGCGAGAAGATAGCGAGGTTCCCGGAGCAGGTGCCTTACCAGGAGTGGCAGCATAGCGACTACGCGACGAAGCAGACCTGCCAGGACTGCCATATGCCGGTGGTGAACGAGCCCGTGGCGGTGACCAGGCTGTATGGCCAGCCGCGCGAGGGCATGCACCGACACGTGTTTGTGGGATCGAATTTTGTTGTGGAAGGAATGCTGCAGGATCATCGCGACGAACTCGCGACGGCGGCGCTGCCGGAGGAGATGGATGCGGCGATGAAGCGCACGACGGAGTTTTTGAAGACGCAGGCGGCGAAGGTGACCATCGGCGCGATTGATCGGAGTGCGGATAGGGTTGCGGTCGAGGTGCATGTCGAAAATCTCGGCGGGCACAAACTGCCGACGGCTTATCCTTCGCGGCGGGCGTGGCTGCATGTTGTGGTGAAGGATGGAAGTGGGCACGTGGTGTTTGAGTCGGGCGCGCTGAATCCGGATGGGTCGATTGTGGGCAACGACAATGATGCAGACCCGCTGAAGTACGAGCCGCACTACCGGGAGATTACGCGTGCGGACCAGGTGGAGATCTATGAGCCGATCCTGAAGGATTCGGACGGCAAGGTGACGACGGGTCTGCTGCATGCAGTGGGGTACCTGAAGGACAATCGCCTGTTGCCGCATGGGTTCGACAAGGCGACGGCGGAGAAGGACATTGCGGTGACCGGCGGGGCGGCGGACGATCCGGGGTTCACGGACAAGGGGAGCACGGTGCGGTATGTGGTCTCGACCGCCGGGGCGGCGGGGCCGTTCAAGGTGGAGGCGGAGCTTTGGTATCAGCCAATCGGGTTTCGCTGGGCGCATAATCTGGCGCCGTATAAAGCGAGCGAGCCGCAGCGGATGGTGCGGTACTACGAGGCGGCGGCGGGTAAGTCGGCTATGGTGCTGGCGAAGGCGGAGGCTGCGCACTAGGCTGGCCCCATCTGATTTGACAGGGCGGTTAAAACTATCTGGGACTCCGGACTTCTATTCCGGACTGCGTCGGCTGCTGTTCCGTCTCTAAGTAGTGACACAATCGCGACGCGTGGCATGTTGCTAACCCACACAAACAGCAGATCCCTCCATTTCGCTGCGCTCCAGTCGGGATGACAAAATATCACTAAGTCTCAGACACAGGACACGAAAGTTTGGGGTCCGATTTCGGCGTCGGGGAGATGAATTCCCTGGGGCCATTGATTTATACTAGTTGCTTGCCCTGCAACCGGCGTGGTGCGAGTCGAAGGGCTCCCCCGCAGGGTCACGCAAAATCCCGGGCACCCTGCTTTCCGCAATGGAAGCGGGCCCACGTAAAGTGAAGGTTTCTACAAAGCATGATTCGTCTCTTGCAGCAAGACAACCGCATCATGAAGATTATCTTCGCCGTCATTATTGGGCTGGCAGCCATAACGATGGTGATTACCCTTGTGCCGGGTATCTTCGACAACGCGAGCACGACGGATTCGTCGGTGTACGCAACGGTCCGGGAGCCTGGCCTCCTCGGAAGAACGATTGGCGAGAGCACGCCGATCAAGGCGGTCGAGGTGAACCAGCTGGCCGCGCGCCAGTTGCAGCAGCAGCATCTCCCTGAGCAGCTGATGCCGTATCTTTTGCCGCGCGCCGGACAGATTTTGGTGCAGCGCGCGATCCTGAAGCACGAAGCCGACAGGATGAATCTGCAGGTGAGCGATGAGGATCTGCGGCGCGAGTTGCAGACCGGTCCGTTTGCGCAGTATCTCTTTCCCAATGGGCAGTACATCGGCGACGACGCCTACATCAACTTCGTTTCGAGCGCGTTTGGGAACCAGCTGAGCCGCGCGGAGTTTGAGTCGCAGGTGAAGAGCGACATGGAACTGAACCGTCTACAGGCTTTGATTACGGGCGGCGTTACCGTCTCCGACAACGCGGTGCGCGAGGCCTACAAGACCGATGGCACCAAGGTGAAGTTCGACTATGTTGTGATCTCGGCGGACGACGTGCGCAAGGGCATCAACCCTTCGGAAGCGGAGTTGCAGGATTTCTTTAAAAAGAACGCAGCGCGTTATGCAACGGCCATTCCGGAGACTCGCAAGATTCAGTATGTGTCCTTTGACGCGTCCAATCTGCCCGGAGGCAAGCCGCAGGTTTCGGATGCCGATGTGCAGGCCTATTACAACGCTCACAAAGATCAATACGCGGTGAAGGAGCAGGTGAAGACCCGCCACATCCTGATCGCGGTTCCTGCGGGCTCCGATGCCAAGACCGATGCTGCTGCCAAGGCGAAGGCGGAGGACCTGTTGAAGCAGATCAAGGCGGGGGGCAACTTTGCGGATCTGGCAAGCAAAAACTCAGACGACCCGGGCAGCAAGGTCCAGGGGGGCGAGCTGCCGATGTACCCGACCAGCGGTCTCGATCCGGCGTACGCGAAGGCTGCGATGGCGCTCAATCCAGGACAGACGTCGGATGTGGTGAAGTCGCAGTTCGGCTATCACATTATCCAGACCGAGCAGAAGGAACCTGCGCACACCAAGCCAGTGGCCGAGGTAAAGGCGGAGATTGTGCCGATTCTTGAGCAGCAACGTGCCGGCGCGGCGGAACAGACCTTTGCCTCCGCACTTGCCGCCGATGCGAAGAAGAACGGCATCGACAAGGCAGCGGCAGCGAAAGGCCTGCATGTAGTCACAACCGACTTCGTTGCGAAGGATGGAGTCATCCCTGGGCTGGCAGATGGGTCCGGATTGCTGTCGCAGGCGTTTGCCGTGGTGAAGGGCGCTGATCCGGCTTCGGTTTCGACCGGCGAGGGATTCGCGGTCTTCCAGGTAACGGATATCAAGCCTGCGCATGCTCCCGAGTTTGCGGAGTACAAAGCGCATGTCCTTGAAGACTACCGTGAGCAGCAGGTGCCGCAGTTGATGAACGCACAGCTGAACAAGTTGGACGAGCGGGCCAAAGTGCTGAACGATCTGAAGAAGGCCGCGGCAGAGATGAAACTTCCGCTGAAGACGAGCGACTTGGTAGGCAAGGATGCGCAGGTGCCTGACCTTGGCGCGATGAGCGGTCCGGGTTCGGTTGCTTTCTCGCTGGCCAAGGGCGCGATTTCGGGGCCGATCAATACGGGGCGGTCAGGGGTTGTGCTGAGCGTCCAGGACAAACAGGAGCCGACGGCGGAGGATATCGCGAAGAACTTCAATGCGACTCGCGAGAAGCTTCTCAACGAACAGCATGAGGAGATCTTCCGCGTTTACATTGGCGAGCTGACACAGAAGTATGAGAAGGGCGGCGGGGTGAGGTACTCGCAGAAACAGCCGGCGCCCGGTTCGTCGCCGTTCGGGAATTAGCGAGTCGGCAAGTTAGAAATACCCCCAGGGCTTTGGTCTTGGGGTATTTTTTTGCGGGTTGAGTAATTGCGAGCTATGGGCGTTTATTTTTGGGCACTGCGGTGATGAGGGTGTGGTCGTCTTTGTAGACGATCTTGCCGTTGAGGATGGTCATCTCGCACTTGATGTCTTTGAGTTTTTCGGGCGGGATGGTGTACAGATTCGAGTCCCAGAGGGCGATGTCGGCTTGTTTGCCGGGTTCGAGTGTGCCGACTTTGTCTTCGAGGAAGAGAAGAGGCGCGGCCCAGGCGGTGTAGGAGCGAAGGGCGGTGTGAATGTCTACGGCCTCGGACATGCCGAAGGGGTGGGTGCCGGCGAGGGTCTCGCGCTCGACCGAGGCCCATAGACCGTAGCGCGCGGCGAGGGGAGTGACGTAGTAGTCGGACCCTCCGCCCCAGCGGACACCGTTATCGAGGTAGGTCTTGAGCGGCATGGTGCGGGGGACGCGTTCGGGGCCGAGGCTTGCGGAGATTGTCTTGCCGATGAACCAGAGGAAGCCCGGTTGCACTTCGGGATAGCCGGCGTCGTACTGCTTCTGCAGGGCGGCCATGGTGGTGACGGCGTGGGGCGTGGGGAGATAGGCGTGGATGATGGTGTGACGGAGACCCGGCGTTGGAGTTTCTTTGAGCACTAGGGCGTAGGTGTCCACGACCCAATCGATGGCGCGGTCTCCGATGGCGTGGGTGCCAACAGGTACGCCGGCTTGATGGAAGAGGCGCACCATCTGGCGGTAGACTTCGGGGTCCATGTTGGGATAGCCGACGTTGCCTTCGTCGATCTCGGTGAAGTTCTTGTGCCATGGTTGGTAGACCCATGCGGTGCGGCCGGCGGTGCTGCCGTCCATGAAGATCTTCGCTCCACAGGCGACGAGTCTGCCGTCGCCGAGGGACTGCGGCGGGCGAGGGTTCTTCTGAATCTCCGCTTGCGCGGCCTTTGCGGTTTCGAGCGAGTTGTCGGCGCGCCAGAGCATACAGACGCGCTCGTCCAACTTTCCTTCGGCCAGGAGCTCCTGGTAGGCAGTCCAGGTGCGAGGACCGCCGATTTCTTTGATGGAGGTCATGCCTTCATGGTGCAGGTTGTCGATGCTCTTGAGGATGCCCTGCTTGCGATGGTCCATCGAAGGCGGAGGGATGATTGCGATCATTGCGACGTTCGCCTGCTCCTTGAGAACGCCGGTGACGGCGCCGGAGGCGTCACGGTCGATGGTGCCTGCGGGAGGATTCTTGGTGTTGGCGTTGATGTGAGCGAGGCGCAGGGCGTAGCTGTTGACCGCACCGTAGTGTCCGGTTATGTTTTGCAGCCATACCGGGTTGTTGGGTGAGACTTTGTCGAGGTCTGAGGCATAGACGTAACGGTTCTCGGCGAGCTTGCCCTCATCCCAGCCGGAGCCCAGCACCCATTCGCCGGGTTTGGTAGTGGCGACCCTGGCCTGGACGCGACGGACGATCTCGGCGACGCTTTTGGCGTCGGTCAGCTCGATGTTGTAGAGCTCATCGACGCCGCCATCCTGATAGTGGCCGTGGGTATCGATGAGTCCGGGGGTCGCGGTTCTACCGTGGAGATCGACGACCTGCGTATGCGCGTCAGTGAGGGCGAGAATCTGCTGCTTTGAGCCAACAGCGATGATCTTTCCGGCTTGTATGGCGACAGCTTCGGCGACGGAGTCCTGAGGGTCGACGGTAAGGATCGTTCCGTTGATCAGCACCATATCGGCCTTCGTCGCGGGTGGTGCGGATGCGGTCAGCGTGAGACTGGAGGTGGAGAGGCTGGGCAGCAGAACAGCGAGGGACAAGAGCGCTTTACGGGACAGAGCTATCTCGGTCACAGGAACCCCTGTTGTCATTAGTTGATTTGCAGTTGGGCGATCGTATCACACGGTATTGGCCGCGACGACGTATGATTTTGGCATCTTAGATGAAGAGGTCAAGGGGGATCGATGAGTGGGGAAGCGAGTAGTCAGGAACGTCTGTCGGGGGTTCTGCTGCATGTGACGTCGGTGCCTTCGTACGGCGGTGTCGGCGACTTCGGGCCTGCGGCGTATGCGTTTGTTGATTTTCTGGCGGCGGCGAAGCAGCGGTTGTGGCAGGTGCTGCCGTTGAGCCCGACAGGCTATGGCAGCTCTCCTTACTCGGCGCTGTCGGCGTTTGCGGGGAACCCGGTGCTGATCAGCCTGGAACTGCTGGTGCGGGACGGGTGGATTGCGGGGGAGCGGATCGCAGGGTTGCCGGGGCACGACGGGCCTGCGGACTTTGAGGCGGCGCATCGGCTGAAGCTGCCGCTGATTGAAGAAGCGGCAGGGAACTTTCTCGATCGCGCCCCTGATGACAAGCGTGCGCGGTTCCACAAGTTCTGCCAGGAGAACGTCTCGTGGCTGCCAGATTATGCGATGTTCAACGTGCTGCGGCGAATCTACAACTACGCCAGTTGGAACGAGTGGCCGGAGAATCTTGCGCGCCGGCAAGACGACGCCATGACGAAGGTGATGAACAAGCATGGCCGCGAACTGGCTATCGAGCAGGTGATTCAGTTCTTTTTCAACGAGCAGTGGTCCGCGTTGCGAGGCTACTGTGCGGAGCGCAGGATTCGCGTTATGGGCGATGTCGCCATCTTTGTGAATATGGACAGCGCCGATGTGTGGACGCATCCTGAGCTCTTTGAACTGGATGAAAATCTGAAGCCGGTGCGGGTTTCGGGGGTGCCTCCAGATTATTTTTCGCCGACGGGCCAGCGCTGGGGCAATCCGCTTTACAAATGGGGGCTGATGAAGGAGCGCGGCTTCGATTGGTGGGTGGCGCGGATTCGGCGCGCGCTGGCGTTGTATGACGTGATCCGTCTCGACCACTTCCGTGGCTTCGAGGCGTTCTGGTCGATCCCCGCCGACGAAGAGACCGCGATCAACGGACAGTGGGTCAAGGCTCCGGGACACGATCTTTTTCAGCGGCTGAAAGAGGTCTTTGGCAACCTGCCCTTCATTGCCGAAGATCTTGGCTTGATTACCTTCGAGGTGGATGAGCTGCGCGAGCACTTCGGCATGCCGGGGATGCGGATTCTGCAGTTCGGGTTTTCGGATCGCGGCGCGCATTTGTATCTTCCGCACCGCTACGTTCCGAACACGGTGGCGTATACCGGCACGCATGACAACAACACGACGCTGGGCTGGTGGCGCGAGGGTGCGACCGATGTCGAGCGGGCTAATGTGCAGACTTATCTGCAGACGATCGAGCATGAGGGCGACATTGTGTGGGCGATGATGCGCGCGGCGGCACGGTCGGTCGCGAACCTGTGCGTCTTTCCCATGCAGGATGTGCTGCATCTGGGTAGCGAGGCGAGGATGAATACGCCGTCGGCGGGGGCGGGGAACTGGACATGGAGGTACAACCTGCATGCGGTGCACCCTGACTTCGCGATCAAATTGGCGGCGCTGATGGAGATGACCGACCGCGATGGCTATGAGAAGCCGGTGGAGGGTGCCGAGGCGGGCAAGCCGGTCGAAGAGGCGTCGAAACGCGCAGAGCTGGGCGCGAACGTTTAGACTGGAGAGGTACTTTCATTTTCCGTACTTTTGATTTCAGGAGCAACACGAATGCCTCTCTCTGGCGAAGCCATCCGCACCATGAACTACGTTGACGATATTTCTGTAACACTGCGCCGCATTCTTGCGGTGCTGCCATCGTTGACTGACGACGAGCGCCAGCGCGTGTCCGACCATATCAAGGCCGCCGAGCCGAGCTACGAGTCTGTCATCACGGCTGTCGCGAGCAAGAAGTGAACGAGGCGGCTGCGGTCCAGCCGTCGTTTGAGATACGCAGGGTCGCTGTTATCGGGGCCGGAGTGGCGGGCCGCAGTTTTGCTCTGGCGTGCGCCGGAGCGGGCTTTCATGTTGTGCTGGAAGATGTAATGCCGGCCAATCTGCGGAAGGCGGAGGCGGACTACGCGGACCTCAGTCAGCGTGGGACGGCCGGACGGCTGGAACTGGCGTTGACGGTGGAAGACGCCGTCCGCGAGGCGGATGTCGCCGTGGATTTTGTGCCGGACGAACTGGAGTCGAAGCTGGAGATCTTCAGCATGATCGACCGCATGGCGCCGCCGAAGACCATCCTGTGCACGCCGAGTTATGCGCTGAGCATCACGGACCTGGCTTCGTGCGTGTACCGCCCGGAGCGGTGTGTTGCGGTGCGCGGCAATCTGAGCGTCGATCTGATTGGGGGGGACGCAGCAGTGCCGCCGGTGGTTCGGCTGCTGTACCCGGCCGCGGCTGCCGAGTCGACCCTCGCGGCAGTGGATACGTTCCTGCAGGCGCTTGGGGTTGAGGTGCGTCGGGAGACTGATCCGGAAGTGCCATTGTTGATGAAGAACGCCGTGATGTAGGCTTTCGGTAGATTTCCGGGACCAATAGCAGTCTGCAGAGAGATCCACGGAGGGTAGTTCGGACAAGGGAACTGTTTGGAACGCGTTTGCGTAACAAACTACGGGAGTTCCCGTCCAATGATCGTCATGCGCGCTTTGTTCCATATCTTTGATCAGGTGTTTCGATCGATTGCGGCTAACAAGCTGCGGTCGTTCCTGACGATGTTTGGTATTGCGTGGGGAGTGGCCTCGCTGTTGCTGCTGATCGGGCTGGGCGAGGGGTTTCGCTCCGGGCAGCGCAGAGGTTTGGCCGAGCTAGGCACCGATATGATCATGATGTGGGGCGGGACGATCCCGGTCTTGCCCGAGCAGCATGTCGGGATGCATCCATACAAATTGACGGTGAGCGATGCGGAGGCGATTCGCGCTGCCGCACCCGATGTGCGGAATGTTACGGCGCTCATCCAGCGCAGCGACCTGAAGCAGGTGAGTGAGTTTTCGAGCGCGGGCGGCCAGGTGATGGGCGTCGAGTTGAACTATCCGGAGATCAGTCATCTGCCGATTGCGCATGGGAGGTATCTCAACCAGGACGATGTGACCCACCGCGCGCAGGTGGTGGTGCTGGGGCAGAAGATGGAGAAGCTGTTGTTTCCTGGCCGTCCTTCATTGGGCGCGTTTATTACGCTGAACGGATACCGGTTTCAGGTGATCGGCGTGGCGACCAAGGTTGGACGGGGGAATAGTGACGGGCTCAACCAGAGGATTTATATTCCGCTGAGCACGATGCTGGAGTTCTTCCCGCTCACGGGCGACAACATACCGCAGGACTCAGTTACATCGATTCAATATCAGCCTCTGACGGAGGACCTGAACGAGACGGCGAAGGCCGAGGTGCATCGCATCATCGCCACGCGGCATGGGTTCGACCCCAGGGCCAGGGAGGCGTTTGAGGAGTGGGACACCATCAAGTCGAACCGCATGGTCGGGATGATCTTTACCGCGATGGATATATTTCTGGGTGGCGTGGGCATCGTGACACTGGCGCTCGGGGCGGTTGGAATCATCAACATCATGCTCGTGACGGTGACCGAGCGGACGAAGGAGATCGGGCTGCGGAAGGCGCTGGGCGCGACCAATCGCAGTATCCTCTTCCAGTTCTTTCTTGAAGGTCTGACGCTGACGGGGTTGAGCGGCCTGATCGGCATTGTGGGAGCGGCGGTGCTGATGGGAGCACTGGGGTCAGTGGTAGGAAACAACGAGATGGGGTTCGATCCGCCGCGGCTGGTGCCGTGGTCGGCGGCGATGGCGATGGGATCGCTGATGCTGTGCGGCATTGTGGCGGGACTCTATCCGGCGCGGCAGGCGGCGATGCTGCAGCCGGTCGAAGCGCTGCGGAAGGAGTAGCGGCCTATGCTGAGCGACATCTTTGGACAGGCAGTGGAGGCGATGAAACATAATCGCCGCCGGACCATGATCACCGTGGTGGGTATGGCGTGGGGCATCGCGACGGTGGTGCTTCTGCTGGCTTATGGCGCGGGGTTCGGCCAGGCGTTCGAGAACATCTTCGCGCAGTGGGGCACCAATATGATCGGCGTCTTTCCCGGGCGCACCAGCGAACAGGCGGGCGGCGAGAAGGCCGGCGTCAAAGTGCGGCTGACCATGGAGGACGTCGAACGGATCCAGGAGACGGTACCGGGAATACTTCGCGTAGCGCCGACGGTCGACAAGCCGGTACCGGTGCAGAACGACCTGCACAGTTTCAACTGGGACGTCACTGGAATTACACCGGACCTGCAGTCGATCCAGAAGCTCGAGCTTGCCGAGGGCCGCCTGCTGACAGAGGACGACGTGCAACAGCGGGCGCACGTGGTGATCATTGGCTCGGAGGCGAAGACGAAACTCTTCTCCGGCCTATATGCAATTGGGCAGAGGATACGGTTGAACGGTGTGAGCTTCGAGGTGGTCGGGGTCCTGACGCCCAAGATGCAGGAGGGCGACGACAGCGACATCAACCGAGTCGTCAATGTGCCCTTCACTACGATGGGCGACATCAAGGATACGAAATACCTGGACGGTATCTGGATGGACTACAAGGGCCAGCCGAAGGCGGTGGAGCTGGCGCTGCGCAAGACGCTCGCCGCGGCGCACAACTACCGGCCCACGGACCGGCGCGCGGTGTTTGTTGCGAACATCATGGAGCAGCTGACGCAGTTCCGCATTATTTCGCTGGGGCTGCAAGTGCTGCTGCTGTTTATCGGCGCGCTGACCCTGGGCATTGCGGGGATCGGGCTGATGAATATCATGCTGGTGAGCGTGCAGCAGAGAACCCGCGAGATCGGAGTAGAGAAGGCGCTGGGCGCGCGGAAAAAACATATCCTGCTGCAGTTTTTGGCTGAAGCGCTGGTGATCTCGGGCGTCGGCGGCGCTGGAGGCATTGCGCTTGCCTACGCGGTCGCAAAGATTGTGGGCAAGATTACGTTCTACAGCGCACTGGCTTCCCATGCGGACGCCGGCGATATTCATCTGATCATCTCGCCGAACAGTGTTCTGGTGGCTACGGTGATTCTGGTGATTGTGGGGACGGTCAGCGGCATGATTCCCGCGATGAAGGCGGCAAGTCTCGATCCGATTGAGGCGCTTCGTTACGAGTAGCCGGCACGGCGGAATTTGTGTGATGGTGGCTTATTCCGAGCCGTAAAACATCTCTTCGATCTCTTTGCTATACATCGTGTCGAAGTCTTCCAGCACAGAGATCTGACCTTTCAGGAAACCAATTCGCTGCATCTTTCCAGTTTTGGATTGATCCGGCCCTTTGGGTTTCGGGGTTCTGGTTCTGGAGACTTCATCATGTCATTCCCATTCGTCTCGTTCAAATCATAACGAATAACCCTTAGTTGTCGACATTCTCGCGCTTGTATGGCTTCTGCATCAGGGCACGGGCTTCGTTGACTGCACCTTGAGTATTGTCGTTGGTCTGGACGGCGAGCCGGTACTCGTTGACGGCGCGGTCGCGCTGGCCGGTGACGTCGAAGATCCTGCCAAGTTCGATGTGGCTCCAGACCTCGACCCACTTGGGGTCGCCGTCGCCGCGCAGAGCATCCCGGAAGGAGTTTGCGGCGGCCTGGTAGTTGCGCTGCATGAAGAAGATCTCGCCGATGCGGTAGGCCGCGAGCGAGCTGTTCTTGTTGGCGTCGAGCGCCTTCTGATACTCGACCAGCGCTGCCGTCAGGTCTCCCTGGGCGACCTGCTGCTGTCCACGCAGCACGGCGACACGCACGGCGAGGTCAGGCGTGCTCTTCAGCAGCCAGTTCTCGGGGTCGATCTGAATGCGGCGCGGCCGGCCGAAGGTCTCGACCGAGTAGTGCGAGTCGGAGCCCGAGACATCGACGCGGCGGATCTCCGTTTTGCCGTCGGTTTCGATGCGCAGCTCGACCGGCATGCGGAAGAGGTCGAGATCCTGCTCCACGGCTCCGACGGTCCGGAAACCTTTGTTGTCGCCGAGACGAAAGACGGAGTACTTGTTCGTGAAGGCGGGAGCGCCAGTGCCGTCGAGCCATTGCGCGAAGAAGGCGGTCAACTCGAGACTGGACTGGGCTTGCGCGGCTGTCTCTACATTCGAGGTGCGGATGGATTTGTCGGTATATTGCGACAGCAGGTCTCGCAGAAACTTTTGGAAGACATCGTTGCCCATCTCCCAGCGGAGCATGTGGAAGACCATGGCTCCCTTTTCGAGCGTCATCGACTGGAACTGTGGAGAGAAGGGGTCAAGCCGGCCGATGGTTGTCAGTGGTTCGGTGTCGTAGGCCAGGGCCCCGGCGGAGATATCGGTGATGGCGGATTGAAACGCATTCTTGCCGGCGGAGTCTTCGAGATACAGCAGCTCGGCGTAGCGCGACATGCCGTTGGTGATCCAGGCGTCGTTCATGGTGGCGGGCGAGATTTGGCTGCCCCACCACTGGTGGGCGAGAGTGTTCGAGAGCAGGCGCTGCTCGTTGCGCGCGGCGATGCGGTTGCCGGCAATGGCGGCGATCTCGGGCGCCCAGGCGGCGGAGACGGCGTCGTCGGGCAGCTCGACCAGGTTCATGTGGGTGGATTCGGGCTGGCCGAAGGTGCCGGACATGTAGAGGTACTCGCGCTCGCCGGCGCTGGCGAAGTCGTGGGCGAATTCCTTATGTTTTTCCGTGACGTATACGCGCATGTTGCCGGCGGTGATGGGGTCGATGAATTTGCCCGCGATGATGGTGCCGGGAAAGCCGGGCTTGGTCCACTTGAAGGTAAACTCGGTGCGGTTGCCGGGCAGGCTTTTCTGTGCAGCGACTCCGCTGCCGCTGCCCACGACACGCTCATCGCCGGGTACGCGGATGTGCATCTCCGAGGTGAAGCGGTTGGTAAACAGGCCCGTCATGGGGAACCAGCGGCCGGGATAGAGCAGGATGCTGATGGGGTCTTCGACGGAGGCGAGCTTGATGCCTTCGACCGGGCTGGTATCGGCTCCCTTCAGCGCGCCGGAGTACTCGAAGTGGTACGTAGTTGTGCTGCCCTTCGCCAGCGGCGTAGCCAGGGTGAAGCGCACGGTGTTGTTGTTGGTCAAGCGCTCGTATTCCAGGGGTTTGCCCTTGGGATCGGTGACTTTGGTGACCTGAAGGCCGTTGTTCAGCTCAAATGTGGGATTGTTCAGCTCCTCGAGCGCGGTGAAGGTCACATCGGCGGTTGCGGTCAGGCGATTCACCGCCGGGTCGAGATCGGCGTTGATCACGTAGCCGGTGACCTGCATCTGGACTTTGACCGGCGCGGCCCACGCGGTCGCCGCGGCCAGGCACAAGAGAAGCAGGGTTGCGGGGGCCGGCATTCGGAAAGTTCGGAAGTGAGCGGACATGCAGCTAAAAGTTCCTCAAGCCATCATGGTACAGCCATCACGGCTATTAGACGCGTGCCGTCGAATTTGGGGCTCTCGGCAGCGTCTTTCCGGCTAAAAGTGCTTCGACTTCGTCGGAAACCTGCTGGATCGAACTAGTTCCGGGGGGCGGCTGCAGGGCGCGGCGAACCTCGGCCAAGTCGGCCATCATCCGGTCGCGCTCGGGATTGGCGGCCAGCAACGGACGCAGGGCGGCAGCCACGTTTTCCGCGGTGAAGCGCGTCTGCAGCAGCTCCGGCACAATGCGGCCTCCGGCGATCAGGTTCACCATGGCGATGGGGAGGTTCCCGTCCAGGTCCACCTGGGTGGGGTTCCATATCTCAGGTGGGTAGCGAACCAGGCGTTTTGCCAGCCGGAAGGTGAGGGGGGAGACGCGGTAGACGACCACGAAGGGGTTCCCGATGACCGCAGCCTGGACCGTTGCCGTCCCGCTGGCGACCACGCTGGCGCGGGCGTGATGCAGGGCCTCGCGGGCGTCGGGAACGAGCCGGATATGACAGGCTTTAAGGGCGGCGTCAGCATTGGCCGGCCACCACCCATCGTGACCCGCGATGAAGTCCCCCAGTTCTTTGCGATCGATGGTCGACGCTACGGGCAGAATATAGTCGTAACCAAGAGGGAAGCGGTGGGCCATCTCGATCATGACTTCGAGGTTCGCGGTGACCTCTTTCCACCGGCTGCCGGGCAGAAGCGCGATCCATTGCCGGGCAGGGTCCAAGCCGTGGGCGGCGGCGTACTCTTCGCGAGAGATGGTGGGCTTCGGCAGCTCCGCCAGGGGGTGGCCGACGAACCGGGCGTCGACGCCCCGGGCGCGGTAGAAGCGTTCTTCAAAGGGAAAGATGACCATCATGCGGGTAACCCGCTGCTGCACCCAGCGGAGGCGGCTGCGTTTCCAGGCCCAGAGCTGCGGGCTGACGAAGTAGATCACCGGGATGTCGAGTTTTTTGAGCTCCCTGGCAAGCCGGAAGTTGACATCGGGGAAGTCAATCAGGACGGCCACGTCGGGCCGCCGTTGCCGGATGGCAGCCACCAGGCTGCGATAAGCTCCGTAGACGCGAGGCATGTGGCGGATGACCTCGGTAATGCCCATGTGGGCGACGTCTTCTGCCCGTACGATGCGATCGAGGCCTGCGCTCTCCATCTCCTTGCCGCCGAGGCCGAAGCAGGCAAGCTGGGGCAAACGTCTGCGAAGCTCCGTGATGAGCTGCGCGCCGTAGTGATCTCCGCTGGCTTCGCCGGCAGAGAGAAAGATGCGCGGTTTGGGTGGGGTAACGATGGAACCAGTGTAGATTTTCTTGAGGGAATTGTATGGCACAAAGTGCAGTACCGCGATCAGGAGCTCGGCACCGGCGCCGACACGACCGCACCCCTTCAGCCCCTCAGCGCTGACTAATCGTCCGCCCCCGGACGTGTTCGCGCAGGAACTCTGGAAGACCTCTCCTTCACCCAATCTGCAATTGGCCGCCAGTAGTCTTCGGTCGGCGCGAAGATCGGTGCATTGTGCGACACGCCGTTGACCACGATCAACGTTCCACGCGGCCCGCAACCCTCCGCGACCCGTTGCGCCATGGACAACGGAAACAGGCCATCGACATCGCTGTGAACAAGCAGCACTGGCATTTCAAGCGCGCTCGCTCCGTGGGCGGTGTCCCAGGCGTCGGGCACCATACGCGTCACCCATCGTGGAAAACCCATCGCGATCGCTGCCTCGCGCAACGTTGAGAATCCCTCACACAAAACCAGCCCGTCTACATTGACACGGGGAGCCACCGCGCAACCGACCCCCGTCCCAAGCGAAAATCCGAGCAGGACAAGGGACCGATGGCCCC
>Ga0206999_10038_pt1 | contig 33462 bp, 25 predicted proteins | sample Alteio_BWMinCont_92_FD_153482 | JGI IMG/M metagenome (GOLD analysis project Ga0206999, IMG submission 153482) | Enriched cells from forest soil in Barre Woods Harvard Forest LTER site, Petersham, Massachusetts, United States -... | ecosystem: Environmental > Terrestrial > Soil > Temperate forest >...
CTGGCGGGGGAAAACGGGATGCGTGCTGGTGATGGCGGCGGCCCTCGCATTCATTGCGTTCGCGGAGAACCCTCCCAAAGCCGCTCTTCCAATCACGGCCGATGATATCCACGAATTCCGTTCGAACTATTCAGGAGTAACGATGGATTACTTCTACACGCTCAAAGCCAGGATCACCGACGAAGAGTTCCGGGAGTATGTCACCCGACTGAAGTTGTCGCCTCTGAAAGACGCCGATAATGCTCGACGTGAGCGATATAATTGGGGTAGCTACAATGCCAACGGTCGCAACACCTGGTGGAACCCAACCGAAAGCATGGTCGGGGCATACCACGACAGTCGCGCCAACGGTTCACTGATCGTTCTGGCGAAATACGAAAATGGCTATCTCTACTTCACGCTTCAAGGAAAGCTGCGGATATTGACGAATGAACGGCTTGCCAATCATCTTTTGTGGAATCGTGCTTCTGCTTGAATCCACCGTTGTTGCGGCAGATCCGCACGAAATTCTGGTTTCGGTCAAAATTGATGTGGCCGCGTGTTCGGCGGACGGGAAGTTGCTCGCAGTCGGCGGACCGGATGGAACCGTCAAGGTGCTGGAGACTGCAACTGGCAAGGAAGTTCTTTCGGTACAGGTTGGCAGGCTGTCGATTTCAGTCCTGGCATTCTCACGGAATGGACGATTGCTCGCGGCCGGAAATGGATCGGGTCTCGTAGCCGTTGTGGAACTCGCGAATCGCTCAATCGTCCGAGAGTGGCAAGGCGACGAAGCGGTGATCACGGCACTCGCGTTTGCCAATGATGCCAGGGAACTGGTCATTGCGAGCGGTAACGGAACCGTGCGCGTTCGATCATTGAGCGACGAAGCCGTGAGCACGATTGTTCAGGGCGATGCTGATCACGTGACCGATCTGGCCGTTTCCGCGGATGGGCGAATGGTGGCCGCGACGTTTGCCAGGGGCGGTCTGAAATTCTGGAAAGACGGACTGTCCCACGCTCCGGTTTCGGCCGAAACGATGGAACCCCGAGAACCGTATTCAAGATGTCTCGCGTTCAACCCGACCGGAGATCAGATCGCGGTGGCCGGATACCGGCATTTGCGAACCTTCGAGTTTCCCTCGGGGAAGCGGTTGAAGTCAGAAAAACTGTTCGCGACCCGTGCGGGGGAGAACGTTTACGACAGCGAATCAAGCGAACAGTTTGACATTGCCTATTCGCCGGATGGCCGGACGATCGCGGTGGCTCAACAGAAATCGGTGCAGACAATCGTTCGCCCATACATCACGGGCGAGATCCTGATGGTCGATGCTCAGTCGTTGAAGACGTTGCATGTTTTTCAAGGATGCAGGAGTTCCGCCGTCATGGTGGCCTTCACTTCAGAAAACAAAATGATCACGGCGAGTTACGATGACACCGTGCGCATCTGGGAATGGCGGAAGACACCATGACGCAATTCCTGCGACGACATGCCGTCCGGATCGTGATCGGTGCGGTTCTGGCGGCGATGGTTTATGGTGCCTTGCTCGTTTGGATTCCGTACCAGCGGGAACAGCGGATAGCGGAGGAGATTGATGTCCTTGGTGGAAGGGCAGAGTTTGAATACGCTGGTCCAGATTGGATTCCAACATCCATGCGGGACCGAACGACACTGTTCAGCCGAGTCACGGAAGTCTACCTCAAAAACACGCGGGTCACCGACGCCAGTTTGGAACATCTCAAGGGGCTGACCAAACTCGAAAGACTCAGCCTCATCTTCAACAAACAAATCACTGACGCCGGTTTGGGACATCTGAAGGAACTGACCAAACTCGAAGTACTCTTTCTCCAGGACAACACACAAGTCACTGGCGCCAGTTTGGAGCATCTCAAGGAATTAACCAACCTCACGGATCTCTACCTCGACTACACACCCGTCACTGACACTAGTTTGGAACATCTGAACGGACTGACCAAACTCGTGTGTCTCCGACTCCATGGCACGCATGTCACTGACGTCGGGATGCGACATCTCAGGGAGCTGACAAAACTCGTGTGGTTCCAACTCGACGACTCGCATGTCACTGACGCCGGTTTGCAGCATCTCAAGGGACTGACCAATCTCACCTATCTCTACCTCGATGGCACACAAGTGACGGCAGGAGGCCGAGAATTGCTTCGGAAGGCATTGCCCGACTGTGAAATCAAACCGGACCCATGATTCCACCATGCCCATACGCCCGATGGTTACGGCGCAGCAGAGGAAGAATGCAGATTTTGAACCACGGAGACACGGAGGGAACGGAGAAATGCAGGAAGAATGAAAGAGCAGGATGAATTCATCGCTTCACGATCCCCTCCTTTCTCTGTTCCCTCCGTGTCTCCGTGGTTCAAAATCTTCTCTCCCAAAACAGCACCAATGAGCTTGAAACGCCGCTGGTTGTTTGACAATGAAGCACTACTCGAGCCTCGGCGAATGGCCACGATGGCAGCGATGCACATTGTGGGATGGCCGACAGCCGTCGCGATTGCCTGGTTTGTTGCGGCGGGGTGGCACGGGCGATGCGTGAAGTTTCACTTTGTCTTTTCCGGATCGGAACAGCGCTTTCGGGTGGCACTAGTGCCACCCACAGTTGGTTCCCGATCCGGAAAAAACGAGCAGAAAACAGATGCCACTCACTTCACATTCTTGACATTGCCCGCGGCACCCGGCGCGACTGCGGCGACAGCGTGATTGCCTATTGTTTGCGATTCGCGATAATGAGCGCGCCGTGCAACTTGGAGGGGTCCACAAATGACGATTTCCAAAATTGATGAACAGCACCCATGAGCTTGAAACGCCGCTGGTTGTTTGACAATGAAGCACTACTCAAGCCTCGGCGAATGGCCACGATGGCAGCGATGCACATTGTGGGATGGCCGACAGCCGTCGCGATTGCCTGGTTTGTTGCGGCCATCCTTGTCTCACGCCCCAACGAAGCTGATATCTGGTCATGCGTGGTTGCAGCGACGATCGCCATTTATGCTGTCATTTTCGTGGGAAGCTTTTGCAGTTGGCTCTCGTGCCAATTGGTCGGCCGTAACAACGTCCTGCTAATTCGAATGTCCATTGCGATCGCGCTGATCTTCGACTTTGCAGTTTTCGGGTGGATTCTGGTTTTGGTTGGCGGAACGCAAAAGGGCATGCAACTGTGAAGCCGACGGCGTGGCCGATCCGGGTGACTGGCCGTCATTCGATCATTCGACGTGGCTCCAGCAGTTGAGGATCAGACCTTGCGAAAGAATTGCAGAGGGAGAGAAGAAGTGGGCGCAAAATGGATGGTAACAAATGAAGACCTGAAACTTGTCAATTGATTCACAAGCCCGCAGGAGTGATTCCTGCTAAAATGCATCTGGTTTCCATTTGTTACCCCCGATGTTTTGCCGAAGATTCTTTGGGCAGCAACATGAGGCAATTGGGTCTGACGATATTCTGTGGAGTTCTTCTGGTCTTGGGAGCGATCTCATCCGCGGAGGAACCTGTATCCCCATCCCGTGGCCATGGACCGATCTCGAGTTCCATCACGTTGACAACACGGCTGGCGATTTTAGTCATTGTCGCTGATGGGCAAAAACTCCCTTTGAGCGAGATCAAAAGCCGTGACGAGTCACTGAGGGCGTTGTTTCAAAAGGGGGATGCAGACAGGGATGGCATATTGACCTGGGAAGAGGTGCAAGCACTGATCGCCGAGGAAAAGGCCGAGGCGATCAAGTATGACCTCAAGCAACTCGAAGGAACATGGAGGCTCGCTCTCCATGAACAGGACGGCTTCGAAGTATTGGACGAGAACGCCACGCAGAAGATCACGGTGGTCATCAGCGCCGACGGTTCTTGGAGACTGTGTGATGAGGAGAAAGAAGTCAATCATCTGACAAGCACGATTGACCCCAAAAAGCGGCCCAAGACCATCGACTTCACGCAGACTGTGGGGCTCAAGAAAGGCGACCAACCACTGGGAATTTACGAAGTCTCTGAAGAATCTCTAAGGGTTTGCGTTGCTCCCTCGGGAAATGAACGGCCCAGCCGGTTTTCGACCAAGCTTGGCAGTCCCAATGTGATTCTCACATTTGAGCGGGTGAAGGCGAAGTAGGGTGGATTCCAGGTGCTGGCCAGTTCGTCACATTTTTGGCGGCTGTTTGGGAGGGCGAGGCTCCCGCCGAGCCGGGATGGAACATTAGACATTCGATCGACATTGCGGCTCGGCGGGAGCCTCGCCCTCCCAAATCTGTGTCAAGCATTAACAAATTGGCCAGCCCGAGGTGGATTCCAGGTGAGGTGAAGCCATGTTGACTCATTGGAACGCGGGGCGAAGCTGGTTCGTCGTTTGTTTGTTTTGCACGCTCTGCATCAGCACGTCCCCGTTCGAGCGGCCACTTGTCGCAGACGACGTGCGGATTTTGAAAGGCCATCAGTTGTTGGTCTCGCACCTGGCGTTTTCGCCGGACTCACGTTTGCCTGCTTCCAGCGCCTGCGACAAGACGGTGAAGCTCTGGAGTGTCGCAACAGGAGAGGTGCTCAGGACTTTGGAAGGCCATCAGGACTGCGTTTGGGGCGTGGCATTTGCGATCTGGCCGCACTTCAGTTGCGCAAACTATTTCCCAGTCGTTACGGCATCGCCGACGCAGCCACCTACGAGTCACATCGCAAGCAAGACTTCCTGAAGCTGAAGAACACCTGGCGCGAAGCGCATGGCCGAGAATTGTTGCCGCAGCCAATGCCGTGAATGGGGACCAAACTTCGCGGACGGGTGGCCGGGTCTGACCGCTTCGCGAAGGCCCGGAACGGTACCAGCGCGATCCATGACCGTCTCTTTATTTTGTGTGGTACTGAATGGCATTGCGTGACGACTTGGATAAATCAAATCGCCAACTGTGGCCCGACTTCGCCGAAGTCGGGGCTGAGTCGACTGACGTCCGATGACAGATCGATGATCGTCTTTTCCTCCTCCCGATTTCGGCGAAATCGGGCTACAGTTGGCGAAGCTCGGTGGCAACGACCGCGTTGGACAATATGATCGTGGGCGGAGGCGTCCCATGGGCAAACGATCAGAAAACTCGATTTCCCGGATCTGGTTGGTGATCCGGTGGGCGGTCATCCTGCCGATGGTGTTGCTGCTGGTTCTGACTCTTGGACTTGCTGCTCGGTATCTTCCCGCCAAGGCGCGCCTTGATCGGATGAAGCTTGATCGAGGCGGCAAGATCTTTTTGAAGTTCGAACCTGTTGTCCCCGACTGGATCCGAAAACTGGTAGGCCAGGAGCGGTGTGAACCGTTTGATCGACTTCAAGAAATCGAGTTCCGACATGTGACGGACGAGAACCTGCTCAAATGGCGAGGTTGTTTTGATGTAGAATCCGTAGTTTTCGATGCCTACTCCTCTGAGGAACTCATTACCGATCGAAGTCTGCTGCTGTTTGGTGAATTGCGTTCTCTCAGGAGCCTCGTCATCGGTCGCGGTCGATTTACGCGTCAAGGATTACGCGCCCTTGCCAATTGCACGCAGTTGACGAACCTTGAAATACACCACGCTGAACTTTCTCCGGGATGGTGTGACGGCATCCAGGATATCCAATCACTGAAACAGTTTGCCGTCGGCGATTTCGGTGAGTCGACGGCTCAAAGCCGCGACATCAGAGCACTCGCGGCAATCCGGCATCTCCGCATGGTCCGTCTTGGTCTCCATGATTCCACATACGCTCAACACCCGTTGTCTCCCCTGGAGGAGAGTCCCATCGGTTGCACATGGCGGATCAAGGTCGAAAACCTTGCCGCCGAACTGCTGGAACCCCTGGCCGCGCTCCCTGATCTCGATACGCTCGTTGTTGTCTGCGACACCATGTCACCGGACGCACTTCTTCCACTGAAGAAATCGCCGTCACTGCGCAGGCTGCAAGTCTACAGCTACGATTTTCCACCAGAACCGCAGAGTGATCCTAATCTCGGGATGTTGAAGGGGTGCCAACACGTCGAGTTATTGGAGATCTGCCTCAGGAATGATGTTCGGCCAGTGACGGATAATGATCAGCCCGCGAATCACGGCTTGGAACATTTGGCCGATCTGCCGTTGCTGACAAACCTGGTTCTCCACGGGCGACTTTCAGCGAAAGACTGGGAAGGTGTTGCACGCCTGACAAACCTGCGCGGGCTGCGATTACACGTTTGGAATCTGGATGCGAGGGCGAGCAGACAACACGCTCATCTTAGGTCACTGATCCATCTGGAAGAGCTTGCGCTGCCATTTCAGGGAATTGCCGATAACGATCTGAATGTCATTCTATCGATGCCCAAGCTCCATTGGCTGGAGTTCGACGCATTAGTAACAATCGCGCCGCAGCTTCAAGTCTTGGCGGAACGACCAGATTTCCCTGCCGCATTGAAACCCCACTTGCCCGCGGCACTTCGCGAATTTGAAAAGGTGGCTCAGTCCGGCGAATCACCAGACCACCCGACAACTGTGACGATAGGGTGGCGAAAGAGGCTACCCAGCGAGTGGATGCCGAACCCCGGAATCGACTGACAACAGGTGCCGACGGGTGGGCGGACAGGTGGCCGGGTCTGAGCACTTCGCGAAGGCCTGGAACGGTACCAGCGCGATACATGGGCTGGATGGCACTCATTGGCGACGGCACGTGTGGGATCGGTTGGCGCTGCGCTAATTCTCGTCGTGTTTCGTTTTCTCTTGAGCGTCCAAATCACCAAAGATGTGCCACTGTTTGGCCGCTTCGGACAAACAGTGCGATGGGTGCAAGCCGGCCGAACAAACTTCTGCCACTCAATGAATTCACAATCAAAAGCACACGTCAACCGAGGCCGAGACGATAGAATTCCTTCCCAAGGATTATCCCCCTTCGGCACTGTTTGTCCGAAGCGGCCAAACAGTGGCACATCCTCTCGACTTCGAATGGTCCAGACATGCCAGCGACGACGGGGAAATAACATGCGAACGATTCTGGTGAAATGTTTCCGTCGCAATGTCGTCACTTTCCTGAGTTCCACGTTGTGGCTGTTCCTGTGCTTCGCGTCGTTGGTCCAGGCCGGGCTGTTTGAAGAAGAGACACAGAGGCTGCTCACAAAACTAGCGGCTGCCACCGACGAGGAGGACAAGTCCAAGATTCTTGACGCTCTCCGTGAAATCGGCCCTGAAGCGCGAGCGGCGATTCCGGTTCTTACGGGGTTGCTGGACGACGAAGAACAGGGGTTTCATGCGGCCCAGGCCTTGTCATCAATGGGGGCAGAATCGATTGACGCCCTGCGTTCAGGGCTGCGACACAAGACCGCATCGGTGCGGGCGGCAACTCTCGCAGCCACCGGCCTGAGCGAGATGACGTTTGCGGCCGAAGCGCTGATCCCGGACATCATGAAACTGTTGCGGTATGACGAAGAAGATAATGTGCGCCGGGCGATTTTCCGAGCATTAAGCGAGCTGAGATTGCAACCAGCGGTCACACTGCCGGCGATTATCGAAGCCCTCGGCTCGGACGATGAACTGGATGCCGAATCGGCCGTCGACGCACTCTGGAAGATGGGGCCGTTTGCAGGACCCGCCTTGCCTGCCCTGGAAAAAGCGGCGATGGGTCATCCACTTGTCGAAGTTCGGCGACGTTCTCTTTTCGCAATGATGGATGTCGACCCGAGCGGCAAATCCGCAATCAAGGCGCTGACGCATGGATTGAACGACGACACGCGTTCCGACAACTCAATGTTTGGGTCAAACGTTCAACAGGTGGCAACCCAGTTACTACCGGGTCTGGCACCGATGGCTTCCGCAGCCATTCCGACGCTGTTGAAAGTCCTCAAAAGTGATGACCTTCGCCAGAATCATCGGCGATATGCGGAAATCACATATACGCTGGCAGCGTTGGGTGTCCCCGAGGCTGTGCCCGTACTCAAACGCGATCTGCGTTATGAACAACTCCGCAATCGCAGCAACTACTCGATGTTTTTTTCCTCGCGTGAAATCCCGGACTCGTTCGAACAGACCTGCATTCGCGTCAACGCTGCCGCGGCACTGGCCCGTCTGCAATCCGACAAGAAGCCGGCCATTGCCGAACTGTTGAACGTTCTGGAAGAAAACCAGTGGAGTGTCGTTGCCCCACCTGGACCAAAGGGAGCCCGACTGATGGATCCGCGAGAGTGCGCCGCCACCGGTCTGGGACTTCTGAACGGCGATGCGGCTTCGGCACTGCCGGCGCTGAAACGTGCCATGCAAGCGGCCCGCGACGAAGGTGGCTTTCTGTCCGTGAAGGCGGCATGGGCCATCGCTCGCATCGATCGGCAGGATCGTTCCTGCCTGGATGTCCTGAAGAAGGTGGATTACACCCGCGACATGCCGAACTATCGGGACTCCCCGTTTCATCGAGAATCGCCGGAAGACGTATGCAAGATCCTTGGCCCACGAATTGACGACTTGGTTCCCCCCCTCATCAAAGGGGTCATCCATTGCCAAACAAACAGGCCATCCTATTGGATTGACATCCTTTCGCTGACGGATGATTCGGCCGTCGTCAAGCTGGTGGAGCAATCACGGCAGGTTATTGAGGGCGAATCGTGGGAAAGTTACAAAGCCCATCGCGTATTGGAAATCCTCGGCCCACGAGCCGAGCCAGCGTTAGACCAGATCATTGAATTGCTCGACTCCAAGGACCACACGGTGCGCGCGAACGTGGCCCGCATCTTGGGAGCGCATGGCAAACAGGCGTCAAAAGTCGTGCCGGCGCTTCGACGACTTTTGCAGGATGACCGCGTTCTGGTACGAGTCCGGGCCGCAGAGGCGATCGGCCAATTCGGGAACGATGCCATTGAGGCCGCGGATGATTTGCGGCAATTGTCCAAGGACGACTACCAGTGGGTGCGACAAGCCTCGGCAAGGGCGCTGGCAGCGATCACAAACCCGACGAACCCCCGAAAATGATCAAGTCGGCAACTTTGAAGGCCCGGAGCTGGCTGCCATTTGGAAGCAGACAGGCAAGGAACACAGGCCAGGCTAGCGGGGCCGGTTCTGCCAGGCCTGCTTGAGTTCATCGAAGCCACGCATTGGCTCGTCGGTTGAACTCGTCCCGGCACCTCCCGCACTGGCTTCTTTTTCGGTGTTGGCGGTTCCTTCGCGGGCGGCCTGCCCGGCCGGTCGCGGTGCGGCGGGTTTGGCTGCGGCCAGTTTCGGTTCGCGAGCCGGTTTGGCCGGCACTGGACCGTTGGGAGGGATCATCGTCAGTCCGATCCGTTTCCGTTCCCGGTCGACACTGAGCACCCAAACCGTCACCACATCGCCGATCGAAACGATGTCCTGCGGCGAACGAACGAAGTGCGTTGCCAACTGGCTGATATGGACGAGCGCCGAATCCTTCAGGCCGACATCGACGAACGCTCCGAAGTCGACGACGTTCAGCACGGTCCCCTGCAATTCCATGCCGACTTCAATGTCGTCCAGGGAAAGGACCCCTTTGCGGAAGACCGGGAGCGGCAGATCCGCGCGAGGGTCGCGGCCGGGTCGGAGCAGCGCATCGACAATATCCGTCAGCGTCGGCAGGCCGACGGCCAACTCTTGCGCCAACTGCGATGCTTCCACGGCCGACAGTTGCTCGCGCAGCGGCGTTCGATCCGCCCCCGGACGCAGCAGATCCGAAGAGACGTTGCATCGCGTCAAGAGTAGTCGGGCGACTTCGTAGCTCTCGGGATGGATCCAGGTGTTGTCGAGCGGTTCGTCGCCGTCGAGCTTCAGGAATCCGGCCGCCTGGGTAAACGTCGCGGGGCCGACGCCGGGGACGTCCAGCAGTTGCTTGCGGGTCTGGAACCGTCCCGTCCGTTCGCGATATTCCACCACGCGCCGGGCAATCAGTTGATTGAACCCCGAAACATGCATCAACAGCGACGGGCTGGCGGTGTTCAAGTCCACGCCGACGAAGTTGACGCACGACTCAACGACATCGTCCAAGGCTTCCTTCAGTTGTTTCGCGTTCAGGTCGTGCTGATACATGCCGACGCCAATATGCTGCGGCTCGATCTTCACGAGTTCGCTGAGCGGATCCTGCAGCCGGCGACCAATGCTGACGGTGCCGCGGGCGGTCGCATCCAGGTTCGCGAATTCCTGCTGGGCGACGGTGCTGGTCGAGTAGATGCTCGCCCCCGCTTCATTGACGACGATGTACCGAACCTCGGGACACTCGGCGGCAATCAGTTCCGAGACCAGTTCTTCGGTTTCGCGGCCGGCCGTGCCGTTGCCAATCGCAATCACATTGCATCGATGTTCGCGCAGGAATGAGGCCAGTTTGCTGCGGGCTTCGGCCTTGCGATCGGCCGACCCGACAATGCTGATGATGTCAATTGCCAGCAGCGAGCCGAATTCATCCAGCGCCGCCAGCTTGCATCCGGTTCGAAAGCCGGGATCGATCGCCAGGACTCGCTGGTCGCGCAGCGGCGGCTGCAAAAGAAGTTGCCGCAGGTTTTGGGAGAAGACCGAGATCGCGTGCCGCTCGGCCTTTTCCGTCAGATCGCGGCGAACCTCGCGCTCCAGCGCCGGTCGGACAAATCGATCGAGGGCATCTTTGGCACACGCCGTGAGAAATTCGCGGCAGGCATGCTTTTCCAGACGAAGGTGCTCCAGGGCGGCGCGCTGGGCCTGGGGATCATCCCATTCAAACGACACACGCAGCGCCTTTTGTTCTTCTCCCCGGTTGAGCGCCAGGATGCGATGCGGCGGCATCTTGGAGATGGGCTCCGCATAATCGAAATAGTCGCGGAATTCGGGATGCGTCTCGTCGGCCGTCTTGGTTCCCGTCGACGTCAGACGCCCGGTCTGCCTGGCCACGCTGCGACACCGCTCGCGCAGGTCGGCATCGTCGGAAATCTTCTCGGCCAGGATGTCTGCGGCTCCGGCCAGGACGCTGTCCGCATCCGGCAACTCCTGGTCGGATCGCACCAGGGCCTGGGCCGCGGCGCGCAGTCCGTCCTGGGTCACCGACTGATTCCAGATCGACTCGGCCAGCGGCTCCAGTCCTCGCTCGCGGGCGATCGTTGCGCGCGACCGGCGTTTGGGGCGGAAGGGGAGATACAGATCCTCAAGTCGCTTGAGCGAATCGGCCCGCTCGATCTCAGCTCGCAATTCCGGAGTGAGCTTTCCCTGGCTGTCGATCAGCCGCAGGATGTCCGCCGCACGATCGGCCAGTTGCCGCAACGACTGCACGCGTTCCTGGACCGCGCGGATCTGTTCTTCGTTCAGGTTCCCCGTTCGTTCTTTGCGATAACGGGTGATGAATGGAACAGTGTTCCCCTCGTCGAGCAACTGCACCGTCTGGGTGACTTGCTCAAGCCGGATGCGCAGCTCCGAGGCGACACGCGCCAAGTCCACACCGGTTGTTGAGTGCTGATCCATCATCAAAAGCTGTTCCGTAGCCGACCAATGCCCACCATGCACGATATGGTATCGCATTTTCCCGTGGCAATGGGAAGGCAACCGAAGTCGCACGCTGGACAAATGCCTTTTTCACATTGAGTAAGGTTCACGCACCCTTTGACGCCGGAACCGGGGGGTTGACGCCGCCCCGCTCCGAAGAAGTATGGGGGGCTGACGTCACCCCGCTTCATAGAGGTCAGGGGCTTGGCTTCGGCTTTCAAGAAAGGCAGAAGTTGCCGTTCCACCTGTGACATCTCCGCCGACCGGCCGATTTCGCGCTCAATTTCACCAACGCGCGATTGACTCCGCAGCGTGAGATTGTTTGGCAGAGGCCGGTTTGCAGCATCGATCGAACTATTCGTCAAATTGATCAAGACAGGGAATCATTTGGCCGATCTTCATTCTGCCGTGTGGAGTTTGCACGGCTGGGAATGGCCGTCCGATGGGGATTGGCCATCCATTCTGTCGCTTCGACCAGGGATGAATGATGCGACATCGCCTTCGGCTGTTCACCGGTGATGAAACTGCGGCTCCGATCGTTGAGCCACCTGTCAACGTTCGTCTCGCCGATATTTCTCGGGCACTGCTCGACGCAGCGCGCCGGAATCGTGCCTGGCTGGACGACTTCGCGGATGAAGAAATTCAGGTCTCGCCGGATCTGTTTGAGATTCTCTCTGCGTACGTGCGAATGCGTCCGGGTGCTTGATCTGCTACTGAGGGGTCACCAACTCGCCACGAAATGGACAGTGATCCCCCATCGCTTCCGACGACGCCGAATTTGAGTGCCAATCGTTCCACTGCGGAACGTGACGCGGAAATGATCTGGCGCGCCGGCGTGGCTGCGGTCGATTCCAGTCATCTCGTCAGTACTGTCGTACAACGACTCGGCACAAACCTGCGGATCTGTGGCGAGGACTTTGAACTCACCTCCCTTCGACAATTGGTCGTCGTCGGTGCCGGCAAGGCCAGCAGCGGGATGGCACGCGGACTGGAAGAGGCCCTGGGCACCGATTTGGTCGACGAAAAAGTGACTGGCTGGGTCAATGTTCCAGGCGATTGCGTCATTCCGCTGCGGCGAATCCATCTGCACGAGGCGAGGCCGGGGTTGAATGAACCGACCGAGGCGGGAGTTGTCGGCAGCCAACGGATTCTGGAATTGGTTTCCGGACTGGGGTCGGACGACTTGTGCCTGGTGTTGCTGTCCGGAGGCGGCAGCGCCCTGCTGCCGTTGCCGGTTCCTGGAATCGGCCTTGCTGACAAGCAGGCCGTGACCCGAACATTGAGTCGAAACGGCGCCACAATCCAGGAGTTGAATGCGGTTCGCAAACGCCTGTCATTGATCAAGGGGGGCGGATTGGTCCGGGGAGCGCCGGCGGGACGAATAATTGCCCTGATCATCTCGGATGTTGTCGGCGATCCACTCGACGTGATTGCCTCGGGGCCGACCGTCTGCGATCACGGAACCGCTGCGGATGCACTGGCGGTGCTGCAAAGGTTTCGGGAACGGACGGCGGACGATTCCGAGATTCCAGCGTCGATCTGGATGGAATTGCAGCGTCAGGCCGCTGACAACAACCCTGCCATCCCTCCGACCGTGATCTGCCGGAATTGCATCATTGGAAACAATGAAACGGCACTCAAGGCAGCGATCGAGCAGGCCCGACAACTGGGGTATGATGTTCGGTCGCTCGGCAGTGGCCGGCAGGGTGTCGCTCGGGATGTGGGAGTGGAATTGGCCGAGAAATGCCTGGCCGTCCGCCACGATTCGGTCACGACACCGAGTTGCCTGATTGGCGGTGGTGAACCAACCGTCCAACTGGTCCCGACGACTCGGCCGCGCAAGGGGGGACGCAATCAGGAACTTGCCCTGTCTGCCTTGTGCCGTCTGTGGAATGAAGAGATGGAAGGGATTGCCATCTTGTCCGGGGGAACCGACGGCGAGGACGGACCGACCGATGCCGCCGGCGCTCTCTGCTCGGCAGCGGTGCGTGACGCCGCCAGAACCGCCCGGTTGGATCCCTTCGACGCACTTTCGATCAACGATTCTTACACATTCTTTGCCGCCGCCGCAGGGTTGCTGAAGACGGGCCCCACTCATACGAACGTGATGGACCTGCAGATCGCGGTCGTCCGCCCCGGAGAGTGAAAGTTTGGAGTGCGGAGATTCATCGCCGCTTTGGTTTCTTCGGCGTTTCTTCTTTTGCAAGGCGAGTGTCATTCAACGCGGGTAACGATATTTGTAGCTGAATTCGTGAGAATTCAGGGATTTCGTGTGCGCCCCCGAACTCTCACGAGTTCGGCTACAGCGGATTTGTCGTTAGAAATATCGTTACCCGCGTTGAGTGTCATTGGGCTCTCGTGCGCCACGTGCCAACTTTTCCAACCTCATTTTGGCGATCACCCTGCGGCAGCCGCTCGCGTGCCTCGACAGTTCGTGTGAGTGCGTGATACCTTCCGCATGTGTAGACGATCTTCGCACCGATTCGGACCAGACAGATGACCGCAGCCAGTCCACGCCGCGCCGTGGTGCTTGTTAGCGGCGGACTCGATTCCGCCACGATACTTGCCATTGCCAAGTCGGACGGCTTTGAACCGTATGCCATTTCGTTCGACTACGGACAACGACACCGCTTTGAACTGGAAGCCGCCGGCCGCGTGTGTGCCACTGCCGGCGTGAAGCGCCATATTGTGGTGCCCCTGGATTTGCGACCATTTGGGGGGTCGGCGTTGACGGACGAGATCGCGGTCCCCAAGGACCGCAGCGATGCGCAAATGGCGTCGGGGGGGATTCCAATCACTTACGTTCCCGCCCGCAATACGATCTTTCTGTCAGTGGCGTTGGGATGGGCCGAGGTGCTGGGGGCTTCGGACCTGTTCATTGGCGTGAATGCCGTCGATTACAGTGGTTACCCGGACTGTCGTCCTGAATACGTTGCCGCGTTTCGTCAGTTGGCTCAACTGGCGACCAAAACGGGGGTCGAAGGGACGTCGAATTGGGAAATTCATGCTCCGCTCATCGCGCTCGGCAAGGCAGACATCATTCGCCGGGGAATCGCCTTGGGAGTCGATTACGGGCTGACACATAGCTGTTACGATCCCAATCCGCAGGGCCGCGCCTGCGGTCATTGTGATTCCTGTCAGTTGCGATTGAAGGGATTTGCCGATGCTGGACTGACCGATCCAGCACCGTATTCGTGATCTTGCCGCAAATTTGACAGGCTAGTTCTGCCGATCCCGATCCTGATCGGATCGGGTCGCCGATGGGCCTGCGAGCTCACGGGTCCTGTGCCGGGACGATGGAATCGAATTCCCATCGCCAAACGTCGAGTGAAAAAATGGCACCTGTCATGCGGATTTGAGACATTTCTCCGCCAAATGTGCATGAGTCAAACGGGTCGAGGCGGCCTTGCAACCTTTGAAAAAGCCTCTTGCGGGGGCAACACTCCCACTCGACTCCCCCTCCCCAAGCCTTTACAATCGGGTGCGATTGCAGCTGTGAAAACCTGGATTGACGCATGACTATTGATTTCGAATTTCACAACGACACTGAATTCCGCAAACTGCTGATGCGAAGTTCGGACGTGGATTTGACCGTGCTGGCATTGGAGCTGGCACGCGATGCCCAGCCGCATCTCGACTTTGCCCATACGCTGGAATGGATTTCTCGGCGCGCGGACGAAGTTCGCAGTCACCTGACGCGGGCGCGCAACGACCGGGCGATGCTGAGGGAGCTGTCGCGCTGCTTGTCAGGAACGCATGGTTTGCATGGCGACAAGGAGGCATTTCAGCGTGCCGAAAGCAGCTACATCAACCGGGTGATCGAGACGGGTGTCGGAATTCCCATCAGCCTGTCCCTGGTCTATGTCGCGGTCGCAAAGCGCGCCGGTGTCGATCTTGAGGGGGTGGCCGCCCCGATGCATTTCCTGTCGCGGTTGGAGACGATCGAAGGTCCGCTGTTCGTTGACGCCTTCCATCAGGGCGATGTTTTGAGCTACGACGAATGCTGCACATGGCTGGAATCGATGAGCGGTCTGGCTCCCGAGGAAATCGAAAGTTATCTCGAACCCGCCCGCCCGCGCGAAGTTGTCATCCGGATGCTGAACAACCTGAAGGCCCTGCAGGTGAAGCAGGAGCAATGGGACCAAGTGTGGCATGTCCAACGGCGGCTGGCGGCTCTGCATCCCGGCGTCTTTGAGCATTGCCGCGATCTGGCGCTGGTCGCTTTGAAATCCAATCATCCCGGCGCTGCCATCGACCTGCTGGAAGGCTGCCTGAAGACCTGCACGCCCCAGGATCGTCCCATTCTGCAGGGACACCTGCTGGCCGCAGAACGGCTGCTGGCCGATTGGAACTGAGTCAGCCCGCACGAATTGATCTACCGTAGGGCGGATTTTCAATCCGTCAATTCTGCGGGGCGGATTGGAAATCCGCCCTACGCAGCCCCACCGCAATCCTGCGGGCGGATTGGAAATCCGCCCTACGCAGCCCACCGCTCCGAACGCGTCAGTGGTGATCCGTTCTGGGAGTTGGCTCCGCAGGTTGACCGAATTGTCCGGCTTTCAGCCGATCGATGTGAATTTGATCCGCGATGTGCATGGCGCACTGCGGATGAATCCCCTCGTGCGAGTAGCTTGGCTGACCGCAGACCGGGCACAAGGCTCGGGTGGTCGAGGGATAGAGCGGGTCGGGCTTCTTGTTCACGTTGGCCATTTGATGTTCCCGCCTGGTGCAAAAACTCGCCTATCAAGCAACACTGCCGGAGAAAAACTCCCCGGCAGTGGTATTGATACCCCATCCGTCGGCTGGATTAGTAGCGTGATCCGCCACCGCCGCCGTATTTGCCGCCGCCGCCGCCACTGCGGCCGCCACCACCACCGCCGCCGCCGCGATCTTCGCGGGGACGTGCTTCATTGACCGTCAAGGCACGACCATCGACGTCTTTGCCATTCAATGCTGCAATTGCCGACTTGCAAGCCTGGTCATCGCCCATCTCCACAAAGCCGAAGCCCTTGGAGCGACCGGTGTCGCGATCCATCACAACCTGGGCCGAACGCACCTCCCCAAACGGAGTAAATAGCGTCTCCAACGTTGCGTTTGTTGCGCCGTACGTCAGGTTGCCCACATACAATTTCATAGCCATCGACATTCCTTTCCATGCCGTCCTGCCGAACCTGACGTCCTAATGAACCGGCCTGCGAGACGAGACATCATTACCGGCCAACCGCAACGGAGCGGATGGCACTCAAACCAGCCTCCGCGGACGACGTCGTTCGCGGCCTTTTCCTTGTAATCTCATTGTTGAATTGCAGTGATTTCGCTGTTGAATTGCACCGAAATGTTGTGGGACAGGTTGTCGACCTGACCGTGCCATGATTATTCCGCGACGCAGTCACGCTTCGAAGTGGGGTGTCTTGGGTGGCCGCTGTGACGCGCATGTCATTTCGACTTGCGTTACCGCACGGCAACGTCTCTTCAGAAAACGACTCCCGGGAAGAATCTGCTGGGGTCGTTAGTTGGATGAGAGGCAGGGGAGAAAGAAGTCTCTGAACCCGGCACTCAGCACGAGAAACGATCGGAGCTGATTTTCTTGGCAATTCTTGTATCAAGGCCAGACTGTATCACATTGGTCTCGGTTTACAGATGCCAAAACCGGAGAATCCGGGAAGATTCCCGAAGAACGCAAATCAGGGGTCAGGGATCAGGGGTCAGGGATCAGGGGGATGTGAACGTATTGCCGTCCCATCAGTCCCATCAGTCCCATCAGTCCCATTTCACTCGGCGACGGTGTTCATCAGTGAACAACGCGTCTAAAATCAGCCCGCTCGAAAACGGAATTGTTGCCTTGGAAGGAAGTGCGATCTCGTGACTGCTTTGCCATCGTCCCGCAAGCCCCTGCTCGTCATCTTCGTTACTGTCTTCATCGATCTGCTTGGTTTCGGCATCGTTCTGCCGCTGCTTCCCCGTTACGGCGAGCATTTCCTCCCTTCGGAAATGCAAGCGGGGATCTCGAACGGAATCTTGTCGGCGGCCCCCAGCGCCGCCCCTGGTTATGTGGCTGCCGCATTGTCGGCACTCGCCTTCCTTTATGGGTTATGTGTGTTGCCGGAATCTCTGCGACCGGGACAAACACCGAGGTCTCGACCCAGCTTGTTCAACTTCGTCGCGGTGCTGCGGGCGATGACGCGCGGGTCGCATGCTCTGATCCTGTCGACGATCTTTCTGACAACGTTCGCGTTCGCGCAGTTCGAAAGCACGCTGTCGCTGCTCACGAAGCATCTGGGTGGCGTCGTGGCCGAAAAGCCCGATTGGCGGCATGGCGCGATCCTGGGCTGCCTGATGGCGTCGTTCTCGGCCATGCAGTTTCTGTTTGCACCGCTGTGGGGACGGCTGTCAGATCGGATCGGGCGCCGACCGGTCCTGCTCGTCGGACTGGGCGGTTCCACGATCTCGTACTTTCTGTTCGCGGTGGTCACTCAACTGGGAAATCACGGCCCCATCCTGGGACTCAGTCCGCTGGTCTGGCTGTTTGTGACACGGATCGGGGCGGGAATCTCGGGCGCCACGATTTCGACCGCGCAGGCTTACATCGCCGACTGCACGGACGAAAAATCGCGAGGCAAGGGGATGGCGCTGATCGGGGCCGCGTTCGGCATCGGGTTCACATTCGGGCCAATGCTCGGTGCGGCGTTCGTATCGGGAGAATCGGTCGGCCACGGAATGAGCGACCGCGGGAATTTTCTGGTCTTTGCCTACATCGGGTTGATCTTGACGCTCAGTCAGGGACTGCTTGTCCGGCGGCTGATTCCACGACTCGGCGAATTCCGCATGGGACTGATCGGCGTCGTGCTGATGACGCTCGGACTGCTGCTCATCGGAGTCGCATCGTTCCAGTCGTCGTTTTCGTTCCTGTACTTTGTCCTGCCGGTTGTCGTCGTTGGCTATTCATCAGCGACGCCATCGTTGCTGTCGATGCTGTCGCTGACCTCAAAATCCGACGAGCAGGGTGAATTGCTGGGGATCGGCCAGAGCATGTCGTCGCTGGCCCGGATCCTGGGGCCACTCGCGGGCATGCCGCTGCACGGACTGGGAATCGCATTGCCATACTGGTTTGCGGCGGCATTGATGCTGGTCGCCGCGGTGATGGTCCTGGGACTGCGGGGAGCGGTGGAAAAGGGAGCGGCGAGCGGCGAGTAAGTTTCGATGAGTCGTCCACCGTAGGACGGATTTCCAATCCGTCCGTGCCGCGGGGCGGGTTTCCAATCGGCGCGTCTCGCTGGGCGGATTGGAAATTCGCCCTACGTGGCTGCGTTACTCGCTTTTTGCTTCGACCAACTTTTCAGCAGCCGCAATGATGGACTTGCGGGCCGTTTCGTCGCACGTTCCAGCCTTGAAGGCGAATCGCTGAACGATCCGCCGGTCCTGATACGTGACGACCGCGACTGCGGTCTCGCGCGAAATTGCGAGCGGCGAACCCTGCGTAGACGCTTCACCGACCAGAGTCAGCGGCAGATCGATCTTTTCGTCGAACGCCAGCGTCTGCAGGCGGGCGGAATCGCGTTGGGGAGTGTCGGTCAGCATTACCGCGAAGCATCTCAGCCCATCCGCCCGATGCTGGTTCACTGTCCGATCGAGATCCTTCAACAAGGCGGCGATGTCCGGCCCAAGTTCTCGCAGCAGCACAACCACCACCGGGCGATCGCCGTTGCGGCAGACATAGCAGACCGACTTTCCAGCCAGCGGCCCGGTCACGGCACGGACATAGAACGACGGTACCGCGGCGCTCGCCTCCGTCGCGTCGGTCGACGCGGATGGTTCGTCGGCGAAGATGCCACCGGTGACGGCAATTCCAACAGCGAACACCGTGATCAGCGCACCAATCGAATTCAGCGACATCATTACTTCTTTCCGAAGCAATACAGCATTTCTTGTCGTCCGTTTCCCGTGTTTTGGGCGACACGCAGGAAGATTTGACCGCCGCAGATGGCCGGACTGGGGAATGAACTGGTTCCGATCTGGTTCTGTTCGACCAGTTCAAATCGCTCCTCGTTGGGGCGGAAGACGTACATCGTTCCCAGTTCGTTGGCCCAGTAGATGTGTCCGCCAGCCAGCACCGGTGAAGCGCTGACGGGGCCGGTCAGGCGTTCTTTCCACATCTCTTTGCCATCGCTTCCTCGCCAGCAGAACAGGACTCCATTGTCGGTCAGGCCGTACAGATATCCCGCGTGAGCCAGCATCGATTGCTCGTAGCACTTCTGATTGTTGCGCCATAAAACCTTGCCGCCGGATTTGTCGACCTTCACGGCCAGCGTCTCGGGTTTCGGAAAGCCACCGCTGGCGAAGACGATGTCGCCGTCCCAGACCATCGTGCCGCAGGTGGCGGCCGAAGTCCCCTGCTGCGTCCAGAGTTTCTTGCCGTTCTTGGGATCGTACGACGCCACCATGTCGGACCCGCTGATCAGCATCTGATCCTTTCCGGCGATGTGCGTGATCACCGGGGAAGAGAACGTGATGATGCGGGGACGAGGCGTCTTCCAGACTGGCTCACCGGATTTGCGATCCAGTGCCGCGAGGAAGCTGTTGCCATCGTATTCGGCCGAAATGATGACCGTGTCGCCATAGATCAAAGGAGACGGTCCATAACCGTATTCGAACATGCGGGGATGAAACGGGCAGACGGCCTGTTTCCATTCAATTTTGCCATCCAGATCGAGAGCCACGGCCTCGATCTTGTCATGATGATAGAACGCGCCGATCAAGCGTTCGCCGTCGGAGGCGAGTGTCGGACTGGCTTCGGTATTGTTCTTGTGATTCTTTGCGGGAAAGCCCCCTTTGTTGATTTCCACCCGCCAGAGGGACTTTCCGTTCGCGCGATCGAACGCCAGGACAGACTGAGTTTTCTGTTGTTCATCGGCCGTCGCCAGGAACACTCGATCCCCGACAACGATTGGCGACGAATGTCCGCGACCGGGAACGGGAGCCTTCCAGACCAGGTTGTCCGTGTCGCTCAATTTCGTCGGGACGGGACCCGGACTGGCGATGCCATTCCGGCTGGGTCCGCGCCACCAGGGCCAGTCCGTATCCGCGGACAATTTCGGGAAGTCGGCAATTCCCCGGTCTTGGGCCGGCGCCGACTGAGGCAACAAGCAGGCTCCCGCAAGCAGAGCCACACAAGACAGTATCCGACCAACCCCTTGCGCGCGCATGCGATGTTTCCCCCTGAAATAACGTTGGCCCCGACGAATATGACGATGGACACGGGACTCGGCCCCCGCTTCCAAGAATCTCCGAATTGACTCTTTGCAGCGACAATCGTGACGATCTCGTGAACAAGCCAAATTGATCTTAAACGAGATCCTCGTCGTTTACGAATCCGATCGCACCCGACGTCAGGGCCAATGCCTTTTTCACATTGAGTAAGGTTGACCCAGAGCCGCGACCGTGACGGCCTGTCGAAAAACGGAAGAAAAACAGATGTGTCAAAGATTGCCCCATCGATCATAGATAGCCTATCATGGGGGGGCCCATGGATGGATGTAGAGGTTGAGGCCGGAGGAGGTGGATTTTGACGGAATGGATTGACCGGTCAGACGAGCGTTCGCAGCAAATTCTGTTTGCGACGTCGCTGGACGAGGCGATCCCGCCGGATCACCCGCTCCGGTTGTTCGTGGAGATCATCGGGCGGCTGGATTTGGGGTCGTTGACCCACGGCTACTCGCCTGGGTTGGGGCGTCCTGGCATTCATCCCCGCGTGATGGTGTCGGTCTTGTTGTGGGGACTTCTCAGCGGTGTGCGGTCCAGCCGCAAGTTGGAAGAGGCCCTGCAATATCGGTTGGACTTTCGCTGGCTGACGTACGCCGTTCGGTTTGGTCTGGCGGTCGTTCTCTACCTGGCCGTGTCGGTCGCGAGTTCCATTCCCTGGCGTTCTGCCGCGGGATTGACGCTGTTTCACGCACAGTTGTTGATCACTGCGTTTTATCTGACGATCACAGCGATCTTCGGCTTCTCGCAGGCGATCGCCGAAGAAAAGGAGGACGGCACGCTGGGCCTGATGCGCCTGGCCGACATCAGTCCCCTGTCGATCATCTTGGGGAAGCTGTCCGGACGGCTGGCCGACGCGGGGCTGTTGCTGCTTCTCCAGTTTCCGTTCACGATCGTGGCCATCACGCTTGGCGGTGTCTCGTGGGCTCACGTGACGGCAGCCTACAGCGCACTGGCCGCGTATTTGTGGCTGCTGGCCACTTTGGGGATTGCGGCATCGGTGTTCCAGCCAACGGGCGCGGCGGCCGCACGCTGGACCGCCGGTTTGATTTCCCTTTACGTATTGCCGCCGTATGGGGCGATGGCAAATGTGACCGGCTTCGGAAAACTGCTTGGTGCCTGCCATTTCATCAGCCTGCCGATGCGATTGTCGGCCGTGACCGAGTCCTCGTTCAATGAACCGGCGTGGTGCGCGCCCGTCGCCTGCGGGTTGGTCGGGGGAGTGATCTGCCTGCTGGTGGCGTGGCTGGCGTTCGACCGCATCGCGATTGAGCCTCAGACGGCTCGTCCATGCTTTCGGCCGGCGTTACATGCGCGATTGCCGAGCCGAGTGATCAGACGCGCCTGGTCGCATCCGGTGATCTGGCGCGAGTTCGTCTTCCTGACCGGCGGCATTCAGTGGCTGTTGCTGCGCGTACTGGTCCACTCGGCGGTCTTGCTGGCCACGGTGGGTGTCATGGGGGGAATGCCGTTCATGGTCGTCCACGCGTATTGGGCCTGGGCTTCGATCGCGAGCGGGTTGTATGCGTTGATGGATGGCACGTGGCTGGCCAGCCGGATGTTTCACGACGAAATACGCGACCGCACGTGGTCTTCACTGGTGCAGACTCCGCACAGCATCAGGCGGTTGGCCTTTGAGAAGTTCTGCGGCTGGACTTTGGGTCTGATCCCGTCGATCGTCATACCCTACATGTTTCTGGTGACATCCGTAGCCCTGTACCCGGCAGAGCTATCTCAGCGCGTGGAGGTTCTGATGGGATCGATCACGGTTGGATTGGCCGTCTTCGCGTACCTGCACTTGCTGGTCTTGATGTCATTGCATTACGGCTGGCAGGCGACACCGCTGACATTGACAATCTCGTTCGCGGCAGGATGGCTCTATGTCATGACGATCTTCAACACTCCTGGATTGCAGACACACAGCATTTTTGCCGCGACATGCGTCATCCTGGCCCTGGTAATGGCAGCCCTGCAATTCCTGATCGTTCGCCGATTAGGAGTTCTCGCCGAAACAGCTTAAGCTGGAAGTCTCGTCGCAGCGAATTCTCAGGGCAATCGCCTTTTTCAAGATATGCGAAGTTGACCCAGAGCCGCGACCGTGAGGGAGCGGACGATCAGGCTGAGAATCCCGCTCCCTCACGGTCGCGGCTCTGGGTCAACACTACTCAATGTGAAAAAGGCATTGGCCCTGAGCGAATTCTGAACCGGGGTTGAGTGAACCGGGCCAAGTATGTAATGTTTGCAATCCTCCATCACCCAAACACCAGTCACACGACAAGGATGTCGAGTGTTCCTGACGCGATCGATTCGCCGCAAGTTGGTTATCGGCCTGGGGCTGGTCTGCCTGATGCTTGGCATTCTCGCGCTGGCCGGGTTGACCGGGTTGATGTCGTATCGCGAAGTCGTTAACGAGCTGGAATTCAGCCAGAATCATGAGCCACACCGGACGGATCTGGCCGTCAAGTGCGCCGCGCTGTTCGATGCCCTGCTTGTTCGAGACAAGCTGCAAACCAAACAGGGTGAGAATCCGTTTGCGGTCTCCGTCGAGGGAGAACAGCAGTTGGGTTTCGATGCCGCCAATTGGGCGGTCCAGGTTCAGCGGGTGCGCGATGAGTTGAAGGAGTTCCGCAAGCGCGTCGCCCTGCTCCCCCCGTCGGCGGCCGCGTCCCAATACCTGATGCATCTCAAGTTGGATCAGATCCTCTTCGTGATTGGCAAGTTGGAAAAATCCCAGGCTCGCCTCAATTCTGCCGCCGATGGCGAACGAGTTCTCGAATCGATGGTCCGCGATGTGGCTCGCATCCAATCTCTCATTCAGGAAATCCCCAATCCCGAACGAGGAACTGGGAGCATCGTGGAGAAAGCGACCGAGGTCTACAAGTCCCGCTTGATCTTGATCAGCGGCTGCCTGCTTTGCATTCCGATCCTGCTGATTTTTCTCGTGCGCTGCGGTCATTACTGGATTTTTATTCCCGTTCGGAAGCTGCACGACGCCGCTTCTCGCGTGGCCAACGGCGACTACAGTCGCCGGTTGAAATTGCGGGGCCGCGACGAGATGGTCGATCTGGCGGACGTGTTCAACCGCATGATCGAACGATTTCAAAGCGACAAGGACAAACTGGATCGGGAAGTCGAAGAGCGCAGCCGCCAATTGTTGCGAAATGAGCGGTTGGCGGGGGTCGGATTCCTCGCGACGGGGATCGCACACGAAATCAACAATCCCCTGTCGGCGATTGCCATGGCCGCCGAATCGCTGATTGGGCGGCTCGCGGAGGCCGGGGAAGAATTTGGCAAAACCCCGCAGGATCGCGAATTGCTCAAAACGTATCTCGAAATGATTCAGCGGCAATCCAATCGCTGTCAGGAAATCACCACCCGGGTCTTGGATTTCTCTCGTAACAACTCGGGCTCGCAACAGCGTCACGACTTGACCCGGATTGTCGCCGAAGTGCTGGACATGGTTGGCCACATGAGCCGGTTCGGGCACCACACGATTCTATTCGACCGCACCCGGCCTCACTTTGTGGAAATCAATGCGCCGGAAATCCAGCAGGTCATCATTAATCTCGTCGCCAACGGGTTGGAAGCGATGGAAACGGCGGGAACCCTGAGGATTGTCATCACGGAATCGCTGGAAGAGGTGGTCCTGACCATTTCAGACACCGGCTGCGGCATGACGCCGCATGTGCTTGCCAATCTGTACGAACCCTTCTTCACCGAAAAGCTGGCGGGAAAGAAAGGGACCGGACTGGGACTGTCGATCACGAATCGAATCATCGCCGACCACGACGGGCGCATCGAAGCCAGCAGCGAAGGTCCCGGAAAGGGAAGCACGTTCTGCGTGCATTTGCCGCGAAAGGCAGGAGGAATCGCCCGTGCTGCGTGAACCGCAAGAACTGCAAGAACGGACATTGCGACAACTGAATTCTTCTGATATGAACCCGGACCTTATCCATCGGCTTTCAACGCCACACTTCGTCCGAACTGCATCGGGTCGCTGACCGGGACGCCACGACAGGGGCAAGGAGACCGCCCGTTGACTGCTGCCATCAACAAGCTGCGAATTCTGTTCGTCGATGATGAACCGGACATCCGCAATGTCATGAAAATCGAACTGCCACGCATGGGGCACGACGTTGTCCTGTGCGAGGACGGTCAGGCTGCCCTCAAAGCGCTGGAACTGCAGACGTTCGATGCCGCCATTGTCGACTTGCGAATGCCCGGCCTGAGTGGCTGGGATGTGATCGAGCACATCAAGAAGGTGTCGCCCGAGACCGAGGTCATCATCAGCACGGGTCACGGTGACATGGAGTCGGCGATCCAGGCCGTCCGCGCCGGTGCCTACGACTTCCTCCGCAAACCATGCAAATTGTTCGAAATCTCCGCGACGTTGAAGCGAGTTGCCGAGAAACGAACGCTGACCAACAAGACCATCGCCCTGGAGTCGCGCCTGAAGGCTGTCGAAGGTTCACCGGATCTGATCGGCCGGACTCCCGAAATGTTGCGGGTCAAAAAACTGTGCGAAAAGATCGCCCCCACCGATTCCAGCGTCCTGATCCTGGGAGAAACCGGGACCGGGAAGGAACTGGTCGCCCGGCGGATTCACGATTTGAGCAAACGAGCCAGCATGCCGTTTGTCGCCGTCAACTGCGGCGCGCTCCCCGCGAACCTGGTCGAAAGCGAACTGTTTGGACATCGCAAGGGAGCGTTTACGGGCGCCGACACCTTCCACAAGGGGCTGCTGGAAGTCGCCAACGGCGGCACGCTGTTCCTCGATGAACTCGGCGAACTCGACAAGCAGATGCAGGTCAAGATGCTCCGGTTCCTGGAATCCGGAGAAGTGCGGCGCGTCGGTGAAAGCGAAGCCTTTCACGTCAACGTCCGGGTCGTCTGCGCCACGAATCGCGAATTGCAGGAGATGGTGGCGGAAGGCTCATTCCGTGAAGATCTGTTCTTCCGAATCAACACCTTTGAGATCCATCTGCCGCCGCTTCGCGAACGCAAGGATGACATCCCCGAATTGGCGAGAACGCTCATTGCCCGGACGCTCAAACGGCACGAAATCCCTGAAAACATCTTGTCGCCCGAGACGATCCAAGTTCTGAAGCAGCACGACTGGTCGGGCAACGTGCGCGAACTGGCAAATGCTCTGGAACATGCCGTGATCATGTCGGACGGCAACGTGATTCACCCCGATGATCTGCCGATCGGCATCCTGAAGCATTCGGGCACGCTGTTCTCGCCCGCGACTGTCGAAATGCCGCAGCAGCATCCCAAGACGCTCCGCGAAATCGAAATGGACGTCATCTATCAGGTGCTCGACAAGTATCAGGGGGACAAGCCAAAGGCTGCCCTGGAACTGGGGATCGCCCTGAAAACGCTGTACAACAAGCTGAACGGCGACCAATCCAAAGCCGCCGGCTAATTTGGAGTGCGGAGATCTCCGCTTTGGTTTCTCAATTTGGCTCGCTCGCTGTTGATTGAGTGCAAGTCTCTTTCTTGTCGCCGATTGGCAACCGCAGTAGTCTCGTCACATCGAGCGAGAACGTTCGCTGCCAGCGGAAGCCTTCATGTCATCGATGCACACGTCAACACCGTCCAAGCGGCCGGACTTTTTCCCTCCAATGGAGACTGTCTTGGGGGGAGCCGGCATCGGCGTGCCTGCATACCTCGCTTCCCGGTTTGAATACTTTTCCCGCGGCTTAAACGCGATTTACATCTGCTGCCATCTGACGGCATTCGGCATGATTGTCTGGTTCTTGTGCGCTGATACTTGGGGCAGCCACTCGGCGAGTCCGAAAGCCAACCCAAAGTTCCACAGAAAACTTGCTCTGTTTGCGGCAGCGATCATTGCAGTACTTGTTTACGTGAGTTGGTATGGGATCGTTGAATGGTCAGACAGACCAGAGAAGCAGTTCGTCATTTTCATTGGAATATTCTTTTCAGGCGGCGGTGCGTACCTTGAGGTGTTTGGTTGGCACGTGTTTCGCCGGCAGCGGCGATTGAACTCCGTGATCGAGGGCAAGGATTATCAAGCGGCGTTGGAACTATTGGGGCCGCGACTGGCAGCCAAAGACGTCATCGAGTCCGATCTGATCCTCGCAATGACACTTCATTGGGAGTTGGGGCACGAAGAAGAGGCCCGGCAACTCATGGAGCAGGTGTTGAACAAATCTGGTCGGGACCGGATCGCATTAAACAACGTTGCCAGTGCGTGCTATTCCCGAAACCGCCACGTTGAAGGTCTGGCGCTAATCAACGAGGCATTGGCCGGGGACGGTCCGATCCCCGTTGAAATCTCGCTGAATCAGTGCTTGATTCTGGTCGCGCTGGGACACTTGAACGATGCCCGAACACCCTGGCAATGCGTCAAGAATATTCACGAGCAGGGTGGATTGGCACATCTCGATGCTCAGACATTGCAGGCGAATTTCGCTACAATCCGAGCGGCGCTGAAGGACTTCGAGGACTGAATCAGGATCGACGGCAATGAGTTACGGATACGGCTACCGGGGACAATACGGGAACGGGGGCGGATTTGGTCTGGGAGCGAGGCTGATTCCGCTGTTGATCGGGGCAATCGTCATCGGCTTCACCATGGTTCGGGGGTGCCAGCACGGCCCGTTTGGTCGAACCCAGGTCGTGGCGATTTCCCCCGCTCAAGAGGCGACTTTGGGTGCGCAGGCTTTCCACGAAGTGCTCACCTCGTCCCGGGTGATACACGGTGGCCCGACGGTCGATGCCGTCAGACGTGTCACCGACCGGTTGATCGATGCGACACGCAACACTGAATTCCAGCGTCGGATCGGAATCAAGATCCCGGACTTCCAATGGGAGTTGGAAGTTGTCGACGAGAAGCAGGTCAATGCGTTTTGCCTTCCCGGCGGCAAGATCGTTGTCTATACCGCCATCCTGCCGGTCGCGGTCAGCGATGCCGGACTGGCCACGGTCATCGGGCATGAGATTTCGCATGCGCTCAGTCACCACGGGTCCGAGCGGATGGCACAACAGCAGATGGCCAATATCGGAATGGTCGCGGCCGGCGCGTCGATCGGTGACATGGATCCGGGGAAACGCCAGCAAATCATGATGGTGCTGAATGCCGGGACGAGATTCGGCATCCTGAAATACAGTCGCGGTCATGAATCCGAAGCGGACCACATGGGTCTGCTCCTGATGGCCGCCGCGGGCTATGACCCGCGCGAAGCGATCGATTTCTGGAAGCGAATGTCGTCGGTCTCAGGCGGCGGAGCCCCTCCCGAATTCATGTCGACTCATCCCAGTCACGGGACACGCATTCATGATCTCAAGGAATGGATGCCCGAAGCGATGACCCTGTATGAACACAGTGCTGTGAAAAGCCGTCCTCGCGTGCTGCCGGGCGTTGAATGAGTTGATCAGGAGTCATTCGATTTGGGCGAATCTTGTTGGAATCCTCTCAATGCTCGTTGAGATGGTCGCCCGAAAATCGTAGTTCTTCAAAGGGTCAAGCGCGTGTCTTGACCACACGAAACTCCTTTTCGATGTCCGGAAATCCACCGTGAAGGCTGCCTCGACGTCGAAAGGCTTTTCCAGAAAAGGACCTACGATGACTTCGCGAATGATTCAGAAACTCGCCGGGTTGCGGTCACTGCGGACCGGATTTTTGGCGGCGCTGGCGATGCTGGGGCTGGCTGCGACTTCTCAGGCGTGCAATCGTCCCGGTGGTGGAACAGGTGCGGGTGGCGGGCCCATGTCTGGCAACCCAATGGCGGGAGCAGGAGGCGGGGCCGGGATGGCTCAGGCGATGATGGGTGGAGCGATCAGTCATGCGCAGATGCAGGCGGTGCAGATGCAGTACATGGCAAACCTGCAGGCCCAGCAGAATTTGATGATGCAGCAGCAGCAAATGCAACAGCAGCAGTATCAGCAGATGCTGGCGATTCGGCAGGCCAAGAAAAAGGCGGCAGCCGACAAGACGGTGAATGTGAGCTACAAGGCCAAGCTCTCCAGACCCGCGAAGCCCGTCAAGTCGTCGACGACAAGCGGCCCGTCGGTTTGAGTCTGGTGGCAACCCTTACGCGATTGCAAGTCGCCCGCGCTTCCGAGAGATCAAGTAGGGCAGGCGACATCGGCGGAAATTCGGTATCCTGCTTTGGCGATCAATCTCCGATGAGGGCTTGTTCATGGCCGGGGCCGATCCAGTCATCACGTTCCTCTGTGGTTTCTGCGAGCACAGGATCAAAGCTCCCGCAGCGGCCGAAGGCCACGCCGGTCGGTGTCCCCGCTGCCAAAAGGTCGTCATCGTCCCCGAAATGAGCGGTCTGACCTGTTCCTTCCACCTTGAAGACGACGAATTGTCCCGTCCCCGGAAGCTGCGAGGACTGGGGCATGGCGTGGCCGTTTCTTTGGTGCTGCACCTGATTGTAATGTCGCTGCTGGGCGTGGTGTTTTTCAAATCCAAGGAACTCGGTCGCGCGATTGTTGTGACGCTGTTCCTCGACACGGAAGGTTCCGACCTCGAACTGACCGACATGCCGATCGAAATGCCGGCGCCCAATCCTGCTCCGATCGAAGGGGACGCCGCGCTGGGACCTGACCTGTTGTCGGATTCGATCGGTGCCGGAGTCAATCGAGTCGCGGACCCGCTCCCAGGCGGAAACAACCGTGAGGCGCGTTTGTCCTCGTCATCGACCGCATCCGGCTCGATCGATCCCTTGGGAAGATTCTCCGAGTCGGCGGTGGACCGCCTGTCCCGGCAGCCGGCCGCGAAGCGAGGCGACTATGAAATTGCCCTGCTTTGGGACGGACCCAGCGATCTGGATCTGCACGTGCGCTATGAATCGTTTTCCCGAAGCGAGAAGCGTTCCATTTTCTATGGCCAGAAAGGAACGCCGGAAACGGGGTTTCTGGATGTGGATCAGAACTTCAGAACGCCGTATGTCGACGATCCGATCGAACATATCCGGTGGAATACCAAGCAGCTTCCCGCTGGGAGGTACAAGATCCTGGTGCACGGGTACAGACTTCGAGCTGCCAACGACGAGACCCCCGCAGTGGTTCGATTCATGGTGGAAGTGAAGACGCCCAGTGGCATCGTCAGTCACTCCGGATTCGCACGCCAGGGCATGTTCGAAGAGATCGACATACTGGAAATTGCGGGCACAGGTGTCAGCAGGAGCATTGCAAAGGGTGCGACGCACGATCGCAACTCGGCAGAAGGTCGAAAACTGACGGCCGCACAAAACGCGGCAACTTCCAGTGGAATCTTTGCAAACTCCGCCGAAGATCGGCAACTGAGAGATGCGAAGAAGAAGTTGGACAAGAACGACGCGACTTCAATCCGGTTTGCCAGGATGATGCTCAAAAGCATCGTGCGCAAGTACCCTGATTCCGAGGCCGCCATCGAGGCCCGCGATCTGCTGCGACAGTTGGAATAAGCCGCTCGGAAGCCATTGCGCCGAACCGTGAGGCTGACAGTCGCGCCGCATGCCACCAATCGTAGACCACGCCCGGAGAAGGCCAGGACGCTTGTGTCGTCCATGGATTCCGTCTCCCATCCGAATGGTCGCAACGTGGATTTCAGCTTGAAAGCGGGAGTTGTGTCGGACAGCCTCGACGAAGGGAGACGAAGAACGATTTTTGCCTCCCGCCTCCGGTCTCCAGCCTTTCGCCTTTCTGTTGTTTCTCCCGCATTGCCGCCTGAACGCAAAACGAATAGTCTGCAGGTCGGTTTGTTTTTCCCGCAGAAAGGCTTCCATGACTACGCCCCCATTTGTCCGCCTGCATCCCGAAGACAATATTGCTGTCGCCGCACGCCGAGTCCCTGAAGGGGCGAAGTTTTCCTTCGATGGGACGGGTGATTTGATCACCGCCGAGACCATTGATCTCGGACACAAGGTTGCGCTGCGGCCCATTGAAGCCGGACAACCGATCAAGAAGTTCGGCCAGACGATCGGATTTGCCTCCACCCCCATTCCGGTGGGTGGCTGGGTCCACGTTCACAATGTCACGGCGGGCGAATTGAGCCTGGATTACGCATTCTGCTCGGAAATTCCCGCAGCGCCGATGCCGATTGAGGGACGAACATTCCAGGGATACCGTCGTCCTGATGGACGCTCGGCGACTCGCAATTACATCGGCATCATCAGCACGGTCAACTGCTCGGCGACCGCGTCCAAATACGCGGCTCAGAAATTTGACACGGCGTTGCTTGAGCAGTTTCCCAACGTCGACGGTGTTGTGCCGCTGGTTCACAAGGGGGGCTGCGCCATGCAGTATGGCGGTCCCGACCACCAGCAGTTGACTCGCACATTGTCCGGTTTTGCGCGGCATCCCAACATCGCCGCCTATATCGTCCTGGGGCTGGGGTGTGAAACGGGTCAGGCGTCATTCCTGATGGATAACGGTGGACTGCTGCAACTTGGCGGGACATCGCAACTGCCGTCAAAGGCGCCGCTCGTCATGAACATCCAGGACCAGGGGGGGATCGCCAAAACCGTGAACCGCGCGGTCGCGGCGATTCGCGAGTTGCTGCCGGACGTCAACAAGGTGCAACGGGTTCCCATCCCCGTCTCCGAACTGATGCTGGGTCTGGAATGCGGCGGCAGCGACGGCAACAGCGGGACCACAGCGAATCCTGCATTGGGCTTCTGCAGCGATCTGCTCGTGGCGCACGGCGGCACGGCCATCCTGAGCGAAGTGACCGAGATCTACGGAGGCGAGCATTTGCTGACGCGCCGATCCGTCTCGCGCGAAGTCGGTGAGGCACTGCTGGAACGGATCCGCTGGTGGATCGAGTACACCGGCAAGTTTGGCGAACGGATCGACATCAATCCGTCGGTCGGCAACAAGAAAGGTGGCCTGACAACGATCTACGAAAAGTCGCTCGGTGCCATTGCCAAGGGAGGGACCACCGCGTTGCGAGCCGTCTACAAGTACGCCGAAGCGGTCACCGAAAAGGGGTTCGTGGTCATGGACACGCCGGGTTACGACCCGGCCTCGGTCACGGGCATGGTCGCGGGGGGGGGGGCCAATGTCTGCTGCTTCACGACCGGACGCGGAAGCTGCTTCGGCTGCAAACCGGTTCCCACAATCAAGATCGCCACGAATTCGCCCATGTACAACCGCATGGTGGATGACATGGACATCAATGCCGGCCGAATTCTGGACGGGGCGACAATAGAAGACGTCGGGCGTGAAATCTTTGAAGAAGTAATCGCCGTCGCCGGTGGAAAGAAAACGAAAAGCGAAGCCCAGGGAATCGGTGACGAGGAGTTCTGTCCGTGGACCTACGGGCCGATCACGTAAGCGGCTAGTGGTCAGTGGTCAGTGGTCAGGAAAAATGAACGTTTTGGCATCCTATACGTCCCATTCGTCCCATCAGTCCCATTTCTTGCATAAAACAAAAGATTCATAACCTGAAAAACCGTCCTATGGAATATGACGGCTTCAAAAAATCGACACCAATGGCTGGTTCGCGGGGTATCCCTGTCGGAATCAGTATTCTGCCGCGTCTGGTCGATGGATCACAGGAGTTTCGTAATGTCGATTGGGAATTCTAGTTTGGCCGGTACCGTCTTGATTGTGGGATTCGCATTGACGGGGATGAATGAGCAGGCACAATCGAGCGACTCCCCCGCCAAGGAAACGGTCCAGAACAACCCTGTGACTCCATCCAAATCGAAGTCGGCGGGAACTGCCTTGCGCCAAGGTCCACGCAGGCTCGTGCCGGGCGATCACGGGATCGGTCGCATGATTGCCGATCTGAAACTGACGGACATCCATGGAAAAGCGTTTCGATTGAGCGAATTCGCCGATCGACCGGCAGTTGTCATTGCGTTCACCAATACGACCTGCCCCATCAGCAAAAAATACTCCCCGTCGCTGGCGGCGATCGAACGCCAGTTTGCCGGCCAAAAGGTGCCATTCATCTTCGTGAATCCCACGGCCAGCGACACCCTGGCGAACATCCAGGCCGCGATTGCCACGCAGGGGTTTGCGGGACCGTATGTTCGCGACAACGACGACACGGTGGCACGGGCCTTGGGGGCGACACACACCACGGATGTCTTCGTGCTGGATTCGCGCCGAACCGTCGTCTATCGCGGCGCCGTCGATGACCAATATGGATTTGAGTATTCTCAGGACGCCCCGCGCAACGAGTACCTGAAGCTGGCAATCGGTTCCGCCATTGGCCGACATCCGCTGCTGGTTGCGGCGACGCAGGCACCCGGCTGTCCGCTCGATTTTGCCGAGCCGTCGGTGGTTTCCGCCGATCTCACGTTTCACAATCGGATCTCGCGAATCTTGCAGTCGCGCTGCCTGGAATGTCATCGTGACGGGGGGACCGCTCCCTTTCCGTTGGATACCTACGACAACGTCGTTGCGCAGAGCGGGGCCATTCGACAGGCGGTCGAACGTGGAGTCATGCCCCCCTGGTTCGCAGCACGGCCAGAAAAGGGACAACCCAGTCATTGGGCCAACGACAAGTCGATTTCCGAACAGGAAAAGACCGACCTGCTCGCCTGGCTTGGCCGCGGAAAACCAGCCGGCGATGCGAACGACGCGCCGCTCCCCAGGCAGTTTCATGAAGGATGGCGCATTGGACAGCCGGACCATCTGGTTCAATTGCCGTCGCCGATGCCCATCAAGGCCACGGGAATCATGCCGTATCAAAACGTCATCGTGGAGACGGGATTGACGGAGGACAAATGGGTCCGGGCGATGGAGATTCGCCCCACGGCCCCCAAGGTGGTTCACCATGTCCTGGTGTTCTTGCTGCCTCCCGCCAATCGCAGCAAGACCGACGCGGATCGCAAA
>Ga0206999_10039_pt1 | contig 33291 bp, 28 predicted proteins | sample Alteio_BWMinCont_92_FD_153482 | JGI IMG/M metagenome (GOLD analysis project Ga0206999, IMG submission 153482) | Enriched cells from forest soil in Barre Woods Harvard Forest LTER site, Petersham, Massachusetts, United States -... | ecosystem: Environmental > Terrestrial > Soil > Temperate forest >...
TCCTGTTGCGAATTCCCCACGCTCCGGTTTCGCCGAGATTGTCATTGGTCCTGGGAATCCGCTGGTGTTCGGGATGCTGAACAGGGGCTGTTGACAACCTGTCAGTCTGGCAATACCTGCGCAGTAAACCTGAGGAACTGGAATGCAAGAATGGCCATGGGCTCTGCCAGCCTTCCTTTCTCATTTGCGAAAAGGGCATTGGCCCAGGCTGTCTCGCGAAGCGTGGCGGAATTTGACGAAAAGGCTCGATCTTCTCAAGGAAGCGAGTTTTCTGGCCGATAACCATTGAAGACCACTCGATGGTGGATTGTACGATTTTCACTTTCATCGCGATCACCAGCAAATCTTGCTGAGGCAGGACAATGCCCTCGATTAGCAGGCGATCACAAAATGTCTGGCTCCTGATATGGAGCACAACTCTCATCCTGGGTTGTGCATCACCTGGCTTGAATCAACGGTTGATGGAAGCCAGAGCGGCTGCCGTCCCCCGGGAGCTTGACAAGGCCACGCTGCCGGTCTACGTCGTCGAGCCGCCGGATGTGCTTCTGATTCAGACAGTCAGCACCCTGCGAAGCCCCGATTCGAAGCTCGTTTCTGGCGATCGACTGCGGGTGCAATTGAAGAACGGGCTGCCAGTCGACGTCGGTGTCGATGCCGCAGACAATCAGATGCAGTTCGATGCCGAGTCGCAGATTGAAATCGGTTTCAAAATTCTGTCGGGAATCTACCGAGTTGGCACCGATGGGTTTGTCGATTTCGGGCCAGCGTACGGGAAGGTCGCCGTCGAGAATCTCACGATCGAGGCCGCTGAGGCGGCCATTCGCCGGCATCTGGAAAACAAGGTGGGGCTTCGATCGCCCGAACTTCTGGTGACGCTTGAGGATGCCGAAATGCCACAGCCCGTTGCCGGTGAGCACCTCGTGCGTCCCGATGGCCGGATCTCACTGGGGATCTACGGCGACGTCTACGTGGCGGGGATGAGTCTGCCCGAAGTGGGCACTGCGGTGAAAGACCATCTGAGAGCCGCCGGAATTCACGATCCCAAGGTGGCGGTTGACGTGACTGCCTACAACAGTAAGATTTATTACGTCATTACAGACGGTGGTGGATTTGGCGAAGCGGTGACGCGATTGCCCTTCACGGGAAATGAAACTGTTCTGGATGCCATTTCCCAGATCCAGGGGCTTCCGGATGTTTCGTCCAAGCGAATCTGGATTGCCCGTCCAGCGCCGGCGGGATCTGGAAAAGCGCAGATTCTGGAAGTTGCCTGGGAAGACATCGCGGCTCTGGGTCAAACCGAAACCAATTTTCAAGTGCTGCCCGGTGATAGAATTTATGTTCAGGCAGACAAGCTGATCGCATTGGACAACCATATCGAGAAGATTGTCGCACCGTTTGAACGCCTGTTCGGTGTTTCGTTGCTCGGCTTCAACGTCATGCGGAATTCCCTGGGCATTTACCCGATCAAGTCCACCGGTGGTTTTGGCGTGGGATCCGGTTGATTGGGATTCTTTTGTGAGTCTTGTCAACGCACATGTTCGTTTGTGGCGAGGAACGCGATCATGCAATATCGATTTTGCCGGCGATTCATTGCCCTGGCTTCGGTTTTGTGTTTGATCAGCCAGGTAGACCCCAATCAAGCATTCGCCCAAAATCAATCTTCGCGCCGGCAATATGGTCAGAGCCTTCGCAACCGGCCAACGGTAAGCCCCTACACGAGCCTGATCAATAATGGCAATAATGCCAATACCAACTCATCCGATAACGGGTCACTGAGCTACTACAACATCATCCGGCCACAACAGAGGGCACAGACTGCCGCCCGGAGTTTCGGCAGCGAATTGCGTTCTGTCGAATCGCGAATTCAAACCCTGCAACGCCCGGGATCGGGGCAAACAGCACCCACAAGCGTTGATGCGATTTCCACCGGTCGCATGTCACCGACGGGACATCGAGTGACGTTCGGAGATCTCCAGGGCTATTACCCCGGCGCTCGCCAATCGAAATGAGAACACACTTGAATATCAGCGATCTCACACCCGCGCTGGCATCAAGCGATTTGTGAGTCCTGCGTCTTGGAAAGGATTCCACTCGTGAACAAAACACAGTCCATGTCGCGTGGCGCTCCATCGCTGCTCCGAAGAGCCGCTGCGATTTTTGTGGGGATTGCGTGTGGTTCGCAACTTGCCCTTGCACAGGACTACGTGGAACCACCACCGTATTCAGAAATGAGTTGGCTGTCATGGCGCTCGCGCTGGAATGGCAGGTCGGGAGCAATCGGCTACGGACCTGCACTGACGCGTTGCGTGCGGATTCATCAAAAAGATCTGCCTGTATCACCGCCGCTGTATGGCCCTGGTTTTGGCTATCATCAAACCTGCTGGCGGCAGATTTCGCCCGAAACGCTCTGCGGCCCGTGTGATACGCTCCGGAACCCCGGCGAAACATACCGCGGTCCCGGCGATATCCTCCGAAGCCCCGGCGATATCCTTCAGGGCCCTGGCGATAACCTCCAGGGCCCCGTTGAAACATTCCGAGGTCATGAGGAAACGACCCTGCCAAGTGCGCCGAGTGCATCCCCATGACCGAGGAATCTCTATCAAGCGACCGCCGTCGTCCGACGTCGACGGTACGCGCGAAGCAGCCATCCAATCCCACCAACGCCCAACATTCCGGCAAACGATGGCTCCGGGGCAGTTGCGGCTGATGAGGATCCCAGCGCCGCCGAGAATGTTCCGGTAACCGAGCTGGTAAAACTCGCGATCGTACTGTTTGTTATCGAGAGACCTGAAATGCCCGTCAGCGAAAATGACGCTGACGTTGCGCCTGCCGCCAGCGCGATGACGCTCGAGCTGAAACTTGGACTCCCTTGAAGGCTCAGCGAAGACCCGCCGGCAATACCGAATGCCAACAGATTGCCGCTGCCACTCAGGTAATTGATTCCCGACCCGTTTGCGTTCTGGGTAATGCTGAAAGTGCCCAAAAACTGTTGAGTAATAATGGTGACCCCGGGAGGTACCGTTGTTGCGCTGGCCGTATTGGCCACCGAATTCAGGTGAATGTTCAAGAACGCATTAATCGGCACTGGAATACCAGCGGCAATCCCCGAAATTGTCACGGGAATGTCCCCCGTGATGCTCGTCGAGCCGGGGGAGGAAGTCGCGGTCAGCGGCGTACCGCCCCCTTGCTGCGCAAAGTTCAGGATCACATCCGCCAGAGCGGAGCTGCTCATTCCGAACGCGACGAGCGTCGCGAAACACAAGCATGGAAGTATTCGACGGTAATTCATCGAAGATCTCCTTTTAAGATGTAATTGCAGTGAGATGGACGCAAAATCGGGAGTGCGATAATTCACGGCTGAATTACCGCACTCCGTTCATTTCAATCAGACCACGGTCGTCCGACGTCGACGCAAGCCTCGAACAAACCAACCAACCCCACCGATGCCCAGCAAAGCCATGGAAGACGGTTCAGGAACGGCATGTCCCGAAAAAGTCCCCGTAACCGAGCTGGTGAAAGGCGCAATGGTGCCGCCTGACAACGAGAGGCCTGGTGGCGTTGCAATGCCAGTGAGCGAAAAATTCGCCGACGTTGGGCCTGGCACCAACGGTATGACGCTCGAGGTAAAAACAGGATTAAGTATGCTTTGCATGCTCAGTGAAGCCCCGCCGGCAATTCCGGCCGCGAAAAGATCAACGGTGCCACTCAGGTAATTGGTTCCCGACCCGTTCGAATTCTGCGTAATGCTGAACGTGCCCGTATACTCTTGAGAAATCAGAGTGACGGGACCGATGGTTGTTGCAGCGGCAGTAGCTGCCACCGAGTTCAGGTTCAGCGACAAGAACGCGTTGACGGGGGTGGCGACGGCGGCGGCGATGCCCGCAATCGTGACTGCCTCGACGCCCGCGATGGCCGTGCTGCCAGGCCCGCTAGCGGTGGCAGTAACCGGAGTGCTGGTCCCGTTCTGTCCAAAGTTTAGAATGATTCCAGCCCGAGCCGAACTGCTCATGGCGAGTGCAACGATTGTCGCGAGTGACAAGCTGAAAAAACGTCGTGCAAGCTTCATGGATACGATCCTATTGTGAAGAAGTCTCTGGTTGTAAGAAAATGAATTGCGCATCACGAAACTCGTCGGATCAGCGACAAGACGAGGATGCAACAAGGCAGGCAACATGCAATGGTTGTTGTCGCCTGGTCATCACTTCTTCAGCGTTGAGGCGGACGCAACAGGCCGGCTCTCGGTGCGAACGGAACAAATTGGAATCGATCCGAATTCAGCCACCGGATCACCAACTGGATTTGGATTTCGTTTAGACCAGCGCAAAGAACCCCGCAGTTGGAGTTGGTGCCGCCAATGCCAGAAGAACCGTCCGCACCCCCGGCTCCCGACATCGATTGACTTGCAGCTTGTAATCGAAATATCGGGGCGGTCGGAATCGAATCGGCGGGGTGTGGGAAGTGGTCATCGCGCGCGCCGGCTGAACCACTTGAACTGCCACCTTCAACATTCGAAAACAGCAATTGATCCGCCGGCATGGCGAGTTTGGACGCAGACTCTGAATAGTCGCGGATGATCAGTGAGGCGACTGCCGACTGTTCGAATGTTGTCAGACACGCACAACCAAGCACCATCCAGGCGGCCATATTGGCGGCGGACGACCTGCGATGGTGTGTGGCGACAAACATCATGATTCTACATCTGAATTCAAGGCCATGAGAACAGGACAGGCGTGACGGAACGGGCTTCAACCACCGAGAATTCCCCACTCTTTTAGAATATCCAGAAAAGGAGAGATCTCGATCAGAAAGACATCTCTTCCATCTTATTTTGCGCACATCCGAAGTTTTGGAATGGCAATCGGCGAACTCCGTTTGAATGCGGCGAATTCATTTCCCAAGCGATGCCTGAAGTTTGTCGAGCAATGTGCGTTCCAACGGATGAAGCATCTGCGGCGACAGGCCGAGTTCATGAGCCCGACGCAGAGCCCGCCTCGCAGACTCGGCTTGCTTCAGATTCGCGTACGCAAGAGCGGCATGAAAGCTTCGCTCGGCGTCCTCGCTCTCCTTCAGACTCAACTCAAAGTCCGCCAGCGCACGGACGGGGTCACCTGTCGCCAGATAAATCAATCCGCGGGAGTCGATCAAAATGTCTTCGGGGCCTCCCGACTCAAGCGCCAACTGGATCAGTCGGAATGCTTCGGAACCATCGCCACCGGACATCGCCAACAGCACGGCTTTGTTGTTCAGCGCGACGATGTCATGGCGATCGCGTTTCAGCACGTCGTTGTAGAGTCGAAGCGCCGCGTCATATTCGCCGCGCCAACTCATCAGATCCGCCGTACCCAAACTGAGCATCGCATTCCAGCCCTGCGACTTGTTGATGGCCTGCAGCAGGTTCTGAAGCTGCGCGAGTTGTTCCGTGGTCGACTGCAGATTCTTCATCACAGCGCCGGCGACTGCGGCAATGCGTTCGGGTGCGGATTCTTTACCGTGCTTTTTCATCAGTTCGAGCGCATGATCGACTCGATTCATGTGTGCATGGAACTCCGCCAGCACCAGCATTTCCTGAGGACGCCGCTGAACGTATTGCCGGTACAACGACTCGGCTTTCGCGCTAAACTGAGCGGCCACGTCCGTTTTCTCGGAATCGAGGAGTTTCCGGGCGAATTCTTCGAAGCGTCTCGCCCCCCAAAGCAGTGATGTCAGGGATGATTCGGGATTGTCCTTTTCGCGCCCGGGTCGGTTCACCGCTTCAGTCATCAGCGCAATGACATCCGGATAAAGGCGTTTCGCGAACAGCAATTGCGCCTGGAAATCCACCGTCACAAGATCATTAGGTGCCAGTTTCTGCAGTTTCTTCAGCCACGGTTCCGCCTCCATTGTTTCGCCGGATTGTAGAATCAACTGCAAATAGGCTGCGATATACCGAACCTCATCACCACGGGATGCCAGGATTGTCCGAAGTTCCGCGCGGCCCTTCGACCGGTCACCCGTCGCGATGTACAGTTTGGAAAGCAGGTACCGATCTTCGACCGCGGTCTCGGAATCGCGGACAAGAAGTTTTTCGAGAATGGCAATCGCCTGTCGACGCGGAGTCGACGACGACTGACGTGCCAGAATCAGCGCCTTGATGCGCTCGTCAGCCGGCGAGACCGGCCCCGTCGCGAGGTTTCGCTCGACAAGGACCAGTGCCTCTTTCAGTTGCTTGGGACTTCCGCTGATTGTCAGTGCCAGCGACAGGTTGCGCCCGGCCCACACGCGGTCACTTTCCACGGTTTCGCCTGAGCGATTCAGGACATTTCTGAGCAGCACCTCTGCTTCCGCATAAAGGCCAGTCCGCATCTGAAAGTCGACGAGTCGGCGCACGAAGACCATGTTTCGCGGTGCCTGGTCCAGCGCGGCCTGATAGCGCGATCGCGCGAGGTCGATTTTTCCCAGAAGCTCGTAACACTGAGCGATGGCGAGCGGTGCCTGGTCGGCCGAAATCGCCCGTTCCGCTTCGGCCACGACTTGTTCGGCTTTGTTCTTCTGATTCGAGCGCGCCAAGACCTGCACCAGCACGACCCAGGGTTCGGGCGCGCTACCGTCCGCTTCGATCACACTGCGAATTTGCCGTTCCGCTTCCTGGGACTTTCCCATGACCCCCAAAACCTGGGAGAGCCAGACCTTGTCTTTGCTGCTGTTTGAGTTGCGTACCAATTGTTCGGCCAGTTCCAGTGCTCGAGTCGGGTCATTCAGCCGCATGGAGATTTCCGACGCCGAGCGGATCGTATCGCCTGTCGTCAGGTTTTGACGCTCTTGCAAAAGGCGAACCACCTGGTCAGCTTCAATAAACCGCTTCTGGCTGAACAGGAGCGAAACCGCTCGATTGAGGACCGCCGGATTTCGTTCTCCGAGTGAAATCGCCTCCTGCAAATGTTCGGTCGCCGCGAAAGCATCCCCTCGCTGCAGTTCAATCTCGGCAGAAACCAGCGGGATTCTTGCCCATGTCGGGCGCAGCGCCCTTGCTTTCGCCGCGTGAAGCCGCGCCTTGGCAAGAGATTTCTCGTCGTTGACGAGATTTCCCCGCAGGATGAGATTGAGGGCCTCGCCGTAATGCCAAACGGGACCCTCACCGGTAATCCCGCGCACCTCCTGCAAAACACGCTCCATCAGCGCAGGACGCCTGGCACGCAAGGCAATGTCAAACAGCACCATGCGAATTGAAAGGTCACCGGGTTGCAATCCGGCACCAATCAACCCCAGTCGCTCTGCCTCGTCGCAATCGTCAATCGCCAGGAACATCAGTGCAAAGTTGCGGGCAAATACCAGCTTTTCCCGCTCAGACCATCCAGCAGCCAGTTGGGACAGTTTTTTCAGTTGATCGCTCGCTGCGGTTCCGAAACGCTGGATCAAGCTGCGTCCCTTGACGACGCGCAACGTGACATTTTCTCCAAATCGTTGATCTGCTCCCTCAAATAATTGGTCGAGCTGTTCCGCGTTTCGAGTCAGTTGCGCCAAAGTCATCTGTACGATCCACAAATCGACCTCGTCTGGCATCTTGTCTCTGGCTTCGTTAATCAATCGGCTCGCATCGTCGTACCGTCCCTGCGCCGCCAGTTTCTCTGCCCGCAGGATCGGAATCCACTTTGACTGCGGAAGTTGAGGTTCGACTTGTTTCAAGACCTCGTCGAATTCGCTCCAGTCCTGTTCGGCAACTTCTCGACGGACAGTCAAACTCTGCAGGGTTTTTGCGAACTCGATCGCAGCTTCGGGCGGCGCATTGGGCAGGACCAGGATTTTTCGGTATTCCTCTGAAGCTTGCCGCACCAGATTGGCCGCCAGCAGCGCTTCGGCCAGGCCGACTCGCGCCGGAATCCACTGCGGATCCACGTCGACGGCGCGACGGAAGCAGGCCAATTGCTGGTCCCCGGCATCGGTTTCCCGATACGCGAGCGCCAGCATCACATCGAGTTGCTTCACCAAATCGGGCCAGTTCAGCAGGCCGGGACGAATTGTCTCCAGCAGGCGGATTGCTTCCCGCCATTGGCTTCGTCGCAACAGGATGCGCGCGTCAAGAAAGCCGATTCGTTCTTTCGGATAGCCTGCAGACTTCAACTGCTGGATCAATGCCGAGGCGTCGGATTCATTTCCCACATCGATCAATCGGCTGGCGAAGTTCCACTGCAACTCTCGATTTCGAGGCGCGGCCTTCGTACCGCGGCGTAATACGTCCAGAGCCGCCGTCAAATTCGAGGTCGACGTTTCAACATCATCAAGAGCCAGATAAAAACGCGATTCGCTCGGGAATTTCTCAAGTCCATGCTCCGCATACTTGCGAGCCTCTTCATAGGATTTCAGCAAGGATGCAATACGAATGGAAAACAACAGTGTGTCCGAATCTTCTGGTGCCAGTTCCCGAGCCTTTTGGGCGTCGGCCATCAGAATCTCAAGCCGTCTCTTTCTCGCGTCGCTGCGACCTTTTGCGCTTTCTCCGGCATCTGCGGACAGATTCGTCCCGTTCAGAAACTGCATCTGCCATTCGGCTCGTTTCAGATAGGCGCGATGTTGCTGCGGATTGTTCGCCACCATCTGATTGATGCACGCCTTCGCCTCGGCAGGACTGTCGAGCTTTAACTGAAGCAACGCGGCCAGCAGTACATAGCATTCCAATCGATCGGGTGCCTGCTCGATTCCGCTCTGCAGCGTCTCTCGTGCCTGTTTGTACTCGCCCTGAGCAATCTCGCACCTGCCCTTTTGCTCCCAGATTTCACCGTCCTTCGGCGAAGTCTTCAGCAGCTCTTCGGCGTTCGCGCGTGCCTCCGGAAACCGTCCCATCTGCATCGCCAGCGTGACGAGTGTCCGCCGGGTGTCAGTTCGTTCCGGCTCAAGACGAATCACTTTTTCCAAAGTCAAATAGGCGGGTGCCACGGCGTCTACACTGACCAATTGCTGTCCGAACAGGTCCAGTCCTTCAATGTTTTCGGGCAACAGCGTTACGTAATTCCGCAGAAAGCGCATCGCATCGTCAGGGCGGTCTTCGGATTGAGCCCGGCGGGCCTCACGCAAGAATACCGCGGCAATTCGCTGCATTTGATACGTGTGAAGCAAATGGGCGATGCCACTGCCGACAACAGCAGTAATCATCACGCCGCCCAGCCAACGCAGATTGACTTGTCTCATTTTACCAGACCCAAGAACGAACTCTGCTTTGACGGCATCGACGCAACACAGGCAGCATCAATCCCGGCGGACTCTATTCAACGTCATTCAAAGTCGCTCGCCTTTTCGGGGACCGCCGACATCTCACGCTGGATTAAGAGCGCAAGTTGTTCAATGGCGGGCATTCCCGATTTGATGCTATCCGCCGAGGTTTGTAACAGCACTTTGACCGTGGCTGGCCACTCTCGCTCCCCCCACAAGCTGCGATGAATGCGACGTGCTTCACCCACGGAATTGAATCGCGCGTTCCCCATCTGGTACCAATACGCCACGACGATCCGCTCCCCCTGCTTTTCACAGAGCAGTGCGATCACTGGCAGGTCTCCCAGGGGTGATTTCACTTGCACTTCACGCTCTTCCACAATCATCCAGCCGGAATTGGTGTAACAGAGCTTTGGGACGTGCGGTGCCACCTCACTCACCGACGCCGGACTAAGCCATGCGGAGATGTGCGCCACAATCTCGACTCCGCGGGCATTGGTATAGGCACGGTTCACTGTCGCTTGCGCGTTGAGAACTTCGCGGACGCGATCATCGAGAGGAGTGTCGACGCCCCGCCAATCGTCCAGTTCCAGCGGCATCGATTCCAAATCGCGCCCCAGCGGCTTAACCGCGAATGAATACCCCGCACGCACCCATGCCGTGCCGAGATAACAAAGAACCAACACGGCTGCTGTGAACCAGATTCTGCTCTCAAACCGTTTCATCTGAAACCCCAATGCGCGAAGTGCAGCCCAAATTGGATTCTTGGTACGATGAGAAAAGAGTTAGTAGTAGTCATAATAGGAATCGAGAACATCGCCAGTGACGACGCAGCCAAAGACAGGAATGTTGTAATCGCCCATGATATGGTAGGCCTCGGCCAGATTTGGCAGCCGACTGACGTCCTTGATCACCGAGAGGACCGCTCCGTCCGTATATTGGCCGATCAATCGTCCATCCGTCACCGGCAGCAATGGGGAGGTGTCGACGATGACGATTTCGTAGGTGGCGCGTGCCTCCTCAAACATTGCCCTGAGTCGGCCATTCTCCGAATCCTTGAGCAGAGTGCCGTGGTACTTGCCCGCCGTCAGGATCTTGAGGTTGGGACAGTCGTCAGCCTGATGCACAGTCGCATCCAATTCCGCGGTTTTACGCAGGACATCGCTGACTCCAGGCTCGAGGGACAGATCGAGCCGCCGATGGATGACTGGACGCCGAAGATCCATGTCGATCAACAGAGTCTGACGTCCGGAATTGGCGATGCTGTAGGCCAGGTGTTTCGAGAGAGTCGATTTTCCTTCGCTCGGCATGGCGCTCGTCACCATGACGACTCGATGCCCGTCAAATTCCAACCGATGCAACAGCATTGACGTCACGTTGGCCACGGATTCCCCGAGCCGCTGCCGCCAGACACTGCCTCCCTCGTCGTCGGAGCCAATGGGACTATGGATGATGCTTTTCGGAACGAGCGGAACTGATCCCAGAACTGGCATCAGCGCAAGGTCGGTGACAGACTTGCGTCCGTTGACATACCGACGCCGCAAATCGATTGCCATTAACAGCAGCAATGGACCGAGCAACCCGAGGATGCCAGCCCCGATCGTCAGGGGAAGGCGGATCTTGGACGTTCCATCCTGGGGAATTTGCGCAGCACCAAGAAGTGTGATGCGTGAAGTCGATTTCAACTCGATCTTCGTCCGTTCCAGTTCATCAGCCACCCGTTCGACAACCTTGTCCAGTGAGGCCACGTCCGATTGCAGCATTTCGACTTCGATCGAGGATCGGCCAAGCTTCTTGGCTTCGACCTCCTGACGTTTCAGCTCTTCCTGCAAACGCCGCTCTTGATCTTTCAGGATCTCCATTTCCCGAGGCAGATCGTGCAACATTCCCACACTTCGCCCCTGGCCGGATTCCGATGCCAGAAGCAATTCTCGCATCAACTGCGAGCGTTCCGAAACTTTGCGCTTGGCCTCGTCGAGTTGTTCTCGATATTTCTTGATCTGAGGGGCGATGGTTCCCGGGGCGAGTCGCTTTTCCGTTTGCTCGATCAACTTGGTGAGTCGTTCGACCTCTCTGGCCGCGTGAGAACCGACGGGATCTTCTGCGATCATCTTCGACAGCTTGTAGTCGAAAACGATGTCTGGATTCGCCGACTCGGATTGATTGAGGGAATCATCGCCAGGCGAGTTGGGTTGAATAGTTGGCTTGATCGCTTGAGTGCCAGCTTCGGTGGGAAGGACGTTGGCTCGTCCCGGCGGATTGTCTCCGTCGGACGTTGAAGCTCCGTTTTGACGTGCTTGCTGCCGATACTTCGTTTCACCTTCCGCACGCATCAAATCGAACTGGACTTTGGTGAGTTCCGACCGAATCAGACCATACTGTTGCATCGCCGACTGTTGGGCCAGATTCAGCGAAGAGGAGTCGCCGGAACCAAGCTGGTCGACGGCATTTTGAAGTTCGGCCCGCTTCTGCCGTGATTTGTTCTCCGCTTCGGCATGGACCCGTTCCAGATTGCTGGCCCGCTTCATCCGGTCATCAAGCTCGGCCATGACCACTTCTTCATAATACGTGGCGACCACGGCATCGACGATCTTCTTGGCGGACTTGCCATCGATCAACGCCAGCGAGACTTCCATGATTTCCGAATCATCCGGAAACTTGATTTCCAGTTTCTTTTGCAGCCAACTGATCGGGTCGGATTCACTGCGGATTTCGGGCAACTCGCCAATGCCATCCTTCTTCAACACGCTGTTCAAATGGTTTGGGGCCAGGATCAGTTGACGTTGCGTATTCTTATAACCTTTGAAATCGGCTCGACCTCCGGAACCAGTCTTGTCCGCCGTCTCGAACAGCAGGTTCACGTGCTGTGGAGAAATACGCACCAGGGAGCTTGCCTTGTACTCAAGTTTGACAAGAAGCCATGGGATCGCGGCGAGCGGACCTGCAAGCAGCCCCCCCACTAGTACGCCGAGCAGCCAGTTTCTGCGCAGCGAACACAGAATCGTGGCGGCATCGATTCCTGATGACTCCGGCGCAGTTCCGGTGGATCCGTCGTCGTCGACACCATCCCGACGCAAGATCAATTCCTGCGACGCGCGCCTTGCACGGACGTCCGTGCGATTCACGATCGTCGGCTCTATGATTTCGTTATGATCGCTAATCGCTTGCTTCATGGTCAGTCGGCCGCCACTAAGTGTCTATTTTCAGTCAGCTCAGGCGATTGGTCGAGAATCCCTGCGGTTGCCCATTGGCAGGATTCTGGAAAGCAGGAACAACTCCACCCCCAGCAGCATCAGTCCCACTGGCATCATGAGCCAGCCGGCGAGGTCGTGAAAAATGAGTTCCGCAAGACGGGCGTTACCAAACTCGTAGGCAATCCCCGTTGCTGTAATCCGCAGCACATTCGCCAGGACTGCAATCAAAGGAGCGCTCAGCCAGATCAGAAGCTTCTGCCAGACGGTGCGGTCAACCACGAAGCAAAGCGCGGTGGTGAGGGCGAAGAAGGAAATTAGCATGCGAATCCCGCTGCAGGCCTGTGCCACACCCAGCGTTGTGTGCGACAGGAAGATAAGATTCCCCTCCGAGATGACCGGCATGCCAAACAACTGCATCAGGTATGTGCTGCTGATCGTCGCAATGTGCTGCAACGCATGGCCGAGCAGACCGCCGATCGACGACGGAAGAGGGATCATGAAACCCAGAAACAACACACTGGGCCACGCCCAGCGAACCGCCGGCCATCCTCCGCAACACAGCACAATCCCAGCCAGGGATGGAAGTATCGACATCGCATCGAGCGTGATCATCCGACAATAAATGCCGGCACACTTGATCGCCTCCCCGCCAACAAGTAACGCAACTCCCAGCGTAAAAGCGGTTCTTGTGACTTTGCCAGCAACCGTCGGGCACAGTTCTTTCCGCAGCCACAGCAGAGCGAAGGCAAATATTGGCACAAGAAGCCCGTGCGAGTTGTCCGGATTACTCAGCCACACCTGATACATCCACTGCCAGGCCGGGGTTTCGCTTGCAATAACGCTGACACAAATCACGATTCCTGCGACGACCGCACCCGCCGACAACGCGGACGGCTTGCGATCGGACAGCATGAAGCCGCGCCCGGAAGTCTCAGGTCGCTTCGGCGAGATTTGGGAGTCAGCTAATGCATTTGCCATGTTGTATTCCCGGGATGCCCGCGCAGAATCTCCATCAACCGCGTTCGCGCGAAAGCCGCCAATGATCGTCATAAAATGGACGATAGACATCTGTCCACTTCAATTTCCCCATCAGACCTGCTTCTTGAAAAACAGCAATTGGCCTGATGATTGGTACGGATGGCGCGGATGATTCGTCCAACTTGCTTTACCGCTCCACGGTTATCTTCACCGCCGTAATATCGGTGCGGTGCGAGCCGTTGAGCGAATCGCCGTACAGGCCGACGCGGCCTGCCGTGATCACGTCGACGGTATCTTCGGCATCGAGTTCCGCCCTGCCGTCACCTTGCGTGTCGGCAATGATCCTCACCCCCTTGGCCGTCTTCCGGATCGTGAACTGACAACGGCCCGAGCCAAATCGCGGCAGCAGACTCCTGCGCTTGACAAGCACGGTTTCCACGATTTGGCCGGTTGCATCCTTTTTCCGCTTGAGGATGCGACCTGCTCCGATGTCCAACAAGTAGCCTTCGGTCGCCGCATTCGCACGCAGCAGAACACCCGCACCTTGGGTGTTGTAGGCGTTGAAGAATTCCAGACGCACGAACACGTCGGCCCAGTCGTCGCCATTGGTCGTGATCATCCAGGCTGGACCCTTCGTGCCCTGGATCGACAGTCCGGGTTTGTCGCCAACCGCCTGGATGTGCCACGCCGCCTGGCCCTCCATCGCCTCCCACGAGAGGCCCAACTGGTTGTTTCCGGCGAGCCACGGATCGACCGCTGTATTACCATCAGCAAAGTCATCGAGGTACAGGTGTGCTGGCGGAACGAACGTCGGGACCGACGGCTCGGTTGCGGGCGAGCGCCCCGGCAATTCAACAGCGCCGCAGTCCGGGCGGGCGTCTCGCGCCGTGCCATGTGAATCTGTTGGATGAATCTTCGGATCGGCAAACCGCGCCGTGCCCATGTCAATCGCGGGGCTGTCGACAGCCAACCGGCCGTCAAACTTCCCGGCGTCCACGAATCTTGCATCGGCGACAATCTTGTCAAAGCGCGTCGGCACGCAGCGTTTTTTCACGTCCACGATCAAGTTATAACCGGCGATCCAGTTTGGCGCACTGTCGAACGTGTTGCACAGAATGTTGTTGTACACCTGCGCCCGTTTGCATTCGGGACTGATGCGGAACATGTGATTGCCACAGTGGATGTTGCGGTCCTGTCCTCGAAATGTGCGACCGTCGGGAAAGTAAACATAGGTATTGTGTCTGAAAATCACACCGTCGACGGGATCGGCAATATTCACTACGTTGGCCTGCGCGGGACCGAAGATATTGTTCTCAATGAGGACATCCTCATTCCACATGTCCTTTGCACGCATGTAATTGTTGAATTGGATCGCCTGCGATTCGCAGTTGTACATCGCATTGTTGCGGATGGTCAGGCGGCTGTTCTGAGTGCCCGCCACGCCCGGGCCGGGTATAAAAACATGAATCGCGTCACAGTGGCGATTCCAAGCTTCGCCGTCAGGCGCGATGCCGCGCGGATCGTTATCATCCACGCCGTCGTCGAGGTTGTGGATGCGGCAACCTTCGATGAGCGAATCCTTGCTGCTGACGGCACGAATTCCGTCGTGCGTGATGTCGTGGATGTCGCAGTTGATCAAGCGATTTCGCGAACCACCCAGCACTGCTCCGCCGGCGGTGTTGGTGATTTCGCAATCCTTCGCCGTGAGGTCGTCGCCCGCGCCAAAATTCAGGGCAAACTTCTCAATGTTGGCCACCGAACCGACGTGCGGCCCAATGCGCTCGATGAGGCAGCCGAGAATTTCCAAGTGCCGGCCGCCGTAGACAAACACACCGTCTATGATACGGACACCTTTGACGCGGAGGTAAATGTCAAAAACACCCTTGCGGTCCGCGCCCGTGAACGAACCGGTACGCACACCGAGCGAGATCTTCTCGATGGAGACTTTTCCCCGAGAATCGGTCATATCAGCGACAGGCTGGATGGTGACATGCTGGCCAGTATAAAGGTGCTGGCTGACGCCGCCGGCCCGCGTGATCGGGCCGTATTTCCCCGGATGCAGGTGGATCGTGTCGCCGCCAACCGCTCTTGAAATCGCTGCGTCAAGGCTCTTGAAGGGATTGTTGGCAGATCCGGGGGCGGCATCATTGCCCTTTGCCGCATCGACGTGGTAATCGGCAGCGAAGGCGACGGCGCTCAAAAGGCAACCCGCCGTTGCAAGGGTCAGCCTGATCGGCTCACACGCACGCTGAATCGTTGAAGCACACATTACTGCGTCTCCTGCTTCTTTCGATATCGTTTCATCAGGAATCAGGAGCCATTTGAAATCTTTTGAGACTGTTGAAAACTCGAACGTTCATTTCGTTCGTCGTGCCAGCCGTATGCCATGCGAAGCTCATTCCCAGCCTGGGTCAAATTCGGCGGTGCCATTCGGTGCTTGAGGCTCAGGAAGTGCTTTTCCGCGAGATTCCAACTGATCACTCCTGCGATTACCGAGAGCGGTGCCGCGATCGCGAAAAGTTTGAGTGGGGCGATCCCCGGTATTTGCTTCACAATCAACTGCTGGATCGGAAACGCATAAAGATAACTCCCGTACGAGAAGTCACCGTATCGAGCCCACCGATGGCATCGAACCAATGGATGGAATGCGAACCAGAACAACAAGTACGTGATCGCAAGTGGGAACACGATTCGACATGCAGGCGAAAGCAGGGCCGCCATACCGGCGGAAATCATTGCCGCCGAGGCGAGTGTTGACGAAAACGGAATGCGATGGCGAAAAAGGTAATACACCATGCCCGCGAGAAAGTAAGGAAGCACGCCGCACCAGGCGGACGCCCGGCCGATTATCGCGGCGAATGGCCCGTGATCCAACAAGGGCGAAGCCACCAGCGAGTAGGCAGCGCTGCCAGTCAAAGTGAAGCCGAACAGAACGATCATCATTCGCTTGTTGCGTCCCAGCAATCCGGCTGCGCCGATGATCGGCAATCCCCAATAGCACTTGAATTCATAGGGAATCGACCAGAGCGAGCCGTTCACCGATCCTGGAAACGGGTTGCCGGAAAACACGCCGGGTTCATGACAGCCGCGGAAAGCAAGCAGGTTCAACGGCAGCAACAGCAATTTGCGAGTCGACAGCTCGAATTTATCCGACCCGATTGGCGCGACGACAAGCAACCCTATTAAAACGGCGACGATATAACCAGGATAGATCCGAAGGACTCGCTTCCACAAGAAATCGAAGGCGGAACGTGAGCGCAGCCAACTATGTGTAATCAGGAAACCACTGATCGCAAAAAAGCAGCATACTGCAAGGTGTCCGGCATTAAGCTGTCCGGAAGTGAGGATAAACACGGGCTCATGGAAATCATTTCCCTGTGCGAGGACGAACGAATGAGAGAAGATGACCACCATCGACAGCCAGAATCGGCAGAAGTCGAGGTTGTTGCCGCCAATTGTTCCTGATTCTGGACGCGCGTTTCCAATGGGGAATGAAAACTTTGGCATTATCAACTCACGAATCGTTGTCACGATCATTCGCCTAAATCGGACGCGCCAGAACGTTCATTGAACCATTGCGGTATAACTTTAATGCTTCGACCGGCGGGTGGATCGTGTGGCCGTCCTCATTTTCGAATTGGTACCCCATTTGAACCAAAAAGGAAGTGACATCTGCTGCATCCGAACCCGCCCGTTTCAAGTGATCAGGACAAAGCTCAAACAGAATAATCGGGCGAAGTCGTTTGATGGTTTTGCGTGAACCTGAAAGCACCTCTGATTCGTATCCGTCAGTGTCAATCTTTAGGAACTCAAGCCGCGTTTCTGTTGCAAAGATGTCATCCAGAGTCACCATTGGCATTTGTTGGACAGTGGACGTGTCATTTCCATCCAGCCGATATCCACATGGTACGCGAAGTTCGAATGTTGGCTTCGATTTGGCTCCGACTGCAACACGGCGAGCATCGATCCAATTGTATGGATTGATTTCAATATTTGCTCGAAGTCGTTTAAACGTCCAGTCGCTGGGTTCAAGTGCGAAGACATTGCCGGTCGGCCCGACCCTTTTCGCCATCAGCAAAGTGATAATGCCGATATTCGCCCCGACGTCGCAGCAGATCCATCCTGTTTCCACCACTCGCTCAATTAATGCGATCGTTTGCGGCTCGAAGCAGCCAGCCAGCGCCTTGGCGTCGATATGCTGCTCACGGTCGAGATTCAGCGTGATGCCGCAAGGGACGTGTCTGGTGTGAATTGGTCGAACTCCTGCAAACTTTCTCGCTGACAGGAGGGCGTTTCCAAGGCGTCTCCCCCAAGCAGGATAGAGCGGTGATCTCTTGTAAAGACCAATGGCGAGACGGGTAAAAGACATAGGGATTCCCGTAAAGTGCATTTGCGTGTTGGTATATAGAAGCAGTTTCAAAACCCACATGTCATATCTGCTGATTGCCGTTTTTCAGCTTGTTTTTGATCGGCAGAAGCCGCCGAAACAGGTTTTGAAACTGCTTCTACGCACCACGATGGTCGGGCGCGCTGACTGAGCGTGTCGATGCACGATCAGGCGGTTTTCGAAATGAAATCGCGGATATATGCGATCAGCGACTGATCGACGACGGGCGTCGTGCAGCGGCTTGGCTCAGAGTTGTCGACAAGTTCGCCCGCCGCTAGCAGGTCCATGGCTTTGTTCAAAAGTGGTCCGATTTCGACTTCGGAATCTGCCACAAGGACATCTTTCAATTTGCAAAAGTGCTGGATGGTTGCAAGCTGGTGTTGATTTCGGACTTCTCCGCGTTCCGCCAGCCGGGGCAGGAGCGCAATCAGCTTGTGCTGCTCCAGGGCAGAAATGATCGTTCCCATTCCGGCATGCCCGATCACAAGTCTTGCGCGTGAAAAGCTGTCGTGGTAAACGGCGGGCGACAGGAATCGAACGTATTTGCAATTTCTCGGTTTGTAGTTCCCATTGCCGATCTGTGCGAGGACCTGACTGGCGGACGGATGCGTGCCCGCCCAGCGATCGACGGCTTCTACCAGCCGGTCAAAGGGATCCGTATTGCCGACCGTAAGAAATATTGAGCCACCGTCTTGCGGCGGTGAATTGGCGTGAAACCCGGATGCGTTGCGATTGGGCTCGTGAGTACCGACGAACTCGCGGACAAAATTGATGAGCGACGGACCCGCTGGAAAGCGCCGTGACGGCAACTCAGGACTTTCATCCGTCGCGATTGCTGGAACGGATTCGATCGCCTTGCTCAAGGCCATGAAAAGTTCCTCCGTGGAATCGGCCACCGTAATGAGTGGAGATTTCCGCCAGTGTTTCGCCGTGGCGAGTTGGTGCTCATTGCGTTGCTCACCAAGTGTTGCCAGCCGTGGCAGCAGAATGATCGGCTTCTGCAATTCCACGGCACTAATGATCGCTCCCATCCCCGCATGCGCGACAACAAAGCGCGCCTGTGAAAACTTGGCGCGGTAGTCGTTCGGCGTCAAGTATCGGGCATACTGGCAGTAGACGGGTTGATAATTCCCTTCACCGATCTGAGCGAAGACCGGAATCTGCCGATGCTGGCCGGCCCATCGATCGACCGTCTGCACTAATCTGTCAAAGGGGTCCGTATTCCCAATTGTTGCGAAGATCAAATGACCGCCCCTTTGTATTCGGTTTCACTCGTCAGGGCGAGATGTTGCCACTGCGTCAGCACGGCGTCAGCGTGTTTTGTTGCGAGACGTCCGGACAACGAAAGTTCCTCAGCATTCGCGATACTGTCAATCCAGAGAGTTTTTGCACCGAACCACTTTCCCAGTCGAATGGCGATGAACCCGGGAGCGGCTCCGGTCGTCACGATCACGGTTGGTCGCTCGCGAATCAGGATCCAGAACATCTGCAGCACCAGCAGGACCATTCGGAGCTTCTTATGTCGATTCGCATCCGTCACTGAGAAAAAACGAGCCCCCTCCACCATCATCTTGTAAGACTTGTTGGTCGTGACGTATGTGACGTCAACCCCGTCAAATGCCTCGCGAAGTCGCAAAAGTTGCACCCAATGTCCACCGGCAGAGGCGATGGCCAGGATCTTGCGGCGAACTCGCCTTGACTCCACTTGCGTTGTTGGTTTTGTCACCTGTTCTGCCTCTTCCAATACCGGATAACAATAATCATCCACGCCGGGAACTTTCATCACGCTCCCAGACGTACCGGTCAAAGTTTTGCAACTGCCGTCGAGCGCGCCAACGAGCCATCATGTTCACATACAGATAGAATGGGATGGACGGCCAAAGTGAGGGTTGGCCCAGTAGACCCCGAAGCGCGACGCCGTAATGCTTGTCATCGTTTTTGAGAAGCTCGGGAAATCGCTGCGCCAACTGGTAACCGCCCAGACGGCTGCGAGTCTTGATTTTGATCAGATCGCCGAGTGTCGCCGGAGCCGAGATGATCGACTTCGCATCGTCGACGGCGCTTCGCTCATGCGGTTTGAAAAGTACGCGGACATAGCCGTCGTCAGCGATGACGTTCGGGAAACAGCCAAATCGGCGTCTGCCGCCCTCCGACAGCGCGTACACTCCGACTCCCATCATCCCCCGGCGCGTGTACGGCAACGCCATCCAGACTCGGTAAAACGCACGAACAGTCCAGCTGGCCCTGGAAAAGTCCATTACCATCCGTGGTGCAGCCGCCAGCACAGGACCACCCTTCTCCAATGTCCGCGCGATCTCTCGAATATCTCCCGGTGAAAGGACGACATCGGCGTCCATGTAAATTCGAGGGTATCCCTGCGCCGCCTGGTCACCGAGATTCAGTGCATGCACCTTGGACGCGACATCCGTTTCGACCACAGTCACACAGTCACCGAACTGCCGCGCGATCTCTGCGGTGCGGTCGTTGCAGCCGTTGCAGACCACAACGATCTCGAGCCTCGGCGAAATCTCTTCCGACAACAACTGTTTGAGGCAGCGCCCGATGGTCGCAGCTTCGTTATGCGCCGGTATGACGATCGAAACCATTCGAATTCCCGTGGGACCGAACGCTACTGTTGTTAACTTTCCGTCCGCAACAGTTCACCGAGCGTGCAGACTTTCCACCCCCGAATTCGGGCGGTTTCCAACAGTTGTTTCGTCAATTCCAAGACATAGGCCAGGCGATCCTCAGTCCGATCACAGTCATGCATCAATACGACGCCACCGCCATCTCGCTCGACCGCCCTTACGACTGATTCAGGGTGAGGCAAAGTCGAAAACGTGTCTCCAGAGACAACTGTCCACCAACCAAATCGAATCCGGCGGCGAATTACGCTGAACCATGTCAGAAGATTGAGTTTGCCATACGGAGGACGAAAGATCATTGCGTCAATCCCATGAACTTCCAGCATGGCAAATCCTCGATTCACATCCTGCAGCCCCCTCCAGGGAGCGACCTTCCAAGCGTTCAAGTGCGATTGGGAATGGCTCCCCAACTCATGTCCCTCGTCCCGCATGCGACCCAGCGCCTCCGGATCCGACTGGACGTTTCGGCCCAGAAGAAAAAATGTGGCCTTTGCTTCCTCAGCCATGAGCAAGTCCAGCAATTTCGGTGTCGCCAGGCGGCCCGGCCCGTCGTCGTACGTCAACACCAGAACGTGTTCTCTGACGCAACGAGTGCGAAGTCGGTGCTGTTGAACGATCCTGACGGCGTGCGGACTGACATAACTCAGGCCGAACGCTATTCCGCCGCCAATCAACCACACGATCCACATTTCGCCTGGCCTGTCGCTACCGCAATACCGAATCCTGTTGCAACCGACACCGCCGCCGATTTCTGGAATGCGTGGCACCCGTCATTCGCGATGTGCCCGGCTGAAGCCACCCCACCAGGTCTGCGGTTGGAACACGATTCCCGCATACGCCTGCCGCAGCCTGCAAGCCCGATCCCACCCGAGCAAGGGGCCTCCGATTGTGCCCAACAGCACTCGGACAAATCCATGAGTCCACAATACGGTACCCGCCAGCCACGTTCGCGGGAGATTCCAGTATTTGCGGAAAAAGTGCATCCGCGCCGTCGTCAGCAACTGAATCCGCTGCGGGTTCTGCGCTTGCCCTCCACCGACAAGATGGACAACTTCCGCACAGGGGGTCATTACGATCCCCCGACCTTGTCGCCGTAGCCGGTGACATAGGTCGAGTTCCTCGGAATACATGAAGAAGCTGGTGTCAAATCCATCCGCTTCGCGCCACGCGTCGGCTCTCACCAGCATAAAGGCACCGGACAAGGTCTCGACTTCGGCGGCCTCGCGCGCGTTTTCCGGCAGCGCCCCATTCAATAACTTGGCGCCTCCGACGGCCGCAATCATCAACCGGCGGACCGTCGGCACCGTCTGGCGGCTTCCGGGGTCGCGCGACCCATCGGGAAGCCGCGCGCGTCCACCTACGGCACCTGCGTGTGGCAAGGCAACTGCCGTGCGGAACAACTCGACAATCGCGTTGTCATTCACGATCACGTCTGGATTCAACAGAACAAGGAACTCGCCGGTCGCGTGCTTCGCAAGCAGGTTGTTTCCTTTGCCAAAACCAAGGTTCAGGCAGTTGTCGATCACGCGCACTTGTGGAAACTCTGATTTGACCAGATCGACCGTTCCATCGTTTGAGCAGTCCAGCAGCAGCACTTCAAATGTGCATCCTGAAGTGTACAGATAAACGCCACGCAAGCACTGCAGGATCAGGTCACGGGATTTGTAGCAGACTATCAGAATGCTGACGTCGATCATCGCCGTCGGTTCCGGTTAGTAAATCCACGATTGAAGATACTTTTTGGCCTGGACCTGTGGATTGAAGCGATCCACGTCCATCGAGACTTGCCCGTCAGATGCGTACAGTCCGGCGACATAACCAAACGAAGACCGGCTGGCATACGCGAGATTCTGACACCGGGAAAGCAACAGCATGTCGACCAGTGCCTGGGTGGCCCGCTCAATCCGGTCTTGACAACCAGTGTCGTAGTGCGGAGGTATGCCCGCTTTCGGCAGATCTTTTGGCGTCATGACGACGTTGGGCAATGTCTGACGCACACGGTCTTCCACGTCGGCGTTGTCGGTCGAGCAGAAGACACCCGCGCAGCCATCGGTTCGAGCAACGCGGCTGGCCAGTCTCAGCAGTTTGTCGACCGGCGCGCACAGATCCGTCGCTCGAATGTGCAACCCCAACATTCGTCCTCGGAAATGCTCGCCGACGAACTGATCCACGATCAGGCGAACTCGTTCGCACGGCTGCAGAAACCGCTGTGCGGCCTCGCGCAGGATTGTCCAAGTGGACATTTTGTGATATCGGTGATTTGTGCGGATCAAGTGACATCGCAGGGGGCGCATCACCTCGCGCCAGGACCAGAAGACCAGGATATCCTCCGGGTAGTCAACGCGTCGCAAGCTGATCGCCAGATCGCGGAAGCTGCCAAAGCGTTTGTAAAACAGCGGATCATGGTCGCGACCGACGACACCCAGCGTTTCATCCAGGCGACCTTGCCACAGGGCTGGCGCAACCGATTGCGCCTCGATCTGCTCCGGCAACGGGTCCGCGACTGGACAATCGAATAATTCGCAAAACAAGTCGGCGGCGCTTCCCGCACGACCCGTGAAGATCGGGTCTCTCCAATCGACCAGCAGTCGCCTGTTGGCCGCGCTGGCGAACAGACAAGCGGTGATGACGGAAAGCATTCGATTGCCCAGGCCGCCAATCCCTTTGACCAACACCATTCCTGTCGGGTTTGCCAGCTTCACATCGTTTCCAAAAGAGACCGCTCAACAAACAGGAAGTTGTCGCGTCGCCGATGAACCAGGCACAGCCCGATACGAGACAACAGTCGGACGGCGTGTCGTACTCGCAGGATGGATGTGGGGGAATCGAACTCAACGCAGAACACTTTTGGTGCAATTCCGCTGGCGACAACGTCCTCAATTATGGGAAGCCATGCACCTTCGACATCGAGTTTCAGGAGATCCAGTCTGGAGTGTTCGAGACGCTCCATCGCCGTTTGCAGTCGACAGCATTCGACTCGGCAAAGTCGCTCACCACGTCCCGAATCGACCACTGACAAGTTGACTTTGTTCTGCAGATCCTGGCTGAAGAAATCGAGGTGGCCTTCATTTGTCCAAATGGCCCAGGGAACGAATCGGAATGCGACCGATCCCAGGCGTCGCACGTATTCAACACTTGCCGGCGTAGGATCGAAAGAAACGACGGTGCATCCGATCCTTTGCGCCAAGTCCTCGTCGAACGAGGCATCGGCTCCCACACCCACCGAATAGCAGACCCAATCCGCGGTCAGCGCTCCTTCTGGTACATCCCATCGCCCTTCTCCGCTTCCAAATGGGACCGTTGGAAAATGTTGATGCACTCCACCCAACAATGACAGAGGGACCGATCGCACGGCGTACTTGTTCGTCCCGCGCCAGAGACGGCGCAATTTGCTTTCAATGACATGTATCATCGGTATGATGCCCGCACGCTCTGTCTTAACCCATGTGAGGATCGCTGCATGGTCCTCGAGATTCGCTGACTTGTTCGTGACGGGCGCGACTGAGATTCAAAGTCACCAAGACTCGGGGAGATTCCCACACACATCCACAAAAGCATCGTAATCTGTCCGAAATAACTTACTGCCAGGAAGCTGGTCACGTGAACGAACATCATCGCTCCCATGCCCCAGCAAAGCACATTGTTTGAACGACTGGAGCGGCCCGTCGTCGCGCGAAGCTGCCTTCCAATGCACTGAAATGTCACCGCGATGATGCCAACAAACAAGCACAGCGTGATGAATCCGCCGCGCACTCCCTCCAAGATGAACTGATTTGTGACGTCCCACAATCCCCAACCCCAATGAGCCGTGGATGGCGTCCCCAAAAGCCACCACTCGTTGAAACGATTGATGGCCTGGTCAATCAAGTAATAGCGATGCCAGCCGGTTGATCCCCCCAGCACATTGATCCGCGAGATCAAGTGCCAAACCGGCGCTTTCATCACCATGTGAAGTGAAAACAGCATTATTAATATTCCCCATCGAACGGATCGCATGCGAGACCGTAATGGATAGAAACAGGCGGCGACTCCCGCGAATACCACTGCCATGACCGGCGTGCTGGAAGCACTCAGCCAGACGAGTAGAAGACAGGCACCCATCCCAACGAGTGTCAAGAGGCTGCCCTTTGTGCAGTCCCACCACCGTGCGGCAATCAATGGCAGCAACGCGGCCCAGTAACAACCGGCAAGAATGGCGTGTGAGAATGCCCCCTGGCAGCGCAGTCGACCTTCTCGGACTTCTGTGACAAACGGGACTCCTCCGAGAAATGCAAACACGTTCCGGCCTGTCGAGTACTCGACCAGAAAAGCAACCGCGACCGGGATGCTGCCGAAGATGAAACCTCGTGTCAGCTCATGCAGATCATCCCAGGACCGGACGAGGCACCGAAATACGACATACATCCCAAGCACATCAAAACTGGCGCCTGCCTGGTAGATAAACCCCTGGACCGTCTGCTGCTGTAACGTATAAATGATCGTCTTGGTGAGAACATAGACGAAAACCAGCCAGTCGAGCGATCGTTTGCGAACCCCGGAATACTCCGCGTACAACAAAAGCCGAACGGCAGCGAAAAGGATCATCAGGCGCAGGAACGGAAAGTTGCACCCCAGGATGATCAACCGCTGGGCAGGCGAGATCAAGCAGCCCACGAAAATCAGCGGCCACGCCGCGTACTTGCGCGACACAAGAACCATCGCCACTCCAAGGCAAATCAAGACCGTCATCCCCGCCGGGTGGACAGTCGTCTGCCCGTAGAATTCGCTGTTGACAACGCGGATATGATCTTCGGGATTCATGCGAATGCCGGTACTTGAACGCGCAACGAGCCGTCGAGTTGTCCAACGACAATGACCTGGTAAGCAAGGAATTCTCGAAGGAAACCGAAGCTCAGCAAGGAAAGCAATCGATCCCGCCTGCGATGGATTCGATAGTCGATCCGAACTGTCGCAAGTCCAATTCCGTCGAACCACTCCTGAACCATCCGACGAGTCGTGATGCGAACGTGCGTACGATCAAGAATGCCGGCATCGCGGTATCTGACGTGGCCAGAGAGAAACAACTCCGAAAACACGGAATAATGTCGAAAGTTCGGAATGCTGATGATGATGGCCGCATCCGGCGCCAGCAGTTGCACATGGTCGCGAATCACCGATTCGGGATCGGGCAAATGTTCCAGGACATCGGCGTAAATCAGGCAATCGAACGGGTGTCCGCCGGCGGAAAGTTTCGCATCGCCGGCGTCGCCATGGATGACGTTGACTCCCGCGAGCGCTGCGGCCTTCCCTGCCTCTGCATCAAGTTCGACGCCGGTAACGTCAATTCCGCGAGCGACCAGGTGCGCCTCGGTGCATCCCGCCCCGCAACCAATTGAAAGGACGCGCCGCACACCTTGAGGGACGTGCGCAAGCACATCATGCCGAACATGGCTGTAATACTTCATTGCCGTCACAGCACTGTTTCCATATCGGTTTCTATTTTCGTTTTCCCGTCGCTGATCAAATGATGTTTCAAGCGGAGCCTTGGTAGGCCGGCCGGCATGTGACACGGCGCAGTACGCTGCGAATCAATCTGTGCGTCTCCGGAAAGAACATCGCCCATGCTGAGACAAAGCCGCACCATGCGATAAATCCGACCGCAACATAGATCAGACGCGGCATTTGAGCATGTGCGAACAGGCGCAGCGTGCATGCAGCACCAAGGCCAGACACCACGATGGCCAGCGGCAGAAAGGTTTCGACGAGCGGAATGGCGCAGCGACTGCGCAACTGGCGAGCAAGAACAACGATCGCCAGCAATTCGCCTGCGATTGCCGGAATCGCAATCCATGCGACAGGACACCCCGTTGATGCCGCTGCAAGACTGATTGGGAATGCGGCCGATCGCCAGAGCGTGTTCGCAAAGGCATCCCAGGTCAATCCACGTGACATCAACGTAACGCTTGCGCCACACCGGAGCGCAAGCAACGCCTGAGAGCAGCTTGCGAAAACAACAATCGTGCCTGCGGTGGTGTAACGGTGTCCGAATACAAACTCGACAATTCCATTGCCGAAGAGAACGAGCGGGATGGCAACGATTCCCCCGCCAAAGGCGTGGGCTTGCGTACAGATCGCACTCCGAGTCATCAGGCGATCGTCTTCCACACGCGACAGCAATGGGACGAACAGTGAACTCAGAATGCGCGTCAAGAACATCGGCGCGAGCGACGCAATCATAAGAGCGACCGAAAGAGCAGCCATGTCTTCCATCGAGTAGGATGCTGCCGCGAACAACTGTCCAGACGAGCCAATCGCGATGCGTTCGCCCTGTGATATGACGAAAAAGGCAACTCCGTTCAGCAGCAATGGAACACCGAAAGCCATGATGCGACGTTCCGCCGCATGATCGCGTGACCAGCGATAAGGAGTCTTCGCCAGCAGATGTGAAAGGGCGGTCATCGCCGCCGTCTGGAAGATTAGCAAGTAAAGCACCGCCGAATAGTCGCCGAAAAGCCGCAGGAAAGGGACACACGCTGCCAGAGCGATCGCTTGCCCAAGTGTTTCTTGGAGGACAACAGGCAGGAACAAATGGTGGCGCTGCAGACGATGGATATCGAAGTGAAGCAGTCCTCGCAACAGCGGGATCACAGCCAGCACGGCGAAGGCCCACGCGGACTGCGGGATGCCGAACACCAACGCGAGTGGATAGGAAATCACTAACAGTGACGTCGCCCCGACGATGCCACGGATAAATGCCACAAAATGTGCTGTGTTCAGGAACTCTGCAAGGTCACCATCGCGATCCTGAACGACAAGGGTATGCATACCCAGATTCGTCAACATTTCATTGAACGCGACCACCATAATCAACGTTGACGCGATGCCGAAATCCGCGTCGGTGACGATCATTCGGGCAACCAGGATATTGCGGAGTACTGACAGTCCTTGAGAGAAAACTTGCCCCGCGGACAAGATCATTCCGCCCCTTAGAAACTTAGACCGCAGAGACATAAATGTCCAATTGTGAACTACCTGCGATAGCGTTAGCAAACGAGAAACGAATTCGCAGGTTTTGTCAGGATGTACAGGTCGAGCCCTGACGTTCCAGGGGGGGCGCTTCGCCTGACGACATCGGGCCAGGTGCCAACAGTGCACCAAGTACCACAAGAAGCGTGCCACCCAGTTCCAGCCCGAAGTTCATCCAATTGCCGAGCAGCGGCAGACCAAATAGCAGAGTGTCCACATGGTGTAGTGATGCTGCACGGATTACGACGAACGTGATTAGACAGACAACTCCAAGGTAGGCGACACCGAACTGCTGCCAATGCCTGCGTAACAGAACCAGGCCGGCAGCTGATGAAAGCAGGCCGAAAATGCTGCAAACGCCAATGAATGCCGCTTGGACTGAGCGGCGGCGTTGGTACCACCCATCGTGGCGTGCGATCTCGCGGCCGACTTGCGTAAGCAGCGATTGCAAGTCGAGTTGCTTGTTAATTCCCAGCAAAAACATCATCCCCGCGAACACAAACCACAACCGCCAAGCCTGTGAGCCGCCGTGGTGGGCGGTTGCCGAATTGCATCGTCCTGCCGACAGGCAGAGCCAGCAAGCCACGAAATAGGCCACGGTGATGCACCAGGACAATGGGTTGTGATCACCGATTCCAGGTCGCCAAGTGATCGCAGCCAGCACAATGTTTTCCGGTTTCTTGCAGCGAATTCGAAGTAGCGTTCGTCAATGCTGTTTGCGGACTGCAAATTCTGCTAATGCACGGGCAACCACCGCCATCATTCGCAAGTCAGACGTCGTGTCAACTTGCCCCTTCGCGCAGAATGACCGTCCGAATCGTTCTCAGGATGATGTACAAATCGAGCCATACCGACATGTTGCGGATGTAATACATGTCCCAATAGATCCGCTTTTCGTAAACGCCGTTGTTGCGACAGGTGACCTGCCAGAGGCCGGTTAGACCTGGCCGAACGGTCGTATACGTCGCGTATTCGTTGCGGTATTCCTTGATGTAAATGGCGTCGTAGGTCGACGAATTCACAATCGGGCGAGGCCCGACCAGGCTCATCTCGCCTCGGAGAACGTTCCAGAGTTGTGGCAACTCGTCCAAACTGGTCGCACGCAGAAGCCGGCCGATCCAGGTGACGCGTGGATCGCGTTTCAGCTTGTGCGTCGTTTCCCATTCGTGACGCATTTCCGGGTTGTTGTCCAGGCACTGCTGCAACAATCGATCGGCGTCCGGCACCATGGACCGGAACTTCCACAGGGGGAACGTACGGCCATTGCGGCCGATCCGATTCTGGAAGTAAAGGATGGGACCGGGGGAACTTAGGCGGATGGCTGCCGCGATTCCAAGGAGCAGCGGGGACGCCAGCAGCATGATCAGCAGCGTGGTGACCACATCGACGGCCCGTTTCACGTATTCCTGGGATGTGCCGTGACGTTGGTTGGACAGCCACAAACCACAGACCGCCCCGATTGTTTGAGGGCGATCCCACATGCCGAAGTCTAGTCCTTGAGTAGAGAGCAGGACCCGGTTCGGGATGGCGTTGATCTCCGCGGACTCGATCCATTGTTCGTCGCCGCCAATCAGCACCCACGTGGCCTTGAACCGGACTGCGCAATTCAGCGCGTCCTGGGCTTCGAACGTGCGGATTCCCTGCTTTTCCAATCGGCTGGCATTCGTCCAGTAATCGGTGCGCGACAGCAAAACCGCCACAGGTCTCAACCCGCGTTCTTCCATCAGAGTCAGTCGGCGATACAGGTCCGTGGCAACGTCGGCGGGAGCGTAAATCAGCACGGGGGCTCCCCACCAGGAGCATTTGGAAGCGATGCAGCGAGCCGTGAACCGCGCGGCGGGAAGACTGGGTACTGCGAGAAGCAGCGTCAAGAGCGATGCCGCGATGAAGTATGGCCCGGAACCCGGATTGGCGACGATTCCAATACCGGAAAATATGCAGAGAGCCGTTCCCGCGGACTGAACAAGCTGGCGGAATTCCACAGCGGCGCTCGTGCCCAGCGCCGGGTACAGACCGGCAAGTTGGGAAATCGGTACGAGCAAGAGAGATGCGACAACTGCCGTTTCAAACGTCACAAGATTGTGCGGCAGGCCACACAAGCGCTCGACAAGCGCCGTCGTGGCAAATAGCAGACCCCACAATGTAAAGAAGTCGGCAGCCAGCAGTGGGATCGATGTCATGACGGACTGCAGCAATGACCGATTGGCCAAGTCTCTGGAACTGCCATTCTCGCTTGAACTGAGACGGCACGATCGCGTCAAAGATTCGGCATGTGTCCGTTCAATCCGTGAAAGTTGATGGTACCTGACTTGTCGAAGTGAATGCCTTCTCATTCCCGCCTTGTGCGTTGACCTGGGACCCAATGTCCGAGTTACGCGTGTTTGCATCGCTAAATCCCTATTCATTAAATTGGCTTTTCCACGTGCTGCGGATTTCACGCTTTCGCCTTCAATCGGAAACGGAGCTCAACGCAGGCACGGCAGGCACGAATGCACATTGGGATTCAGACTGAATTGGCGCGTTGCTTGACTGCTCAGTGATGTACTGCTTAAGAGTGTCAAATCTCGTGATCAGGCGAACGAGCTCGGTATGAGAACGCGCTCTCAGTTTCTTCATCAGCGACGCTTTGCGGAGTTCGATTGCTCGTTCGCTCAAGTCGAGGTGCATCGCAATCGACTTGTTGGTCCTGCCTTCCAAGACGCACTGAAGAACTTCCTGATCTTTCTTGGTAACACTGAGCATGCGAGTGCTGAACTCCTCAAGAAACTTGGCCGCATCGCACGCATCGCCGCCAGAATGCGATGGATCCATCGCAGAAAGCTCGACCAGTCGAAAGCCAACACTCATGGAACTCAGTTGACGTATCAGGATCTGACGTTCCGATGGACTGCCCCCATGAAGCAGTAAAATGGGCACGGCATCATTACCTGCCTGTGGTTGTTGGTTGAAATCCACGATCGTCAATCTCTTATGAGTCAGTTCACGGGTGTCAGCAGCCGTCACCGCGAGAATACGGCGCGCACTCCGTTCCTTTGGGTGACAGCAGAATCATGAGCCATCTTTCGATTTCGCTCACATCAATCCTGCTTACTACCGCCGTTGCCGGCTCGCCGGATCTACTTCTGAAACTAAAACTGTGAACCGGCGCGAGATTCTTGAAAACAAACCCCGCCAGCGACTCCGAGATTACGCACGTCGAAAGGTCACCTCAATCACATTATCCGGCAAACTCAATTGCTCAGGGACAAACGTGATAGATATGCATCTTGCACTCATTACACTCGTTCTACGGGGAATTCCTTCAATGCCGAGTATTCCGTTTATGTCGATATTGCTGTCGACTAAATGCTTCGAGCCGAGCATCTTTAGAGGGCCGGATGTCGCGCTGATCCGCTGATCCGGTCACGGGTTCGGCGAGGTCCGAGAGAATCGCCGAGCCAATTCGCTCGCTTGCAAGTCGGCGCCGCAGTTCCCGGCCCTGTGGTGGTTTGGGAAGACTGGGAGGCCTGCTCCGGTGCTGACGGATGTTCTTTTGCCAGAACGATTTTGTTGCGATAATCACCAGACGGGCTGGAATGGGCTTTTCAAAAATCACAGATCCGGTCATCGGAGTGCCGTGCCCGAACGTGGAAGGACACGCAAATGTTCAGGAATTCAAATACTGGAGCCGTCTGGATCGCCACTGTTGGACTGCTGGCGACCTGCGGCATTCGGACCGCTGCCGGTGACGACGTGGCAATTGCGCAACAACCGCAGCCCGCTGTCACGCAGACCTCGAATGCGAGTGGTACATCGCCAGTTCGCCGCGTTTCATTTCGCGACCGAAACTGTCGCAACCCCTGGATCTTCCATGAGTATTCGGATGACTGTTACTGCATAACCTGTCGCAGTAATCGAACTTGGTTGAGTCGCAACAACGAGTGCTTGTTTCACTGGTACTACCCGAGTCGGCTTATGCGCCGCACGTATTCCAACCCATGGATTGTCCATGAATCTTCGTATGACTGTTACTGCATAACGTGCCTTTGTCATCAATCTTGGTTGAGTCGCGAATTGAGCGGCTTGTTTCAAAGCACTGAACCGAACGCTGACAGTCCGTTTCCCGTGCCCAATCATTGAGAACTCTTGCGTCGGGCGACTGTTGGACCGGCGCAATGTTGGCGGGGCGGCATCAGGTTGTCTTCCAGTACCCACCGCGCTCGTGTTCGAACAGGATTTCTTCTCCACGAACCGCGTCATTGATTCGGCCGTTGAGAAACACAGTCTGGCCGAGAACCCATGTGCGAACAGGCCAGCCGGTCAGTGTGGTCCCATCCCAGGGACTCCACCGGCACTTGGTTTCTTGTTCGGAATGGCGAATTGTCTGAAAGCGAGCCAGATCCACGAGCACCAGGTCTGCGTCATAGCCTGGGGTGATCCGTCCCTTCCCCACCAAATCCCAGACCCGAGCGGGGGCATCGCACATCCATTGCACGACCTGTTCCAGCGTGCAGATTCCGCGATGAGCGCTGTCGAGCATCAGCGCCAGCGAGTTTTCGACCGCTGGCAATCCCGACGGAGACTTGGGATAGGGCTGCTGCTTTTCTTCAAGCGTGTGCGGTGCGTGGTCGGTGGCAACAACCTGCAGCCGTCCGTCGCGAAGTGCGGCCCATAACGCCGTGTTGTCCTTTGCAGTCTTGATCGACGGGTTCATCTGTACCAGCGAACCGAGGCGCTCGTAATCGTCAACGTTGAAAAACAAGTGATGTGGACACGCTTCGGCGGTGATCAACCCGTGCGCGTCGCGCAACAGTTCCGTCTCGGCCCCCGTCGAAACGTGCAAGACGTGAAATCGATGCCGGTGCCGCAACGCCAGATCCAAAGTACGCCGGACGGCGACGACAGCAGCCTGCTCATCGCGAATCCTAGAATAGTCGGCGTACGATTTTCCCCCTCCCAGGGCTTCGCGATTTGCGCGGACGGTTGCTTCGTCTTCGCAATGAGCACAGATTGGCAGCGTTGTTTCGGCAAAAATCCGTTCGAGGGCCGATTGATCATCAACAAGCAGGTCGCCGGTGCTGGAACCGATGAAGATTTTGATTCCGGGAGTGGCTCCGATGTAGAAGCCGAAATTGACGAGGCATTTTCCGGCTGCCAGTGCCAACTTTTCGGCCAGCCGCTCGCAGGTTGTTGTGGCAGGATTGGTATTCGGCATTTCCAGGAACGACGTCACACCTCCCTTGGCGCAGGCTCGTGTGGCTGTGTGCAGGTCCTCCTTGTGCGTCAGTCCGGGCTCGCGAAAATGAACCTGATCATCGATCACACCTGGCAAGAGATGCAGACCGTCCGCACGAACCACCTCGTCGCAGACGGCAGTGACAGCAGGATCGACATCGAGGATTTTTGAATCCTCGATCAAAACGTTTGTCCGCGACAGTCCGTCGGGAAGAACGCAGATGGCACCGGTAATCAACGTACGCATGAAGGCTCCATCGCCACGGGTGAGAATTGATTGAACCGTCTCTCGGAATCCGATTTCAATTGCCCGCAGGCGGCCATGATGTCTTCGCCCCGAGTGGCGCGAACGGCGGCAGAATAACCCGCATCGTTGATGATGCGAGCGAAGGTCTGGATGCGTTCTTTGGTCGAAGTCTGATAGCCCGCGCCGGGCCAGGGGTTCCACGGTATCAGATTCACCTTGGCGTGGATCCCCTTCAACAGACGCACGAGTTCGCGCGCATCAGCGTCGGAATCATTGACTCCGTTGAGCATCACATATTCGAACGTGATCCGGCGGGCGTTGCTGGCCGCCGGATAAGTGCGGCAGGCCAGCAACAGTTCGTGGATGGGGTATTTCCTGTTGAGCGGCACCAGTTCATCGCGCAAATCGTCACGCACGGCGTGCAGACTGATCGCCAGA
>Ga0206999_10040_pt1 | contig 33146 bp, 28 predicted proteins | sample Alteio_BWMinCont_92_FD_153482 | JGI IMG/M metagenome (GOLD analysis project Ga0206999, IMG submission 153482) | Enriched cells from forest soil in Barre Woods Harvard Forest LTER site, Petersham, Massachusetts, United States -... | ecosystem: Environmental > Terrestrial > Soil > Temperate forest >...
CGAGGTCCTCGCGCGCGGGGACAAAGCGCAGGGTGAAAGCAGGGCCGACGATGCGGGGTTGGCCGGGTCGCAGGGGTTTGGTGCCGCGCAGCCAGATGTTGCGCAGGCCTTTTTTAAGCAGAACCGTGGTGAGGGTTGCCGTGGTGACTCCGGTGAGGGTGTCGACTGTTTTCTTGTCCAATGGCATAGATTTTTGAGTGCTCCTAAATGCTGGGGATCATGCCGCCATCTACGCGGATGACGGAACCGGTGATGTAGGCGGCGCGCTCGCTGGCGAGGAAGGCTACAACGTCGGCGTACTCTTCCGGATTGCCATAGCGGCCGAGTGGGATGGCGCCCTGACTTTCGGCGGCAATTTCTTCGACGCTGCGTCCTTCGCGCTTGGCTTTGGCGTTATCGAGGGTTGCGACGCGGGATGTGGCGATGCGGCCAGGCACGACGATGTTGGCAGTGATGCCGTCTTTGCCGACCTCGCGGGCTAGCGTCTTCGACCAACCGACGAGAGACAGGCGGAGCGCGTTTGAGATCGCGAGGTTCGGGATGGGCGATATGACGCCCGACGATGTGCTAGTGAGGATGCGGCCCCAGCCCCGCGACTTCATGCCGGGGAGGACGGAGTCGGTAATGGCGATTACTGAGAGGACCATCGATTGAAATTGCGTAGTCCAGAGCGCGGGGTCTTGACCGGCCGCGGAGGCTGGGGGTGGGCCGCCGGTGTTGTTGACGAGGATGTCTACGGGGCCGAGTTCGCTTTCGATCTTCGAGATGTTTGCGTTGATCACCGAGAGGTCAGCGAGATCCCAGATCATGCCGACGCATTTGCCGCCGATCGCTTTGAGGTCCGCAACTGTGCCGTCGATGGAAGCCGATCCGATGCCTGCTACCGCGACGTTTGCGCCTTCAACGGCAAGGGACTTAGCGATAGCGCTGCCTAGTCCGCCGCCCCCGCCAAGCACCAGTGCGGTCTTTCCCTTTAGTCCGAAATCCATACGAAGTTCCCCGTCACTGCATGATACTTGGCGCGGTGATGCTTGCGAAGTGTCGCCGGATACAATGTCCCGTTGGCAAGGAGGGGATTTCGAAATGCTGAAGACGATTTTTCTTGGCCTGGTGTTTTGTGTCGCTTCTGTGGGATTCGCGCAGGAGAATCCTCTGGTTGGCGCGATTGATATTCACGTTCACGCGGCTCCGGACAGCACGCCGCGATCGATTGATGCGATCGACCTTGCCCGACTTGCGAAGAGCCGTGGGATGCGCGGGTTGGTGCTGAAGAATCACTATGAGCCGACAGCTTCGCTGGCTTACACTGTTCGGAAGGAAGTGCCGGGGATAGAGGTGTTCGGCGGGATCGATCTTAACCTGTCGGTGGGAGGAATGAATCCCACCGCGGTCGAGCATATGGCGGCGATTACGGGAGGATACGGGCGCTTTGTGTGGATGGCGACGTTTGACTCGGAGAATCAGGTGGGCTATTCGAAGCAGGATCGGCCGTTTGTGCGGATTGCGCGGGATGGGCAGTTGGTGCCGGAGGCAAAGGCCGTGATTGCAGTGATCGCAAAACGCAACCTGGTGATGGCGACGGGACACTCAAGCGCGGAGGAAGACCTGATGCTGGTGCGCGAAGCTAAGGCGGAGGGCGTTCAGCACATGGTGGTGACGCACGCGATGTTGCAGCCGACGCATATGTCAGAAGCCCAGATGCTGGAGGCCGCGAAGATGGGAGCTTACATCGAGTTCGTTTACAACGGGTTGATCGGTACCGGGAAGCAGTACGACTTTGGTGATTATGCGAAGGCTATTCGTTACGTTGGGGTGAACCACTGCATTCTTTCGAGCGATATGGGGCAGCCGGGAAATCCAATGCATACGGATGGGTTGACTGCGTTTTATGCGGGATTGCGGGGGCAGGGATTTACACAGGCGGAGATTGACCGTATGGCGAAGGAGAATCCGGCGAGGTTGATTGGGTTGCAGTGACCCGGGAGTCGCCTCTAAGTGATGAAGATATCTTGGAATGATTCTGCAAGATACGGCCTGGCGGAAGGAACGCCGGATAATGAAGCGTCGGGTCTGCTCCTACGATATGTTTGCCGTCCCTGACCCTTCCTTCGCGACTGGCCACTCAACTTAAAAGCTAATTGTCGCCCGGAACCGCGCCCGGCGGCGCATAAGCCTTGTCCCGGTAGTACGTCGGCTTCCATCGCAATATGTTCGCGGCCGACTTGCACGGCGTCATCCAGAACAGCGTGGTCAGGTAGAAGCGGTTCTTCACATGCGCATGGATCTTCGGCATGATGTAGCGGTCGATCGCATCCTCGCCAACATTCCAGCCGAACCCGTACACCGGCGTGATCACGAAATCCTGAAATCCCGTCTCGTTCGTCGTACGCCCAAGGGCGGCGACATAATACGTATTCCGCCCGCTGTTGCCGATCGAAGCCTCGCTCACCGGCCCAACCTTCCATTGCGCGCTGTACACCGCGGAGTACGCCATGGCCTTCAGCCGGCTCCGCCAGTAGTTGCCGTTATTCTCAAACACCAGCGCCCGCCCCTTCGGGTCATTCTGCTCAAAGATGCTGCTTGTAATGGCCCCCATCATCGGGTGCCCGATGTCATGCACGATGAACGGCGTATCGTCCGACCACTGGTACCAGCGATAGTTCTTGACGCAAAGCACATACGTCGCCCAGTAAGGATTTGTCGTAAGGTCGTGCCGGGTCTCCGTGTCCATCAGAATGTTCCCTGAGTGCTGCGCCGTCAGCCACTCGAACGACTGCCACAAGATCGGCCACCAGTGCACCTTGCACGCCTTTCCCCGGATCCTGCCGGTTTCGCAGCCCTCGCTCAGCTGTTCCCGGCTCATCTCCCGCTCCGCGGGGGTTACCCTCGTCACCGCGCCGCCCGCGTCCACGCCCCCCAGTGCACTCGTAGGAGGCTCCACCGCCAAGTCACCCTCGGCTTCATCGCCCGAACCGGAGCCTGCCGCACGCGGCATCAAAGCGAGGTTCGGTACCGGAGCATCGGGAAGGGAAACGAACAGCGCGCTTACTTCAGCCGAGCCCGCGACCTTCGGCTCGGCTCCAACAGCCGCACCAACAACAGCTTCAGGAGCACTCGCAAAGCACACACCCACGGCCGCCAGAAGGAGAACTCCAAGAGTCCCAGAAAGTGAACCGCGCTGGAGGTTGCTACTGCAGGGGAGGGTCAACTGGAACTCCGAAAGGTTGGGGAAGCATGGTTTCAGCGTCGGAAGACGTGACGCCGCAGACAGGCCGAGCGTACTCGACAAGCTAACCAAAATCAAGGCTACTAACGTGGTACTCCCAGGTATCCATCCGGTAACCAAACTGGCCCGTTCAGCCCTTGCCCGGCCCCGAGGGGAAGGTTATAGTGAGCGTGATCGAGGGGGTAGTCCCAATCCGCACCTGCCTGCTGAACCCTGTGCTCTGCCTTACTCTGCTCTTCGCTGCTCCGGCAGCAGGGCTTGCGCAGGAGCCGACGAAAGACTGGGACGGCATAGAGGCCCTCAAGGCCGGCACCTCCATCCGGATCACCCTGGCCAAACAGAAGATTCTCTGTGCGTTCGACTCAGCCGACGACGACGGACTGGTCTGCCACAAGAGACAAGCTGGAGTCGATCGCTCGATCTCCCTCCCCAGAAGCGAAATCAAGCTTATCCGCGCTCGCAACGCGGCCGGATCGGTGGTTGCAGGAACCCTCATAGGCACCGGCATCGGTCTCGGCATAGGCGCCATCGTCGACTCCACCATCAAGAACCCCAACACCACCAATAATGCCAAGTTCACCCGTGGCCTGGCCCCGGTCGGCGGACTCCTCGGCGGTCTCTTCGGCCTCGCCACCGAGTTCGTACCGGGCAAGTTGCTTTACAAGGGTGAGATCCAAGCCAGCCCCACACTCAGTAGCCCTGCTCACCGAACCACATCTTGATGCGTAATGGCAGTCTTCAACCACGTGTAAAGTGAATGTTTACCTAAACAACACTTCACCCTTCTGGGACCGGCAAAGTACCCGCGGAGCGAGTTATCAGCCCGTGCAATAGCCTGTCTTATCTGGGCGCGAACCACGTCACCTGGAAAGCGAAAGCGGTACTGTTTTGCAATCCCGATTTGTACACAGGGGCTTTCCAGCTCTCATATTGAACCAGACCACGAAGCTCGAAGTCTTCGTGGATGCGCTTTACAGCAGAAAACTGGAAGCTGTTCTGGGTTGTGCCGCCGGGGATAAAGTCCTTCGCTGCTTTCGCGTTGCGATAAGAAAACTGCACGTCCTCTCTAGGAGAGAGATGATAGGTGAGCCAGGCTTGACCGCCCTTGGACTCCCGCCCGATAGGATCTCCGATGATGTAGCCCTTATTGGTGTAACCCTCTTTGTATACCTGTTCTGTGTAGAGAAAATTTCCGCCATTGCTGCGGCTGGTTGGCGGATCGGTGCTGGCTGCTTCCATCCGAAAATCAAGCTGGGGAATACCCGGGACATGGGACAGATAAATGCCCGGGCGAATGGCGGCGCGGCGCGGCGCACTGATGGGGTTTACATCGTCGTGGGACCACGAGTCGGAGTATAAGGTCAGCCACTTACGCACAAAGGGCAGGCGGTAGGAAAAATCAAAGGCGCCGAAGCGCGCTCCTGGGTCGTTTCGCGAAAACTTTTCCTCTGCCGAAACATTCTGGAGGCTGAAAAAGCTTTTGAGAAAGCTATGGATCGTAATTGGGACGTGGCCTTTGCCACCCCAGATCACGGAACGTTCAAAGCCGAATTCCAAGTTCTCGGTAGGCTTGAAACTAATCTTCTCGACGTGCATCCAGGGATCTCTGGGGTCAACGTGGCCCTTGAGACTCCCTACGAAGAACTGATATCGAAAGGGCCCGGTGAGTTTTGAGAGTAGAGGAATGTATAACGGCTCGATGCGGTCTATCTGAAACGCGTAGATGTTTTCCGCATTGTTGCTGTAGGCAAAGCTTCCTCCTTTCGCAGGCCCCATCCAATGGTCGCTCTTGCCGAAGGAGAATTCGTGATTCGCGAGGAGATAGGAGACATTTGCTTCAACGATGCGGAAGACATTCACCGGCGGGATCGGCCCTAAAGGAATAATCGATTGCTTAGGATAAGTTGCGATTGGAACGCCATCGATGGTCGCAAGCGTATTGGCTAAAGACTGCGAATATCCGGGAGCGCCCGGAGCATGCTGGTATTCCCCTCGGAAATACAGAGCGAATCGTCCGGCTTCGCTTCGTGTACTGAAGCCGGCTATGGGATTGAAACCCTCCTGATAAGGACGCCCATAATCGTTGACGAATGTCAGCCCTAGATGGAAGCTGTCTCTTAATGGAGTGCCTGAGATGCCGCCGAGACGGGTATAGGCACTTTCAAAGCTGTTGCGCGGATTTCGAAGGTCAGCGAATGTATGGGTGCGGGTATTGAGTTCCTTCCGGACCGCGAAATAAATCTCATAGGCTTGCTCGTCGCGGGAAGTTAAATCCTGGTAATTCGCTGTTTGATCCAGGACGTGTGTGATGCTCGTTCGTGTCCAGGGACGAAGTCCGAGATAGGCGTAGTTGATATAACCAAGCGCCTGCAAGCGGTCGAGCGCAGGGTATATCCAGCTGTCGATGGGAATATACGTTGATCCTCTAGGGGGCTGATCGCTGTCGTCGACCGTCGGTACACTGACACTCTGCTTATTGACAGAGCCCGTTTGACCCAATGCTGTTAAAACTGAAATTCCAAAGCCGAACCACAGCAGTCTGCATATCATTCGCATTTAATACGTTCCATCTCCTAATTCATGAGGCAATTAACATTCGAACACAGACCACCGTGGAGAAGATTGCGTCACTTGAATCCCTGATAGATGGCTTCGAGAATGATCAGGGCGAAGATCCAGAGAAGAACGCCGGCTATCACAACGAGTCCACCCCAATAAAGCCAGTCGAGTGAGTACCTTGAATTTCTTCGTTGCCTGTTGCCGGTTCGGCTTCTCTCTTTTCGGCGCTCGAAATTCTTTTGCATCAATTCGCGAATTCGGTTTCCGGCATGGACAAGACATCCGCGTCCCGCGCTATCCACACGTAGAGGGTAGGCAGCAGGAAGACGTTGATAGCGAGAGCACCAATCAACCCGCCAACGATGACAATCGCAAATGGACGTTGCGAGTCAGACCCGATGCCACGTGACATGGCGGCCGGAAGCAGTCCAAGTGCTGCAACCAGACAGGTCTGAGCATAGCCGCTCAATGTATTTACCCCGACACTGCGAGCTTCACGCACCGCGTCGAGGTAGTCGATAAGGGCGATTCCACCGTGTTCGTACGCTAAATTCACGATCGAGAGCGCCTGCTTTGACTCGTCGAGGTAGTGTGAGTTGTAGGGGGCGGGGAGCGCCTTGGCATTCGCGTAGCCAAATCCGGGCCTGATCGGGATTGGGCAACGACCTTGTTGTGGCTTGCGACTGCGGTAAAGCGGCTGGCTGCTCAGAAAGCCTGACTGGATCATGGAATGACCTCGCGTCCGACGGCAAGATTCAATTGACCAGTGGCAGTCAGATAGGAACCGATCAACTGCAGATAGGCCAACTGTACGGTGCGGTAATCATTTTGCGCATTCAGAAAATCCATTAGCGATGCCCCGCCGTGCTGGTAGGCGAAGGTAATGGTTTCGCGGACACGGATCGCCTGGGCCAGATATTTCTCCTTGTAGGGCCGCAGCAGGATCACGTTGCTGTTCACCACCGTATACGCCGAATCGACATCGCCGAATACCTGAGCTCGTGTCGCGTCCGTCAACTGCTGGTTGCGGCCAATATCGAGCTGGGTGCGCTGTTTTTCTCCCTGATTGCGATCGAAGATACGCAGCGGAATGTTCACGCTGAGTCCCATCGTCTGCAGGTGGAGGGGGTTCGGGTTGTTTACTGCTGAATTCCACGTATACCACGCGCCAAACGTTGGATCGGTCGAGCCGTTGGCAATGGCAAGCTTGTGGTTGGTGTTGGCTTGCTGCACGGACTCAAGCGCGGCCTTGAGGTCGGGCCGGTTATCGAGGGCAATTTGACGGAACGAATCGAGAGGCTGCAGTTGCTCGGAGAAATCGAACGGCCCCTGGACATCGAACTGGTCCACGGGCGTTCTGTCGTTCAGTAGTTGCAGCAATTGGATCTTGGAGGTGCGCAGGTTGACCTCGGCGGCCTGCAAATCGGACTCATACTGCACGCGCTGAAGTTCAATCCTGTCCAGATCGATCTGGGCGAGGTCGCCGGCTTTGAACCGCTCCCGGCTGATGTCGATGATGTGGTCGTAGTAGTCCAGTTCCTCTCGGGTCAGGGTCAGTACTGCCTTCGCCTGCATCGTCTGGACGAACACTGATCTCAGGTTAAAAAGTAGATTGCGCTCCAGATCCTGGTGTTGCGAGGTTGCGATTTGCGTGCCTTCCTTCGCGCTTTCCAGCCGCAACTCGCGCTTGTGCTCGCGCTCGTGCAGGTAGCTGAGGTTGGGGGACACGAACGTTCCGTAAGCCGGGTGCCAATGGCCGTCGTTGGGAGCGATCTGTGTCCCGTCCACCGTCATGGTGAACTGCGGATTAGGCCGAAGGTATGCCGTGATCTCCTGCGCCTTCATCTCGTCCACATTGATCGCATCCGCCTTCAATGTCGGGTTGGCAGCCTCGAACTTGCTCTTGACCTGATCCCAGGTGAACCCGGTTTGAGTACCGGGCGCAGGCGGAGGCGGAGGATTCTGGGCGACCGCAGTGAGCGCGCCTGCGGCGAGGAGCAGGCTAACGAACAGACAGAGTCGGGCGAGTTGTGGGCCGGATTTTCGGTTCACCATGGCAATCCCCAAAGGTTCTTTCCTTACGATTGGATCGGGTATTTTGCGCGTCGCCGCCATCAGTTTTCAAACTCGGTTTCAAGTGCTGGCAGGACATCGCCCGGTCCTGCTATCCAGACGTACAACGTGGGTAGAAGAAAGACATTGATTGCGAGTGCTCCAATCAGGCCGCCGACGATGACAATGGCAAAAGGCCGTTGGGAATCTGAACCGATGCCATGAGAGGTCGCGGCTGGAAGCAGACCAAGCGTGGCAACCAGCATGGTCATCATGATGGGACGGAGTCTGAGGACGGCGCCTTCTACCGCGGCGTTCTCAATAGAGTGACCTTGTACGCGAAGTTGATTGATGTATTCGAGCATGATGACTCCTGTCTGCACGGAGACACCGAAGAGCGCAAGGAAGCCGACACCAGAGGAGACGCTAAAGTGTGTGTTCGTAAAGAGCATTGCGAGCAGGCCGCCGATCGGCGCCATGGCGACGTTAACAAGAATGAGACAGGCCCATTTACCCGAACGGAACATCGTGTAGAGGATTACGAAGATGATGACGAGCGTGATGGGAAGAACGATCAATAGACGCTTTTGCGAGCGCTTCTGGCTTGCGTACTCGCCCGCCCAATCCATGTGGTATCCGGGAGGCAGCTTGATCTGCTTATCGATCTTGGCGATGGCCTCCTCAACAGTACTACCGAGATCACGGCCACGGACGCTGTACTTAATGGCTACATAACGCTGTCCGCCCTCGCGATAGATCTCGGCCGCGCCGTCCTCCGTCTTCAGGGTGGTAAGCTGCGCGAGAGCGACGCGCTCCCCAGAGGGGGAGAGAAGGCGAATGTTCTGGATCGCCTCGGAGGTGCTGCGATACGGAGCTTGATAGCGAGCTGTGAGGTCGTAACGTGCCTCGCCCTGAAGGACCTGGCTAACAGCGTTGCCCCCGACAGCCGTCTGAATGGCGTCCTGGATATCGGAGACGTTGATGCCGAAACGTGCGGCAGCCTGACGATCGACCCTGAAGTTAAGATTAGGTTGTCCGATAACCCGAAAGAGACCGAGGTCCTGCACACCGTTAACAGTGCTCATGATGCCGACGACCTGATTTCCAATGTTCTCGAGGGTCTTAAGGTCGTCACCATAAATCTTGACGGCGAGCTCACCCTTTACGCCACTGACGGCCTCCTCAACGTTGTCGGAAATCGGCTGCGAGAAGTTCCAGATAACACCGGGAATTTTTGTTAGCTCACGATCCATGGCGGCCGTCAGTTCGTCCTTGTCTTGATGGAAGACTGGCCGCCACTCGTTCTTGGGTTTGAGGTCAACGAAGTACTCTGTGTTGAAGAAGCCGGTAGTATCGGTCCCGTCGTCGGGACGACCAACCTGGCTGGCGACCTGAGTTACCTCGGGGAACGAGGCGAGGACAATTCGCGTCCTGTTCATGACATCGACGCCACTGGTTGGTCCTTCGCTGGGAGCGAGCGTGCCCCGCACCCAGATAGCGCCTTCGTCGAGGTGGGGGAGGAACTCAGAACCCAGGATGCCGCTGAAGAGGAGAAAGGCAGAGAGGGCAAGGACACCGCCCGCGCCGGCGAAGATTATCAACCTATGGCGGATGGCCCAGCCGGCTGCGAAGCGATAGCGATTGGTGAGCCAGACAAGGACGGGGTTGTGCCACTCCTTCGCATCCCTGATGAAGAGGAAGCTGGAAAGAACGGGCGCCAGCACCAACGAGTACATCAAGGCGCCGAGGAGGGCGAAGGCTACTGTCCAGGCCATTGGCTTGAAGAGCCGGCCCTCAACAGCCTGCAGTGTGAAGATTGGCAGGTAGGCTGAGATGATGATGCCAATGGCGTAGAACACAGGGCGCTGGACCTCGTGCGTGGCCTCGCGGATACGCTGAAAGGTGCTACGACCTTGAGGGTTGGGCCGGCCGAGATGACGGACAATGTTTTCGACGATGACGACCGCGCCATCGACCACCATGCCGAAATCCAGCGCTCCCAGCGAAAGGAGATTCGCCGGGATGTGCCGAAGGTCGAGGCAGATGGAGGCAAACAGCAGCGCGAAGGGAATGGTAAGAGAGACAATGATCGCGCCACGCACGTTGCCGAGAAACAGAAACAGAATGATGACAACGAGGATGATGCCTTCGGTCAGGTTGTGAAGCACTGTGTGCGTCGTGTAGTGGACCAGATCGCTGCGATCGAGATAGGGAACGACTTTGACACCCGGAGGCAGGATTCGTTCGTTAAGTTCTTTGATCTTGTCATGGATGGCGGCCAGCGTAGGATCTTCGTCTGCCCCCTTTTGAAGTAGCACGATGCCGTCGACGGTGTCGCTATCATCGATAATCTTGCCATCGAGACGGTGAAGCGCGTAGCCCATCTGCCCAAGACGGATACGGGGACCAATGGTTACCGCGGCAATATCGCCGATGCGAACGGGAGTCCCGTTCTGCGCCCTGATCACGACGTTCTCGATGTCGTGGACGTTGGCTACGAGGCCGACCTCTCGAACATTAATTTGCTGTTGACCCTCCTCGATGAAACTGCCACCCGCATTGATGTTGTTGTTGGCAAGGGCCTGCTCGATCTGGCCAATGCTAAGGCCATAAGAGATGAGCTTCTCAGGATTGATGTTTACCTGATAGCTTTTGGTCATGCCGCCAAAGCTGGAGACATCCACGACGCCGGGAACTGACTTGAACTGCTTTTCAAGTGTCCAGTCCTCAAGGGACTTTAATTCCATATTTCCGTACTGAGGATTCGTGCTGGTCAGACGGTAGAACATGATTTGGCCAACCGGACTAAAGTCGGTCCCCATCTGGGGCTGCAAGCCAGTCGGAAGCGTTACCTGCGAGAGCCGCTCCAGAACTTTCTCCCGGTTCCAGTCGTTGGAGGACTCGTCATCAAAGATGAGCATGAGACTCGAAAGGCCGGCAAGCGTGGTGGACCGCAGGTGCACGAGGTGGGGGATCCCTGCCATCTGTATTTCGATTGGAATCGATACTTGCTGCTCGACCTCCTCGGCAGCCCGCCCCGGCCATTGCGTGATGATTTGCACGTAGTTGTTGGCAACGTCCGGATAGGCTTCGACGGGAAGGTCGTGAAACGAAATAATGCCCCAGCCGAAAAGCAGAATCGCAGCACCGAGGACGAGCCAACGGTTGTTGAGTGCGAAATCAATCAGCCCGCCGATCATTACTGGGCCGCCATGTTCTGGAAAGCAAGAGCCTGAGCCACCACCTGTTGTCCCGGCTGTAATCCCGAAGTAATCTCTTGCAGATTTTCGGGAAGAATCGCTCCGGCATGAACCTCGATGCGCCGGAACTGATCATCGCCTGCAGGGGCGAAGACCCAGTCACGATCCTGGAGATGCAGAACCGCCGTGGCAGGAATGACCGTGCGAATCTCCTCACGTTGCCCGTGCAGCACGGCCGAAACGAACATGCCGACCCGCATCACCATGCCCGGATTGTTGACTTGGATGCGGACCTTCGCCGTGCGAATCGACGGATCGAGCACGGCGCCAATGTCGGAGACGGTACCGACAAAAGTCCGATCGGGGTACGCATTGAGGTGGATGTCCGCGGTCTGACCCAGACGAACTGACCGCAGGTCGTTTTCATAGACATCGCAAATGATCCATACATGTGAAAGGTCGGCGATGGTGAAAGCTGTCGAGGAGCCTGCCAGGGTGACGCCGGCAGCACTGGCGTTGGTGATGTTTTGCGAAATAATGACCCCGGAGGCCGGAGCATAGATTTTGGCAATAGGAGACGGCTTGTCTTTATCCACCCCGAGAACATGTAACTGTTGCTCCGTGGCGTTTAAATCGGTCTTGGCGTCAAGCGCGGCGTTCTCCGCGATCTCAACCTGCGATTTAGACGTCGCACCTTTGTCATAGAGGATCTTGGCGCGATCGAGCTGAGTTCGGGCGAGCCGCTCGTCGTTAACGGCCTTAAGATACAGGTCGAATGCGTTGGAAATGTCACTGCTCTGAACTTCGAATAGCAACTGTCCCCGGCGAACGAAGTCTCCCAGCCGAACGTGCAAGTCCACAACTCGGCCGTTGGCCAGCGAAATGACCGGTATTGTCTGAGAGATATCAGGGTTTACCGTACCAGTCACGTTGAGAGTAGAAGTGCTTCGATGCGGCACGGCAGAAACAAGCGCTAGGCGCTCGGGGTGCTCAACATGAAAGAGTTGGGGATCACCTGCGCGCTCGACCGTGGCCTTTGGCGGCCCCTCGGCAGCTTCATTGTGTTCCTTGCCTCTATCGCATCCCGTAAAAAACGAAACACACACAACCAGCATCGTGGCCGTGCGGATGACGCGCTGATTCATCCAAAAACTCCAAGATTATCCAAGTTTTATGCTAGTGAAGACACCCATCAGAGAGTTCCTATCTTTCGAATAGTTTAAGGCTATCTTTCGATAGTTGCTGTGAATTCTCGCGTTCCTGCAGCATTATTCTGAAGGAAGATCGCGTTTACTGACCCGCTATCTTGAACTGGAGTCGCGTGGCAAATCTCGTCAGAGTCGTTCTTCTGATTCTCGTCATCGCAATCGCTGACTGGCGTGTAAACGCCAATGTCCCACTCGGTCTCTTGTATTTACTTCCAATGGCATTGGCCGGGACGTCGCTGACACGCTTTCAACTCGCGATGCTCGCTGCAATATGCACCGCTTTGGCAGAAGCGTTCGACAGCTTCGCATGGGCCACACCGACAGCGATTCCACGCGACATCCTGTACTTTTCTGCGTTCTGCGGTATCGGCCTGTTTGTGCACGAGGCACGGGCGAACCGCCTGAAGAGTGTGCTGCACTTGAGGGAGTTGGAAAAGGAGATGCAGGCCAGGCGCGAAGCAGAGGAGCAGTTAAGGATCCTGGTCGAGAGCAGCCCGATCGCCATCTTTACCACCGATGCGCACGGGCGCGTTCTCATTGCAAATGATGCCGCAAATCGCTTACTCCTGGTTGAGCCGGGTCAGCTTCAAGGGCAGAAAATCGATTTTTACCTTCCATCTCTTATGAAGGTTCCGGCGCTGCAGGGTGGTCAACTTTCTTTCCGTACCGTCATGCAATGCCGGGGTCAGCGACGAGATGGAGAGGCATTCATCGCCGAGGTATGGTTTTCGACATATTTTACGAGCGTAGGGCCCCGCCTGGCGGCAATGGTGGTCGATACCTCTCAGGATCTGCGCGATCGAGAGGAGGAGAATCTGCACCACTTATTGGCAGGCTCGAGAATTCTCGTTGGCGCCGTTTCCCACGAAGTGAGAAACGTATGCGGAGCGATCGCGGTAGTGCATGAAAACCTCGCGCGATCTCGCGCACTCGAGAGCAACAAGGATTTTGAAGCACTTGGTACCCTTGTACTCGCACTTGAACGAATAGCTTCGTTGGACCTGCGTCAGGCCGTCGAACCACCCGTCCGTGTTCACTTAAATTCCTTCTTCGAAGAGCTTCGGATTGTAGTGGGCCCAGGGCTTCACGAAAAAAACGTCGAGGACTCCTGGGAATCGGAGGCGAATCTCCCAATGGTATGGGCGGACCGCCAGAGCCTCATGCAGGTATTTCTAAACCTGATAAGGAATAGCGAGACTGCCATGGCGGCTCAGACCACGCGCCGACTGCGAGTTGCCACCTCCATGGACTCTGGACATATTTTCGTCTCAGTGATGGATAACGGGCCCGGCCTCGATCATCCAGAGCTTCTGTTCAGGCCTTTTCACCAGAAGTCGCAACGCGTTGGCCTTGGACTATACCTGTCGCGGGCCCTTATGAGGTCCTTCCGAGGAGATTTGCGTTATCAGCCCTCCAGCGAAGGAGCTGTCTTTATCGTACAGCTTGCTCGCGCGATCGAGGTTCCTAATGATGCCTACTGAGCAGAAGATCCGATTGCTTCTGATAGATGATCACGGATTGTTTCGAGAAGGCCTGAGCAGGCTATTGGAAGCAGAGAGTGGACTTGAATTAGCAGGAAATGTCGCTTCCGTTCCGGAGGCCATTGGAGCTATGTACGAAAACCAGGTAGATGTCGTACTGCTGGACTTTGATCTCGGAGAGCAGACTGGCCTCGACTTCCTTACATTCCTCCGCACACAGAGGTTTGCTGGCCGCGTCCTAATTGTGACCGCCGGACTGAGCAATCTGGACACTTTGCGCGTTATGGAACTTGGGGCCGCCGGCATCTTTCTGAAGCATCGTTCGCCTTCTGACTTGGTTATTGCGATACGCAAGATCGTAGAAGGCGAAGCTTGGCTCGACTCGGGATCTTTGGACGCTCTCGTAGCCGCAGCTTCAGCTCCCAACGAAGTGGCGACTCCCGTCACCCTCACCGCGAAAGAGCGGGATGTACTCAGGGCAGTCTTCGCAGGACTAACGAATAAGGAAATCGGGACTAGGATGGGAATTTCCGAGGCCTATGTCAAAGCCATTTTGCAACGGCTATTCAACAAAACCGGGGTCCGCAGCCGCAGTCAACTTGTGCGGGTTGCCCTCGAAAATCAAAGCTGGCATGGGATCGACCTCGGGTCGTCGTTTTGATGAATCGGCGCCTTTTGCTGCTCCTGCAAGTCACTACCGTGCGTCATAACCTAGCCTGTAGCTTGTGGAGTTATTTGGGTTCTGACGCACATTTGGTGAAGCGGTGGAGTGCCCTTGCGTCGCGTTCGGAACCGAGGAGGATTCATGGACACGGGGGACTATCGGAACCGTGTTCTGAACCCTCTCGCAGAGAGGCTAGCGCTTCCCAAGCTGAATTTTCAGATTCTGCGTCGCACGATGGCAACACAGGCGCAGAGCATGGGTTCGGTGAAGGACATCCAGGCGCACCTGCGGCATGCGAAGGCCGACACCACGGCCAACGAGTACATGCAAGTGTTGCCGGAGAGCGTGAAGAGGATGGTCGGAGAGGTGTACGCCATGCTGACGAAAGGAGGGGAGAGTTTGCAGCACAAAAAGCCGCAAACTCTTCGGAGGGATTTGCTGTAAGTATTTGAGAGAAGTGGTAGGCACGAGGAGACTCGAACTCCTAACCTCTACCGTGTCAAAATCTTGGTATTCGATAATTCAACAACTTACAGGCTATCCGGGACTGCCAAAATCACTGATAATCCTTCATAATCCGTTGAGAAAGCGGAACCGTTGCGGAACGGAATCTCTCAGGCCGTTGCTCTCAACATCCGCGGGTTTCGAGCGCTTTCAGTGCAACAGGGCTTTTGCAGCTGGTCCTAGAGTCGAGTAAGCGGAAACTCATGAAAGCACGAATATTCGGACATCAAGTGAACCTCCACCCCGTCAAATGTCCGAGATGCCGGTTTTACGTCCATCTCTAACAATCTCGGCTGTGTCAATGTATTTTTGAACGTAAGACGGCACTCGCTCCGAGGAGCTGTTTCGTTACGCTTTGGTTGAACAAACTCATCATCGCCGACAAAGGTTCGCATGTAATCTTTCGGGCGGAATTCGGTCCGACCCAACCATCTCTCCGATCGCAGGTTCGACCATGATCACTACTTCGAACTCCCTGGATAGGGAGCGGGATGCCCAATCAAGTGGGCGGTGATTTACTTCACACCATGTCTGTAACCAGGCTCTCCCGCGTGCGAACCGAACTTCAAACTCTGTTGATAGTCATATCCCTTCCTCCACATCCAGTAGAGGCTGATGGCTAGCCTGCGTGCCATCGCAACCTTGGCGATGCGACGGTCGCGACGCATGGCCAGAGGAACGAAGCGACGTCGCCAGTCGGGATCCCGGCGGACAGCAGCCTGGGCTGCGCTGCACGCAATGCCGATATCGGTCGCGTGCCATTTCCTACTCAGTTGCAGGCCTTCTGCAGATCTGCAACTGAGATGGAAATAGTTCAACAGTTTTAGCTGCCCGCAGTCTCCAATAACTCATTGGCGTGTAGCTTTGCCCAATCCTTCAGCAACAATGGTTCGCGACCCAGAAGTTTCTTCGTATCGTCCACTACCGTTCAAATGTAGGCCATTCTTCCGTGTTCGACCTCGCGGAAAAATTGGGGTCCGCCCTTTGCGTACCCCGACTCGTATGTTGAACCGGGCCCACCCACCTCTTTTGCGAAACTTTCGACGTCACGAACTTCTGCTGTGAACTTGTGACCGGTAGCCGCAGTGAGAGTTTCAGCTACTTGGTCCGGAGCGAGTGCGTCCGCCGAAAACCAGTAGTCCTTTCCACCGTGTTTTTCCGGGCCTTCCATGAGAATTACGGCTGCAGCTTCTGCTACATCTTCCACAGCGGTAAACCCAATCGGCTTCGAAGTGAACACGCCGTACACACCGGGTTTGACGACCCACCCGGTGAGAAAAGTCTGCATGAACATATTCGGATGCAGATTCGTCCACGCTATGCCGCTATCGCGAAAATATGCTTCAATCAACTGATGCCAGGAGAAAACGATCTGGTATGAGTCATGCTCTCGGGTGAATACGCCCGAGTGTACTATATGCTTCACGCCGTTACGTCTTGCCGCATCGATTAGCGTCTTACTTTGCACAAGCATGTCAACCGTATAACCAGTTATTAGAAAAATGCGGGAGACGTTTTTTAATGCCTCATCGAAAGTTCGTGGATCATCAAGATCGATAAAACGGGATGCTCCGAATTGATCTGCAAGCTCCCCCAGCTTCGATTCCCATCTCGACCCTACCGAAAAGTTTGCGTTTCTCTCTTTTAGGTTTCTTGCAACGAGTTTTCCTACTTGCCCTGTTGCACCCAACACGAGCAGGTTGCTTGAATTGTTCATTTGAATCTCCTTTTACTTTCCTCTTGAGTAGTTGTCCGAACAAATTCGTTCACGACACCAGCGCCATCCATACCGGTGACGAACGAAAATGCGAAGTCATCGAATCCGATGGACCGGATCAGGGATTGACCCATCCCTTACGTCCATGACAGTCCGGCTCACCTAGTGAAAAAAAATTACCCGCATGTGTAATAGGTCTCCTTTTTTAAGATCTGTTTATTGACACTCGTAAGAATTGACCAGCCGTTTGGCTGCTGGACACGTCCAGCTCCGCGTATGCCATTACTGTTGCCATCCTCCGCCGAGAGCTTGGTAAAGCTGCACTAATGCCAAACGCTCATTCAGTTGTGCCTGTACGAGATTGAGTTCGGCCGAGAAATAATTTGTCTCGTTGGTCAACACCTGGAGATAGCTCGCGCCGACACTCTGATAGAGCACCTGCGAGAGGTCATCCGACCGCTTCGCCGCCTGCGTAAGAAGGTTCTGCTGTTCGCGGAACTCACGATTTTTTTGAGAAGCGACGAGTGAATTGGAAACCTGTTCGAGAGCGTTTTGAACTGTTTGCTGGTAGGAGAGCGACGCTTCCTGCCAGTTGGCGCGGGCGAGCCTGAGTTGAGACCGGAGAGCCCCTCCTTGGAAGACAGGTTGACTCACATTGAAGGCCGCGTACCAGGTCTCCGACGGTGTTGTGATGAACTGATGCAATGCGTTGCTCTCCAGTCCTCCTAGTCCGGTGAGCGATAGGTTAGGAAAAAAGGAGGCTTTAGCAACTCCTATCTGTGCGTTGGCTGCGACCATGATTTCTTCTGCTTGGCGGACGTCCGGCCGGCGCTCCAGCAACTCCGAGGGAAGGCCGGCCGGAACGTTTTGGGGGACGGGCTGTTCGGTAAGCGTGCGTCCGCGAGGAACGGATTGGGGATTTTCGCCAAGCAGGATGCTGAGCACGTTTTCCTGCTGCTGCATTTGCCGCTCAAGATCGGGAATCGTTTCAGAGGCGGTGTAAACGAGTTGTTGCGATTGACTTACGTCCAGTCCGGAGTTCGAGCCGTGGCTTTCAAGGAATTGAGTTAGTCTTGCCGAGATGCCAGCGTGCGCTGCGAGATTTCGAGTTCGCTGTCGAGCGCACGAAGCTGGAAATAAGCCGTTGCTACATTGGCTACCAGCGAAGAAATCACCGCTCGCTGCCCCCACTCGGTTGCGAGTAATTGGGCTCTAGCCGCCTCGGTTTGTCTGCGATACTTCCCCCAGAAGTCCAGATTCCAAATCACCGATAGATTCAGTTCGCCCGCGTTGACCTGGTAAGCGGGAAATACTTTTGTCACCGTGGCGTTTTGTTGGCTGTAAATGTCGGCTCCGACGCTCGCGGACGGAAATTGGTTGGAGCGCGTGATCCCGACTTGCGCCTGAGCTTCGAGCACTCGAGCAGCGGCGATACGCAGATCATAATTTTGTGCAATGGCGGTGTGAATCAGCTGCGTGAGCACCGGATCCTGATAAAGCTGCCACCATTGCTCGTTGCCAAGCGACGAGGCTTGGGTGGCTTGTTGCGGTTCCGGCGTACGGTATTGTTGAGGAATATTCACCGCAGGCCGTTTGTACTTCGGGCCCATCATGCAGCCGGTTTCTAGAACCAGCACGGCTAGGATTCCTAAGAGTGCAGTGTTCTTCATAATTCAATCTCCCAGACTGGGCGCCTCGGCGGGAGCGAGTGACAATGCTTTCCGCTTATCAGCGCCTGAGAATTTCTCAACGACGTAGAAGATCGCCGGAACAAAGAATCTGCCGATAAACGTCTCGGCCAGCATGCCTCCGATCACAGTCGTTCCTATAATCTGTCGCGCGATTGAGCCTGCACCGGATGCGATCCAGAGTGGCACGCACCCGACAATAAAGGCGAGCGCGGTCATCATGAGGGGCCGGAAGCGAAGCCTCGCGGCGTCCAACGCGGCATCAACCAAAGGCTTGCCCCGTTCGTACTCTTCTTTCGCAAACGCTACGATCAGAATAGAATTCTTGGCGCCCAGGCCGATGAGCATCACCAAGCCGATCTGTGTGTACACATCGTTTTCTATCTGAATCATGTACGGCGGCAAGAACCAGCCGAGCACGACGCGGCGCAGCCAGAGAGTGGCAACGGCGCCGAATACTGCGACGGGAGTGCTCAACAGTACGCTCCATGGCAGCGACCAGCTCTCATACATAGCAGCGAGAACGAGAAACACGAAGAGCAGCGATAGGCCAAAGATTGCCCAGGCCGGTACTCCTTGCCGCGCTTTCTGCTCTTGATATGACATGCCCATGTAGTCGAAGCCCATTTGGTGGGGCATGGTTTTCCTGAACACGTCTTCCAGTGCCGCTGTCGCCTGTTCCGAGCTGTAGCCGGGCGCAGCGCTACCAATAATTTCGGCAGAGCGATACTCGTTGTAGCGCAGGGTGAATTCCGGGCCGTAGCGAGTCTCGAAGTTTGCGAGCGCGGAGAGCGGCACATTTTGACCCTAGTTGTTGCGCACATAGAATTGCCCAAGATCTTGCGTAGTGGAACGGTAAGGCGCTTCAGCCTCTACGTACACCTGCCAGGTACGGCCAAAATCGTTGAAGTAGTTGACGAACGAGCCGCCCATGAACGCCTGAATCGTCTGGTACACATCGTTGATCGCAACACCCTGCTTGAGCACTTTGTCGCGATCCACATTGATGTACTCCTCTGGCACGCTCGGGATTAATGTGGTGGCGACGAAGCCAATTTCAGGGCGTTTGCGAGCCGCTGCCAGAAATTTTGCCGTGTTATCGGCCAGGAACTTAACGTCGCCGCCGCCGCGGTCTTCAAGCACAAACTGAAATCCGCCAGAGGTCCCGACACCCGGAACCGCAGGAGGCGAGAAACTGAAGACAGTTCCCTGCGGCAGACGGCTGAGTTCCTGGTTCAGACGAGTTTTTATTTCCTGATACTGTTCCGCTCTGCTTTTGCGCTCGCCCCAGGGCTTCAACGTAACGAAGAAGAAACTGTTGTAGCTAGTGTGCGCGAAGCTGAGCAGGTTGAAACCCACAACCGTTGTTGTGTACTGAATTCCCGGCATGTCTCCGAGAACGTCCTCTACCTGCTTCGCAGCTTCGCTTGTACGTTCCATGGAAGCCGCGACCGGAAGTTGCATGGTGACGTAGAGGTAGCCCTGGTCTTCATCTGGCATAAAGCTCGAGGGCAGCCGGCTACCAAAGAAAAACGCACCCAAACCGAAGACTGCCAGCAGCACCAGCACGAGCGCGCCCTTGCGAATCACCGCATGCGACCAGCGGACAAACCCATCCGTACTGCGTTCCCAATAACGATTGAATGCGCCAAAGAATTTCCCGAGAGGTCCGCGATGCAGGTGGGCGTCCTGTTCGGGTCTTGGCCGCAGCAACAGACCGGCCAGTGCCGGGCTAAGAGTGAGCGCGTTGAAGGCTGAGAGCATCACGGAAAGGGCGATGGTCAGGGCGAATTGCTGATAAAGGCTGCCGGTGATGCCAGGAATGAACGCCGTAGGCACGAACACCGCCGCCAGGACCAATGCAATCCCCACAACGGGTCCGGAAAGTTCCTCCATGGCTTTGCGAGCTGCGTCCTTCGGAGCTAGTCCCTCTTCGATATGGCGCTGCACGCCTTCAACAACCACAATCGCATCATCGACCACGAGGCCGATTGCCAGGACCAGGCCCAACATCGAAAGTGTGTTGATGGAGAAACCGAATAGCGGGAAGAAAACAAACGTGCCGACGAGAGAAACAGGTACAGCCAACATCGGGATCAGGGTAGCCCGCCAGTCTTGCAAGAAGAGGTAGACCACAAGAATAACCAGCAGAATCGCAATCACCAGCGTTTCGACAACGTCCCTCATGCCTTCGGTGACCGGCAGAGTCTCATCGAGCGAAATTGCATAATCGACATCTTCGGGGAAACGTTGCTTCATCTGGGCCATCAGCTTGCGCACGCCCTCCGCGGTTTGCAGGGCGTTAGATCCCGGAAGCTGGTAGATCGCAATGATGGCGCTGGCCTTGCCATTCAGCCGGCTGATCGTGCTGTAGTCCTGCTGGCCCAGCTCGACTCGAGCAACGTCTTTCACGCGTACGAGTCCGCCATTCGGAGCTTCGCGAACAACGATGTTGCCGAACTCCTCCGGAGATGTAAGGCGGCCCTGCGCCAGCACCGCGTAGGTGAACTGCTGGTTCTTCTGGGATGGTTCGCCACCTATCTGGCCAGCAGGATTTACCGTGCTCTGGGCGCGGATGGCGTTAGTAATGTCGGTTACGGTGATGCCCAGCTTCGCCAGTTGATCGGGCTTTATCCAGAGCCGCATCGCATACTGGCCGGCCCCGAAGACCTCGGAGCGGCCCACGCCATAGGAGCGGCCGATGGGATCGTTGAGATTGATAAACGCATAGTTAGAGAGAAACGCGGCGTCGCGGGTGCCGTGGGGCGAGTACAAGCCCACCAGCATGAAAGGAGCCGTGGCCGACTTTCGCAACGTGATCCCATAGCTGGTCACCTCGGGAGGAAGCTGTCCGTTTGCCAGCTGCTGACGCGACTGCGTAAGCATGGGATCCATATTGGGATCAGTCTTGAGATCAAAATCGACAAGCAGAGAGGTCTGCGAACCGTTCGTTGCGTTCACGGAATACATGTATTCCATGTTGTCCACGCCGGTAACTTGCTGTTCGATCGGCGTAGCCACGGACTGCTCGAGAGTCTTTGCGTCAGCGCCGGGGTAGTTAGCTTGCAACCAGATTTCCGGCGGGGCAATGTTCGGAAACTGTGCGATTGGCAAAAGCGCAATCGTGATCGCGCCAACAACGACGGTAACGATCGCGACAACGATTGCGACGATGGGGCGTCGAATAAAGAAATTCACCATGGCTCAACGCTCCTCTGCTTCCGTGTACGGCTTGGCATTCACCAATTCGCCATCTTTTGTCTGGTCTGCGCCAACCGCCACCACGCGTTCGCCCGGGTTAAGACCCTTCGTGATTACCCAGAGAGTGCCCACTCTCGGCCCGACCTGCACGCTCCTCAGTTGCACCCGATTGTCGGAACCCACAACAGCGATCTGGTAACTTCCCTGGGTCTGACTCACCGCCGCCTGTGGTGCCAGCAGCGCTCCAGTCAGCTTTCCGGTTGAGGCCTGAATGCGCGCGTACTGGCCGGGTCGCAACAGATTTCTCGAATTGGGAAACTCGCCCACGATTTGAATGGTTCCAGTCTGCGTGTTTACTTGACGGTCCGCGAAGATGATTCGGCCGGGATGCGGGTAGATACTCCCATCGGCCAGAGTCAACTGCAGCGGGATTCTTGAAGCGTGCGCGATAAAGTCCACGCTCCCCGGACCGCCGCCATCGGCCATGCGCAAATATTCCTGTTCGCTGATGGGGAAATAAACTTTGATGGGACTTACCTGCGAAACCGCGGTGAGGACTGTGGACGGTCCTACCAGGTTGCCCACCTGCACCGTGTTAATGCCGGCGATTCCGTCAACTAGCGAGACGACTCTCGTGTAGCCCAAATTCAGCTCGGCTTGTTCGACCGCCGCCTGGCCGGCCTCAACCGCCGCCTTCGCGCCGCGGAGCGACTGTGTATCGGTATCGAGCTGACTGTGGGGAATCGCATGGGCTTCTGCTTCCGGAATATCGCGCTTCACGTTCAGTTCGGCGTTCCCCATCTGCGCCTGCGCCTGCGCCAGTTGCGCTTTGGCCTGATCGAGCACTGCCTGAAATGGACGCGGGTCAATCTCAAATAGCACTTGACCCTTTTTGACGAATGCCCCTTCGTGATAATCCTGGCGAATGAGGTAACCGTTCACTTGCGGAGAGATCTGTGCGTTGACGTAGCCTTCGAGCGTTCCTATCCACTCGCCCTGAACCGGCACGTCTTTTTGAATAACCGGTGCGACTTCGACCTTAGCTGGTGGAGGACCGATCGACGCTCGGACGTTGCTGTTGCTGCAGCCCAGCGAACTTGATAACAACGCTGCCCCAATGAATCCTGCAAAGATCTTCTTCATCGTTCGTTTCCTCGCAATCGAGTTACTGGCGCGCAAGAGCCACGACACCTGCTAGGCTATGTGCGAATGCGGTACGAAGGTTCCTTTCGCCGCTGTGTTACAGTGTTACAGATGATGTATCGTTTGTAACGATTCACAAATATGCAGAAACAATCTTTTGACCGAGATGCAGCACGGCGGCGAGTCATCCTCGATGCTGCCCGCGACTGCATCCTTAAATTTGGCTATGCGAAGAGCTCGCTCGAAGATATCGCCAAACAGGCAGCCGTATCGCGACCGCTGATCTACCGGAAATTCAAGAGCAAGGAAGAGATTTTTGGCGCCGTTCTGGAGGACCTTTTCGAAACACAGTATCGGGCCGCGGAACACGCTCTCGCAAAGCCGGGAAACAGACGGGAAAAGCTTATGTCGGTCTATGAAGCTCTGCTGCTTGACCCGTGGAGGGAGCTAATTGTGGATGCCCCGATGGGCATGGAATTCTATGAGGCATGCAGACGAGTCACGCCGGACATTGACGAAAGGCGCAGAAAGATTCAACTTAAGTACACGCAGGCTGTCCTTGGCACTAAAGAGGTCTCTGAGGTCTTCATGCTGGCTGTAGACGGGCTCACTTCCGGTCTACCAGCGACAAAAGTTCTCCGCAGGAGACTTGAAGTGCTGATTGGTCGATTCGTTCGCGACTAAAGCCACGGTGGATCTGGCCCAAGTATGTTGATGCCATCCGCCCGATCTATGAGCCCGAAGAGCTGATAGCGATGTTCAACGTAGCGACCGAAGACGAGGCCGACCTGCTTAAATTTATCCTTGGCTCCGGCTTCCCGCGACCGGGAGCTCCGTTATGTCGATCCCAGGTCAGGTGGCCACCCTTCGCATTCTGGCCTGTCGGTCGGCAAACAGGAAGTTGGCACCTGGACGATTAGTCGGCTTTCCGGACAAGTTACCCTTGGCTCAACTGTTGCCTTCAGGCCTTGGGGCACCCATTGAGCTGATCCGGGCGCAATGTTGGCAATACTTCCCCATGAGAACGAGTGACCGGCGAACGACCCGGCAGACGTGAAAGGTGAGAGAAGCCGCCGTTTATACGACCCCACGCAAAGATTCCAAAGTCACGCTATTGGAACTGCGCAGCGTTGTGAAGTGCGTGGTCAAAACCGGGTGTAGTGTAGGTGCCCTCACGCACATCGCGGACCAGATGAGCGTAGACCTCTCCCACGTTGATCGCCGCGCCCATGAAGCCACCAGAGACCGTGGGCTCGTCGGGTATCACGAAAGGGATGTTCGATCTCAGCTTGAGGTCCCCAGCTTGGAAGCTGTAGGGGTGATCACTGGTGAGGCTGAGCCATGCCTCCGATCCTCTGATTTCGAAGCTGAGCGAGTATCCTGCGGTGCTACACCACCGTAAATGTCGGCCGTGAATACGGCACCAGATTGCGTCTTTCCAAGAACGGCGACGTGATCGGCAGTTTCACGCAAACTCTCCTCGCCTGTATCCGTCAGTTTGACGGCGGGCCAGAGAATCTCGGTTCGGGCGTCAATCTCGATGATCGGCCCCAGGACCGCTTCCACCAAATCGAGTGTATGCCCCGCATTGATGGTGAGCAGGTTGGCGCCAGAAGATGTCTTATTAAAATAGTCATAGCTGGAAGGCAACTCCGGCCCGAAACCGACGTTGGTGGAGACAATTCTGGCGTTGAGTGGACGTCCAATCTTTCCGGAAGAAATCAACTGAGATGCACGGCGCACGGCTGGATTCAACCGACCTTGCGATCCGATCGCGGTATGAAGTGAACCTGCCGCTCTGGCCATCTCTTCAGCCTCCGCCACGGTGCGTCCGAGGGGCGCCTCGCAGTACACCGCCTTGCCGGCCTCGAGCGCCGCCAGGACGAGTTCGCGGTGCGCGGGCACCTTGACGGCGATCGTTACGACATCAATCCGGTCATCTTGGATCATCACAAAGGGGTCGGACAACCAGCGCTCGGCGCCGAAGGCCTGAGCCGCTTCTCGGGCACTCCGCTCGTTGCGCGTCGCCACAGCCGCGAGCCTAAGACCGGGGTGACCTTTGATCGCTGGAACATGCGACACCTTCGCCCAGCTTTTTTCGGCGTTTGCTCCAACGATTCCGACGCGAATTTCATTCTGAGTCATAGTTCAACCTCGCCATATTGCAATGGGATCGAATTCATTGACGCTCTTCGTCAGCAGGATTCATCCAATGCAATCGATGACTGGAACGGAAGACGGGATTTGTCATTCAGTCCAGATCGCTTGGCCAACTGTCCAAAAAGGGAGATTTGCAATGGACGCGGTCACTGATGTCTTTCAGAGCATGCGCATCGCCAGCGTCATTCGGGCCCGGCTGGAAGCTGGTGCGCCGTGGGGACTGAGGCACGAAGGCAATGCCAAAGAGGGGAACGGGAGGCATTCTGCCACTCGATTTTCTCACTTCGGGATGCTGACCGACGGCAGTTGCTGGCCACCGCAGACGGCTTACCAGATACAATTCCGCTTTCGGACGGGGATTGCTTCCTGTTTGCGCCTGGTAGCCGGTACACGGTCCGGGACAATCCGCGGACGGGCGCCTAGAGCTTCTGTTCAGTCGCATCAGAGAATGCAAAGGCTGTCACAGCGGAAAAGCGTCAAGCCCAAGACGCGATCGCTGCTTTGTTTGTCGGAAACGATGACAAATCGGCGGCATGAAGCAGACGGACCTTTTTGGACCCACGCTCCCCCTTATTGGACCTTTTTCCCAACACTAACTATTTGAAAGTAAATGGTCGGGACGACTAGATTAGAACTAGCGACCTCACCCACCCCAATCCTAGAAACGACGCAATCTGAATAACTTAGCGAAATCTATCAATACGTTAGAGAGCGGGAAACAACCCGACGCAACGTTTATTGGACCCGTAATGGACCCATAGATGGACCCACGCTGGTGCACGCGATTGACAACGCGGCACGAACGGCAACCAGCAAGGGTCCAAACTCAGCACTTGGTGGGTGAAGCAGAGATACACATTATTCTGGCGAAAGCGCTAGATCAACTGATCCGAATCGAGCGATTCTCTACGACCTGACCGATAGAGGTGTCCTGTGTATTGATCAGCGGTACGGTGTCAGTCACGACAACCTGTTCGGTCACGGCACCAACCGGAAGGGTGAGATTAAGCGACGCGGCCTCTGCCGTCTGCAGTGTAAGCAAACGGGACGACCGCTATTTTGAAACCGGGGGCCTCGGCTGTCACTTTATAGTCTCCGACTGGAAGATTCACGATCGTGTACGCGCCTTCACCGCTCGAAACCGCGCTGTAGATTACGTGGGTAGCAATCTGCACGGCTGTGACCTTCGCGTTGGGAATGACCGCGTCTTGCGAGTCGCGCACAAATCCGGATAGCGTCGCGTTTGCAGACTGCGCCAGTATGTGCGGTGCCGTACCTAGGATCAGCGCGAGAACCAAAGCTATTTTCTTCATCTGAGTGGCCATCGTTTCTCCTGCCGGGAATCGCCCGGAGTTGCTACTTGGTGCCGTTCCTGTCCTGCTGGTGCTCTGCTCGTGAACCTGTTCGGTTAGCTAGTGCCGTCTATTACGAAGAGCCCACCGACTCCCCACTCCCCACTTCAACCTGCGCAAGTTCTTCCAGGACGCGAATCGCGCCACAGATATCGTCCTCTCCATAGCCCTTTGCGATCGCTTCTTGAAACAACTGCTTTGACAGCGATGTCAGCGGAAGCGGTACATGTAGCTGGTCCGCGGAATGCGTCTCAAAGTTCCGTGCGAACACCAATGGTGCCTTCGCAGCCACCAGACCAGACCTGGCAGCGCTGTTGTTCAAAATTTCGAGGAGAAGCGCAGGCGGTACGCCCGCCTTGGTGGCGAGCACGAAGGACTCGTTGAACGCATGCAGCAGGTTGCCGATAATGAGGTTCTGCGAAAGTTTGGCGTGTAAACCCATGCCGGAGCCGCCGCAGTAATAGAGCGTCTTTCCCATCGGCTCAAAAAAGCTGCGTACTCGCGCGAAGACAGCCTCGTCTCCGCCCACCATGAAGGTCAGGTTTCCGCTCTCGGCTCCGTTCTTTGAACCGGTGCAGGGCGCGTCGAGCAGATACAGGCCCAGTTCTCGCAGTTCCGGGCCATGTGCTGGCTTTCGGTTGGAGCGATAGTGCTGCAATCAGCAATCACCGTGTCAGGCTTCGCGGTACTCGCGATACCGTTCGGACCAGTAATGACCGTACGCGACATCGCAGTGTCGCCGACACAGAGAAAGATGCACTCGCAGTGGGCGGCGACCTCGGCGGGCGTAGCACAGACGATGCCGTTGCCATGCTTTGCCATCGCGCTGGCTTTGTCTGGAGAGTGCGACCACAACGCTAGCTGATGACCAGCCAGCAGCAGATGCCTTGCCATTGGCCCACCCATAATTCCCAACCCTAAAAATCCAAGTTTCGCCATGTACTAACCCTTGTCAACCAAAATGAACCCTGTATGCGAACAACATAGTCACCAATCCCACGACAGCCGCGAGCAGAATGCTGTGCTTCAACGTGAAACGAAAGAGTTTTGCCTGATCACTCACGCTCATACCAGTCGCCGCAGCCGCGACAGCGATGGTTTGCAGGCTGATCATCTTGCCCATCGTGCCGCCGACGGAGTTGGCCGCCGCCATGAGGACTGGACTGATGCCGAGACGGCTCGCGGTCACGACTTGAAGGTTGCCGAAGAGTGCATTCGCCGAAGTATCCGAACCGGTGAGGAAGACGCCGATCCAGCCCAGCATCGCACTGAAGAATGGGAAGAACGCGCCACTGGCCGCGAACGCGAGACCTAGGGTCGCTGTAGCGCCTGAATAGTTCATCAGAAACGCCATCGCCAGTACGGAGGCCACGGTCGCAGTGGGAGTAACGATCTGGCGCAGAACGTGGAGCAAAATTCCCAGAAACTGCTTGGCACTCACTCGCAGGAAGAGCGCCGAACAGATCGCCGCCGTCATGCAGGAGGTGCCCGAGGCCGCCAGCCAGTTGAACAAAAAAACAGCGTGATAAGGCTGCGGTGTTGCGCTGATTGGTGCGGTACGGATGACTCGATCGTGCAGCATCGGCCACGGAAAAGAGAGGTTCAGCGAGCTAAACGCCAGCTGAATTGGCTTCACGCCCCATAGCAGAACGAAGAAGACGAGCAGACCGTACGGCATCCACGCGCGAAGCACGGAGTGTTCCGTGGAGACATGCGCCGGGGTTGGCGGCGCGGAGATCTCGGCCCCGCGAAAGAGGTTTTCGTTCGCAGCGGACATCGTTCTGCACGCGCCGATGCGGCACAGCAAGAACAGTGCCGCCATCGCTGCCAGGGAAGCGAGGATGTCAGTCAACTGCGGGCCGAGGGTGTTCGAAACCACCAACTGCACCAGAGAGAAGACGCCGCCGGCGGCCAGTGCCGGCAGCCATACAGAACGCAGCGCGACCACGCCGCCGACAGCAAAGATGAGATACGCGGGGATGATGAGTGCGATCGGTGTGCAGATACGACCTACCCAGGCGCTAAGTTCGCCGAGTGGAAGCCCGGTTGTCCCAGCTAGCGTTATCACCGGAATCCCGATTGAGCCAAAGGCGACCGGTGCCGTGTTTGCCAGCAGGCAGATCGCCGAGGCGCGGAATGGCGAGAAGCCCAGGCCCGTCAGCATGGCAGCCGCGATCGCGACCGGCGTGCCGAATCCGGCGGCGCCCTCAATGAACGCACCGAAAGCAAACGCGATCAAGAGCGCCTGCAGGGGAGCATCCTTTGCGAGCCTGCCGATAGACCCGCGGATGAGGTCGAACTGTCCGGTCTCCGTCGTAACGCGAAAGAGAACGAGCGCCCAAAGAACAATCCAGGAAATAGGAAAGAGACCGAAGGCTGCTCCATAGAGAGCAGAGCTGATGGCCAGAGCCGGTGGCATACGGTAGCACGTCACGGCTACCAGCAGGGCGACGATCAGCCCGACGGTCCCCGCAATCCACGCGGCCCGTCGAAACACACCGAGCAGGAGCAGCACCGCAAGAATGGGGAGTGCGGCAATCGCTGACGATACAGCGACCCCCTGGCCGAATAGCAGGTAGCCCTGTTCCCAATGCGAGTTAATGATAAGATGGTTCATTGGTCCTACAAATACCAAAAAGAAAAATATCGTACTCGTATTTCGCCCAGTATTTTCAAAACTGGCTTTGCTGCATACTATTTACGAAGGTATTTTCAACGTTGAAAAACGTGTTTTTCAATTGCGGGAAATGGTATGTTGGTCCAACATTATTTGTCAAGCCTTGTATTTGCTCTATCTGCATACCCAGATACAGCAACGATTTATGCTGAATCGACCACTCTTTTGAGGAATCAATGAAGCTCTCCAGAACTGTTCCAATCGAACGAACAACGCTTTCCGCAGCGACCTTTGAGCGATTGATCGCTAATGTGGTGCACGGCACATGGAAGGCTGGTCAGCAGATTCCCACGGAGCGCATTCTCTGCCAGCAACTCGGCATCGCACGGAACTCCCTTCGCGAAGCGCTGAAGGCAATGGAGCTCATTGGCATGCTGGAGAGCCGGGTTGGCGAAGGTACCTTCGTTTGTCCTCGTTCGGAGTTTCTGTCGCGACCTCTGCTCTGGGCCTTCACGGGAACTGACCACGCAGAGCTCGCTGATCTGATGGAAGCGCGCGCGCTGATGGAAGCCGATCTGGCAGGTCTTGCGGCAAGTCGCGCAACGCCTGAAGAACTCAAGCGCATCGAGGATACGCTCCATGCGATGGAACATGACATCGCTGGCAGCGAAGCAGTCCTCGAAAGCGACATGGCCTTTCACCTCTGTGTGGGAGAAGCCGCTCACAATGAAGTGCTCGCCAATGCCGCGCAGTTGCTTCGTAATTTGATGAAGTACTGGATCCACTTGAAGCTTATGATTGGCCGGATTCCGGCACAGGCGCTGGAGCGTCACCGTGAGATCTACCAGGCCATCTCCAGTCGCAATGCGGAGGCCTCCCGCGCATTGATGCAGGAGCATCTGAACGAGACAACCACGCTCATCACGCAGCTCACGGCTTCCATGACAGGGTCACTCCAGTCCAATGAAAAGAACTTACGCGCCGTAACGGGACCAGATAGAAGGCGCACACTTGCTCGGACCGCAGCGAAGAAAATGAAGAAGTAAACAAGAATAGATGTGATGGGGGCGTCACCATCATGGTTGGCTGCGCTCCAACGCGCGGAGAACGAAACAATCGAGCAGGCAGCGAGTTTCCATCGCCCGTACAGGTAGGCGCCGCGTTAAAGAGTTAACCCGCGATCCCTGCTGGAAGAGGAACTCCGAAACTAGACACTACTGAGCAGGATGCGCAGGTCTCTGACGTTATTTCCCGAGGGGCCGGTAATGAGCGCGTCGCCCAGAGCATTGAAGATAGGGAAACTGTCGAATCGTTCAAGTCCCGCGACAATGTCCAATCCGTGTTCGGCTGCGCGCACCGCTGTCGTCTCGTCGCATACTGCGCCAGCTGCCGCACTGTTGCCGTCAACTCCATCCGACCCGCCACTTAGCACGGTTGCCTTTAGTTTTCGTTCTGCAATAAGCCGCGAACACTCCAAAGTGAACTGCTGATTCCGTCCGCCAGAGCCGGGTTTGCTGGATATGTGCACAGAAATTTCACCGGCGCTGAGAAGGCAGACTCTTGGATACCGTTGGCGCAACTCTTGCAGGCGGTTCAAAAGATAGGTTGCCGCCTCCCGGTACTCCCAATCGTCGCAGCGGTTATCGACAACAACATGAAACCCCAGTCGCGCGGCCGACTCTCCTGCAATTCTGCAAAGATCGTCACTGGACAAGAGAGATATCCAACCACAGTTCTTGAAAGCAGGATGGCCGGCTTTGGGCGTCTCTTCAAGTTCTAGGTCGCCGAAGAACGCAAGGACGGTGTCGGAAAAATCCAGCACGTCGAGATTGGCGCTGATGATCTTGCGGCAGTCTTCTGTAGTCGAAGGGTCAGGAAGCGAGGGACCCGATCCCACAATATGCAGTGCATCCTCAGGAACGTCGGAGATGAGCAGAGTGCATTGCGTCGCGCCCTGCGCCTGCACTGCCAACCGTCCTCCCTTGACTTGAGAGAAGTGTTTTCGCAAGGCGTTCATCTGCGTTATCGGAAGGCCCGACAGTACCAGCGCACGATAAAACTCGGCAGCATCATCGACAGTAATGCTGTTATCGAGCGGCTTCTCTATCATCGCCGATGCTCCACCGCTGATCAGAAAGAGCACGAGACAGCGCTTGTCACAGGTTGCCAGTAATTTCAACACGGCATCGGCAGCATCAAACGAGGTCTGGTTCGGAGATGGATGGCTCCCCGCAAAGAACCGCACTCTGGGGTCTGACTCCGAGGGCCTGGTGGACCCGACGACAATGGCCTCAATGGTCTGATCTCGCTTCAAGGCCGGCTCAAGCAGGGGCAACAGCAGATCAGCCATCGGGGCTGCGGCTTTGCCAATCGAAATCACTATAACCCGATGAAATTTCCGCAGGTCGTAGATCAGTTCCCCGACTTGAAGGGTCTCGTTTTGACACCGGACACGAGTCCGCATCGCCTCTGCAATGCTCAAATGTTGAAGCGTCTCGAGAAAAAGGTCCTTCGCCGTTTCAAGCAAGGTCATGGGCTTTTGTAGCATAGCGGTTGCAAGGCTCAAGGGTGAACTCCTTCCCCGCCGACGCGGGTGAAAAACCACTCTTTTTCTTCCTACACAGAACACATCCGCTGCAATGACCATCCATGGATCTCTTCTGGCGAGCAAACGACAGAAGTCCTTAGAACCTCTGAACGTCGACTAGTAGGCGCTCTTTAGAAAACGTCATAGTTCCGTCCGTTAGAAATCTAACTGGATGGGACTGGTGACGATGAGCGATTATTTTGCTTTACGCGCGCATAGACATAAGGCCCTTCGGCAATTACGGCGATGCGAGCATGCGCGGGCAGTCCAGTCGTTGCGGCATCGATTGCCGCAGCGAGGTCTGAGTATAGATGGTCTCCCAGGAAGCCGACCCGCTCTTTGCTTACTCCGGGGGTGAAGAAAAAGAGTTCGTGCTTCAAACCCACAAGAGCAAGCTTCTCCAGCTGCCATTGATCCGTCTCTACCTTGGAGTCGCGAATCTCGTCCAGATAATTCTGGTGGCCCGTGTAGGCTTGCAGTTTGTTTGCGAACTCCGACGAGCCAATTCCTTCCGCACACTCGCCGATGACGAGAATTCTACCTCGAGGTTTCGCAATATGTTGTGCCGCTGTGATGCCTTTGACCGATTGATAGAAAGTAAGATCCAGCGGATAACCGGCCGCACTGGTAATGACAAGATCCGCTGCGAATGGAACATCTTCGATGGATGTATCTTTCAAAAACTGCACCCCAGTAGCGTGCGCTTTCTCTGGCTCCCCTGCGAACACGCCAGAGATCTCCCGTTCTTTGGTTAGCGTTACATCAAGCATAAAGTCGTGGCGTGCCATGCGTGCGATATCGAGCAGCTCCGCGTGCAGAGGATTGTCCATCGTATGACCTTCCGTCGCATTAGGTTCACGCATAAAGCGGGGAGAGTGAATCACCTTGATGGTCTCTTGACCAGCCACTCCCGGAGCGATCAGCTTGCGACCTCCAGAGAAACCAAGCATCAGATGCTGTTCGATGAAGCCTAAGGTGATGTGAAGATCCGCCTGGATAAAGCGTTCGTCAATGTAAACCGGAGTTCCATTGGCGGTTGCGCCGAGCCACCGATGCTCTGTGGGCTGCTTTGCATCATGATTCAGAACCCTGTATCTCGAGGCAATCTCTGCGCCAACGATGACCCGAATTTCCGCTTCGGTTGCAGCACGATGGAGGCCGGTCGCGATCAAAATACTGACGCCCTCGACGGTAATTCCCGCCTTGTGCAATCGGCTGAGCAGAGGCGGGAGCGTAGTGGAGTTCGGTACCGGGCGCGTGATGTCGCAGACAGAAATGGCCGCGGTCTTCTTGCCCGCTGCGAGTTCAAGCAATGAGGGACCCGCGATGGGATGATCGAGTGCCTGATCGAGTCCAGCCTGAACGTCATAGAGTGGTTGAGCGCTACGATTTTCTACCATCATGTAAGAAAAACCGCCGGGCAGCGGTACCGTGATACCACTTTTGCCAAATGCGAATTGAACCGTCCTCATTGCACTCCCTATTCCTATGCTGCGAACTTGCGATATTTCTGATTCATGGCTTAGGGGTCGCGTGCACCTCGCAGTTCGCCAAATCCTCCAATAGCCGAATGGAGCCGCAGATATCGTCTTCGCCGTAACCTTTGGCGATCGCCGCGTGATACATCTGACGCGATAGCGATGTAAGAGGAACGGGAACATTCAGCTCTGCGGCAGAATCGAGCATGAGTTGCATATCCTTCTCCAGCCACTTGACCGAGAACCGGGGATCGAAGTCGCGCTGGAAGACCAGTGGCGCCTTCAAGGAGACGAGGCCGGACCTGGCCG